>Ga0164243_10002119_pt1 | contig 33193 bp, 34 predicted proteins | sample OricompcompostOP_FD_108781 | JGI IMG/M metagenome (GOLD analysis project Ga0164243, IMG submission 108781) | Organic Plus compost microbial communities from Emeryville, California, USA - Original compost - Organic plus compost (OP) | ecosystem: Engineered > Solid waste > Mixed feedstock >... | reverse complement strand
TCGCTGGCTTCGGTGTCCGGTACTTGGCGCGGTGGGAATTTGCGCGGCTGGCGTGGCACAACGCCACCAACTGGACGAGCTGGCTTGCCAGCAGTACTTTGCTGCTGCGGTCGGCCCTGATTGTCACGATTTTGACCGCCACCACCGCCGATTTCGTTGATCACAGGGATCACAATTGGCGTACGACGGGTCTGATCATAGAGAATATGCGTGATTTCGTCACGAAGCTCTTTTTTGATCTGATCAAGATCAATCTTTTTGCCGCCAAAGCTGCGAGCAACTTTTTGCTTCAAGTACTGGCGGATAGTACCCATCAGCTCTTCGCTATCGCGCAGATAGATAAATCCGCGGCTGATGATGTCGGGGCTCGTCATGAGTCGGCCGCTGCCACGCTGGACAGTCAACACAACCACAAACATGCCTTCGGTTGCCATGTGGATACGGTCTTTGAGTACAACTTCGCTGACGATCGCGCCGCTGTCGTCGTACATGATACCGCCCACGGGTATACGGCCGTTTTTCTTGGCACCTTCGGGGGTGATTTCAATCACATCACCACTGTCGCAAACAAAAATGTTGTCACGAGGGATGGCGGCTTCTTTTTCGGCTAGTTCGGCATTGTGCACGAGCATATGGAACTCACCGTGAATTGGCATGTAATAGGTTGGATTAAGCGCAGTGATAAGTTTGACATGATCGTCGTAGTAGCCATGACCACTCAAGTGCAGCGGACCAACACCAGTGAGATGCGACTTGCCATTCTGAATCACGTCGCTACCCTCACGCATCAAACCGTCAACGGTACGAACAACGTATTTTTCGTTACCGGGAATCGGGTTCGATGAAAAGACAACGACATCAGAGTTTTTGATCTTGATGTATTTGTGCGCACCACTTGCCATACGGTTCAACACGGCGTTGAATTCGCCCTGGCTACCTGTACAAACAATGGTTACTTTGCCATCAGGCAGTTTGACGATATCTTCCATCTTGACGACGACGTCTTTAGGGATTTTGATCGTACCTGCACGCAGTGCAACTTCGAGGTTCTGGATCATACTATAGCCAGCAAACGCAACCTTGCGGTCGTGACGCTTTGCTTCTTCCAGGATGACCTGCATACGGTGAATCTGCGAGCTAAAACAGCTAAGGATCAAGCGGCTATTAGGATACTTATCCATGACCTGCCCCATTGAGTGCTGAATATCGAATTCGCCATGCGTATGCGTACCTTCTGATTCACAGTTGGTACTTTCGTTCATCAGCATCAAGATACCTTCTTTGGTCGCAATTTCAGTCAGGCGCTCCAGATCGAACTTTTTGCCATCAACTGGGTTTTCTTCAAACCGCCAGTCACCGGTATCTACCAGCACGCCAAGTGGTGTTCGAACAACGACAGCTGTTGCGTCAGGGATTGAGTGGTTTACCCGGACTAGCTCGACGCTAAAATTATCGCCAAGTTGCACGCGCTCGTGCGCTTCTGGATCAAGTACGTTGTATTCAGGATCGTAACCGCTGGTCGCTTCTTCCATAGTGCGCTGCAACATACCAACAGTAAATTTACTGCCATACACCGGCGCTGGAATGCGATGGATGAAATGACGGAACGAACCAATGTGGTCCAAGTGACCGTGGGTAAAGATATGACCACGAATTTTGTGCTTGTTTTCCTCGAGGTACGTAATGTCAGGCGTGATGTAGTTGATGCCCGGGTAGTCGCTACCAGGGAACAAAAATCCCATGTCGATCACGATAATTTCGTCATCGTACTCGATCGCCATCATATTCTTACCAATGCCCATTTCACCTAATCCGCCGATTGGCATCACTTTGAGGAGCGGACCCTTGGTTTTTGGCTGCTTTTTTGCATCAGCTAAGCTAAACTGCCGACCGCCATAGCCGTTATAAATCGACTTATTGACCGGGATATTGATCACGTGTTGCGAGGCGCGCAGATTGACGTTTTCGCTGGTGCGGCGCTGTGCTCGGAACACTTCACCCTTGCGAGTATTGGTATTATTCAACACCGAATTATTAGATTTTTGCCGCTGCTGACCCTGGGGACGCTTACTTTGATCGTCAGGTGTAGCATTAGCGAGTCTTCGTTGACCCATAATGTATGTTGTTTCTCCTTTTTCTTGTTATCAAAACAATGATTAGTTAGTCAAAAATACGAGATGGAGGGTATGAGTAATGTCTGTTTCCCTCTCGATTAGTGAGATCATAATAGCACACTTTTAGCAAATTTGCAAATTTAGATCTTTTTGATAATCTCGGGGACAGTCAAAAAATCATCAATTAAGGTCTGGCGCATACTGCCGTTATACAGCGCAGCGGCTGGGTGGTAGAGCGGCACAATAACTAGCTTGTCATTACCGAATTGAATCCGTTTTGGTTGGCCATGAATCTGGCTAATTTTCATGTCGGGCAAGAAATATTCCATACTGTGTCGGCCCAGAGTAATCACGACTTTTGGTTCAATGATTTGCAGTTGTTTTAACAAATACGGCCAAAAAGCTTTTTTCTCCTCAGGCAGCGGATCGCGATTGTTAGGTGGACGGTATTTGACAATATTAGTAATGTACACGTCGCTTCGTACCAAACCGGCTTCTGCGAGCATTTCGTTGAGGAACTTGCCGGCCGCACCCACAAATGGCAAACCTTGTTCGTCTTCGTTTTTGCCGGGTGCCTCGCCAATAAACACAATATCGGCATCGACATTGCCATCACCCATCACCAGATTCGTCGCCTGCGCCGCCAGATCAGGGCAAACATTGTTATCAACAATCGCTTGCCGTACCTTGTCGAGTGCTGCTTGTTTATCCATTCGGCCTATATATCCCTTACCGGTCCATCATCGTGAAGGTCATCAATTATCCGCGTACCATCCGATTCTAGACTGTAATCAATGCGATACTGCTCCATAAATGCATCACCATTTACCATGAGGCGATAGGCAATTTGCGCATGATGTTCATTTTCGTCACGCGGTGCAGGACCATCATACAGCGTCAGTTCGTGTGAGCTCTTGGGACTAATCTGCTGATTCTGATGCCGTTTTTGCCTCAGGAGATATGTCGAGTCGACACGAATCACTTGATCAGGTGATTCATTGAAAATCCATGCTTTGACCAGTAGTTTTTCACCCTGACGATATGAACGAAGATGCTGAATGGTAATATCGGGAATTATTTTGAGTCCTCGCTCGTTGAGAATTCCGCTACCTGCCCGAGAAGTGTTTGCCGGTGTTGGTTGGTTTGATTGAGCATGACCATCGCCAGCAGGTCCAAGCGGTTTACCCATGAATGCTTTACCGAGTTCGCTCAAAAATCCCATACGATCTCCTTCACTTTTTATTATAGCAACCCTAGATAAATAATTTGTTCGACACGACTTTTCGCATCATTGCATCTACGTATGCAGCGTCATCGCTATTGATAGTCTTATTTTCCCTTTGGGCATCGAGCTGCTTCTCTACTGTCATTTGAAGTGCGCGCATACCCGCCGATACATTGAACGCGTCGATATTTTTGGTTGCATCAACCTTTGCCACATCGCAATACGCCCAAAAAGCAGCAGATAGTGTCGTATGCAGATGAGGATATTTTTTCAGATAATTAAAGGTGAAATTAACGATATTGTAGTGTCGCGGCCACAGCGGCGAACATGTTTCACAGTCGACGATAACAGGTTTGCCGTCCCTACGAAGCAAAATATTGCCTGGTTGCAAATCACCATGGGTATACCTCGTTTCGGTTGCGGGAAGGGTGTTTTCAATATAGCTTGCTACTTCCTTTACAAGATTCATATCGATATTTTTGTCCGCTCCTAGTTCGACTATCTTTTCCAGTGCCACGACCGTTTGTGGTTTTTGGTCCGGTAAGTGAAACCGAGTAGTTCCACGCCCGCCAGGAAAGGCATCGAAAAATGCGTATAGTCTTACCAAATAATCACTATCCACTTTAATTTTTGCCTGATCACCAAATTCAAAATCTTGGCTCATCGGATATCCGTCCACCCATTCGGTTGCAACGTAGCCAGGCGTTATCTTAATAAGTTTCGGCACATGGTAGAGCGTTTCATCTTTGTCCCGACGTGCGAGTTCGTTCAGACCTTCAGCCTCAGCCTTCAGCCGCTCCTTTAATCGTTCATCACTAGGAACCTTCAAAAACACCGGCATACCATCGCTCGTACCTCGATACGTGGCAAAGCGGTGGATGCCAGTTATTTGTCGAAGTGGCTTGAATTTATCCAACTCAGACAGGCCAAGTTCCGGATAAATTCCTTCCATAATTTACTCGACGTCTTTGATTGATAAGCTCAGGCGGCCGCGTTCGTCGATGCCAGTCAGTTTGACTTTCACGACTTGGCCTTCGTGCAGAACGTCTTCGACTTTTTCGACACGCTCATTGCTGAGCTTGCTGATGTGAACCATGCCGTCAATACCAGGCAAGATATTTACAAATGCACCGAATTCCTTGATGCTCACAACCGTACCTTCGTAAATCTTGCCGACTTCTGGTTCTTCGGTCAGGCCACGGATCCAATCAAGCGCTTTCTCGATCTTGGCAGTATCGGCAGCCGCGACCGTGATAAGTCCGTCATCTTTGATGTCAATTTCGGCACCAGTTTCTTTGGTAATCTTGTTGATAACTTCACCGCCCTTACCAATAACTGCACCGATTTTGTCTGGATTGATCTTAATCTTTTCGATGCGTGGTGCGTAGGGACTAAGGGTTGGCTTTGGCGCAGCAAGCGTGGTCAGCATGTGCTGCAAGATATGCGCGCGCCCAGGTTTGGCACCTTCGATCGCTTGGCGCAAAATACTGACTGGCAAACCGTGAACTTTCATGTCCATCTGCATCGCAGTAATACCCTTTTCGGTACCTGTGACCTTGAAGTCCATGTCACCCGCGAAATCTTCGGCATCAGCAATGTCGCTCAGAACATACGGCGTATCACCATCCATCATCAGACCCATGGCAATACCACTGACTGGGCGTTTGATAGGTACGCCGGCGTCCATCAGCGCCAAACAACTGCTACACGTTGCTGCCATCGATGTTGAACCGTTCTGGCTCATAATTTCGGTGACGCTGCGAATCGCATACGGAAATTCTTCTTCGCTTGGCAAGACTGGGATCAATGCGCGTTCAGCCAAATAACCATGGCCGATTTCGCGGCGTCCTGGCGAACCTAGACGGCGAACTTCACCAACCGTATAGCCAGGCGCGTTGTAGTGGTGCATGTAGCGACGTTCATAGTCATTTTGCTCCATGGTATCAACCATCTGCGCATAGCTGAGCGGTGCAAGCGTCACGATATTAAGACCCTGTGTCACACCACGAGTGAAGAGTGCTGAACCATGGGCGCGCGGCAAAATACCAACCTCAGATGACAGTGGGCGAATTTCATCCAGTTTGCGGCCATCTGGGCGTGTACCGGATTCAACAATGTGTTTGCGAACATCTTCGTGCAGCGCCTTGGTAAATGCTTCATCGTATTCATCGCGAAGTGATTCATACTCTTCTTTGCCAACCTTCTCTTCCATCGCCAGGTGATATTCCCAACGCAGGTTGTTCACCAGCTCATTGCGCTCTGGATATGGGCGGTGTAGTGCTTCGCCCAGCTTGCCTTCTGTCCACTCGTTGGCTTGTTTTTGGATATCTTCGTTTGGCAGTACCAACTCGTATTCCTGTGGCTCGGGGGCGATTTTTGCAACCAGTTCTTTTTGCAGCTGAATTGCTGGCTGGTATTGTTCAAACGCCCATGCCAAGCCGTCGGCAATCACATCTTCGGATACTTCATTGGCGCCAGCCTCGACCATCGTGATACCACTTTCGATACCAGCAACAACAAGGTCGAGATCGCTTTGTTCGCGCTCTTCGGGTGTCAGGAAGGCTTTGAACTCGCCATTCACACGACCAACACGCAGTCCGGCAACAGGGCCATCAAATGGCGTGCCGGTGAGCATCAGTGCAGTCGATGCCGCGATCATCGCAACACTGTCGGGGCGGAAGTTTGGATCCATCGACAGCACACTCGCCACCACCTGAACTTCTTGGCGATAGCCCTTTGGAAACAGTGGGCGAATTGGACGATCAATTAAGCGACCGATCAAAATCGCTTCGTCGCTTGGGCGCCCTTCACGCTTGATGAACCGGCTGCCGCTGATCTTGCCAGCTGCATAAAATTTTTCTTCATAATCGATCGATAGTGGGAAATAATCCAATACAACCGGTTTGCTACCGACCATTGCCGTACCCAGAACAACGGTGTCGCCGTACTTTACCAGCACACTGGCTGTAGTGCGGAACCCGACACGGTTGACCTCGAGCGTTAATGTTTTGCCAGCCAGTTCGGTGCTGACACTAATAATTTCCTTACCATTTGGGTTAATTGTAGACATACGTCTCCTCTCTGCGGTGCGGAGAGTAACAGGGGTGAAAACTCTATTTTAGAATCCTCGTCTCTATCACTTTCCGCTATTTGTTACTTCCATAGTATAACATCTCTCGAGGTGATATTGATCAAAACAAAACCTACTAACCTCACGCAAGCATGTGCTTTTGTGTTAGCGCCACGAAGGTAGCAATATACGCTGCTGTAGATCGGCAGTGCTAAGTGGCCAGCCATAGCTAAGCGGAAGGAAATACAAAAATCCGAGTGCAATCACAATAGCAATTGCCCAGAATGTTTGTGTAACCACCCGTTTGCCATATTTTTTGCGTTGCCAATCGAATATGAGACCAAGTAGCACGCTCAGCAGCAATATCGCAAACACCAGCGCGAACAAATAGTGATACAAAAACATCGGCCGGTCGATAAATGCGAATGGTATAAAGTTCAGGCCGTACCCTGCCAGCAAAAACGCAACTAGCTGTCGCCGTTTGCCTAAAGCTCGTGGTTTGATCAGCCACACCAATAGCGCTCCGAGAACTGCGATAGTGCTCCCCCACCACACCACAGGGTTACCCAGTAAATAAACATTGCCCTGGCGATCATTAATCATCTCGCCCTGCCAGTAATACACGGAGCGGATTTCCAGTGGCCAGGTGTACCATTTTGATGCGTACGGGTGCTCAACGCTTTTGAGTGAGCTTTGTGCGGTGTACATTTCTTGGTTGAGTTCAACAAACTTATCCCAAAACGACATACGCGCCGATGGGTTGTATAGTGCACTACCCTGCAAAAGCGACTGGAACTTTGGCGACATAAATGCATCGCCCTCGCCACTCTTCGTCAGCAACGAAAAGTGAATCATAAAACTACCGATATAAATAATCGCCACAATCAGCAGCACCGCTCCCGCTTCGCCGATGAGCCGTCGCCAATCAAGGCGCCGATAGATGCCCTCAACCAACCACGCAACTGATATCAAACCGGCAACAGCCAAACCAGACCATTTTATACTCACAAGAGTGCCTAGGAGGACCGCTGTCAGAACAACCCACAGCCACCGTGCCCAGCCTTTGCTCCGCCGCAGCGCCAGGTAACTACTGAGTGCGCCAAACCCAGCGAGGAGTAGCAGGCTGTCCATGAGGATAAATCGTGATTCGACTAATAGAGCATTATCAAGCAAGATTAATAATGCACCGATCGTCGCAATGCGTCGCCCCAACCCAAGCTGTCGAATAATAATATAGATAAGCGGCACCAATGCCGCACCTGCAAGCGCCGGTACAACACGTAGTACCACCGCTGCTGGATCACCACCCGCTAGCTGGGCAGGCTCTATATGCAGCAAGTTCGCAAGCCCTGCAAAAACCAGCTTAACTAGAGGCGGATGAATATCAAAGAAATAGTGTCCATCCAAATAATTGCCGGCGAAGGTACGAAAATACACTTCATCAAACACAACTGCTGGCGGCAAGTGGAGCTGCCACAGCCGCGTTACCAAAGCCACTATCGTCAGTAGCCACACCTCAGGATAGCGAAACACCCGCTGATACCACTTCATATCACCAGTGTAACAAATAATAAAACAACCCGGGGATTCCGGGTTGTTTTATTATTTGCGAAGGCCCAGTTGGGTGATCAGGGCTTTGTACCCTGCAAAATCCTTCTTCTCCAAGTAGCTCAGCAGCTTCTTGCGACGACCAACCATTTGGATCAGCCCACGGCGGGCCTTGTGGTCGTGCTTGTGGACCTTCAGGTGTTCGGTTACCTCACGAATACGGGCGGTCAAAACTGACACTTGTACCTGAGCGCTTCCGACGTCCTGTTTGCTGGTCTGTGTCGCTGCGATAGCCTTGGCTTTGTTCTCTGCTGTAATCATCAAGAACGTATTGTATCAGATATCCTAAGGTGTTGCAAGAGGAGCTTAATCCGTCACACCAAAGCTAGCAAGCGTTTGCGCGTTGGCAATGTCCCAATCAGCAACTTTTGTCCGTCGCAGCTCAGTGCAGTATGCGCCCGTTCCCAGCGCCTCGCCAATATCCTCGGCCAAGCTGCGAATATAGGTACCACTGCTCACATGTGTGCGAATTTTCAGCTCGGGATAGGTGTAGCCGACCAATTCTAAGCTGTAAATCGTTACTTTGCGTTCGGGAATTTCCACTTCCTTGCCCTGGCGTGCCAAATGATATGCTCGCTGGCCATTTACCTTGAGTGCACTGTAGATTGGCGGTCGCTGAGTGATTTCACCGGTGAATTTTTGCAAGGTTTTTTCGATTTCCTCTCTGCCTGGCTGCCGGTCATTCACCTCACTTACCTCACCCTCTGGGTCGCCGGTTGTGCTTGTATGCCCTAGTCGAATTGTCGCTTCGTATACCTTGTCGAGTTTGGTATAGCTCATGGCGTTTTTTGTTTCTTTGCCCACGCAGAGAATAAGCAGTCCTGTCGCAAATGGATCAAGTGTGCCCGTATGGCCTACCTTCACTTTTTTACCTGCCTGCTCGCTCAGTACTCGTCGCACCCTGGCCACTACGCCAAAACTGGTCATATCAGCAGGCTTGTCAATCAAAAGAATTCCATCAGTCATCCTTCTAGTATACTAATACTATGAAAAAGATCTTGTTTGGCGTATTTGCCCACCCCGATGACGAAGCGTTTGGTCCGGTTGCAACACTCCTCAAAGAAGTAAGTGAAGGCACAGAGCTGCACTTAATTGTGCTGACCGGCGGTGAAAACGGCACCAACCCGGATAATTTGCCCAATTTAGGCGAGATACGTATCCAGGAATGGCGCGCTGCTGGCGAACTGATCGGCGCAACGTCGATGCATCATTTGGGTTATGTCGATGGCACGCTGAACAATCTCGATCACCTGGAAGTGACTAACAAAGTGACTGATTTGGTCAAAGAAATCACCGCCGGACACGACGATATCGAAATCGAATTCATGAGTCTCGACCTGAACGGTTATACAGGCCATATTGATCATATTGTCGCCGCACGCAGCGCCTGCTTGGCGTTTTATAGACTGCGCGAACAGGGCCTACCGATGAAACGTGTTCGCCTCGCGTGCCTATCACGCGAAGAAAACCCTACGGTGAATACCCATTTCGTGTTCATGGAACCGGGTCGCACACCCGAGGAAATTGACGAAACGGTCGACGGTCGCGAATTTACGGACAAAATCCATGAAGTCATGCGCCTCCACCATACGCAACGAGCCGACTATCAGACAGTTACGACGTACAAAGGTGACAAACTCGGTCTGAATTACTTTATCGTCAAAGAGTAACTGACTACTTTTGGCCCGGGATCCTAAACTGGCCCGGCTCTGGCGGAGCTGCTGGAGCTGGAGCTGGCTCAGGTGCTGTACTATCACCAAAAATATCGCCCGAGACTGCGCCCGACAATCCTGTCGCAGGCTGAGTGAAGCTCGGTGGAGGTGGCGGTGGTGGCAATGGCGGCAAGCTAGCATCCGGAGGTAGTGGCGGTAGCGGTGGCAATGGTGGAATAACCGGCGCCGCGGGGGCCGGTGCAGGAGCAGCAGCAGGAGCCGGCTCACCAGCAAGAGCTGCAGCACCTTCGGGCGTACCCAATGACCGATCCGGTGTCGGAGGCTGAACCGTTTTCTCTTCCTTTACCTCGACAGGCATCTGCGGCTCATTTGGCGGCATTGCAAATGGATCAATGGTTGGTTCGCCTTCATTTGGACCGTTTTGAATACTATTAATCGGTTGAGTTTGTGTTGGCGGTTCGGTTGCCGGTTGCCCGTGCTCATTAATGATCGGGGTCAGCGGCGGCATGGCCGGGCCACTTGGCTGCGTTTCCTCAGCTGGTTCTGCATCCACTGGAGTGGGCGGCTCTACAGGGGTTGGTTCGGGTGCAAGGGGTGGTTCTACCGGTTCAAACCCTGGCATCGTTGCATCACTTGCAGCAGTGAGTGGGGTGTCGTCCTCAACCGGTTGGTTTTCAGCGGCCTTGTCGGCGGCTTGTTTTAATTCGTTTTCAATATCGGCAAGTGATGTACCTGCTGCAGGTGTTGTCACCTCTTCGAGCTGTTTTTCAAGCTCTTGTTCACTTTCGTCAGCTGGTTCTTCGGTGGCTAATGGTTGGTCTTCAGTGGATTCCGATTTGCGTTCTGATCGCTTAATCACCAATTCATTGCTGGATTCCGATGATTGTTCGTCTTTGGAAGTTTTTGAACTATCCAATTCTTCAGGTTTACTACCAACAACTCGGCCGGGCCCAATATCGTGCGCCTCTTCCAGTTTGGCAGCAATCAGTTGCTGGTTGGCACCAGCAGCCATCAGTTGCGCCGCCATTGTCATCACCCGCGAACTTGTACGATTGTTGCTAAACCGTTCAGTTGCAGACACAATACCGGTCAAAAACGCGCTCGAAATCTGTTGGTCGAGCAGTGGTTTGTCAGTTTTGAGTCCGTCCGTCAGGCTCACCATCATTTCAGACAAACTGCTCGCTGCGCCGTCATGCCAATCAACGCTGCCAAGATTGCTTGTATCACTCCCAGCGGTAATTGTCACGACTGCTGCATCATGCAGGATCTTGCCGTGCGCAGCCAGGGCTTTGTCCAAGTGGTCTTGGTCCTTTACCCCAATCGCAATCACTAGTTCCACGTTGTAATCACCCTGACTAAAGTCCAGATCATCCTGTGTCAGTGTGGTGCGGTACGGTGTGATAAAGATTTTGACAACATCGCCGTCAACCTTGTATCGCAAATGATCAGCTTTTTCTTTGTCGAGTGCAATGATGAAATCACGCAGGCTATCTGCTGTGTTTTCGAACGTCTTATCTGGCTCTAGGAAGTTAATGGCTGGCGGGATAACACCGCTGAACACAGCCGTCGCCCGTTTATCCATATTATTAAGCAGGATTGTCAGACCCAACGCAGCCGACAATTCATCGACCGAAGGGTCGGTGCTCACAGTCACCAAAATATTGCTGTTGTTTTTGATGCTGTCGACAATCTGTTGTCTGGCGTTGTCCATGGTGTTTTTTCAGTATTGTTTGTTTATTTGAGGTAGTTTGCTGTCACTATACCATGAGCAGTATACTGCCGTCAACAGTTCTTTCCCTTGCCTCTACCTCTTTACAAACTGTTACTTTTGATCTATAATTTCACCTTGATTGTAAAAACAACTTATAAGAGGTAACAAAACTCCCATGCCAATCATCAAATCAGCTATCAAACGAATGAAACAGACGATCGTTCGCCGCGAACGCAACGTCGGTATCAAAAAGGATATCAAATCAGCAACTAAAGCATTTGCCGCAAAGCCAAGTGCCGCTACCCTGTCAAAAGCACAGAGCGAACTCGACAAGGCCGTTAAAAAAGGCCTGATCAAGAAAAACACCGCTGCACGTCGCAAGGCCAATCTAGCAAAAGCGGCAAAAGCCGCCGGCGCAAAGCCAGCTGCCGCCGTAAAGAAGACCACTGCAAAATCAGCGACCGCAAAGAAAACAACCGCAAAAGCAGCTCCAGCCAAAAAATCTGCGGCCAAAAAGCCAGCTGCGAAAAAAGCAAGCAAATAGTCACTCGACGACTTTATAAAAACAGCCTCGCTACAACGAGGCTGTTTTTATAAGTGCCTTTTCGATCAATAGCCATGGGTCAGCACCAGTTGATTTCATCGCAGTGTCGGTGTCAGCAAAAATGGTGATGATTTTTTTAGTCCCCGCTCGCCCGAGCCGTTTCGCATGTGGCGCTAATTTACCAAGCGCATATGGATGCGCACCAATATCACGCGCAACGTCACCGCTTGGTTTGTCGGCCACGGCCAGCGCCGCTAGCTGAAATACTTGCCCGGAAAGCAATCCAAACGTCATATAGGGGTCTTGTGCGCGCAGCAATGTTTTGATCATGGCAGCGACTTTGTGGGTATCGCCACGGAGCGCACTGTCCAGGAGATTAAACACGTTCTCGGTAGGAGATGCTTCGACAACACTCTCGATGAGTTCGGGCGTGACGTCGCCCAACACCGCTACTTTTTCAATCGCGTGTAGCAACTGCCATTGATCCAATCCAACACGGACTACCAGTGCCTGTGCACTTTTTTTGTCCAGTGTCACACCCTGGCGTTTTGCCTCATCGGCGACCCATTTTTCAGCGAGTTGCATATCTCGGTCACCCCACAAGCTAAATTCCTTCACATCGGCGTATTTTTTCAAATCTTTGTAGGTTTTGGTTCGTTTGTCTGGTTTCGGTTCGACCAATACCAAATGAACATCGTTATCCATTCGTTCCAACCAATCGGGCAATTTCTCCCACAAAGATTTGTTTTCGGACAAATCACGAATGATGACCAGCCGCTTGTCGGCAAACAATGTTCCACCAAGCAGCAGATCGGGCAACTGCGCAAGCTCGAGGTCGCTGCCATCAAATTTTTCTGGCACACCATCAAACCCCGTCACGATTCTCTCGAGCGCCCGGGAAATTTCAAAACTATTCTCACCAGTCAGTACGGTAATCACTGTATACAGTATATCCTACCCTTTATAATCATCCATATCTTATACACTTCATGTCCGATCGGACAATAAATGTATAAATATGCTACAGCTTTTGACAATACGGACAGATATGCGTACCACGACCAGCGGCCTTGAATTTGATGATCGTCGTACCACAGCGTGGACAGGCTAAGCCCTCACGCCGAAATACGCGGGCAAAATCAATGTAACTCCCCTTTTTGCCCTCAGCATTCACATAGTTACGATCGGTACTCCCCCCTTTTTCGATCGATAGGTTCATGACATCGCGTAGCTCTTGGTACAACTTTTCGAACTCTTCTTTCGTGATACTTGCAACCGGACGCAGCGGATGGATTTTGGCACCCCACAGTGATTCGTCAGCATAGATATTCCCCACCCCTGCAATGACTGTTTGATCCAGCAGTGCTGCCTTGATTGGCGAGCGAGCGCGGCGTGTAAATCGGCTCGCAAACTCATCGGCAGTAAATCCTGCCTCAAGTGGTTCTGGCCCTACCTTTTGCATAAAATCAATATTCGGCACTTCGATGGTCGGCATCAGCCGTACCCAACCAAATTTGCGCTGATCGTTGAAATACAGGTGTGATCCATCGGCAAAGGTAAATGTCACCCGCGTCGAGCGGTCAGGTAATTCGCCTATGAGTGAATCACTCGGATGCCCCGCACCAAACGCAACATCCGCCGCTCGAAACACCAGCTGGCCTGTCATTTTGAGATGAATCACAAGAGTATATTCCGTCGACAAATCAATCAGTAGTACCTTTGCTCGACGGCGAACATCGATTATGCTGGCACCGATCAAGAATTTTTTTACATCGCCACCAGCGGTTGGAAAACTCTTGGGTGTGTCATGAACAACTTTTTTGACCTCACGACCAATAATCAGCCCGTGCAATCCACGGCGAACGGTTTCAACTTCGGGCAGCTCAGGCATGTGTTAGTTCCTTTAAGTGTGCAATCGTTTGGTGTGTGTCATCATGATAAATTGCCTTCATACCAAGCTCTTCAGCGGCCGTACAATATCGCTGTTGATCATCGACAAAAATACATTCATCAGGCAAGACACCTAGTTTATTTGTAATTGCTTGGTACGCAGCCGGATCTGGTTTCACCGCACCAATTTGATACGACAATACAATTTGATCAAACAAATCTAACTGCGCCGGTTCGAACAATTCATTGAGCCAATTGTCCGCTGCGTTACTCAGCATGCCAATCTGAAAGTGTGGTTTCAATTCATCGCGAATATACGTCAGTAAAATATTGTTCGGTACCGATTTGCCGATACGATTAATCACTTCATTTTGCGTAAGCCCGGTCATGCCACTGATTTCTTTGGTGAAATCTTTGAATTCCATATAGCCAGCGTTGACCGCCTTGTCGATATCCATGGCATGCTGCATCTGCTGCTCGTCGCTTGCAAAATATTCTTCGCGAATTTGTTTCCAGCCATCACTCGTCAGTACGCCGAAACAGTCGAAAATCACTGCCTTTATCACCATACTAGTATAGCCGAGGTGAGCTTATCGAGAAAGATTGACCGCTGATGAGAGCGTATTGAACCGTGGGATCTGCAATTGGAATAGTCGGCTTACTTGTTGCAAGTTAGCCTTAAGTGACCCCAAGGAGCCTCGACAGCTTGATGTCCATAGGCGCTGGATCGAATTGCTCGCTTGTAACACCTCGAATTCATACAAATACCCAGTGGCGCAAATACCATCTGTATTGTTGGCATCACCGGTCAGTGGCGTACCTTCCATCAAATTAGCCCGAGCAAGTGCATTCACAAATTGAGTGTAAGCCTGAACATTATTATCCAGTTGCTCGTTGGCCACTTGCTGACCAAGATACCCCACATAAGTGGTCATCGTTCGGCTATCTGGGCTGACAGTGATTGCATAACTATGGAAGTTTTCATTCGCCACGATCGGTCCGCGCACGGTCATGCGTACACTGCGATCAGCCGTGGTGGCCTTGAGCGCTTGTTTGCCTGTATTCACCGGTGTTGGTGAAGGGCTAGAACCACCGCCACCGCTAAAGAGTGCCCGCCCAAGTGAAACCAGCGCCACTACAGCGACGACGATAACAATCAACACTAACGCGATAGGAATGATGCGCTGAAGTCCACTTCTTTCCATAGCATCATTTTACAATTTTTTAGCTAAAAAGTCAATTTTTCTTAATCACTTTTTCAAGGAAAATCTTGCTGACAAACGCACCACGTTGTTCGGCTTTTGCACGGCGCGCATTTTCTATTGCCTCAGGTGAATACCCGAGCACATCATCAAGTGCACGCATAACCTCCTCGACATCCACGCGCTCACCCAGTGAGCCGTTTGAGTCACGTAATTCTGTCGCTTCTTCAATGAGTTTGGTTAACAATTGATATCTATATTCTTCGTCGCTGAGGGCACGCGTGACCGGTACGTAACCATCCGCCTCGATAATAGCGGGGATATTATCACGAACAAGCTTGTTATGAATAATCTCCCCCATTACAACTCACCCCAATTTTTACCCATACTCACATCAACTTTCAATTTGACCGGCAGATCCGGTGCAATTGATTCCATGGTTTCCTGCAGGATATCCATGATTTTTTCGGCATTTTCTTTGGGCGCTTCTACCAAGACACTATCGTGAATTTGTAAGATCTGATCACCCAAACCATTTAATTTTTCCTCGATTTTGATCATCGCCAATTTCATCAAATCAGCTTCGGTACCTTGGATTGGCATATTAGCTGCTTGGCGAGCGGCGGCTTCTCGCACCATAAAATTGCTGCTATTGATATCGGGTGTTGGGCGGCGGCGGCCATAAAATGTTTCGACGTAGCCTTCGGTCCTGGCCATTTTCAGTGTGTCGTCGATGTATTTGCGAATTGGTGCACGCAGTTCAAAATAATGGTCGATGTATTTTTTGGCCTCGGCCAAACTCATACCGGTCGCGACCGACAGTCCATGCGGACTCATGCCGTACAGCACGCCAAAGTTAATTACCTTTGCGTCGCGGCGCTGATTTTTGGTGACGTCATCCATGGGTATGCCATACACCTGTGCGGCCGTTTTGGTGTGGATATCGACATCACCATTAAAATCGTTGATTAGTTCCTTATCGCCCGCCAGTACCGCCGCCAGGCGCAGTTCGAACTGGCTATAGTCAGCACCAATTAATACCTTGCCCTTTTCGGGTACAAATGCCTCGCGGATACGACGACCTAAGTCACTGCGCACAGGAATATTTTGCAGGTTTGGATCAGCGCTACTCAGGCGCCCCGTCGCGGCAACATCTTGGTTAAACGTCGTGTGAATCCGATCGTGCTCGTCGGCAACCAACGGCAATGTATCAACATACGTGTTCTTGAGTTTTGCCAACTCGCGCGTCCGTTCAATGAGTTCAATAATCGGGTGTTGACCGCGCAGTTTGTCGAGCGTTTTTTGGTCGGTGCTGTAACCTGTCTTGCCCTTTTTGACACCAGTTGTTGGCAGTTGCAATTTAGTAAACAGGACTTCAGACAATTGGCTTGGACTACCGATATTAAATTCGTAGCCTGCCATTGTATACATTTCTTGCTCGAGTTTTTTGTGTTCGTCACCCAGCTCTTTGCTCATTTTGGCCAGCAGATCTTTGTCGACCTTAATGCCGCGATGCTCAACCAAAAACAGCGTGTAGATCAACGGAAAATCAAACTTATGCGCAATTTCTGCCACACGCGGCAGCTCCTTGAAACTCTCCATTTGCCAATCATACACTTGCCATAAAGCCGCTATTTTTTCGACTTCGGTTTCCAGCTGGCCACCAATCAGAGAATTCAGGCTGCGATCACGCCGCAGCGGGTCAATCAAAAAGGCAGCTTGGCGAACATCATGAATCTGCCCAAAATGAACATTTTCGATCCCACGAGCAGCCAGATCATGATAAAACTGCTTCGCATCATAAGCAATTACTGTAGCCATTTCGAGCGCACGCCACACGCTTTTATCGACGTCTTTGAGTGGCATTTTGTACACCGTCGAACGATCAACCGACAACCACAAATCGTCCTCGCTAAGCTCAATGACCGCCGTGCCATTCATCATCAACTGTTTTGGCCATGGCTTTTCGGCAATATCAGCTGTCGCAAGTTGGTTAACCGCCAATGCATGCGAAGCCGCTTGATCCTGCATGTGCTTTGGCAAACGTTTCGTTAGTGAATGGAATTCAAACTTTTCCAAAATTGCCGCGACTTTCGACAGATCGGTGTTATCGATATCTGCTGCGTCCCAATCCAATGTGACTGGCGCGTCCGTCCAAATACGACCAACTTCTTTGCTGATGTACGCCAGTTCCTTGCCCTCACGCAGTTTATTGGCGACTGACGGTTTGATGTCATCAAGATGCTCATAGACACCATCGAGTGTCTTAAATTCCTGCAGTAGCTGAATACCTGTTTTTTCACCAATACCAGGCACGCCTGGCAAATTGTCAGACGAATCACCCTTTAGTGATTTCAGATCCAAAAATTGTTCAACATCAATGCCATATTTTTTTTCAAAGTAGTCAACGTCGAATTCTTCGATATTGCTCAAACCATTTTTCAGCGCATAAACCTTGGTATTATGACCAATCAACTGCAATGCATCCAGATCGCTGGTGAGCAGGCACGTTTGAATACCCTTTTTTTCTGCCTGCAAAGCAAACGTACCCATGATGTCATCGGCTTCGTAGTCATCGATTTCGTATAAAGGCCAATGAAACGCTTCGAGTAGTTCCATTAGCAGCGGAATCTGCTCGTAAAAATCCGGTGGTGCTGGTTTACGACCGGCTTTGTATTCCGGATAGATTTCGCGGCGCTTACGAATGTTCGTTTTTGGTTTGTCCCACGCCACTGCAACGTAGTCCGGTTCAAGTTTTTTAATCAGCTCGATCGCCAAGGATGCAAACCCAAACACGCCGCCTGTTGGCGTGCCGTCCTTCAGACTCAGCCCTGGCATAGCATAATATCCACGGTAAAAGACCGATTTTCCGTCGATGACTGCCAGGCGCTTCATACACTTAGTATATCTTATACCACCCCTATTTGTTATAATTAACAGACATGACATTTCATCTTGCGATCATCCCTGATGGTAACCGCCGTTGGGCGAAACAACACGGACTTATAGGTTATAAAAAACTTTACGATAAAGGTTTTCAGGGTCTTGCTGATATTACCGAAGCAGCGTTCGAAAGCGGGGTGACCCATTTGTCGCTCTGGGGCAGTTCCCATGCCAACCTCTCTGATCGGTCGTCAGAATTTTTCAGCAGTATCGACCGCGCATTTCGTGACAATGTGCAGAAATTCACCAATCACCCAGCCATTGAAAAATACGACGTGCATATCGACATCATTGGCGAGTGGCGCGACAGTCTGACGCCAAAAACAATCGAGGTATTTGAGGATGCGATAGCAAAAACAGCACATCGCACCGGGCGTATTCTGACAATCCTGATCGATTACAGTGGTACCCGTGAACGCACCGCTGCGGTTCATTCGATCCTGACTGATCCCCACGATGATTCTGTCCCCACAGACCAACTCCTCCGATCACGATCATGGACGGGACACCTCCCAGAACTAGATTTGATTATCCGCACAGGTGCGTGGACTGACCCACATAATAGTGCTGGATTCATGAGTTTACTAGCTGATGAGGCGCAGTATGCATTCCCTACCGTACTCTGGCCTGATTTCACGCCAGAAATCTTAGATCAGCTGATTGCCGATTTTCGTCATCGCGAACGCCGCCACGGCAAATAAAACCTGCTACAATAATGTTCATGGTTGAGCGTCAAAACGCCAAAATTATCGCTTTTGTTGGATTGCCAGGTACTGGCAAGTCTGCTGCAACGGCGTATGTGACTGATCGCGGTATTCCGAAAGTAAGCTTTGGTGAAATTATCAAAAAAGCTATGGACGATGCTGGGCTTGAGCACACCCAAGAAAACGAACGTGCTGTCCGCGAAAAATTACGTCTTGCACCTGAGGGTGACCAGGCACTTGCTCAGGTTATTTCTGAGGTGCAACACCTCATCGATGCGGGCCAACACCGAATCGTCATCGACGGCCTCGGCAGCTGGGAATCATACAAACGCTTGCGGCATGAATTCCCAGGTAGTCTCATCATTGTCGCCTTCACTGCCCAGCGCCATATACGTTTGCGTCGCCTTGCTAGCCGTACTGAAAACCCACTCACTGAGCAAATGGTCAATGAACGCGACTATGACGAAATCGAAACGCTCAACAAAGGTGGCGTCCTCGCGATGGCCGACTATATCTTCTCCGACAATGGCAGCCTGGAAATGCTGCACGGACAAATCGATAATTTGCTGCGTACGCTCGAATTCTAGAGCTCGAATTCTTTGATCAGATAGTCACGATACGCATCGACCGATGGAAAATTGTTATCAATATGAATATCGGCCAATTCTTTCACAGCGGCCATATGCAGTGCGCCTTGTGGCGCGTCTGCAGGCGGATGCATTTCCCTAGCTTCGTCCGCCTGGAATGCTTCAAAAGAAATATTATCTTCATGACGCCCTCTATTTGCCGCCTGAATACGATCGTAGCGAACGCGTTGGTCGGCATCGACCCACACAGCGATACCGCCATAACTATGAATTGTCTTCACTTCGCCAGGGTGGCGCATATTAACAAGCGCCACACCCTTGTAGCCCTTTTCATCTTTCTCTGCCAAGTATTCTTGAATGGCCTTTGTAAACATAATCCCGTCATCACTGGATTCATTACGCCATTGTTTACTTACCATCGCCATATTTTCGCGCGTATGTGGTTTACCCTGGCGAGTCAATTCCGCGCGCAGGAGATCACTCACGCTATGAAAATAATAACCACATCGTTCGGCAAGCAACTTACCTAGTTCATCTTTGCCGGCACCGTTTGAACCTGAAATTCCTACAATTTGCGGCAATTTCATACTAGCTCAGGTATTCGTGAAGTTTCTTAGCGTCTTTATGTTTGCGCAGTTTAGCCAATGCTTTGGCTTCTATCTGGCGAATACGTTCGCGAGTCACGGCAAACTCTTGGCCAACTTCTTCGAGTGTATGTGATTTGCCATTTTCCAGGCCAAAACGCATTTTAATAATTTTCTGCTCGCGGTCTGAAAGTGTCGACAGAACGGATTGGACCTGCTCTTTGAGCAACTGATTCGTCGCCGATTCTTCGGGCGTGACCGTGTCTTCGTCTTCGATAAAGTCCGCCAGCACACTGTCTTCGTCTTCGCCATCGCGACCCACACCAGCATCAAGCGACGTGATATCTTGTTTGATCTTGATGACATATTCGACCTTTTCCGGCTCCATTTCGAGCTCTTTTGCAAGCTCCTCGATGGTTGGTTCGCGGTTGAGTTCCTGGGTCATGCGGCGCTGGGTACGCAACAGTTTGTTGATCGTTTCAACCATGTGCACTGGGATACGAATCGTACGCGCCTGGTCGGCAATCGCACGCGTAATTGCCTGGCGAATCCACCAAGTTGCGTAGGTACTAAATTTAAAACCTTTGTCTGGGTCGAATTTTTCAACAGCACGCAGCAAACCGGTGTTGCCTTCCTGAATAAGGTCCAAAAAGTCGAGGCCGCGGCCACTGTATCGTTTGGCAATCGATACTACCAAGCGCATGTTTGCTTCGGCCATTTTGTCCTTGGCCTTTTTGTCACCAGCAACCACTTTTTTGGCTAGTTCCAACTCTTCTTCGCTGCTCAGTAGCGGGATTTTACCGATTTCACGGAGGTACAGTCGGACACTGTCGTCGCTAATATCGTCAAAATATTGGTTGTTGTTCAGTGTTTCTTCGTCGATTTCTTCCTCATCAACAAGATCATCAATGACCGGTTCTTCGATATCGGCGATATCAACGGGCATCACCTCATCGGCCACTTCTTCAGTAACCTGATCATCTCGTAATTGTGCGTCGTCGTTATCTGGCACTACTTTTCTCCTTTGATTAATTGGCTTAATTGCTGCAAGAGTTGATCTGCAAGGGCATCGTCGCCGCGTTCCCGAGCAGCTGCTTCTTGTTGTAGTAGTTCTTCTTTTGTATCCGTTTTTTGATAGTTTGCTTGTAATGATCGTAGTACTTCGGTGGCAGTTGCGACTCGATTATTCGCATCCCATGCGACACCGTCTACGTCTGGGTGTAGTAATAACATTGTCACATACTTTTCGTATTGCTGCAACTCTCCAGGGATATCTTCAACTGGTTTGCCGATATGCGTTGCAATATACTGCGCCACTGCCCGACGTTCTGAACCATGGAATACCGTCACCGTAATGTCCCGGAATAGATCTTGTACATGTACGTCGCCAAGTGCCGTTGCCAGCAGTGCATCTTGATTGCGATCAGGAGTAAATGGCTCAGCCGGGGCACTTGTTTCTGCAGTTGTTCGTATCTGCTTTTTTGGTGTATCTATTGACCCTGGTTGGTCCAATTTGCGGCGCAGCGCTTCGCGCGTGGTATCAGTCAGATCAGCCACAATCGTCAAGTAATGATCTTGCTCTACTGGGTCATGGAGCGCGCGGATTACCTCGAGTGCAGCGGTCGTAAAGGTTCGCTTGCCAGCAGCTGTCGACAAATTCTCGCGGGCAGCAAATTGTTTGATCACCCAGTCAACAACCGGTTCGGATGTATCAATCGCCTGCTGCCACAATGCTGGATCCTGTTGTATCAATTCATCCGGATCTTTGGCACTGTCTGGCAAACGAACAATACTGAGTTCGACACCAACCGTCTGCGCAATGGGGATTGCCCGTTCTGTTGCAGCCAGCCCCGCTTTGTCGCCGTCGAATGCGAGTTTAATATTCTGGGATAGTCGCGACAATGCCCGCAAATGGCTTTCGGTCAGCGCTGTTCCGGCCGTTGCAACCACTTGTGTGATTTCCGCTTGGTGGCTGCTCACAACATCCAAATTACCCTCAACAATCACGACATAATCGGCCTTGCGAATCGCCTCCTTGGCCTGCGAAAGCCCAAATACGTGCCGACTTTTGTCATACAGCAATGTCTGCGGCGTGTTCAAATATTTTGGTGCTCGCGGGTCATCAATAATGATCCGTCCTGTAAATCCAATCACCTGCCCTGTCGCGTCCATCAACGGCACCATCATGCGACCACGGAATAAATCCCCACCAAACCGATTCGTCAGACCAGCAGCCTTAAGCTCTTCCGACTTGAACCCTTTTTTGGTCAAAAAATCAGTCAGTGCACTTGGGTTGTCCGGGGCATACCCAATCCGAAAATCTTGGACAACTTTCTTGTTCAACCCCCGTTTTTTAAATACATACTCAACTGCATGCTGATTACTGAGGAGGCTTTTTTGATAATACGTTGCAGCTAGTTCATGCGCCTCAAGGAGCCGTTTTTTGCGCTTGGCTAACTCTTGTGATCCGCTGTTTTGGTAGAGCGACAAATCCACACCTGCACGGCGCGCCAGTAGCTCCAACGCCTGGCGAAAATCCATGCCCTCAACTTCCATGATGAAGCTGAAAATATCACCTCCCTTGCCCGAACTAAAATCATGCCAAATATGTTTGTCCGGACTCACAAAAAAGCTTGGTGTTCGCTCACCCGAAAAGGGGCTCAGGCCCTTGAAGTTTCGACCGGCACGCTTTAACTGGACGTACTCACCAATCACGTCCTCGATATTCAGCCGCGCGCGCACCTCCTCTTTTGCGTCTTGCATATCTAATAGTATATGGTAGTTGGTAGATAGTAGATAGTATTTATGGTTAAATAGGAATCAATGGACCCGAATCAACCACAAGCTCCACAGCAGCCACCGGTGCCGCAACCAACACCAGGAGGCTATCCGCAGCAGCAGCCACAGCCAACGCCGCAGCCGCCATCGGCGTATGCTCCTGCTGCTCCGCCGTCGGTGTATGATCCTAATTATCTTGATTCGATTGCGCCTCCACCTCCACAGCAAAAATTTCTCAGTGGAACCTTTGGCAAACTTTTCTGGGTACTGATTGGACTGTTTGTTCTGGCGGTGAGCCTTATCATTGCATTTAGCGGTGGAGACAATACGGCCGACCTGCAACAAGTTGCCGTCCGTCTGGATAATTTCTCTAAGACTGCCAAAACAGTTCAGAAAAACCTCAAAAGCAATAATCTTAGTGCGACAAATAGCAACTTCCAGATTTGGTTGACTGGTAACAAGGCGGCAGCCGAAGATCTGCTCACCCAAGGTGGTGTCAAGAAAACTGATTACAGCAAAAGCATGGTCGCCAGCGAGAAAAAACTCGCCGAAGATTTAGATAGTAAATTCGAAGATGCGCGGCTAAGCGCCCGGTTGAATCGTGTCTATGCCAGCACCATGGCATCAGAAACAGAAAAAATCATCAACTTGCTGAATACCATGTCCAAAAAGAGTAAATCTGCCAAAATCCGCGATTTCGCCAAAAACGCCGCCACCAACCTCAAACCCATCCAAAAGTCATTTGACGAATTTGTCGACGACGGCAATTAAACTAGTAGAGCAATACAGGTTGGCTCGACGCTGTTCCGGTTTTCATCCGAACCATTAACCCTCCGCGCTGTCCCACTGGAGATTCCTGAGGTTTACCTCAAGATTCTCCAGTGGGACACGATGGTGAGGAGGGAAAATGGAAGAGCGGAGATAGGATTATGACTTACTTACCAGTTCATAACTATGTCGCGCCAGGTCAAAAATTTCTTCATCTGCTAACTGGCCACTACAAATAATCGTGTTCCAGTGTTTTTTGTTCAAGTGATATCCTGGTAGTACCGTCTCGTATTTTTCGCGCAAAAGTAATGCCAGTTTAGGATCACACTTCAAACTCACACGAAGAGGTTTGCTACCCTCAGCAATAATCGCCATGATTTTGCCATCTGGTTTGTCGCCATATTTATAAACAGCTGTGCCTTCGCCAAATGGATAATCCAACCAAACTTTGGGCAGTTGCAGTATAAAATCTTCTAATTCTTTATGCGTCATATTCGAACTTTGCCTAGATAATATTTCAGTTCCATAATACTACCACGGATATCTTCGAGCGCACGATGGTTTTCGGGCTTGGCAAATTTTTTGCCATATTTACCTTCAAACACTACCTTCCATGCACTCACGTCCAACATACGGTAATGCAGCCGTGCATTGAGCCTGCCCCACTCATTTTCGATGAATTTACGGTCCTGATGCACCGAATTACCAGCTAGTAGCACCTTTGTGCCAAGTTCAAAATGTTTATCCATAAATTCCAGTAGTTCATTTTCGACCACGCGGCCGTTTTTTGCCTGGTCAGAATTGTTTTGGGCGATCAGCGCATCGCGCACGTCAGGAAATGTGTCCCAAAATGCCGGCGCCGCCTTGATACGTTTGGCGAACAAATTTGGTCCGACTTTTTTAGCCGCTTCGTACGTTGCAATTTCTTTAAAATCCCAGTCCGTCGCAATCGCCGCAACTTCCAATATCCGATCTTCAACCGGGTCCAAGCCGGTCATTTCAAGGTCCACCCACAAAAGTTTTGCGTATTTTGTCATATTGTCTAGTATAACTTATCCCGGTACACTGAACATATGGCTGAGCAACAGGTGAAATTTTATGGACCAAAATGGTATCCATTTAATAATTTTGCTGCCTATGCAGTTACTGTTGAACACACAACGTACCCAACGAGCGAGCACGCTTATCAAGCGACCAAATTTTTATCCCAGGCGACAGAAAATGCCGATCTGTTCCCTGTCGCCGAGGCGATCCGCACGGCTCCATCACCAAACGAAGCCCTCCATATTGCCACAGAATACAAAGACCTGCTTAATCATGACCAGTGGGATCGCATAAAAGTCCCGACAATGTTTTCACTATGCGAAAAGAAGCTTTCGCAGCATGCAATTATTGGCTATTTGCTTCGTTCAACGGGCAAAGCAGAAATCGTCGAAAATTCACCCGTTGACAGCTATTGGGGGACCGGTCCGGATGGCAATGGCCTGAATTACCTAGGCCGAATTTGGATGAACCTGCGTACTAAGCACTGGGAAGAACTCCCCAAAGAAAGCCCCTACCCCAATCAATATCCGCTTATTTATCCGGATCAAATTTCAGACTCAGTGAATTGATACAGTAACGTTGATCAGTCGGCGTGCCATAGCCCTCGCCCTCAAACACATGGCCTAAGTGACTACCACAGGTTGCACAGGTGACTTCGGTGCGGCTCATACCCAGCGAATCATCTGGCGTCAGCACAACTGTACCTGGAATCGCATCATAAAAACTTGGCCATCCGCAGTGGGCGTCAAACTTTTTATCACTTTCAAAAAGCTTTGTACCACATGCTCTGCAGCTGTATGTGCCTGGGTCAAACTTGCTGTCATATTCTCCCGAAAAAGCGGGTTCAGTGCCTTTTTCTCGAAGTACATGATACTCCTCGGGAGTGAGTTCATCCTCCCATTCACTTTCAGACTTATTTATCTTCATATACCTATTATATGCCCGCCGGACAATAGACACATGTTACTCTTTCTTTTTATCAAGACGATCAAGTTTAGCGAAATGGATGATCAAGTAAATGACAAACGCCGTTGCAATAAGGGTAATGAGAGATGACACGACAGCACCCCATTTAAAATCAGCTGGACGCCCCCATACCTCAACATGCCAAACGGCAGCTTCAAGATTTTTATGGGTACCGACGAGTAGCTGCACAATTGGCGTAATAAAGCCTTCAACAATTGTCTTAACGGTCGCTCCAGCTGCAGTACCGATTGCCAAACCAACCGCAAGCCCAACAACTCCTTGCGTGCGAACAAATTCCACAAACCCACTGGCATGTTTGGTTGGCACAGCGGCCGCTTTTGCCTTAGCTGCTCTTGCTTTTGCAGCTGCTTTGGCTCGCGCCGTTTCCACCCTGGTTGTTTTCTTCTTCGTCGTTTCTGCCATAAAACTCCTCTGTTACTTACTCTATTGTACTGAATCTTCAAAAAAAGTGTAAAAAGGAGAAAGGTGGTGTTGGCCCGGGGTGCGATTTATTGTGACGCACCCCGGGCCATTATTTATACCCAGTCCGGATCACGGACTACGGTATGCAGACTCTGGGCATCGTCGGAGTCCGATCAGGATCCTCCTTCAACACGTAATACACCTTTGCCCACTCATATGGGTTTCTGTCCAGACGCCGGAGCTCCGCGTCATCGTTAAGCGCCAAACTATCAAGCGCCCGTCGAAGTTTTGTGTGAGAGACATCTGCCAGCCCAAGGTCTCTCGCGGTCTGCGTGAAATTGTTGTCAACGACAACGACTTCACTCCTACCGTGCTCAAACCATCGCTGATAGAACGCTGCCAGCACACGGCTTCTTACTACTGGGTCACATGCCACGCTTTCTCCTTTGCAAGGTACTTCCGAATGAAAACTCCCGCCGGTTTCGGCGGGAGTTCGTTGTCGGGTTAAAACAGGGACTCACGCCGAAACAGTATCAATAATCACAAGCACGAGGCCGTTGATCATTGTTGCTTGGCGAGAACAGATTCCCATATGTTCAATTTACTACATTTTGTTGGGGGCTGCAATGCCCAAAATCAGTAGGCCCGCACGCAGTGTGTCGGCGTACACAGCCACTAATCCGGCACGGTGCGCTTCATACTCATTACCAATAACTTGGTTTTTTTCGTAGTAGCGATTGAATTCTTGCGCAAGTTCAAACAGATAATTACAGATATGATGTGGTTCGAGCGTCCGTGTAGCGAGCTCAACTATTTCGCGATACTCACCCAGCTTACGCACCAGTTGTCTGTCCTCGCTGCGAACTTCTGATGGCGGGGCAACTGCCCTTTCGATCTTTTCCAGAATCCGTCGGGCACGCGCATGGGCATATTGCAAATAGCTACCCGTATTGCCAGTCAGACTCACCGCCTCAGTGACATCAAACACCACATCACCGCCGATTTTTACTTTCAAAAACTGATAGCGCAGTGCACCAGCTACAATTTCGTCCGTCGGTTCGCCGCCACGCTCTTTGATCGCTTTACTAAATTCATCAAACAGCCAATCGATTTCGATCACATCGCCGTCGCGACTGCTCATTTTACCGCTGCTGAGTTTTACAACACCTGTCGTGCGGGTTTTGAGCTTGCCCTTTAGTTCAGGAATCGCCAGTTCGCTCGCCGCAATAACACCCTTCATGTACACACCTTGGTCGCTACCAGTCACCACATAACTTTCGCTCATATCAGGATAGTCAGCGTATTTCAGCTGGATCAACCCCATGTCGTGCGCGCCGTAGAGTCCATTGCCATTGCTGGCGATATAGATATTATCAAACGATCCGTACTTACTGCCTTCAAACACATAAGCGTCGCCAGATTTTGTGAACACCTGCGGCGTATGGTCAATAATCAGTTTTTTACCTGGTGCTTCGGTTTCACTTTCAACATAACGGCGCTCAATTGGTACATTGCCGATTTTTGCCACTGTCCGGTCGATGCCGTCAAAACTCCACGTGGCACACAGATCGTAAATTGCTTTGTACGTTGGATCATCCAATACGAATGACTGCTTGGCCAATTCGTCGACCTCTTTTTTCACTTCTTCGGATTCTTTATAGGCCCGTGAGCCTGTAGCATACATTTTGCTCATGAACCGATTGCGCTCGTCTTCGGGTACCGCTTCTAATTTGCTGATGTCACCACCAGTTTCTTTCAAGATCGCCCACATGCTTTTGCCAACATGTGTCCCAACATCACCATGGTAACTTACCCTATGGACGCGCGCGCCATCGACCGCCAGGAGGTTCGCCATCGTATCCGCCAGGATGGCATTGTAGGCATGGCCAATGTGCATAGCTTTAAAGGGGTTAGGGTTGTTCGTTTCGATAACCACCGACTGGCCCGCGCGGCTTGGCACCGGTTCGCGTTTGGTCAAATCGAGTAGTGCCGCTGACGACAGTGTCAGATTAATAAATCCCGGACCAGCGACTTCTACCCTTTCAAACTCACCAGTTGCTTGCAGTTTGTCAGCCAATGTAGCGGCAATATCTCGTGGCGGTTTGCCTACTTTACCAGCAAGTTGCAGCGCTATATTGGTTGCATAATCGCCAAATTGGGGTTCAGGGCGTGATAATACAGCCTCGGTCTCAATACCGAACTCATCAAATACCAATTGAGCAATTTTCTTGTCCACTAGTCACCAGTATAACAGATTAACAGAGGTTATTAGAGATCGCCTTCGTATTCGAGGTCTTGGCGAGGACGCGACTCTTCTTCGGCGACTTCGTATTCACGTTCTAGCGCATCACCCAATACACCACCAGATACAGGACTAAGTCCTTTGATAGTGTGAAGCAAATACCTGAGGACACGATTGTCATCGTGGTAGTTCATTGGTTCATTTATCTGATCATCTTGCATTTTTATATTATATCCAATATATACATCTTAACACTTATGGTTATAATTGTCAAGATTGCTAATTGTCCCCACACGCAAAAGCGGTTGCACCGTGAGAGGGAAAATACCCTAATGACCACGAACATCCAAATGCAATACTTGTCCAAACTCCTGGATCAATTAAATTACCGGTGTCAACCCACTGCGCTACTTGGGTAGATGTGTTTTTAAAAACAGTGTAAGCATAATTCGTTCCGTTATGAGTGATGACTAGTCGAATCTTGTCACCAGTCGCCCATCCTGTAGTTGCTGAAACTTGTGAAGTAAGTGTCGTGCCTATTTTTGTAAAAATTTGAGTACTGCCGGACCCACTAAATGCCGAGCCGACCACTATGACACCGTTCGTAAACGCATTGTCAGATCCACCAACCCCCACGCCTACGCCTCGAGGAAACCCTGCACCACTAGCCGTATTGTTATGCGTCGCTTCAGCCCAATGAAGTGAGGTGCCCATGGGGTCTTGATAGCAACGCCCCGAATAATAATAACCATTATTCGCTCCTCCAGATGGGGATGTTTCTTTAATTACACCGCCACTTACGGCCAGATCTCCTGGTGTCATCGTACCCGTAAGTGCGCTCCTCCATAAATTTCCCGAAGGAAAGGGGCCCATAACGGTTCCTGACCATGTATAAGAAATCTGGGGGCGTCGGTAACCGCCTCCCCCAAACATCGCTGGCATTATGCAGTTACTCCTGTGATATCCGCTACCAAGCCTCTTCCCGGAGTAGTCCCTACGGCAGTAATATAAACGGTGAGCAGATCTCCGGCGGCAAATGACCAAGAGCCGGTTACCGTTGAGCCCCCTACTTGACTCGCTGCTGCGATCGTAGCCTCAGATCCGGTAACAGTAGCCCCGTTTTTACGAAGTTCTACTTGTAAATTACCCGAGGCATCCGCAGTGATGCATCGATAAGTAACGGAGGTAAATGTACAGTTACGAGCAATACGAAGCCCGATTGAGTTATCGCCAGCCCCAGTCGCTCTCGTTGCTAATGTTTGGACAAAGCCAAGTATGTCATAAGGTAAGCCAGCAGAAGGTGCGGATGGCGCAGCCCACTTTATCCCTCCAATTTGAGTTGAATCAGCAACGAGAATCTGATTATCTGCACCAACTCCAAGCCGTGTTACCATGCCCGCCGCTGTTGCAACGTAAATATCACCCTTAGTCGTAAGCGTTGACTTATCTGTTTTTCCGTCAAGCGCTGTCTGCGTTGCCGTACTAATTGGCTTGTTAGCATCACTCGTATTGTCAACATTGCCCAAGCCCACAGTACTCTTGTCTAATGTTTGCCATGATTTATCACCGCGCCAATATTGCGAAGTTGTCCCAGCAGTAATTGATGGTTCTTTGCCAGCAAGATCGCTAGTGAGGTTTGTAACAGCCGATTGGGGAATACCGGTAAAGTTTGCCGGATTAACATCGATGTCAATTTCATTGTTAGCGGCGTCGTTGGTGACAGTGACTTTTGTGCTGCCTGCATTAATATTTCTAAACTCAAGGTTGACGCCATTTTTTTGTTTGAAAACGCCAACGCCACCAGTACCAACATTGCTTGCAGTGTTAACTTCGCCAGCTGCCGGCAGCGCGAAGTAGCCCTTGCTGCCACCACTATCAGTACCGTAATAACGATTATTACCCGGCGTAGCAGAATCGTTAACCAAGCTGAGCGTACGGTCAGCTGATAGATTGCCCCCGCCAGTAAGTGATCCGGACGTGTTTACCGCCCGTGAAGTACCGACTTTGCCTGCCAAATCGGTTGTCAGATTAGTAACAGCAGACTGAGGAATTCCCGACAGGTTTGATGTATTCACATCGATATCAATTTTGTCATTGACCGTATCATCGTTAATGGTGATACTATTGCCAGCCGAATTAAGCTTTTTGAATTCAAGGTTGGTACCGTTTTTTTGTTTAAAGAGTCCCGTACCGGCCGCGCCAATGTTGCTTGCTGTACTTACTTTGCCGTCAAGTGCAGTTTGTGTTGCATTGCTCACCGGCTTGTTGACATCCGATGTGTTGTCGACGTTGCCCAAGCCAATATCAAACTTAGTCAATGTCACGGCACCAATCTGGCCATTCACAGATGTAACCACATCAGTCGGGGCATTGAGGAGTTTCCAATTGGAAAGTTGCGACGGTGGATCACCAACAAGAATAAAGGTACCTGCACCGTCGGTACGGATCGCGAGGTCTCCTGGCTGTACCTGAGACGACGTGAGGGCTAACATTTCTGCTTCGGAATTAACCACGACTGCCGTCGTCAAGGAAAGTGGCGGTAGCTGGCTTGATGGCACGATGCCCCCCACGAGGTCTGCTTTTTCATCAAGTGCAGCCTGGGTAGCAACCGAAATTGGCTTGTTCAAGTCGGAGGTATTATCAACATTACCAAGGCCAATATCGGCCTTGCCCAAAACAACCGTTCCCACTTGGCCGTTGACCGAAGTAACTGGACTACTTGGCGCATCCAATAACACCCAGTTAGAAAGCTGTGATGGTGGGTCATTAACAAGCATGAATGTACCAGCGCCGTCAGTACGAACAGCAACGTCACCAGGGTGTACCTGAGACGACGTGAGGGCTAACATTTCTGCTTCGGAATTGACCACGACTGCCGTGTTCATCGTTACCGCTGGCAGTTGGTTTGTTGGCACCACCCCTCCAACCAGATCTGCTTTACCATCAAGTGCAGCCTGGGTAGCAACCGAAATTGGCTTGTTCAGGTCGGAGGTATTGTTAACATTGCTTAGCCCGACCGCGCTCTTGTCTAAGGTTTGCCATGTTTTATCACCACGCCAGTATTGCGCGGTGGTTCCCCCGGTGATTGCCGGTTCTTTGTCAGCTAAATCATTAATCAGGTTTGTGACAGCCGATTGAGGTATATTTGTCAGATTGGATGTATCGACGTCGATATCAACTTCATTATTACTTGTATCATCAGTAACAATAATCCGGTTACTAGCGGCATTAATCTTTTTAAACTCAAGATTAACACCGGTCTTTTGCTTAAAAATACCGACACCCCCAGCCCCGATATTACTAGCTGTATTTACCTCGCCAGCGCTTGGTATGGTGTAGTATCCCTTGGTTCCCGTGCCATCGGTACCGTAGTACTTGCTATTGCCGGGCGTGGTCGAGTCATTAACAAGACTGAGCGTTCGATTGGTCGACAAATCACCACCACCGGTCAGCGAGCCCGTGGTACTTATGGTTCTTGTGGTACCTACTTTACCCGCAAGTCCAGGCACGGTTGGTGCTGTGGCCGTACCACCCAAGTCGCCAGCAAGCTGAATAATACCTTTTGATGAGGTTGTTGCATCAGGTGAGCCAGCAGCTGAAGTCCATTCCAAACCTCCGCCCACACCTGAGTTTTTGGTCAAAACTTGACCGTCGCTCCCACCCGTGGCAGATAGCTTTGGGGCTGTTACCGAGCCATCGGCCAACTGATTGGTTGTAATAGAACCGTCAGCAATGGAAGTAGCGTTCACAGCATCAGGTGCAATCGAGCTGTTTGTGACAACATTATCCTTCAGTGTCCCGTCGGGTTTGTGGACCTGCGAAAGATAGTCGTTGAGGATATCGCCCCACGATCCATTGTCGCCACCAGGCACCGGAAGTCGCGCCACTTGGTTACTCCTGTTGTTTTACGATTGTTTTTATTTTTACCGATACCATAAAAATCCACCTATCGACTTGTAGTGCCATTAGTATACACAATGGCGGTCATGCTTACAACACTTCACTGGGCACCACCTCATTACTTCACTATTCTTTCTAGTAAACTTTTGTATCCATCACGTGTGATGATTAAATGGTCAAGCATTTCAATCCCCAAGATAACGCCGCCCGCCCGCAACTGGTCTGTTACTTCCTGATCGGCGGCCGTCGGCTCCAAATCTCCCGATGGATGATTATGCGCAATAATAACTGCCGCTGCACCACGCTCGATTGCCGGCTGAAACACTTCACGTGGATGAACAATATTGGCCGTTAAACTCCCGACCGATATTACCTCATCGTGCACCAGCTGATAGCGACTGTTCAGATAGAGCCCTCGCAGATGCTCTTTCTTGAGTGAACCCATATCGCTCAGATAGTGGTACGCTTGCCGGGCCGTTCGTACAAATACAGGGGTATCACCACGTTTTTCAAAAAGCGGCGACCAAGTTCGAGACCAGCAATTAATTGGTGCGCTTTGTTTTGAGGAATCATCAAGGTTTCGGATAGCCTTATCGGATCAGTTTCGTACAAAATTGCCCGTTCCCCATATTCTTTCAATGCGCGACGCGCCATTTCGGGCACGTCTTCTTTGCGCGTGCCCACACCCCATAGCACCGCCACAAGTTCGGCCATGTTGAGTGCTGACGGACCGTATTTCGCCATTTTTTCGCGTGGCTTGTCCTCGATTGGCATATCGCGAACGCGCAAGATATATCGCGTATCGTCCATCACCTGATCGTGGTCAACCAATTGGTATTTGCCCTGCTTCGTTGCTGTGTATTGCATATGCTTACTATATTCGAACCGTACTCGCGGTGGCAGTGAAATCTTTTTCACTAACATGCTGTTGCTCAGTTTTCCCCGCTTAACTTACGTTCGCATATGCTCCCTTCGCTTCGTCGTAACATTCATAACCTCTGAATGCTTTGCGTAACAAATCGCTGTTAAAATCGGCACACGACAACACTCCTCTGACACCGGTAAAATATGTCCACTCCTTGTCGCCTGCAGCTTTATAATAAAGCCCGTTGAAAAATGCAGTGTCATTACCCGACTCCACTTGGCCGAGATCTTCTTGGTATAGCACTGCATTTTGATAGCCATCCGCCCCACTACCGCCAGTAATATTCCCAAAT
>Ga0164243_10002117_pt1 | contig 33205 bp, 30 predicted proteins | sample OricompcompostOP_FD_108781 | JGI IMG/M metagenome (GOLD analysis project Ga0164243, IMG submission 108781) | Organic Plus compost microbial communities from Emeryville, California, USA - Original compost - Organic plus compost (OP) | ecosystem: Engineered > Solid waste > Mixed feedstock >... | reverse complement strand
GCTGGCTTTCTCCGGCATCGCCAAGGTGGGCCGCAAAGCCGAATGGCCGACCTGGGTGCCCACAGCGGCAATCAAGGAACGCCTGGGGCCGAGCATCCCAAATGTCGTTGGTCCCGGCCCGCACAATCCGCTCGGTGCCCGCGCGCTCTATCTCTATGCTGGCGGCAAGGACACGCTGTACCGCATCCACGGCACCAACCAGCCCGAATATATCGGCGCGTCGGTGTCGTCCGGCTGCATCCGCATGACCAACGAGGACGTCATCGACCTCTATAACCGGGTCAAGGAAAACACTGTCGTGGTCGTGCTGGCGCCGAAACAGGGTGACTCGCCGAACAATCCGCAGATGGCCTTCGGCATGGCCGACCGCTTCTCGACCCAATGAGATTTGGCAAAACTCTTTTCGAAAACGGCGCCGGTTTCGGCGCCGTTTTTGTTTGGAGCATTGACGCGGAGCTAACCGCCGAGATCAACCCGGACGATCTCCGGCGGCACGCCAAGACGAAAGGGCACGGCGCTGGTGCCGAGGCCGCCGGACACGATCATGTCGCGACCGCCTTCCGAGATGTGGCCATAGGCGAAACGCGCCCCATACATCGATGGTACGAAGCTCGGCCAGATCAACGGGACCCGGATCTGTCCGCCATGGGTATGCCCGGCAAGCGTCAGCGACACACGATCCGGCACCTCAACGAAGATATCCGGCTCATGCGCCATCAAGAGTACCGGATCGTCGGTGTTGATCTGCGCCAGGGTCTTGGGCAGATCGTCCTCACCTCTGAAATGCCCCGGTGAAATGTAATGGGCGATCTGGTCGCCCAGTCCGGCCAGCCAGAAGCGTGATTGGCCCTCGCCCAAAAGGATAGCCGTGTTTTCCATCAGGGGGATTTTTGCCTGGGTCAGGGCCTGGCGGATCCGCGCCTGGTGGAACCACCAGTCGTGATTGCCGAGGATCGCATGGACGCCGAGCGGTGCCTTGAGGCGCGCCAGCTCCGCCGCCCAGACGGCTTCCGGGACGACCTCCGTGACGAAGCGATGGGTCGCGACATAATCGCCAAGTAGCAGGACGATGTCTGAGTTCAGGCTATTGGCGACCTCGACGACTTCGTGAATACGCGCCACCCCCATATTGGGACCGCCGGCATGGATGTCGGCGATGACGGTGATGCTCAGCTTCAGGCCAGCAGGCCAGCCCCGCGGCGTGAGCCGATAGCGGGTCACCCCCAGCATCATCGCCGCTTCCGCACCGGAATAGCCCGCAACTGCCGATCCCGAGACGGCGACAAGGCCGGCGCTGCCGAGCAGCAGTGACCGCCGACTAATACCGGCGCGCACGCGTGGCTCTTCGGCCGGCAACAGATCGGCAGGACGGATGGGCTTCATAGGGGGCGTTTTCTACACCATCGCGGTGAAAGGTGCGTTCACTTGGTAGTCAAAAGTCAGCGACATCGCTAAAAAACGGCAGCGTTATGGCGCTTCCTGCGGCCTTGGGCGCGGCAACGGAATCTCATCGACGGGTGCCAGCACATTCCACTGGCACAGACGATAGCCGCCACGCCGCTCCGCTAGATCGACGTGAATATGGGTTTCATGATGACCATCGGAACCCGGGCCGAGAACCGTCGCAAACCGGTCGCAAGCCTGTTTGCGGACCGCTTCCCGGAAATCGCGCGCAAAGTTGCGATCCGTGAAGCCGGCGAATTTGCCGTTGGCGAGATGAACACCGCGAATATCGATCGCATTGGCCATGCCGTGTTCGCTGATTTTCGCGCCGGCGATGCGGTTACGACCACGGCAATCGTAGGATGCGTAATTGTCGAGATTGCGCATGGGGGACCCGAGCGCCGACACCGACATTTTCAGATCCTCCCGCACCCAGGTGGCCACCGCTTCCGCCATCGTGCAGCGAAGCGTCGCGGCCGGTGTCAGCGTCACGCGCGACTTGTCCGGCATGATGATCGCTTCAAGCTTCACGACGTCGGTCGCGCCGCAATCGCCTGGCCCCGCGAGCGGCGGGAGCGGCTCGATGACGGCGATCTGGTCAGCGATGCGAAGACGGCACGCCGACGGCTCTTCCGGCTTGTTGTCTGCAACGTTCGCGGTCGTATCCGGCCCGGGATCCGCGGCGAAAACCTCCATGGGTACAACGGGCACACTCTGCTTGCGTTCGGCTGCCGGCGCAGATGGAGGCGATGCAGCGGGAGCAGGCGTGTGGGCCGGCGCAGGTCCTGACTTTGTTTTCGGACTAGTCTTCTCGCGGGCGAGCGCGGCACCTGTCACACAGGTCAGAATCGTTACAGCCACAAACAAATAATGAATAATCAGACGTTGCACGCGCGTTGAAGTCCCCGCCAGAACGACATTTGTGAGGGAACGCGGCGACGTTGGCAATCGCGGAAAGCGTTAGTCGTGCTAGGGTCCCGATTCCGAAGTTCGTATCCCTTCACGGCCGTCTCTTATACGAACTTCGGAATCGAAGGGACACTAGCAACTCATTGAATCTAGTGTGGCTTTGGTTCAGAAGTCCGCATTTCGGACTTGCTGCGGGAAAGATGCGGACTTCTGAACCGCCACACCAGCGTCATCTGCCTGTTCGATGTGAAAGACTTTAAACGTGACGCATGACGTGATAGTGGTCGGACTTGGCGCGATGGGAAGCGCAGCCCTTTACCATCTCGCCCAACGGAATATCCGTGCTCTCGGAATTGAGCGCTTCGAGCCCGGACACGATCGCGGCTCCTCCCATGGCCGCACGCGTATCATCCGTCACGGCTATTTCGAGCATCCCTCCTATGTGCCTCTGGTGCGGCGCGCCGCGACGATGTGGCGAGAGCTGGAACAGCAATCCGGCCAGAACCTGATGACCGTGACCGGCATCGCCGAAATCGGCAAACCGGATTCGACGCTGATCGAAGGCACTCTCGCCGCGTCCCGCGAACACCAACTAGCGCACGAGGTCCTGTCCGCGCGCGACTTGATGAAGCGCTATCCGGCATTCCGCGTTCCGCAGGACTTCGTTGCAGTCCTGCAACCCGATGGTGGTTTCGTCCAGGCGGAAGCCGGCATCCGCGCCCATTTGCGGCTGGCAGCAGCAGCCGGCGCCGACATTCACACCAGTGAACGTGTCATCGCCATCGAGCAGATCGGCAATGGCGTACGCGTCAAAACCGAACGCAGCACCTTCGAAGCGGGGACTGCCATCGTCAGCGCCGGTGCCTGGACCAAATCGCTGCTGCCCAAACTCAGCGTGCCACTTCAAATCACGCGGCAAGTCCTGCTCTGGGTGAGACCATCACAGCCCGATCTGTTCAGAACCGGATGGTTTCCAGTCTTCATGATCGAAAGCGAAGACGGCATCCATTACGGATTCCCGTTGCATGACACTGACGGATTGAAGATCGCGAAACATCATCACGCGGGAGAAGTTGTCGATCCGGACACTTACGACCGCAAGATCTCGGCCGAGGACGAAGCGTCGATCCTAAGAGCGATCCATCGCTTTCTGCCCGCGAGCAAAGGCCCCATCCTGTCCTCGAAAACATGCATCTATACCATGACACCCGACGAGGATTTCCTGATCGACCGCATCCCCGGTCAGGACCGCATCATCGTCGCATCGCCCTGCTCCGGGCATGGTTTCAAATTCGCTCCGGCCATCGGTGAAGCGCTCGCAGAGCTGGCCACCACCGGACGCACGAAAAGCGATCTCAGCCGGTTTCGCATCGGCCGTTTCGCCGCCCCGGTTCAGCAATGAGTGATCCGGACAGCGTTGCCTTTACCGGCGAAATCACGCACATCGCTGCCGGGAAGCGGTTGCCGCGGAGCGAACCATGTCGGTGACAGAGATAACGGCCGGCGCAACAGGCGATATGTCATCGCGGCCGGTCAGATTCATCGGTGCGGACAAGGAATATTGGCGCATTCTGGCGCGCGGCGCCGTCCTCCTCATGGTGACGCTCGGCATCTATCGCTTCTGGCTTGCCACCGATATCCGGCGCTTCCTGTGGGCGCATACCGCGATCGACAACGAGCCGCTGGAATATTCGGGCACGGCGATCGAATTGCTGCAGGGTTTTCTGGTCGCCATCGCGCTGGTTTTGCCGGTCTATACGATCTTTCTCATCACCGCGCTCGATCTTGGTCTGATTGGAAATCTGCTCAGCGGATTTGCCATCCTGCTGCTCGCTTTTCTGAGCCAATACGGCATCTATCTTGCCCGGCGCTATCGTCTGACGCGTACCGTCTTTCGTGGGCTGCGATTGCATCAAACCGGCTCGGCGACGCGCTATGCCATCTGCGCATTGTGGTGGTGGTCTTTGACGATCGTGACGTTCGGCTTCGCCTATCCGTTCAATCGTGCCGCGCTCGAACGCTTCAAGATGCGAAACACCTTTTACGGCGACCTGCAAGGGCGTTTTGAGGGGTCGGGCTGGCGGCTTTTTCTGCGCGGTTTTCTTCTATGGCTTCTTGTCATGCTGCCGATCCTCGCCGCGCTGTCCTCCTTCGCACTGGTGGATTGGGTTGCGGCCACGGGCGCCATGCAGGGCGGCGGCGATGTCCTTGGCCGCATGGAGCGTGCAAGCCCGGGCTTTCTTGCCGCTGTCGGTTTCGGCATCATCGCGCTCTGTATCAGCATCATTCTGGCGCTGCTGTTATTCCCGGCCTTTCATGCGATCGTGACGCGCTGGTGGGTCTCGGGTGTGCGCTTCGGCGATATCGTTGCTGTCTCACATCTGCGAACGCGCGATGTGTATTTTGCCTATCTCCGCTTCGTCGGCTACGTATTGCTGTTCGCCTTACTGATCGCGGTTTTGATTCTCATCGGGCTATTTGCTGTCGGCTTGAGCGCCAACACATTATCATCCGAAATATCGGAGATCATCTCTGTGCTGATGATGGTCGGCATCTATGTCGTATCGGCCCTTGGGCTGTCGACATTGTATCAGACTGTCGTTTCGTTGTCGGTATGGCGGCTCACAGCGGAATCCACCGAATTGTCGAGCACCGCAGCTCTCGCGCATGTCCATGCGGCGGGTGAAGCGAGTTCACCGCTCGGCGAAGGCATCGCCGACATCCTCAATCTCGGTGGCATATGAAAGGCAACGCACCACGCTCCTGCGCGGCCGTTTATTTCGACGGCGTCACATCGGCCAGGCACGATGTGACGATCGAACTCATGCCCGCGGGCGTCGTCATCCGTGGCGCAGATGGTGCCGCGCTCGATGAATGGCCGTATCCGCGAATGAAACATCTGTCCGCGCCGGAACACATCTTCCGCATTGGCTTGCGCAAGAGCCCGAACCTCGCGCGCCTGGAAGTCTACGACCAGGGGGTGGCGCACGAGATTGATCTCGCCTGCCCCGATATCGACCGGACCGGCGCCAGTGCCCGTGCACTCCGCCGGCAAGCCATCGCCTGGAGTTTCGTCGCGGCCGTGTCGTTGTTTCTCGTCGGCGCCTATGGCGTGTCCGCAATTGCCGACCGGATTGCGCCGCTGGTCCCGCAAGGCATTGAACGGCGGCTGGGGGCTGCCGCCGACACACAGATTCGCACCATGCTTGAGAACGGCCCTCCCGGCCGGCCGCTCGAATGCGGCATTGCTCCCGTTGAACAGGCCGGTCAAGCGGCCTTCGAAAAACTGATGAACCGGCTACGCATTGCCGCAGGCATCAAGACGCCGCTGCAGGTCGCGGTCATCCGCCGGGGAGAGGCCAACGCCATCGCGCTACCCGGCGGCCATATCTACGTGTTCCAGGGGCTGATCGATCAGGCAAAGACTGTCGATGAAGTGGCCGGTGTCATTGCACATGAACTTGGCCATGTGGCGCATCGGGACGGCACCCGCGCCATCCTGCAGGCTGCCGGCCTGTCGCTCGTCTTCGGCATGCTGCTAGGGGACTTCGTCGGCGGAGGCGCTGTGGTGATTGCGGCCGAATCGCTGCTTAAATCGCGCTATTCCCGTGACAAGGAGGCTGCGGCCGACGACTATGCAGTCAAAACGATGCTGTCTCTCGATGCCGACGCCCGTGCGCTCGGTGGATTTCTCGCCCGGATCGCCGGAACCAGCGGAAAAGGCTCGATTTTCCTCGATCATCCAGCCACGCAGGACCGGGTGGCGCGGATCAATGCCATGGCGCCGCCGCAAAAAGGTGGCGCAAGATTGCTTGACGCGGCCGACTGGGCGGCCTTGAAACGCATCTGCGCGGGATATCGCTAAGCGCGATCAGCAAAAGTGGGAACCGGTTTTTGCGTCCGATCGCGCGCTGATTTACTGACGGACGAGGACTCGCAGGAATAGACGATGGCTCGCCGCCGCCTCCCGGATGAACCTTATTCCAAGCTCGCGATCTGGGCGCGCCGGTTCGCGCTGTTCTCGGTCGTGGCGACGCTGCTGGCGATCATCATCGTCCGCTCCGGCATCATCGAGGTGGTGCCGGGTCTCGTGACCTTCGGTGGCGCGCTCGCGGTCGCCGCGGTGGCCATCCTGCTGGCGCTGATGTCGTTCGTAACGATCTGGCGCCAGGGCCTGCGCGGCCTTGGCTATGCCGTCCTCGCCATCATGATCGGTGGCGCCCTGCTCGCCTACCCGTCCTATCTTGGCTACAAGGCCTACAAGCTGCCGGCCATCACCGACATCACCACCGACGTTCTCGACCCGCCGGCCTTCGACGCCATCCGCCGGCTGCGCTCGCGCACTACCAACCCGGTCCAATATGCAGGCCTCTACGCCGCCGAGCAGCAACGCGAGGCCTATCCCGACATCGCGCCGCTCGAACTCACCGTGTCGCCGAAGATCGCTTATGACCATGCACTGGCGCTGGTGAACAAGCGGCGCTGGTTGGTGATCGATGCCCGTGAGCCGCGACCCAATCAGCGCGAAGGCCGCATCGAGGCCGTCGCCCGCACGCCGATCATGGGCTTTCGCGACGACGTCGTGATCCGCATCCGCGGCAATGACGAGGAAGCGCGCGTCGATATGCGCTCATCCTCGCGTTACGGCTTCCATGACATCGGCAGCAATGCGTCGCGGATCAGCACATTCCTCGAAAACCTCGAAGAGGACATCGACGTCGCACTCGAGCGCGAGGAGCGCCGCCGCGCGCCGAAGAAAGCGCCTCCCCCACCGGCAAAGGGCACCAAAGGTCAGCAGGCTCAGTCGCCGGCCAAGCGATAGACGCCGGTGATCGAAGGTACGCCCTCGGTCAGCACCATGCCGCGCGCGACGAGATCTTCCAGATGCGCCAGCACCGATAAGCCGGCGGCGCCGATTAGCCGCGGATCGATGCCGATATAGATCGCGCGCACCAGCGTCGGGATATCGGTCGCCCCCTTGCCGAGCCGATGCAGGATCGACTCCTCGCGTCCCAGCCGATGCCGGATATAGCTCTGCACGAAACGCGGGGCGTCACGGATGACGTTGCCATGGCCGGGGAAATAGGTTTCCTCGCTGCGTTCGGCGAGCTTGTAGAGGGAGGCCATGTAGTCGCTCATGGCGCCGTCCGGCGGTGCGACAATCGAAGTCGACCAGCCCATCACGTGATCGCCGGAAAACAGCGAATTGGTTTCCTTCAGCGCATAGGCCATGTGGTTGGCGCAATGGCCGGGTGTCGTGATCGCCTCCAGCGTCCAGCCATCGCCCTCGATGATGTCTCCATCCGACAGCTTGTGATCGGGATGGAAATCCATATCGCCTGCCGCATCGAGCGGATTGATCTCGCCGATATGCAGCGGCCGTGACGCACGATGCGGCCCTTCGCCATAGGTCTTGGCGCCGGTCGCCGCGCGGATGACCGCCGCCGCCGGCGAATGATCGCGGTGGGTATGGGTGAGGATGATGTGGGTTACAGTCTCATCGCGCACTGTCTTGAGCAGCGCGTCGATGTGGTCCGGATCGTCGGGGCCGGGATCGATGATGGCGACATTGCCGCTGCCGACGATGTAGCTGACCGTTCCCTTGAAGGTGAAGGGACTGGCATTGCCGGCGCAGATGGCACGGACCTTGGGGGCGATATCCTCAGCGATTCCCGGCTTGAGATCGAAGGTCTTGTCGAAGGGGATATCGTCGTTCATCCGGTCTTTCCGCATTCGTTCGGATTTTAATCACACACGAAATATTTGAAGCAAAAAACATTCAAGCATTTCGCTTATGAAACATAACAGATCAGCGGGTTGCCGCTTTTTTCAAGCGAATGCAAGCAGACGAACGAGACGATGCAGGACAAAGCTTCTCTAATTGAGGAACTGGAAGCCGCGATTTCCGCGGGGACCCCGGAAAAACGCCTGAACGCCCTGACGCGCATCAGCGATCTGTTCATTGCGGGAACGGGCCACCATTCTCAGGACGTGATCAATCTGTTCGACGATGTCCTGTCGACGCTGATCACGACGATCGAGGTCAATGCCCGTGCGCAGTTGTCCCGCCGCCTCGCCCGCTGTACCGACTCGCCCCCGAGGGTGCTGCGTTCACTCGCCTTTGACGACTCGGCGGCGGTGGCCGGACCGATCCTGACCAATTCGGTCCAGTTGACCGACGAGGACCTGATCGACAACGTCAATACCAAGAGCCAGGGACATCTTGAGGCCATCACGCAGCGGCAGAACCTGAGCGAGCCGGTCACCGACGCCATCATCGAGCGCGGCAATGATCGCGTGGTGCGGCTGGTGGTGAAAAATGCCGGCGCGCAATTCTCCGAACGCGGATTTAGCAAACTCGTCGGCAAGGCCGCCAACGATGAAGGCCTGGCACGTTACGTCGGCGCCCGCCGCGATATCCCGCGCGAGCACTTCCTCAAACTACTGGAAACGGCATCAGCCAAGGTTCGGGCGAAGCTGATCGCATCCAATCCGACGCTGGCAGACGCCGTCAAGGAAACCGTCTCCGGTATCGCCGCCGACATCAGCGTGGATGTGCGCAACTCGTCGCGCGATCACGCCAAGGCCCGCGCACGTATCAAGCGCCTGCGCCGCACCGGTCAGTTCAGCGAAGCTGATATTCACGCCTTCGCCAATGCGCAGGATTTCGAGCGTGTTGCCATCGCTCTCTCGGCGCTCGGCGACTTCCCGATCGAACTCGTGGAGCGGGCTCTGCTCGATAAATCGCCGGATCTCATTCTGATCCTCGGCAAGGCTGCGCAATGCTGCCGCGCTACCGTTCGCTCGATGTTGCTGATGAAATCGGCCGGCCGCTGCATGTCGGCCATGGACCTGGACGAAACACTCAGCCATTTCGACCGGCTCAAGGTGAAGACGGCGCGCAGTGCGCTGGAATTCTATCGCCTGCGTCTCGGCGTTGATGATAAGTCGAATGTGCCGCCGAAGCTGGCTCTGGCCTGGTACGCCGAGGCGATCCACGCGACGCTTTGAGCCCCATCAGAGGTCAGTGGATTTCCGGTTCTGGCGTCGGTGCGCCGGCCTTGAGAAAATCGAAGTCGCAGCCCTCGCCGGCCTGACCGATATGTCGGGCGAACATCGCCCCATAGCCGCGCTGATAGTGCGGCTGCGGCGGCGTCCAGGCCGCCTTGCGGCGTGACAGTTCATCGTCGCTGACATGCAGGTGGATGCGCCGATTGGCGACATCCACCTCGATCTCGTCGCCGGTCTGCACGAACGCCAGCGGTCCGCCGATGAAGCTCTCCGGCGCCACATGCAGGATACAGGCGCCATAGCTGGTGCCACTCATGCGCGCATCGGAAATGCGGAGCATGTCGCGCAAGCCGGCTTTCACGAGTTTCTTCGGGATCGGCAGCATGCCCCATTCCGGCATGCCGGGTCCGCCTTGCGGCCCGGCATTCTTCAGCACGAGGATATGATCTGGCGTGACATCGAGATCGTCACGCTCAATCTCGCGCGCCATGTGATTGTAATTCTCGAACGCAATAACCTTGCCGCGATGTTGGCACAGGCGCTGCTCGGCCGCCGATGGCTTCATCACGCAGCCGCGCGGCGCGAGATTGCCTTTCAACACCGCCGTCGCACCACCGGCATAGATCGGATCGGACAGCGGATGGATCACCTGGGGCAGATGCACTTTGCCACCGGCGATGTTCTCACCGACGGTCTTACCCGTCACCGTCAGGCAGGACAGGTCGAGCAGATCGCGCAGCTCTGACATCAGCGCGCGAATGCCACCGGCGTAATAGAAATCTTCCATCAGATATTTGCCGGACGGCGTGATATTCGCGATCACCGGTACCTGCCGGGAAATCTCGTCGAAGCGATCCATGTCGAGCGGAACGCCGGCACGCCGCGCCATCGCAATGACATGCACAATCGCATTGGTCGAACCGCCGAGCGCCATATGCACACGAATGGCGTTGTCGAACGCCGCCGGGCTCAGAATTTTGCTTGGCGTCAGATCGTCCCATACCATCTCGACGATGCGCCGGCCGACATTGGAGCACATGCGCGGATGACTGGAGTCAGCCGCGGGAATGGACGAGGCGCCAGGCAAGGATAGACCCATCGCCTCGGCAATCGCCATCATGGTCGCCGCGGTGCCCATGACCATGCAGGTACCGAACGAACGCGCGATGCCGCCTTCCATCTCATTCCAGTCGGCGTCGGAAATGTTGCCGGCGCGTTTCTCGTCCCAGTATTTCCACACGTCCGAGCCGGAGCCGAGCGTGCGTCCGGCCCAGTTGCCGCGCAGCATCGGGCCGGCCGGCACATAGATGGCCGGTATGCCCATGGAGATTGCGCCCATGATCAGCGCCGGCGTGGTCTTGTCACAGCCGCCGAGCAGCACCGCACCATCGATCGGATGCGAGCGCAGCAACTCCTCCGTCTCCATCGCCAGGAAGTTGCGATACAGCATCGTCGTCGGCTTGATGAAGGGTTCCGAGAGCGACATCGCCGGCAATTCGACCGGGAAACCACCGGCCTGCCACACGCCGCGTTTCACATCCTCGGCGCGTGATCGCAGATGCGCATGACAGGCGTTGAGATCGCTCCAGGTATTGATGATGCCGATGACCGGCTTGCCATCCCAATCCGGCTTATCATAGCCGAATTGGCGCAGGCGCGACCTGTGCCCGAACGAGCGCAGGTCATTGACGCCAAGCCAGCGGTGGCTGCGAAGCTGTTCGGGCCGTTTTCGTTCAGTCATTCGGGCCCGACATGGAGGTGATGGTCAAAGTCATTCAACAGACAGATTGGCTTCCCGGACCACCTTTTCCCATTTGCTGGTCTCCGACGCCACGATTTTTCCGAAGTCGTCCGGCGTTCCGGGAATAGGAATACCACCCAACGCTCGGAGCTTCGACAGCACGCCCTCGTCCTTGAGCGCGAGGTTCACTTCCCTGTTGATCAGCTCGATGATGTCGCGCGGGGTCCCTTTCGGCGCACTCAACCCGAAGAACGCGCTCGCTTCATAGCCCGGAACGGTCTCAGCAACGGTCGGCACATCGGGCAATTCTGGCGAGCGCTGAGCCGTGGTAACGCCCAGCGGCCGCAGCGTTCCTGCCTTGATGTGCTGCATTGACGGCGGAAGATTGTCGAACATGACATGGACTTGCCCGGACAGAAGATCGGTCAACGCCGGTGCCGAGCCGCGATAAGGCACATGCGTCATCTGGATGCCGGTCATCGACATGAACAACATCCCCGAGAGATGGATCGATGTCCCGTTGCCGGATGAAGCCATATTGACCTTCCCCGGATTGGCTTTGACGTAGGCGATGAATTCCGCAACCGTTTTTGCGGGAACCGACGGATGCACTTCCATCACGTTCGGCACGCGGACAAAACCGGCGACGGGATCGGTGTCGCGAATGAAATTGAAGTTGAGCTTCTTATAGAGCGACGCGTTGACTGTATTGGCCGGGTTGGTGAGAACGAATGTGTAGCCATCGGCCGGCGATTTGAGTGCCGCTTCGGTCCCGATATTGTTTCCGCCGCCCGGACGGTTGTCGATGATGACTTGCTGGCCGAGCCGCTTCGACAACCAGTCGCCGAACAGCCGCGCCACGATGTCAGTCGCTCCACCCGGTGGATAGGGGACGACGATGCGTGGATTGCGGTTGGGATAATCGGCAGCGTGAGAATGAAGTGACGAAACAACCAGAAGACCGATCGCCGCAAATGCAATGCGACGGCAGACCCGAAGCTGCAAAGACATTTCCGTGAGCCCTTCCCTCGATACCCGCCGGTGCGTGTCAACGGGCGTTCCATTTTTTTGAAACGTCTCTTTTCCCCGCATCCGGGGCGGACGTCTTTGTGATTGAATAAAATGTTATGCCGCGACCTCGCGTTGCACAAGGTCAGAAAAAAGGGGATGGGCGAATTCGGCTCAGTCGTTCCCGACCGCCGTCTTTATGATGGCGTCGGCATCATTCGCTGCGTTGCCGCGCCACGCCACGTGCTGATCCGGCCGGATCAGGACAAGATCACGTTCATAAAGGTCGCGGATGTCGTCGTCCGGTACATCCAGAATGGACAGTGGCACCGACAGCGATTGCGCTGCGTTAGCGAAAGCGGCAGCGTCCGACGGATTTGTACCAAGCCGCAGGAGCGTAAACCCGACGCCTAACTTGTCGTAGAGCGAATCCCCCTCGTTACGACCGCTGCCAATCCAGGCATGCGGCGCACGGCCGCCTGGCACAGCCGATGGCGTGTATTTGGCAAAGTCGTCGCCGGGAGGCGGCTCATCGCCAATGATGATGGTGGACCCATCATAACGGGCCCCAAGCTGCACGCCAATTGAGCCAAATTCCTCTCCGAAAGTCGAGAGATAGGCTCCAATGTCGCGGCGCAGTTTGGCTCCGGCCTCAGTATCGTCTTCCATGTCGGCAGAAACAGTGACATCGCCGATATTCTTCGCAAGCGCGCGGGCAGCACCAGTGTTCCGGATCGCGATCGGCATCCGTTCGGCTTCGTAACTTTCCAGGAGATTGGGACCGCCCCAGCCCTGCACGATCGCGGCCAGCTTCCACGACAGGTTGGCAACGTCATCAATGCCGGTATTCATGCCAAACCCGCCGGTCGGCGTGAACAGATGCACCGCATCGCCCGCAAGCAGCACACGATTATCCGCGAAAGTCTCTGCAACCAGCGCGATACCTGCCGTCCATGGCTGTGTGCCGATGACCTCGACCGGAAGTTCCGCTCCGCAACAAAGTGTCATTGCTTCCTGGATGGTATCGCTATCAGGCATAACGGTCGGATCGTTTGGCCGCATCCAGAACAGAAACTCTTCCTGACCATCGAGTGCAATGATCGTCGCCCGCGATTGCGGATTGACGGCCCAGTGCTGGAACGCCTGCCGATCACCTAAAATATCGCGATAGAATGTCGGTGCACGGATATGGCTCGCAAACATGCGCCCGCCGAAATACGCCTGCTGCAGTGTATCTTCGCCTTCATACCGGATGCCAAGTTGGCGGCGCACGAACGACCGGCCACCATCGCAACCGACGAGATATTGCGCGCGCCAGCTTTCCGTGCGTCCGTCGGCAATGCTTTCGGCTGACAAGGACACGCCATCCTTGTCTTGCATGTAGGATTTGGCTTCCCAGCCGAACCGCAGCGTGATGTTAGGACGCGTGCGGACATAATTGAGCAGGTAGGCTTCCACATACATCTGGTTGGCACGCAATAACGGCTCCGGATATTGATCGAGCTTGCCAGCATTTGCGACCATCCGCGCCTTCTGTGCGGCCGAGGGCATTTTCAGTCGCGCCAGCTCGTAGCTGTTGAAGCGCGTGAAATAGGCGACGTCACCCGGATAATCCGCCGGGAGACCCAGCAACCGCAATTCTGCCGCGACACCCAGCCGCCGGTAATGTTCCATCGTGCGGGCGTTCTGCGTTGAACCCTTTGGATGCCAGCGCGCTTCCGTATCCGTGTTGAAGACCACCGACGGCACGCTATAGCGATCGAGAAACAATGCCAGCGCGAGGCCGACCGGACCACCGCCGACAATGGCGACGGGCGTTTTCCTGGCATCCGACATTGTCATGAACGCGATACTTGTTTCAGGCGCTGACGCTTCTTGGACGTCTTTCACGAAGCATGGCCCATTTTTGGGTCAGATAGCTAGACTCTTTTCGTCGGCTATTTAAAGCTTTTGATTGCCATTGGGTTGCAATCATGAATGGGGATCATCTTGCGCGCCGTGATATTTCTGTCTGCTTTGCTGATCTTCTCACAAGCCGCAAATGCGCAGAAATATTGTGCACGATTTTATGATGATACCCAGACCTGCGGCATCCCGTCCCTGCGCGATTGCGATCAGACGGTTTCGGGCGTCGGCGGCGACTGCGTCATCGACGACACGGCCGATACCGTCCCTCCTCCCGGACCCGTCCAGCGGTGGATCGAAGGCCAGTCCGACACGAAGCCATCGTCACCGAGTCTGGATGACGTTCCACCGCCACCGGCGAACTAGCCAAGCTATAGCTGCCTAAAGCACCTTTCCAGGATTGAGTATTCCGTTCGGGTCAAGCGCCGCTTTCAGCGTGTGCATCAATGCGATGGCGACAGGGTCCTTCACATTCGGCAGGCGGTCGCGCTTGGCGATGCCGATGCCGTGCTCGGCCGAGATCGAACCGCCATGCTTGAGCACGATATCGAAAACCATATCCTGCACCTTGTCTTCCTGTGCCATGAAGGCTGCCTTGTCGGCCCCCTCCGGCTGCGAGACGTTGTAGTGAATGTTACCGTCGCCGACATGGCCGAAGGGAAATGGCCGCGCACCGGGCACCGCAGCGACCACCGCCGCATTGGCCTCCTCGATGAACGCGGGGATCGCAGCAACCGGTACCGACACATCGTGCTTGATCGAGCCGCCAAGCTTCTTCTGAACCTCGCCGACCTCTTCGCGGATGCGCCAGAACGCCTTGCTTTGTTCCAGCGTCTCGGCAATGGCGCCATCCTCAACGAGACCGCGCTCGACTCCGGTTTCGAAGATGTCCTCGACGATGTCGCGCAGGCCCGTGCCCATCTGCGACGAGATTTCCATCAGCACATACCAGGGATGCGGGGCATCCAGCGGGTCACGGGTGCCTGCAACATGCTGGAGCACGCATTCCATGCCGAACCGGTGCAGCAACTCGAAACTGGAGACATCATCGCCGGCGCGCTCTTGCGCGATGCCAAGCAGATCAACCGCCGCCTGCGGCGACGGCACACCGAGAAACGCCACCTCGACTGAACGCGGGCGCGGCACAAGCCGCAGCACCGCCGCCGTGATGATCCCGAGCGTGCCTTCAGCACCGATAAAAAGGTTCTTCAGGTCGTAACCGGTATTGTCTTTCTTCAGCTTGTTGAGATTGTTGAGCACGCGCCCGTCGGCCAGCACCACTTCAAGACCCAGCACATGCGAGCGCGCAATACCGTGCGCCAGCGCTGCAACGCCACCGGCATTGGTGGAGAGATTCCCGCCGATGGTACAACTGCCTTCCGACGGCAAAAGCTGCGGATAAGGCCGATCCGCCTCGGCGGCGGCTTCGCGCGTCCGCTGTAGCGTGACACCGGCTTCAACCGTAATCGTGTTCGACACCGGGTCGATCTCGCGAACCTTTGTCATCCGATTGAGCGACAGCACGATTTCGCCGTGATGCGGGATCTGCCCGCCGACCAGTCCGGTATTCCCCCCTTGAGGGACAATCGCGGTCCGCGTCTCGTTCGCGAGTTTCAGAATCTCCGATACCTGCTCGACCGTCTCCGGGCGCAGCACCAACGGCGTCGTGCCGACCCAGCGTTCGCGCATCTCATGCAGGTAAGCGGCCTGCAAATCGGGATCGGTGAGCGCGAATTTCTCGCCAACGATCGCCTTGAAGCGTTCGAGCAGGTCTGCCGGCAGTGTCATACGATTATCAATCCCTCGGGTCCGGATTAAAGCGTTTTCGAGCGAAGTGGATACCGGTTCGCGTGAAGAAAACGCGTTAAAATAAACACTTGGCCCCCCCGGCTCTGATTCCATCAAAGCCGGGGCTCTAGTGGCGACGAAGCAATTCCAGATAGGAATCCTGCGCCTGCTCAATCGCCTTCTGATCCTTGCCCGACATGACAACCGTAAGAATGAAGTCATTGCCATCCTTGTCGGTGTCAGTGCCAAACGCCACAAGCTCGAAAGGCTGCTGTGGACGGCTTGGATTTTCGTAGCGGAACGGCTCGAAGGCCGCTTTGCCATTCCCGCGCTCCACGGGCGGCAATTTCGAGATCTTGGTGTCGGTCACAGCCTGACGCCACCGCTCCTGACTGACACGGATGAAATCGGACAAGGGCTGGTTCTTATCCTTCGCCGAGACACGGATATAGATAACAGCGCGGGCGTCATGGAAATTGAGGCCGCGCGGAATCAGCATCTGCACCCGGTTTTCCTCGCTGGCGGCCTTGTCCAGGTCCCAGTCCGTGGGCGGTGTCAGAACGAGCGTAAAAGACGGACAGAGCTTTTCGTTGCAGACCTGCATGATCTTCTGCACTTCGGCCCCGGCTGGTTCAGACACGAAACCAGCGATCGTCAACGCTCCCGCGACGCTTGCGACAAGTCCTGCAACCAATCGCATGGGGATCACAGTGCATCCCCAGAAAGAGGGCGCGGTGCAGCCGCGCGCCGCAAGCGGTCATTGATGGCTTCACCCAGCCCGGTTTCCGGTACCGGCATGACGGCAATGCTCCTTGCACCAGAGGCATCGAGCGCGCGCAGATGAGCAAACAGATGAGCCGCCGCCTCGACCAAATCGCCGCGTTCCGACAGATTCAGAACCATTCTTGCATTCACCGCGTCTGCCATCGGCGAGCCGAAGGCGAGCAGCGCTTCATCCGATGCTACGTCGTTTGCGCTGAGTCGCAATCTGGCCTGCGGCGCATAATGAGATGTCAACATGCCAGGAGCGAGCGGCGCCTCGGCGTCGCTTCCGCCGTGGTCCACGATCTCCACCGGCTGGCCGAGCACCCGTTCGATCGCGTCGCGCGGCAGGCCGCCGGGCCGCAGCAAGATCGGCCGGCCCAGACAGGCCACAATGGTCGATTCGACGCCGACGCTGGTCGGACCGCCATCCACGATCAGGTCGATCCGGCCCTCGAGGTCACTGGCGACGTGCCCAGCGCTCGTCGGCGAGACATGGCCCGACCGATTGGCGGACGGCGCCACGACCGGCTTGCCGAAGCGATGCAGAATGCCATGAGCCACCGGATGAGCCGGCACGCGCAGCGCGAGGGTTTCGAGCCCGGAGGTCGCAAGATCGGAGACCGGGCAATTCGGCAATCGGCGGAGCACCAAAGTCAGAGGACCGGGCCAGAAGGCCTCAGCCAGCCGCTCGGCATCGCCCGTGAAATCCGCCAGCGCCCGCGCCGCCGCAAGATCGGCGACGTGGGCAATGAGGGGGTTGAACGAGGGCCGCCCCTTGGCGGCATAGAGACGGGCGACGGCTTCACCATTGGTGGCGTCGGCGCCCAGCCCGTAAACGGTCTCGGTCGGAAAGGCCACAAGGCCGCCCTGCGCGAGCACATCGGCGGCCGCACGCTGCGCCTCGGGACTGGCGACCAGGGCCCTGGTATTCATCACAATCGTCATGGGGCGCTTCTTATCCTTTTTTGCCCCCTGACCAGTGGAAAATCGCGCGGCTGCTCGCTTGCGGCATCGCGGACCCGCCGTTATAAGACCGGCCTTCACGTCGGAGTGTAGCGCAGCCTGGTAGCGCACCTCGTTCGGGACGAGGGGGTCGCAGGTTCAAATCCTGCCACTCCGACCATCTCATTTGGCCTTTCCCGCAGGCCGCCATCGCCCACCGCATTGAACCGTAAACATGCGTACTAGCGGCGCCACCGAAGGCTTTTGCCGTTTTGGATCCGCGGCCACTTTGTCTCCTCTTGGAAGGGACTTCTATGACGTTGTCGAATGACGAGGATCTGACCCGCCTCAAGGAGATCGGACGGATCGTTGCCAATGCCCTCGAGGCAATGGGTAAGGCGCTCGAGCCCGGTATGACCACGTCGGAACTCGACCAGATCGGACGCAACATTCTGGAAGCTGCGGGTGCGCGGCCGGCTCCGGAACTCGCCTACTCCTTTCCCGGGGCGACCTGCGTCAGTGTCAACGAGGAGATCGCCCACGGCATCCCGGGGCCTCGCCGGATCGAGCAAGGCGATCTGGTCAACATCGACGTCTCGGCGGAAAAGGACGGTGTCTTCGCAGATACGGGCGCTTCGTTTGCGGTGCCGCCCGTAACTCGTTCGATTGAACGCCTCTGCCGGGATGGTCGGCGGGCGATGTGGACAGGCCTGCGGCAAGTGGGAGCCGGCAGACCGATTGCCGGTATCGGTCGAGCGATCGGGAGCTTCGCGCGGAAGAACGGCTATACCCTCGTCAGGAATCTTGCGAGCCACGGTGTCGGCCTGTCGCTGCATGAGGAGCCGAGCGAGATCGCCACCTGGCCCGACGCCTCCGAGCGTCGCATCATGACCGACGGCCTTGTGTTCACGGTGGAGCCGTTCCTGTCTTTGGGCGCGGAGCTTGCCGCGGACGGCGACGATCCCTGGACGCTCTACAGCCATCCCAGCGCACCGACCGTTCAATATGAGCACACGGTTGTCGCGACCCGGAACGGACCATTGATCGTCACGATTCCCGGATGATCCGTTCACCAGCTACACTAGGCGTGCTGAAACACTTGGGACGTCTCGGAACAAAGCACGAAACGCAAAAGCCGGCGCGAAGACCGCGCCGGCTTTGCCTTGGATTAAATACGCCTGAGCTTATTTCACAGCGCCGATCGCCTTGGCAGCGGCCGTGACGCGGTTCCGCTGCTCGTCGATTTCGGCCCCGAATTCTGCGGCCTTGCCCGGACGAACCACCTGGCCAGTCGCCGTCAGTTTCGATGCAATCGACGGATCACCGGCCGCCTCGACGAAATCGGCCGAAATGCGGTCACGCAGTTCCGGAGCAATCTTGCGCGGACCAAACAGGCCAACCAGACCATCCAGCGTCAACGACGGATAACCCGCCTCGATCGCGGTCGGGACATTCGGCAATGACGGCGCGCGGTCCTTGTTCATGAGCGCCAGCACCTTCACCTTTCCGGCTTCGACCTGCGGCCGCATGATCGCATAGGCTGCGCCGTAAATCTGGATACGGCCTTCAGCAAGATCATTCAGCGCTTGCACGCCATCCTTGTACGGCACTTTGGTCACTTCGATGCCGGCGTCCTTCACGAAGCCGGCGAAGACGAAATCAACTGCGCCGGTGGTTCCGGCATAGTTGAGGCTGCCCGGCTTCTCTTTCGCCAGCTTCACGAAATCGGCCAGCGTGTTGACATTGAGCGATGCCGGAACACCGATCGCGATCAGCGTATTGGTGGCACGGGCAATCGGCACAAGATCGGCCGGCTCGTACGGCAGCTTGGCATGCAGGATCGGATGGGCCGTGAATGTCGAGGTCGGCGCCATGAACAGCGTATGATCGTCGGCGGCCGACACGAACGCATTGATCGCGACGATTGCGTCGCCGCCGGGGCGGTTTTCGATCACGACCGGCTTGCCCCATTTCGCCGACAACTTGTCGGCGATCAGGCGTGCGGTGATGTCGACGCCGCTACCCGCACCGAGCGGCAGGATGAATGTGACAGGACGCTGCGGCCAGGTTTGAGCCTGGGCGGACATCAACGAACAGGTGAGCAGGCCAAGAGCCAAAAATAGACGTCGCATGAGCTTTCCCTCTCTTTCGGCCTCTCCGCTATCGCCCCTCCAATACCAGTGTCAATGCGTTACGTTGCCCGTCCGGAGGGCGAACTTTTATTCAGCTTTAATTCCCGTTACCGAAATCAGCCGGCCCTTATAGGCGAGGTCTTCAGCGATGAATTTTGCGAATTCCTCGGGCGTGGAAACGACGCTGCCAAAGGCCAAAGCGTTAATGTTCCGGTCAAGAAAAGCCTTGTCCGAGAAGACCGTCGCAACATCCTTCCGAATCTTGTCGATGATCGCCTTTGGCGTACCGGCCGGAGCGAATAATCCAAACCAGGATTGTGGATCAACATCCGCAAATCCAGCTTCTTTAAGAGTGGGTATATTGGGCAGTTCCTTCAGCCGCTCCTTGCGGCTGATCGCGATCGGCTTGAGCTTGCCGGCCTGGATATGCCCAGATGTCACCGACCAGCCACCGAGCGTCATCTGAACATCATTCGCGATGGTTGCGGTGATCGCGGGCGCAATGCCGCGATAAGGAATTTGCATGATATCAGCGCCGGCCTGAGCCCGCAGCATCTCAAACAACAGATGCGGCTGGCTGCCATTGCCGTAGGAAGCGTAATTCAGCGCACCCTTCTTCTGCTTTGAGAGCGCCACAAGTTCCGCCATCGTATTGGCCGGAACCGACGGATGCACGACGACAATCTGGTTGAGTTCGATCAGTTGCGTGATCGGCGCCAGATCCTTCACCGGATCGAAATTCGCCTTCGGAAACAGAAACGGATTGCTGGTGATCGAGGAGTCGCTCGTCAGAAGTAGCGTGTAGCCATCCGCAGGCGAGCGCGCGACGGTCTCGCCGCCGATCATCGTGCTGGCGCCCGGCTTGTTCTCGATAATGACCGGCTGCTTCCAGATCTGCGACAGCGCTTCACCCAGCGCACGCGCGAGACCATCGACCCCACCGCCAGCCGGATAAGGCACGACGATCCGGACAAGTCTTTCCGGAAATACCTGCGCCGATGCCACGACCGGAAGACATATTGCTGCGAGAAGCGTGAGTGCGACGGCGCAGTGTTTCGAGCACTTCATGACTCATTCCTCAAATAGAACGGCGACGCCGCTGGCCTGTTCGGCCGGAACGACGAGACGGCCTTGCGCTTCGCTCCATGCAAACCCGCCCTTTGTCAATCGCTGTCGCTGATCGGCAAGACTGGGGCAGCGGAAAGCAACGCCTGCGATGGCCGGCAGCGGCGGAAACAATGTGCCCGGCAGATAAGCAGGCGCATGTTTGGCATCGATAATGGTCAACCGCGTGCCGAGCGCAAAGCTGATAATGCAGGCATGGTCCTGCCTCGTCGCAGGTAGCCCCGTGTAAAGCTCATACTTCCTGGCGAAATCATCGAGCGCGTCTGTCACGACGAACGTGTTTGACAATTGCGTGCATCCGTTCGGATGGGTGATGTAGCGCGGCTGATAGATATAGTCAGGCGTCAAGTGACGCGCGGCCTGAATGTAACCTTCGGGCGAATGTTCCGGCGCAAATTGCACGCGTTCGAACTTCGCCGTCTGGACGCCGTCCGGCGTGTCGATTTCGCGCTGGAGCGGAATGACACCCGACGTGGAAAAACCCGCATCATGCACGCGTTTATCGACAGACTGCGGATTTTCCGTGTTGAAGCAGATGATGTGTGCGCCCTGATGCCGCTTCAGGAAGTTGGTGATGCGCGCGGCCGGCTGCGATGGATCCTCGCTCGCCAGAATTTCAAGATAGTCGTTGGCAAACATCACGCAACGGTTGCCGGAGCTGAGCGGCTTGACTGTTTCACCCAGCTTCCACGCCGCAGAATGCGGTGAGTAAGGCGTGAGCTGGAAACCCATCGCCTCGAACCGGCGGACGGTGTCGTTCAAATCACGAACCGCCATACCAACGTGATTGATGTTATCGATATCAGGACCGGCCATATTTTTCATTCGCGGGCAACATGAGGATGTTCAGCCGAAGGGCAGTCAATTCGGCATTCCGCGGCGCCGTGTATGGTTGCTGGATCTCTGGTCCGCCATCTGAATCACGTTTTGGCCGCTCATTCACATCGATATGAGCTGGCAGAACAGCGTTTGGACAACGGGAGAAAAACTGCCAATAATGCTCTATGCACTCAGTGTAAAAGAAAGAGATCGGATAAAACAAATTGTAAGTCGTTATTGATTAAGTTGATAAGCCTATGAATTGCCGCCTCATTGAGCGTTCGCAACTCGCTGCAAACGTGACGCAACGACCCTTTGAAGTCGATCCGCCACCAAGCGGATGCTCAGCCGAACGGCAACGTCAGCTCCGCACTTTGCGGGGCCGTGTAAGGCTGCTGGATCTCGGGGCCGTCATTGGCAACACGATTCACAGCCGGTGATATCTCGAATGCTTCCATCGCCGCGGCAGGCGCCGGTGTCAGAAGCGCCGACGCTGCCGACGGGCTAACGCTCGCACAGTCGAGCCACATATCGAATTTTTCCGGCGGCAGGATCACCGGCATGCGATGATGGATCGGCGCCAGCACCGCGTTTGCATCCGTCGTAACGATCGCCGCCGTGTCGAGCTCTTCGCCATTCGGTCCAACCCATGTTTCCCACAAACCGGCGAAGGCGAATGGCGCGCCACCCTTCATGCGGATCAGATAAGGCCGCTTGATCGCACCGTCGCGTTTCCATTCATAGAAGCCATCGGCTGGTATCAGACAACGACGATACTTCATCGCGTTGCGAAAGGCTGGCTTCTCGTTGACGGTATCGCCGCGCGCGTTGATCAGGAGCGAGAAGGTCTTCGGATCCTTCACCCAGGACGGCAGCAGCCCCCAGCGCACCAGCACGAATTGCTTCCGCCTTTCCCAGATCCTCACAAGCGGAATGGGTTGGGTCGGCGCCACGTTGTAGCGCGCTGGGAAGTTCGGCATTTCCGGATAGCCAAACCGCTCGCGCATCATGGCGGGAGTCATGACAATGAAGTAGCGTCCGCACATTCTAGGAAAATTCCGCCCACGCTCACAAAATTGTCAACGACCGGCTCAGAGGAATATGGCTGATTCCTCGGTGCGCGGGTCCTCCATACGGCTACCGCCCACAGATTGAACCCCCGTATGGCATTTACTGACGGCACGCCATGCATTAACGCGGCATGTGGATATTCAATGGAGCCGTCTGGAATGCGCGCCTGTACCATTCTTGCTGCAAAATATCTGATTGCCATTTGCACGGTTGCGATCTGCATGCCGTATTTCGCACAGCAGGCTCTTGCACTCACGGCGCGGGAAGCCGAAACAGTGGTCGGCATCCTCGAAAAGCTCAAGGCGGAGAATGTCCAGATCACTTATGATCAAGATGCTGCCGATGACTGGTTCGAGCAAGATGCCGATCGGCAGAAGCTCGTCACCAAGGCCGGCTTAAACCAGAAGACCTGGAAGGTTGCCGTCGACGAGACAATGACGGGATTTTTTGCTTCCATTCCAGAAGCCGAGATCAAGACGATTTTTGATAATCTGCGCAAGCGGCTGGAAGCTACGCCCAGCATGACGGCGGCGCAGAAGACCGCAATGCGTGAGATGTTGGAAACACAATACAAGGAGATCAACGACTTGCGCACGCAGGGCAAACCCTTCGCTGCTATCGTAACGCCACTGACGCCGCGCCTGCGGAAACTGGCATTCGAGTGACTTGAACCGTAGTGACTTGAACCGCAGTGACTTGGACGGTAGCCCGGTGAGCGACGCTCGCACTTATCCAACGCGACCTATTCTCGCGGTCAGCGCTGCGATCATTCGTGATGGCAAGGTGATGATCGTCCGGCGTGGTGCGGGGGTTGCGACTGGCGTCTACACCCTGCCGGGCGGGGTGGTCGAAACTGGCGAGACCGTCCGCGAGGCGGTCGTCCGGGAAGTCCACGAAGAGGTTGGCATGAGCATCGAGCCGCTCGAGCCCGCCGGCTATCGCGAGATGATTGTCCGCGACGCCGACGGCCGGGTGAAGCGGCATTTCGTCATCCTGTGCTTTGCCGCGCGCTGGATCGCTGGCGAACCCACTCCCGACCTGACCGAGATTGCGGAAGCGCAGTGGCGGTTCCCGCATGAGGTGGATGGGCTGAAGACCACCGACGGCCTGCGGGACATCATCGACAGAGCGATGGAACAGTTCGAGCCTGCAACCCTGGGCCATCGATAGGCCAAACTCGGCCTTGCGGACATCAAACCGCCGGCGCATACCTGCGACACCATGATGCGCCGGTTCCTCCTGATCCTCCTGTTGGCGACCAGTCTCGCGGCGCCTGCGCGCGCGATCGATACCGGCGCGGCGTTCGAGGCCGAATTGCAGCGTTTGTCCGAGATTCTGGGCGCCCTGCACTACCTGCGCGGCCTTTGCGGGGCCAAGGACGGCCAGAAATGGCGCAACGAAATGCGGGCCCTGATCGAAGCCGAGGCCCCCGCGCCCGAGCGCAAGACCAAGCTGATGGCAAGCTTCAACCGCGGTTACAGCGGGTTCCAGCAGTCCTACAGGACCTGCACCGAGGCCGCCGACATCGCGGTCCGCCGCTATCTCGACGAAGGCGCCAAGATTTCCCGCGAAATCACGGCTCGCTATACTAATTAGTCGTGACTTCTCTTCACTCGCATTAACCTTTCCTAAAGACGGCGGTTTGCTCCGGCGCTCCGCATGCTAACGTTGCGGCACCTCTCGCCTTGGGGCGCGGAAACGCGCGGGAATGCTTCAATGAACAGTTTGTCGCGCATGAACTCGGCCCGTGAGCCGATCACGGATCACGAGCAGAAAAAGGTTGCGCTGGGTTACGTGCACGAAGCCTGGGCGGAAGCGCGTCTCGACGGCATTGATGGCGACTGCATGGCACAGGCCTGCCTGTTCGCCGCCCTGATCGAGTTCGTCTCGACCTATGGCGAGGATGCCGCAGCCGTATTCGCCGAAGGGCTCCCCGCCCGCATCCGCAACGGCGAGTTTTCGCTCGATCTCTCCAGACAATAGACAGAACTCGACCAGCAACAGGCCGAACTAGGCCGATAACGTCTCCAGAAAACGCACGCGCTCGCCCTGCGCGGGGGTGACGAGTTCATTCTCCCACATCACCCGCCGCCCGCGGACCACGGTGCCGACCGGCCAGCCGATGACCGTCATGCCGTCATAGGGCGTCCACCCCGCCTTGGACGCAACCCATTGATTGGTAATGGTTTCCCGGCGCTTCAAATCGACGACAGTCAGGTCGGCATCGTAGCCGACGGCGATGCGGCCCTTGCAGGCGATGCCGAACAGGCGGGCGGGGCCGGCGCTCGACAGGTCGACGAATCGGGCGAGGGACAGGCGGCCGGCATTGACGTGGTCCAGCATCAACGGGACCAGCGTCTGCACCCCGGTCATGCCGGACGGCGTCGCCGGATAAGCCTTTGATTTCTCTTCCAAAGTATGCGGCGCATGGTCCGAGCCGAGGATATCCACAATGCCCTGATGCAGACCCCGCCAGATGCCGTCCCGGTGCTTTGCATCACGCACCGGCGGGTTCATTTGTGCTTTGGTTCCAAGCACCTGATAGCATTCCGGCGCCGCCAGCGTGAGGTGGTGCGGCGTCACCTCGACTGAGGCGACGTCCTTGTAATCCTTCAAGAACTCCATTTCCTCGGCGGTGGAGATGTGGAGAACATGCACCCTCGCCCCTGTTTCGCGCGCTGTACGGACCAGCCGCTCGGTCGCGATCATCGCCGCGACCGGATCGCGCCAGATGGGGTGGGTGGTCGGGTCGCCCTCGACCCGCAGGCTCTTGCGCTCGTTCAGCCGGGCCTCGTCCTCGGCATGGAATGAGGCGCGGCGGCGGATCACCTTCAGGATGTTGCGCAGCCCCTCCTCGTTCTCGACCAAGAGAGAGCCGGTGGACGAGCCCATGAACACCTTCACGCCGGCGCAGCCCGGCAGGCGCTCCCATTCCGGCAGGTGTTTGTAATTGTCGTAGGTGCCGCCGATGAAGAAGGCGTAGTCGCAATGCATGCGATGGTGCCCGCGCTTGACCTTGTCGGCCAGCGCCTCGGGTGTGATGGTGAGCGGATCGGTATTGGGCATTTCAAATACCGCCGTCACGCCGCCCATCACGGCGCTGCGCGAACCCGATTCGAGATCTTCCTTGTGGGTGCCGCCCGGCTCGCGGAAATGCACCTGCGTATCGATCACACCCGGCAAGACATGCAGGCCCCGGCAATCGACCATCTCACCGGCGGACGCCTTCGACAGGTCACCGATCTGCGCGATGCGGCCGCCGACCACACCGACGTCGCGAACGCCCTCTCCGTCCTGATTGACGACGATACCGCCCTTGAAAATCGTATCGAAGGTCTGTGCCATGATCGTCCAAGTCCTGGGATTACCGCCGCGAAGTCATGTCCGGTATGTGGCCCTTGAGGGCGTCAAGCCAGCGCCTTACGTTTCGGAGCGAATTCTGGCAAGAGCGTTTACAAGAGCCGTTTGCAGGGCTGTTCGCTGCCAACACAATATTTGGAGCCGTTTCAAAGCATCATGAAAGCCGCTTTGCTCACAGATCGCAGCGTCCTGCGGGTGACCGGCGAACCCGCGCGCGGATTTCTCAACAATCTCGTCACCGGCGATATCGAATCGCTGACGCCCGGCGCCGCGCGCTACACCGCGCTGCTGACACCGCAGGGCAAGATCATCGCCGATTTCTTTGTTGTGGAAGCCGCTGAAAATGATGGCGGTGCCTTCTTCATCGACTGCCCGAAGGCGCTGGCCGACGATCTCGCGCAGAAGCTCAATTTCTACAAGCTGCGCGCCAAGGTGATGATCGAGCGCATCGACGCTTTGTCGGTCGTTGCAGCCTGGGATGCGCAAGGGACCACACCACAAGCCACCACCGAAAACGGCCTCGTCTATCACGATCCGCGCCTTCCCGCTCTTGGATTTAGAGCAATCGTCCCAACTGGCCAGGCAAACGAAGCCACCGCCGATCTTGGCGCGACGCTGGTCGATGTATCCGACTACGACGCGCATCGCATCGCGCTCGGCGTGCCGCGCGGCGGAGTCGATTTCATCTATGGCGACACGTTTCCGCACGACGCCGATCTCGACAAGCTGAACGGCGTCGATTTCAAGAAAGGCTGCTTCGTCGGTCAGGAAGTGGTGTCGCGTGTCGAGCATCGCGGCACCGCGCGCAACCGTGTCGTCGCCGTGGCCTTCGAGGAGTTTCCGGCCGAGAACGGCATTGCCGTGATGGCCGGTGACAAGACCGTCGGCACGATGGGCTCGTCCGCCGGCAAGCAGGGCCTTGCCATGCTGCGCGTCGATCGGGTGGCCGAAGCCATCGATGCGGGCATTCCGCTCAGCGCCGGCGGCATCACACTGACATTGCGTGACAGCGCCGTTGCCGATTTTCTTGCTCAAGCCAGAGCAAAGCCCGCCGGATGAAAGCGATTGCGCATGTTGACGGCCTGCATCGCTGCCCATGGCCGAAGGAAGACCCCCTCTATGTCAGCTATCACGACAACGAATGGGGTGTGCCGGAATATGACGACCGCGCGCTGTTCGAAAAGCTGATCCTCGATGGGTTCCAGGCTGGGCTGTCGTGGATCACGATCCTGCGCAAGCGCGACAATTTCCGCAAAGCCTTCGACGATTTCGAACCGGAGAAGATTGCGCGCTACACGCCACGCAAGGTCGAGAAGCTCATGCAGGATGCCGGCATCGTCCGCAACCGGCTGAAGATCGAAGGCACGATCTTGTCGGCGCGCGCCTGGCTCGACGTCATGGAGAAGTCCGACGGATTCTCGGATCTGTTGTGGAGCCATCTCGACGGGCGGCCCAAGATCAATGAATTCAAGACAACCAAGTCCGTGCCGGCGGAAACACCATTGTCACGCGCGATGTCAAAGGATCTGTCGAGCCGCGGCTTCAAGTTCGTCGGCCCGACGATCGTCTACGCATTCATGCAGGCGGTCGGGATGGTCAACGATCATCTGGTGACGTGTTATCGGCATGCGGCGTGCCAAAAGCTCGGACGGAAAGTTTGACGATGTGTCGCGCTTGCGAACTCCCCTCCCCCGGCGAGCGCAGCGAGTGGTGGGGAGGGGTCGGGGGGCAAAGAATTTTGCACGCCTCAACTCCCGCCACCCCGGCTCATATCGCTATCGCAATACTCGCCGACCCTCCCCACCGCTTCGCGGGGGGAGGGAAAAAGATGCAGCGAGCCGCTACGCGATGATCGCAAAAAAAACCACAAGCGCCACAGGCAAAGCTTCATCCGGCAAAGCCCGCGCCTGGCAGCGCATGCTGTCCGGGCGCAGGCTGGATCTCCTCGACCCCTCGCCGCTCGATGTCGAGATCGAGGATATCGCGCACGGCATTGCGCGCGTGCCGCGCTGGAACGGGCAGACCATCGGCGCGCATATCTTTTCGGTGGCGCAGCACACCCTGCTGGTCGACACGCTCGCGCGGCAGCAGGGGCCGATCGACGACAAACTGCGGCTGGCAATCATGCTGCACGATGCGCCGGAATATGTCGTCGGCGACATGATCACGCCGTTCAAGGCGGTGATCGGCGATTCCTACAAGGTGGTGGAACTGCGGCTGCTCGCGGCCATCCATGTCCGCTTCGGCTTGCCGCCGAAACTGCCGCCGGCGCAGGAGAAGTTGATCAAGCAAGCGGACCGGGCCGCCGCCTATCTCGAGGCCACCCGCCTCGCCGGTTTCAGCGAGGCGGAAGCGCGACGCTTTTTTGGCAGCCCGCCGAAACTCTCGGCTGCGCTGGAGCGCGATTACCTCACCCCCTGGCCCGCCGAGACCGCGGAAACGCGGTTTCTTGAACGGTTTTCAAAGCTGTGCGGCTGACACTTTTCCGTCCGAAGTCGCGTGCTAGAATAGGCAGGACACAAGAATCGAAAATCCAGCAGTCGTCATGCGCGGATGATCCGATCCGCGTATCCATCGGACCAAGCCGATGGAGGCCGGATCGAGCACGTGCCCGGCCATGACGGAGAAGAGATAATGATCCACGTCTGCTCCCTCGCCCGCCTCTACAACACCGTCGCAGAAACCGGCGCCAGGCATGTCGTCACGCTGATGAAGGACATCACCATGGTGCAGCGGCCGGACTCCATCGTGGAAGCCAATCACCTGTTGCTCGACATGGACGACATCACGTCCGTCATCGATGGCTATGTGCCGCCGAACGAGGCGCATGTCGAAAAGCTGATCGCATTCGTCACCGCATGGGACCGCGCCGCGCCGATCGTCGTGCATTGCTATGCCGGCATCAGCCGCTCGACGGCCGGCGCCTTCATCACCGCCTGCGCGCTCAATCCGAAGCGCGATGAACTCTCGATCGCGCGCGCGATCCGCTCGTTTTCACCGACCGCACAACCCAACAGCCGGCTGGTGTCGCTGGCCGATGACATTCTCGGCCGCAAGGGCCGCATGGTGAGCGCCATTCGCGCCATCGGGCCGGGCCTTGCATCCTACGAAGGACATCCGTTCCATCTCGATCTCGAGTGATCGATGTCCACTGGTCTCACGCCCATCGAGATCGGACTGACTACGGCGATCGTCGCCGTCACCCATGAAGAACCGCAGGTTCTGGTCGCAGGTGAAAGCGGCAGAGCGGGTGCGACCGCTGGCCTGCCGTCCGGCCCCTTCGATCCGCTGTCGCATCGCACCTTCGAGATCGGATTGCGCGCATGGGTGGCGGCGCAGACCGCCCTCGAGATCGGCTATGTCGAACAGCTCTACACCTTCGGCGATCGCGGCCGGCATGCGCGTGTGGGCGACACCGATCCGCATGTCGTGTCGGTCGGGTATCTGGCGCTCACGCGTGTGCCGGATAATGTGTCTGGCCTGCAGGCGGCAGGCGCAAGCTTTCGACCCTGGTATCATTTCTTCCCGTGGGAGGATTGGCGCGAAGGACGCCCCGTCATCATCGATGACGCAATCCTGCCGCTGCTGAAGAAATGGGCGCGTGGCGCGGCCGGGCGCAACGAGCGGCTGCGGCTCTGCTTCGGTGTCGGCGATACGCCATGGGACGAAGAAAAAGTGCTGGAGCGCTATGAACTGCTCTACGAGGCCGGGCTGATCGAGGAAGCGCGGCGCGACGGCCGGGTCGATGCCGTGCGCGGCTATCTTGGCGATTCCATGCGCTTCGACCATCGCCGCATTCTCGCCACCGCGATCGCGCGGCTGCGCGGCAAATTGAAATATCGTCCCGTCGTGTTTGAACTGATGCCGGGTGAATTCACACTAACCGAATTGCAGCACACCGTGGAGGCCATTTCCGGCCGGCATCTGCACAAGCAGAATTTCCGCAGGCTGGTGGAAAGCACCGAGCTTGTGGAGCCGACCGGGGAAATGTCCACCACGACCGGCGGGCGCCCCGCAGCGCTTTTCCGCTTCCGGCGGGAGGTGATGCAGGAACGTCATGCACCGGGCTTGCGACTGGGCGTGCGGCGGTAAGTCGTTTTGCATTTATGCCGCGCTCATCCCCCGCGAAGGCGGGGATCCAGTGCTTGGCTGCTGGGTCCCAGCCTTCGCGGGGACGAGCGGATATATGACGCGATTTCAGACCCGTCCAACGACGTTATCCTGCAACTATTCTTTCTGGGGCACTTTCAATGGAATTCATTGTTCTCGTCGCGCTGATCGCGCTGTTGCTGATGGTGCATGGCCTGCGCGGACGCCTGCGCGAACTCGACACCACATTACGGTCGCTGGACGATCGGCTCGCCGACATCGCACGCAGGGCCGGACTGCCGACGCCGCCGCAAGCTGTTGCCGAGACGTCCGGCGCGCCAGTGAACCTTCTCGATCCCGAGCCTGCACCGCCTGCACCTTTGGTGGAAACACCGCCCCCAGCCCCCGACCCCGATATGACGCAGCCGGCGCTCGCGCGGCAGCAGCAGGACGATATCGCAGCCTCTCCTCCGATCGCGGAAGAGCCCGAACTGAAAATCCCGGCGGAGCCGGAAGCAATAGAAACGCCGGAACATGAGCCTGTGGCGCCCGCCGGCGGCGGCGATGAGCCACCCGCCGACAGAGCGCGCGACTATGCCGATTTCGAACGGCGCTTCGGCACGCAATGGGTGGTGTGGATCGGCGGCCTGGCGCTGGCGCTCGGCGGCATTTTCCTGGTGCGCTATTCGATCGAAGCCGGATTGTTCGGGCCGGGACTGCGCGTTCTCATCGGTGCGTTGCTCGCGGCTGTCCTTGTCGGTCTTGGCGAACTCGCGCGCCGCCGCGAAATCACAAGCGACATCGCGCAGATCAAGACCGCGCATATCCCGAGCATTCTCACCGCCGCCGGCACCACCGTCGCCTATGCCGACGTGTTTGCGGCTTATGCATTGTACGATTTCCTCTCGCCGCCAGCCGCGTTCATCCTGCTGGGTCTCGTCGCATTGGCGACGCTCGCAGCAGCATTGGTGCATGGTCCCGCGCTGGCCGGCCTCGGCCTCATCGGCGCCTATGTGACACCCGCGCTGATCGGCGGCACGCAACCCAATTACTGGGCGCTGTACATCTATCTCGCCATCGTCACCTTTGCCGCCTATGCGCTGGCGCGCATGCGGCTGTGGCGCTGGCTCGCCATCACCGCAGCCTGCTTCGCACTGTTCTGGATGCTGGCCGGCCTGTTCGATTCCAATGCGATTGCAGCGCATTCCTTCCACGCGATCGCCGGCTTCGCCCTCGCCTCCGCCTTCATCGTTGCCGGTTTCCTCTACGGGCCGCCGGCCGAACGCGGACGTTTCGATCTCGTCTCATGCGGGGTACTTACGGGCTATCTGTTCGGCACGTTCTTGCTTGTGCTCGCCAATCGGCATGACGCGGTCGCCGTCATCACATTGTTTGCGCTGTGCGCGGCAACCACCGCAATCGCCTGGCGCAGCGAAGCGACAACGCCGGCGATTGCCGCCGCCGCGTTGCTGGCGTTGCTCGTGATCGGACATTGGTCGACATCGGATTATTTCGTCGTGCTGCATCGACCCGGCGGTTTGCTGTCGGGATTGCCGGAGGTGCCGCGACTCGACGGCTTGCGGCTGCATCTTCTCTTCGGCGCCGGCATCGCAGTGCTGTTCGGCGCGGCGGGCTATCTCGCGCAAGGACGCGTCGTGTATCCCTATGCGGCGATCATCTGGGCGGCGACCGGCGTGCTGACGCCGATCGTCACGCTGGTGGCGCTGAACTACGGTGTCACCCTGTTCGAGCGCTCGATCCCATTTGCTGCGCTGGCGTTGCTGCTCGCCGCCCTGTTCGGCATCGCCACCGAAACACTGAGCCGCCGCACCTTCGCGCCCGGCAGTGCTGCGGCCGCTGCGATCTTTGCCTGTGGCGCGGTCGCCTCGCTCGCGCTCGCACTGACTTTCGCACTCGAACGCGGCTGGCTCACCGTGGCGCTCGCGCTGATGGTACCGGGCATCGCTTACATTGCCGACAAGCGGCCGTTGCCGATGCTGCGCCAGCTCTGCATCGTGCTGACGGTGCTGGTGATGGCGCGCATCGCCATCGATCCGCGCATCGTCGGTGACGATGTCGGCACAACGCCGATCCTGAACTGGCTGCTCTGGGGCTATGGTGTGCCGGCGCTGTCGTTCTGGATCGCCGGCATCATCCTGCGCAAACGCGGCGATGATTACGCCTCGCGCAGCGTCGATGCAGCGGCGATCACCTTCACCGCACTGACGGCGATGCTGGAAATCCGTCACCTGATGAATGACGGCGACATCTACAATCCGTCAACGGGCCTCGGCGAAACCGGATTGCAGGTCTCGACCGGCCTCGCGATGACCATCGGCCTCGAACATGTGCGGGCGCGCACGCACAGCATCGTGCACGACATCGGCGCGCGCATCATCGGCACGCTGTCCTTCATCGGCATCCTGATCAGCTTCGGCGTCTATACCAATCCGATGCTCACCGGCGATCCGGTCGGCGGCATCGTGTTCAACACGATCCTGCTCGGCTACGGCATCCCGGCGATCCTGATGGCGATCCTTGCGCGCCAGATCCGCGACACGCGGCCGGCGCTCGTCTATCGCGTGGCCGCCGTGACAGCGATCATGCTCGCGCTGGTCTATCTCTCGCTGGAAGTGCGCACGATTTTCCACGGCCCGGTGCTGATCGGTCAGCCGACCAGCGATGCCGAACAATACACCTATTCGGCGGTGTGGCTTGCCTTCGGCGTGCTGCTGCTGCTCGGCGGCATCGCGCTGAAATCGCAGCCGGCACGCTTCGCATCCGCAGCGGTCGTGATCCTCACCATCGGCAAGGTCTTCTTGTACGACCTCGCCGGGGTGCAGGGCGTATTCCGCGCCCTGTCCTTCATCTGTCTCGGACTGGTGCTGATGGGAATCGGCTGGCTGTATCAGCGGCTGCTGTTCGCGCCGCAGCGGGCGGAAGCGCCAAGCCAAAGCTGAGAAGGATCAGACATCAGGACAGCGCGTCATGCGCGCTGTCCACGACACGCGATCAGCGCGTGCTCGACCGCAATTCGGGTTTTTCGTCCGGAGCCGAACCTGTGGCTTCACCAGCGCTCGGCAATTCTCTCGTCTCG
>Ga0164243_10002115_pt1 | contig 33221 bp, 31 predicted proteins | sample OricompcompostOP_FD_108781 | JGI IMG/M metagenome (GOLD analysis project Ga0164243, IMG submission 108781) | Organic Plus compost microbial communities from Emeryville, California, USA - Original compost - Organic plus compost (OP) | ecosystem: Engineered > Solid waste > Mixed feedstock >... | reverse complement strand
TCGGCGGCACGGTGTCGGTGGCGGGCGCGTACTTCGGCCATGGCGACCTGATCCACGCCGACCGGCACGGCGCGGTGATCATCCCGCCCGAGCATGCAGCGCGGATCCCCGAGGTGGTGGACACCCTCACGCGCCGGGAGGCGGTCATCATCGCTGCGGCGAAGGCCCCGGGCTTCGACATCGCGGCGCTGCGCCGGGCCATCGGCAGCGCCCGCGACATCCATTGACGCCGGTCACCGCCGCATGATTCCGATCATCGACGCGCATCACCATCTGTGGGAGCCCGGCGAGGGGCGCCATCCATGGATGCGGGCGGCCGCGCCCAAGTTCATGGGCGACACCGCGCCGGTCTGCCAACCCTATCGGATCGAGGACTTCCGGCATGAAGCGCAGTCGGGCACGGGCCTGCGGCTGGCGGGATCCGTCCACCTGCAGTGCGGCCGCAACCCCGCCCTGCCCGCCGAGGAAACGGCCTGGATCCAGGCCCAGGCGGACCGCAGCGGACTGCCGGTCGCCATCGTGGGATACGCCAACCTTGCCGACCCCTCGCTCGACGTCCTGCTCGATGCGCATGCCGGAAGCGCGGGCTTCCGGGGCGTGCGGCAGATGCTCAACTGGCACGACACGGACGAGCGCCTGCGCCTGTGCGACCGCGGCGACTACCTGCGCGACGCGCGATGGCTGGCCGGTTTCGCCCGCCTCGGCGAGCGCGGGCTGTCCTTCGACCTGCAGCTCAATCCCTGGCAGCTGGCCGACGCCCATGCCGCGGCCAGCGCCCACCCCGGCACGGTGGTGGTGATCAACCACGCGGGGCTGCCTTTCGGCGGCGACGCGGCCCGACGCGCCTGGCGCACCGGCATGGCGGCGCTGGCCGGACTGCCCCAGGTGCACGTCAAGTTCTCCGGCATGGGCATGGTCGACCCTCTCTGGAGCGCCGGGAGCGTGCAGCCACTGTTCGACACGCTGCTGCAATGCTTCGGCCCGGAGCGGATGATGTTCGCCTCCAACTTCCCGATCGACCGCCTGTACAGGCGCTACGGCGAGGTCTACGCCCAGTACGCCGCCTTGTGCCGCCATCTGGGCGAGGCCGAGCGCGACGCGCTCTTCCAGGCCAACGCCCGCCGGGTCTACCGCATCGACACTCCACTCCGGCAAGCATGAACACCACGGCCATCTACCCCAGCCTTCGCGACCGGGTCGTCTTCGTCAGCGGGGGCGGCAGCGGCATCGGCGCCAGCCTGGTCGGGCACTTCGCGCGCCAGGGCGCCCGCGTCGGCTTTGTCGACATCGCCGACGAATCCTCGCGCACGCTGTGTGACGACCTGGAGCGCCAGGGCCTGCCGCGGCCGCACTTCGAGCATTGCGACGTGAGGGACGTGGCGGCGCTGCAGGCCGCGATCGCCCGCGTCGCAGCCGCCTTCGGCGACATCGACGTGCTCGTGAACAACGCGGCCAACGACGAACGCCATGCGCTCGACAGCCTGACCACCGAGCTCTGGCAGCAACTGATGGACGTGAACCTTCGCCACCACGCCTTCGCGGCGCAGGCGGTGATCGAGGGCATGCGGCGCAAGCGCGGCGGCTCGATCATCAACCTGAGTTCGGTGACCTGGCTCAAGGGCACGCCGGGCCTGCCCGTGTACGTGGCGGCCAAGGCCGCGATCGTGGGCCTGACCAAGGCCCTGGCGCGCGAGTTCGGCGCCGACGGCATCCGCGTGAACGCCCTGCTGCCGGGCTGGGTCATGACCGAGCGCCAGGTCTCGCGCTGGCTCACGCCCGAGGCCGAGGCCCGGCTCATGCAGAACCAGTGCCTGAAGGAGAAGCTGTACCCCGAGGACATCGCGCGCATGGCGCTGTTCCTGGCGGCCGACGACAGCCGCCTGATCAGCGCCCAGAGCTTCATCGTCGACGGCGGCGCGACCTGACCCCCGGGCGGCGCGGCCGCCGTTCGCGGGGGTGCCGGCCTCAGACGAGCCCGGGCGCCGGCCCGAGACTTTGCGCAAAGAAGCACGCCACGCGGCGTTCTCCCGCGCCGCTGCCGCCTTCACCCGGCAGCAGGTCCAGCGGCGGAACCGACTGCCTGCAGGCGTCCTGGGCGTGCGGGCAGCGCGGATGGAAGGGACAGCCCGGCGGCGGCGCGGCCGGGTTGGGCAGGTCGCCGGCGATCTCCACCGCGCGGCGGCGGCGCGACGGATCGGGGGACGGGATCGCAGCCAGCAGCGTGCGCGTGTACGGGTGGCGCGGATCGCGGAAGATCTGCTCCACCGGCCCGTGCTCGACGATCCGCCCCAGGTAGACGATCGCGACCTGGTCGCACACGTGCTCGATGATCGCGAGGTCGTGCGAAATGATCAGGTAGCTGAGCCCGAACTCCCTGCGCAGGTCCGCCATGAGGTTGAGGATCTGCGCCCTCACCGAGACGTCGAGCGCGCTCACCGGCTCGTCCGCCACCACGAGCTGGGGGTTCAGGACCAGCGCGCGCGCGATGCCGATGCGCTGGCGCTGCCCGCCCGAGAACTGGTGCGGAAACTGCCGTGCCTGCGCGGCCGACAGGCCCACGCGCTCCAGCAGCCGCAGCGCGATCGCATCGGCTTCGGAGCGGCTGAAGCCGCCGAGCGCGTCCAGCGGCTCGCGCACCAGCTCGAGTGCGCGCAGGCGCGGATCCAGCGAGGCATAGGGATCCTGGAACACGAACTGCATGTGCCGCCTCGCCTCGCGCAGCGCCCGCCCGCGCAGGTGGGTGATGTCCTGCCCCTGCAGCGCGATGCGTCCGCTGGTGGGCTCCAGCAGGCGCAGGATGCAGCGCGCCAGCGTGGTCTTGCCGGAGCCGCTCTCGCCCACGATGCCCAGGGTTTCGCCGCGGCGCAGGCGCAGGCTCACGTCGTTGACCGCGTGCACGTGCTGGCGCGGGCCGAACGGCGTGCGCCGGCGCAGCGGATAGCGCATGCTGAGGTTGCGTACGTCGAGCAGGATGTCGGCTTCGGACTTCATGCCGGCTCCTTCGTGGGCGCCGCATCGGCGGGCGCGCTGGTGACCCAGCATGCGCTGGCGTGCCCGTCGGCGTCGGACAGCAAGGGCGGCACGGCGCCGGCGCAGCGCGCCTCGGCGCGCGCGCAGCGCGGCTCGAAGCGGCAGCCCTGCCGTATGACGCCGATGCCGGGCACGCTGCCGGGGATCTCGGCCAGGCGCTGCACGCCCTCGCGCCAGCGTTGGCCCAGGCGCGGCACGGAGGCCAGCAGCCCTTCGGTGTACGGATGGCGCGGCCGGCGGAAGACCTCGCCGACTTCGCCCGTCTCGACGATGCGGCCCGCATACATCACCGCCACGCGGTCGGTGTACTGGGCGACCACGCCCATGTCGTGCGTGATCAGGAGCACCGCCACGCCCAGTTCGCGCCGCAGGCCGTCGATGAGGTCGAGCACCTGGGCCTGGGTCGTCACGTCGAGCGCGGTGGTGGGTTCGTCGGCGATCAGCACCTTGGGCGCATAGGCCAGTGCCATCGCGATCATGACGCGCTGGCGCATGCCGCCGCTGAGTTCGTGCGGGTAGCGCCTCAGGATGCCCACGGGGTCGGGGATGCGCACCAGCGACAGCAGTTCCAGCACGCGGGCGCGCGTCGCGGCACCGGCGCCATCGCCGTGCGCCACGAAGACCTCCGCGATCTGGTCGCCGACGGTGTAGCAGGGATTGAGGGCCGACAGCGGCTCCTGGAAGACCATCGACATCTCGCGCCCGCGGATGCGGCGCATCTGCGCGTCCGGGGCCGTGCGCAGGTCCCTGCCGTCGAACAGGATCTCGCCGCCGCTCACGCGGCCGGCCTGGCGGTCGATCAGCCTCAGCAGCGACAGCGCCGTCACGCTCTTGCCCGAACCCGATTCGCCGACCAGTCCGAGCACCTCGCCGCGGCGCAGCGAGAAGGACACGCCGTCCACCGCGCGGCGGGCCGAGGGGCCGCTGCCGAACTCGGTCACCAGCTCGCGCACCTGCAGCACGGCCGCGTCCTGGGGCTTGTTGGCGGCACCGCTCACGGGCGGCCTCCGTGGAGTCTGGGATCGAGGATGTCGCGCAAGGCGTCTCCGAGCAGGTTGAAGCCGACGAGCGTGCAGGTCAGCATGAGCCCGGGGAAGGTCATGAGCCAGGGCGCGCCGAGGATGTTGCTGCGCCCCTCGGCCAGCATGTTGCCCCACGAAGGCTCTGGCGGCGTCACGCCCACGCCGAGGAAGGACAGCCCCGCCTCGATGAGGATGGCGTCGGCCAGGAACACGGTGCAGGTCACGATGATCTGCGCCGTCGCGTTCGGCAGCAGGTGGCGGCGGATGATGGCCAGGGGCGTCCGGCCGCTGGCGCGCGCCGCTTCCACGTAGTCCATTTCGCGCAGCGCCAGCGTCTCGGCGCGCACCACGCGCGCGAAGCGCGGCACGAACAGCAGGCTGATCGTGAGAATGAGGTTGAGCAGGCTCGGCCCCAGCGCCGCGACCATGGCCAGCGCCAGGATCACGATGGGAAAGCTCAGCAGCATGTCGATGGGCCGCATGATGGCCACGTCGACCCAGCCCTTGAAGTAGCCGGCCAGAAGGCCCAGCAGGCTGCCGATCAGGCAGCCGAGCGCCACGCCGGAGAAACCGATCAGCAGCGAGGGCCGCGCGCCCCACATCATGCGCGAGAGCACGTCGCGGCCGAAGAAGTCGGTTCCCAGCCAATGGCCCGCGGAGGGCGGCATCATGCCCGCCGCGGGATCGATGGCCAGCGGGTCGTGCGGCGCCGCCCAGGGCGCCAGCAGCGCGGCCAGCAGGATGAGGACGATCAGCGCAGCGCCGACCAGAGCCTTGGGGCTCCTGAATATGCGAGACATGACGTGGGGGGATCAGCCGCGGATGCGCGGATTCAACGCGCTGTACAGCACATCGGTGAGGAAGTTCGTGAGGATGAACAGGCCCGCGAACACCGCCACGGCGGCCTGGACCTGCGGATAGTCGCGCTGCAGGATGGCGTCCCAGATCATGGTGCCGACGCCGGGCCGCGCGAAGACGACCTCGACGATCACCGCCCCGCCGAGCAACTGGCCCACGGTGAGCCCCAGCACGGTGATCACCGACAGCAGCGCGTTGCGCAGGGCGTGGCGCACCACCACGACCGGCTCCGTCAGGCCCTTGGCGCGCGCGGTCCGCACGTACTCGCGGCCCAGCACCTCGAGCATGCTGGAGCGGGTCAGGCGCGTCGCCAGGCCCATGAAGCTGGCGGCCAGCGTGAGCGCCGGCAGCGCGATGTAGTGCAGTTGCGTCAGCAGGCCGCCGCCCTCGGCAGCGCCGTAGATCGGGAACCAGTCGAGCCAGTAGGCGAACACCAGCAGCATCAGCAGCCCCAGCCAGAACTGCGGCATCGACATGAGCAGGAACACCAGCACCGAGACGGTGTAGTCGACCCAGCCGTCGCGACGGACCGCGCTGATCACGCCTGCCGGGATGCTCACCAGGACGATGATGGAGATGGCGGCGGCGCACAGCGTCAGCGTGGAAGGCAGCACCTCCAGGACGCGTTCGAGCACGGGCGTCTTGGTGACGATCGAGTTGCCCCAGTCGCCCCGCAGGAAGTCGGCCATGTAGTACAGGTACTGCACCGGCAGCGGCCTGTCCAGGCCGAGCTGGGTCCGCAGCCGGGCGAGCTCGGCCGCGCTCGCGTCGGCACCGAGCATGGCCTGCGCCGGGTCGCCCGGGATCATGCGCAGGATCAGGAACAGGATCGTGATCGCGCCGAGCAGCGTCGGCACCGCCCGCAGCAGGAATCGGAAGACGATGTTCATGGCGGATCCGCGCAGCCGGCCGGTGCCCTACTTCTGGATGTAGGCCGTCTCGACCAGGGGCGCGTTCTCCGGCACGCGGTAGGGGCCCAGGCCCTTGACGTACTTCTGCACGACATGGGTGTTGAGCTCCAGCGTCAGCGGGATGGCAGGGCTGTCCTCGGCAATGCGCTTGAGCGCCTCCGAATAGAGCGCGGCGCGCTCCTTGTCGTCGAAGGTCACGCGCGCCTTGTCGATCAGGTCGTCCACGCCCGCATAGAAGGCGCAGTTGGTCCCCTTGGGCGGCTGGTTGCTCGAGTGGTAGCTGGAGAACAGGAAGGCGTCGGCCACCGGTGCGCGGAAATGGGCGTTCCAGATGATGTCGTGCTCGGACTGGCCCAGCGCGCGGAACCAGGTGGGGCGATCGATCATCTTCAGGTTCAGCGTCACGCCGACCGCCTTGAGCTGGGCCTGCAGCATCACGGCCTCGCGCTGGTAGTCGGTGGGAATGGTGAGCGTGCACGCCAGGCTGGGCACGCCGGCGTCGGCCAGCATCTTGCGGGCCCTGGCAGGGTCGTGCTCGTACCGGCGCACCGCGTCGGTGTAGCCCTCGACGCCCGGCGGCACGACCGTGTCGATGACGCGGCCGCGCTGCCCGTAGACGGCCTGCACGATGGCCTTCTTGTCGATCGCGTGCTGGAAGGCCTGGCGCACCTCCTTGCGGTCGAACGGCGCCTTGGCGGTGTTGAAGCTCAGCAGGAAGATGCCGGTCGAGACGTCCGACACGCGCACCTCCGCCTTGGGGTTGCGCATGTAGCGGTCGATGTTCTCACGCTCCTTCATCGCGACGATGTCGAGCTGGCCGCGATCGAAGGCCAGCGTGGCCGTGCTGGCTTCGCGGATGACCTTAAAGGTGATGCGGTCCAGCTTGCCCTTGGCGCCGAAATAGTCGTCGTTGCGCCGCAGCACCACCTCCTGGTCGAGCACCGATTTCTCCACGATGTACGGGCCGGTACCGATGATCTGGCGGCCGTAGTCGGCGCCCTGCGCCTTGGCGGCCGCCTCGCACATCATGAAGCCGCCGCGGAAGGTGGCCAGCGCATGCGGAAACACGGCCGACGGCCCCTTGAGGCGGAATCGCACCGTGTGGTCGTCGACCACCTCGACGGCGCTGATCTCCTGCAGCTGCCCCGCGTTGCGGGACTTGGTCCCGGGATCGAGGATGCGCTCGACGGACCATTTCACGTCGCGCGCGGTGAACATCCCGAAGCCGCCATGCCACTTCACGTCCTTGCGCAGCCTGAAGGTGTAGACCTTGCCGCCTTCGCTGACCTCGAACCCGGTTGCCAGATCGGGCGCCAGGTCGTACTTGGCGCCCGGCACATAGCGCATGAGCGCATTGCTCACCAGGATGGCCACGCGCCCCTCGTCGCCCGCCGAGGTCTGGTGGGCCGGGTCCAGCGAGTTCATGGGATTGCTCTGGATGCGCAGGTGCTGCTCGTCGGCAGCCCACGCAGCCCACGCCGGAAGGCCGCTGGCCGCGGCGGCCATGGACGACTTGAGCAGATCGCGCCGCTTGAATTGGTTCATGCTGTCTCCTTTGTTCGGAATTGGTAAGTTCTAGTACTAATAGAAGATAAGTCGACGTACTTAATGCTGTCAATCGGAGGCAGCCCCAGAACGATGCTCGGGTGGCGCCCGACGCACGGCCCGCGGCAGCGCCGGGCGCATGCGTGCGCCGCGGCGGCGCTCAGACCGCCTGCCTGCGCGAGCGGCGCGCAGCCGCCGTCGGCCGCGCCACCGCCTCGTCCTGGCGCTCGGCGGCAAAGCGCGCGCCCTTGCGCGGCCGGCTCAGGCCCTGGAGTTCCTCCTCGACGCCGATCAACTGGCGCAACAGGCGCACGAAGAGTTTCTTTTCCTCGCTCGACAGCCGCAGCAGCAGCGTCCGCTGCGACTGGCGCACCGCCTGCTGCATCCCGCGCAGAAGCTCGGCGCCCTCGTCGGTCAGATAGAGAGCGCGCGCACGCCCGTCGACCTGCGAGTGCTCGCGCCGCAGCAGGCCGCGGGCCGCCAGGCGCGCGACGATGCTTCCGGTGGTCACCTTGTCCAGCGCCACCAGGCCGGCCAGCGTGACCTGGTCCACCCCCGGATGCTTGAACAGCGCCGTCATCACCACGTGCTGCGGCGCCGTGATGCCGAAGGACGACGCTTCGCATTCGAAGATGGCCACCGACATCTGGTGGGCCCGGCGGATGAGGTGCCCGGGCTTTTCCAGCAGGTCGTCGATCACTTGAGATCTGTTCTTCATGGCAGCGGGGATGCGTTCTCGTGCTGGTCACGCACGCGTGGTGCCAGACGGTCTGAAAACGCGGAGTCTGCCAGATGGAGGGCCATGCGCCGCCCACGCGATACGGGTGCAAACCCGACGCGCGCGTCCCGCACCGGTACCGCTCAGGCATGCGCATCGCCTTCCCCGGCGTGCCGGCGTATGAAGCGTTCCAGGGCGGGCGCCAGTTCGCCCTCGCCGCTGCCCAGGTGAAAGGTCTGCGTGTAATGGTTGTGCTCCTGCACCACCATGAAATCCGGCAGCCGGCCCCGGCGCACCTGGATGTGGGTGAGCAGCGTGAGCGCCTGCTCGTGGAAGCCGTCGGGGTCCTCCGCCGCGACGGCGACGAACAGGGGCAGGTCGAGTTCCGAGAGGCCCATGACCGAGGAGCGGTCGCCATGCAGGCGGGCGTCGCTGCCGTAGTAGCTCTGCACCGAAGGGCGTTCGCTCATGGCCGGGATGTCGTAGATGCCCGAGAGCAGCACGGCCGCGCGCACCGCGGCCGAGCCCGCCGCATGGTGCGCGCGGCGGGTGAGGTAGCTCGCCACATGCGCGGCGCCGGCCGAGTGGCCGACGAGCACGATGCGCGCCGGATCGCCCCCGAAGTCCGGCGCATGCGCCTGCACCCAGGCGATGGCGAGGCCCAGGTCTTCGGCCGCGCTGGGCCACGTGAACCCGGGCGCCAGCCGGTAGTCGGCGACGACGCCCACCCAGCCCTGCATCGCCGCCCAGCGGCCCACATTGCCGTGGAAGGGTGACTCCGGCTTGCTCTTGCCGCCACCGGTGAAGCCGCCGCCCGGAACGAACAGCACGACGGGCCGGCCCGCGCGACCGGCCGCCGGAGCGTCCGGGGCGAACACGTCCAGGCGCTGCCGTGGGTGCCCGCCATAGGGCAGGTCGAGCGCGGTCTGCATGGGCACGGCGGTGCCCGACGCGACCGCGTCCTTCCACAGCGCCTCGCTGCCTGCGAGCTCGCGGGCACCGAGCCCGCGGCCCATCTGCGCAAGCGCGGCGGCCCGCAGGTCCGCAGGCCCGCCGTCTCCGGGAACGTCACTCATGAACCTTGTCTCCACGCGCCCGCTGCGCGGGTTCTCCTATTGACATGACACAAAACGGTCGGTCAAATTATATGCATAGATATCTATGTAATTGCATGCCGCCGATCCCGGCCGGCGCGAAATCGAGAGACAAGCGAACGCTATGCCTACACACCGTCCCTACATCGTGGCCATCGGCGGCACCACACGGCCCGGTTCATCCACCGAACGGGCCCTGCGCCATGCACTGGCGACGATGGACGCGCAGACCGTGCTCCTGTGCGGCGGGGATCTGGATCTGCCCCTGTACGCGCCGCATGCGCCGGCGCGCACGCCGGCCGTCGCGCGCGTGCTGGAGCACCTGCGGCGCGCCGACGGCGTGATCCTCGGCTCGCCCGGCTATCACGGCGGCATTTCGGGCGCCATCAAGAACGTGCTCGACTACACCGAGGAGCTGCGCGACGACGAGCGCCCCTATCTCAGCGGCCGGGCGGTGGGGTGCGTGGCGACCGCGGCCGGCCACCAGGGCGCGGCGACCACGCTGTCCGCCCTGCGCGACATCGTGCATGCACTGCGCGGCTGGCCCACGCCGCTGGGCGTGTGCGTGTCGGGCAGCGAGCCCGCGTTCTCCGCGGACGGCCGCTGCCTGTCGGCGCAAGTCGATCAGCAGCTTCGCATCCTGGGCCAGGAAGTGCTGGACTTCGCTCGTGCGCGCCGGCTGGCCGCCGCGCAGCCGTCCCCGCTGCAACCCATTGCCAAGGCCGCCTGAGGCGCAGGCCCGAGGGCATTCCCCAACCGTCACCCCATCCAGCTACGAGGAGGCATTCTTTGATGAACCAACCCAGTGCGAGCACCATGCGCGTGCGTGATACGGATTTCCGCGTCGACCAGTACGGCGCGGGATCGACCACCCTGCTCTTCCTGCATGGCAGCGACGGGCGCGAAAGCTGGGGCGAGGTGCCCGGCCGCCTGGCCGGCGGGGCGCGCTGCCTGGTGCCCGAGCATCCGGGCTACGGCGGCACCGACGCGCCCGCCTGGCTCGACAACGTCGCCGATCTGGCGAATTTCTACCTGGAGTTCATCGAGCGGCAGTCGCTGGGCCGGGTGCACCTCGTCGGCCACGACCTGGGCGGCTGGATCGCCGCCGAGATGGCGGTGCGCAACAGCAGCGCACTCGCCTCGCTCACCCTGGTGAGCGCGCAGGGCATCCACGTGGAGGACGTGCCGGTGGTCGATGTGTTCCTGCGCACCGACGAGGAACTGTGGACGGACAGCGTGTTCGACGCGGCCCTTGCGCGCGAACTGGCAGGTGCGCCGCGCTCCGATGCGCAGGACCTCGCCGCCATCAGGAACAAGGAAGTCACCGCGCGCCTGACCTGGCAGCCGCGTGCCCACGACCCCCATCTGGCCAAGTGGCTGCACCGCATCTCGGTGCCCACGCTGGTGGCGTGGGGAGCCGAAGACCGGATCCTGCCGCCCGCCTATGCCGAAGCCTGGGCCGGCCGGGTCGCCGGCGCCGAGCGCCAGGACATCGCCCGCTGCGGCCACCTGCCCGCGCTGGAGAAGCCTGCGGAGCTGGCCTCGGCCATCGCACAGTTCACATCGTCTTCCCGGAGCCACAACGCATGAAGTTCTTCAACTTCCACCTGATGCCCTACAGGCATGCGGACCTGCAAGCCATCGAGCGCAACGCATCCGCCTGGGTCACCTTCTCGAACCGGCACTACGACCCGCAACTGGGCGCCGAGCTCTATCACGAGTACCTGGACCAGATGGAGTATGCGGACCGGCTCGGGTTCGACGGCGTCTGCCTCAACGAGCACCACCAGACCGCCTACGGCCTGATGCCGACGCCGGGCGTCCTCGCTGGCGCGCTGGCGCGCAGCGTGAAGAAGGCGCAGATCGCGATCCTGGGCCGCGCGCTGCCGCTGCTGAACAACCCGCTGAGCGTGGCCGAGGAGTTCGCGATCCTGGACAACCTCACGCGCGGACGCTTCATCGCCGGCTTCGTGCGCGGCATCGGCGCCGAATACCACGCCATGGGCATCAATCCGGCCGAGTCGCAGGCACGCTTCCAGGAGGCCCACGACCTGATCGTGCGCGCCTGGGCCGAGCCCGGGCCGTTCTCGTACACGGGCAAGTACTACCAGTTCAAGTACGTCAATCCGTGGCCGCGCCCCTACCAATCGCCGCGCCCGCCGATCTGGGTGCCCTCCCAGGGCTCCAGCAGCACCATCGAATGGGCGGCGCGCCTGCGCTACACCTACTGCCAGACCCTGAGCCCCATCGAGACCGTGGCGAAGTTCTTCTCGATGTACCGCGAGCAGGCGCTTCGCAACGGCTACGAGGCCTCGAACGAACAACTGGCCTGGTCCAACTGCATCTACGTCGCCGAGACCGACGAGAAGGCCGTGCGCGAAGCCAAGCCGCATCTCGAGGCGCTGATGGGCACGCTGCTGAAGATGCCCATGGAGATGCTGCTGCCGCCGGGCTACACCAACATCGAGGCGATGAAGCGCATCAAGGCCACCCGCGCGGGCGGCTTCAACAAGAAGCCGCAGACCATCGACGACCTGATGAAGGCCGGGGTGGTGATCGTGGGCAGTCCCGCCACGGTGCGCGAGAAGCTGGCGGAATACGAGCGCCTGGCAGGCTTCGGCACCGTGCTGACCAAGACCCAGTTCGGCACCATGCCCGACGACATGACGCGGGCCAACATGGCCGCCATCGCCGAGGAGATCATTCCCCATTTCCGCACGCAGCCGAAGACGGCCGCCTGAGCACCGGAGGGCAGCATGCAGCACACCACCAGAAGGCAGACGCTGGCCGCCCTGGCGGGCGCGACCCTCGGCGGCCTGGGCCTGCCGGCACGCGCCGAGGCCTACCCGAGCAGGCCCGTGCGACTGGTCCTGCCCTTCCCGCCGGGCGGGTCGGCGGACTTCATCGCCCGGCTCACGGCCGAGCGCCTGCGTCCCATCATGGGACAGCCGTTCGTGGTCGACAACAGGCCCGGGGCTTCGGGCAACCTCGCCACCAGCCATGTCGCGCACAGCCCCGCCGATGGCTACACGCTGCTCGTGGGCGTCACCGGCGCACTGGCCATCAATCCATGGCTCTACAGGGGCCTGGACTACGTGCCCGAGCGCGACTTCGCTCCGATCTCGATGGTCGCCAAGGCCCCCGTGATCGTCGTGGCGGGCCCGCGCTCGGGCATCCGCTCGCTGGGCGAACTGGTCGAGCGCGCCAAGGCGGCGCCCAGGTCGATCGCCTACGCCACCAACGGCATGGGCACCAGCCATCACCTGGCCGCCGAGATGTTCTCGCGCGCCGCCGGCATCCAGCTTCGCAACGTGCCCTACAAGGGCACGCCGAGCGCGCTGCAGGACATCGTCGGCGGACACGTGGACATCGGCTTCATGGACCTCACGGCCTCGATCCCGCTGGTCAGCACCGACCGCATCCAGGCGCTGGCGGTGACCGGGGCGACGCGCTCGTCCGCCCTGCCCTCCGTGCCGACCATCGCTGAATCGGGCTTTCCCGGCTTCAGCGCGGAAACCTGGATCGCGCTGTTCGCGCCGCGCGGCATGGACCCGGCCGACGTGCAGCGCCTGAGTGCCGGCGTCAACACCGTGTTTGCCGACGCCGACGTCCGCCAGCAGGGCACGGCGCAGGGGCTGGAGGTCGCAGGCAGCACGCCAGCCGAACTCCAGCGCTACCTGGCGGCAGAGAGCACCAAGTGGCGCCGGGTGGTCGAGACGGCGAACATCAAGCTCGACTGACCCGCACAGGGCCCGATCTCCCCTCCGCCGCATCTCGGACCGTGCCTGCGGGGGGCGGCACCGCGGCGCCTACTCCGGGCGGTCGCCTTCGAGATTCGCCGTCATGCGCTCACAGAGTTCGAGGAAGACGGCGATCTCGGCGTCGGTGAGGTTCCGCGTGGCCTGCTCATAGACCGCATGCGCCGACGCGGTCATGAGCGACAGCATCTTCTGGCCATGGCCGGTGAGCCGGATGAGCTTGCGCCGGCCGTCGGCATCGTCCGCGCGGCGCTGGATGAGGCCTGCCGCCTCCATCCGATTGAGCGTCACCGCCATGGATGACTGCTCGATGCCGCACAGCTTCGAAAGCTCGATCTGGGTGGACTCCTTGCACGCGTTGAGACTGCGCAGCACGGGAAACTGCGCCGGCAGGACACCATAGGGCGATGTCATCTTGGCGAGGCTCCAGACAATGCGTCGCGACAGCTTGCTGACGACGAATCCCAGGCCGGGGGCCCTGACGGACGACGATGGCGATGTTCTGCCGGCTCGATTCATGCGCTGCGATTGTCTCGCAGCGGACGGAGATTCAGGCCTGCCTGAAGTCCCGCATGCGAGGCAAAATCAAGAAATACCTCGAAGTCAACGCCCTACGCACGACATGCGCATCGTCACCTGGAACACCCAATGGTGCTGCGGCCTGGACGGCACCGTCAGCCCGCGCCGCATCGTCGAGGGCGCGCGTGCCCTGGCCGACTTCGACGTGCTGTGCCTGCAGGAGATCGCGCAGGGCTACGACGACACGATGCCCGGCCGCCCCGGCGACCAGCCGGCCGAACTGGCGGCGCTGCTGCCGGGCCACTCGCTCTTCTTCGGCGCCGCGGTCGACGAGTTCACGCCCGGCGGCCGGCGCCAGCGCTTCGGCAACCTGATCGCCACGCGCCTGCCGGTGCGCCGCGTGGAGCACCATCCCCTGCCCTGGCCGGCCGATGCCGGGGTGCGCTCGATGCCGCGCATGTGCACCGTCGTCACCGTCGACGCGCCGGGCCTCGGGCCGGTGCGCGTGATGACCACGCACCTGGAGTACTACTCGCCGGTGCAGCGCATGGCCCAGGCTCGCGCCCTGCGCGCGCTGCACCAGTCCGCCTGCGCGCTGGCCGCCGCGCCGCCCGCGGCCGACGAGGACGGCTCGCCCTTCCGCGCCAAGCCGCACACGCCGCACGCCGTGCTGTGCGGCGACTTCAACCTGGGCGCGTCCGAGCCGGAATACGAGGTGATCCGGCAGCCCTTCGACGCCGGCGCGGGCGAGGCCCGCCTGCACGACGCCTGGCGCGTCATGCACGGCGAAGCGCCCCACCCACCCACCTTCCGCCTGTTCGACCGCACCTACGGTCCCGACCCGGTGGCCTGCGACTTCGTCTTCCTCAGCGACGGCCTGGCACCGCGCCTGAAGTCGATCGCGGTGGACACCGCCACCCGGGTGTCGGACCACCAGCCGGTCGCCATCGAACTGGCCTGACTCTCCGCCTCGTGCACACTGCACGGCGACATGAAGCTCAAGCACCTCGAGGTCTTCCACGCCATCATGCTCACCGGCAGCGTGAGCGCCGCCGCCCGCCTGCTGCACGTGACGCAGCCGGCCGCCACGCAGACGCTGCAGCACGCCGAGCTGCAACTGGGCTACGCCCTCTTCACCCGCCAGCGCAACCGCCTGGTGCCCACGCGCGAGGCGCAGGCCCTCTACGCGGAGGTTCAGCCGCTGATGGCGCAACTGGAGCGCGTGCGCCGCCTGGCCACTGCGCTGGGCCGCGACGAGGGCACGCCGCTGCGCATCCTGGTCGTGCCCTCGCTGGCGGTGAAGGCGCTGCCCGAGGCATTGCGGCGCTTCCGCCTGCGGCACCCGGACATGCCAGTGACCATCCGCACCCTGCACTCGCGCGAGATCGCCCAGGCCATGGTGCTGCAAGAAGGCGACATCGGCATCGTCTACGGCAGCGCGCCGCACCCCGCGCTGCACGAGGAGCCGATCGCGCGCGGCCGGCTGGTGTGCGTCTCGCGCGCCGAGCGGCCGGGCGCCGACCGCCGCGCCACCGTGGCGCTGGACGAGCTGCTGCGCAGCCCCATCATCCGCATCGACGAGCGCGACCCCATCGGCACCATGCTGGCCGAGCAGTGGTCGCGCCTGGGCGTGGCGCCCAGCGGCGGCATCACGGTGCAGACGTATCACATCGCGCTGGTGCTGGCCGAGCAGGGCTTCGGCCCGGCGATCGTCGATTCCTTCACCGCGCAGGCGCGGCAGGACGCGGCGCTGCACACGCGCACCCTGCTGCCGGAGATCGGCGTGGAGGTGCGCGCGCTGCTGCCGCAGGGCGTGCGCTCGCCGCGGCCGGTGGCCGACTTCATCAAGGCCTTCAAGGCCGTGGCCGAAGCGGCCTGAGGGTCTTCAGGCGGCCAGCGCCTCGCGCCGGCCGGCCCAGGCCACGGTGGCGCGCGCCAGCGCGGCGGTGGCGTCGATCACCGGCACGGGCGCGGTGCCGGCATCGACCACCAGCGGGATCTCGGTGCAACCCAACACCAGGGCCCGCGCGCCGCGGGCCGCCAGCGCAGCGGCCGCTTCGCCGAGCAGCCTCCGCCCGCGCCCCAGGTCGCCGGCCTTGACGGCGGCGATGCCCGGCGTGATCCATGCCTCGCGGTCGGCCGTCGTCGGCAAGCGCCAGGCGACATCCGCCGCGCGCGCCGTGTACAGGCCCGAGTCCAGCGTGGCCTCGGTCGCCAGCAGGCCCAGCGGCGCGCCCGCGCCGACGTGCCGCCGCGCCTCGGCCAGCGCCATGTCGACGATGTGCAGCATCGGCACGCCCAGCGCCGCCTGCAGCGGCTCGAACCACAGGTGCGCCGTGTTGCACGGCATCACCAGCAGCGCCGCGCCGCCGTCCACCAGGCGACGCCCGCTCTCGACCAGCGCCGGCAGCGGCGAAGCGCCCTCGCCGCGGAAGGCGGCGGTGCGGTCCGGCACCTGCGGAATGGAGCTGACCAGCAGCGGCAGGTGGTCCTGGTCGCGCGCGGCGGGCGTGGCGGCCAGCAGCTTGTGCATGAAGTCGATGGTGGCCAGCGGCCCCATGCCGCCCAGCACGCCGATGGGCGAAGGAACGGCGGCAAGACAGGGGCTGGACATCATGGCGCCATGCTAGGCCGCGGCGGCTCGGCCGGGTCATCGCGACTGGCGCAGCATCCATCAGGCCGCCTAATGGCAGGCGCCGGCCGATCGCGCAGAATGCCGCCATGCCCGGTCCACAGAGTTCGCCTGCCTTCCAGCGCGGCACGCGCCAGCGCGCGGCCATCCGCGCCGCCATCGACGCCGCCGGGCGGCCCCTGCTGCCGCAGGAGATCCTGGCGCTGGCCCAGGACGAGGTGGCCGAGCTGGGCATGGCCACCGTCTACCGCAACCTCAAGCTGCTGGTGGAGGCCGAGGAGATCCGCGTGGTGGAGCTGCCGGGCGAGGTGCCGCGCTACGAGTCGGCCCACCACTCGCACCACCACCACTTCCAGTGCCGCGCCTGCCAGCGCGTGTTCGACGTGCACGGCTGCACGGAGGACTTCGCCGGGTGGGCGCCGCGCGGCTTCCGCGTGGACGGCCACGAACTGACGCTCTACGGGCTGTGCGCCGACTGCGCCAAGCCGGCGAAGGCCGCGCGCGGCAAAACAGTGGCCCGGCGCTGATCCGTCCCGTTCAGGCGGCCGCCGACTCCCACGACGGAAACGGATCCTCGTAGCGCACCCAGGCGCGCGGCCCCGCGGCCATCTCGTCGGGCGTGAGCAGGCAGCGGTCGAGGCGGGCGCGCAAGGCCGCCTCGTCCATGCCCATGCCGATCAGCACCAGCTCCTGCCGCGCGTCGCCCACGCCGTCGATCCAGTGCGCCTCGATGATGGCGCGCGACTCGGCGTCCTGCGGCCACTGCGCGCGCGGCACGGCCGCCCACCACCAGCCCGCCGCGCCATGCCGGCAGGCGCCGCCGGCCTGCGACCACGAGCCCGCATGGCGCGGCCGGCTGGCCAGCCAGAAGAAGCCCTTGGAACGCACCACGCCCGGCCACTCCTCGTTCACCAGCGCCCAGAAGCGCTGCGGATGGAAGGGCCGCCGAGCGCGGTAGACGAAGCTGGCGATGCCGTAGGCCTCGGTCTCCGGCACGTGCTCGCCGCGCAGCTCCTTCAGCCAGCCGGGCGCTGCGGCGGCCTGCTCGAAGTCGAACAGCCCCGTGCCCAGCACCCGCTCCAGCGGCACGCGGCCGAACTCGGCCAGCTCGATGCGCGCCCGCGGGTTGAGCCGGCGCAGGATCGCCAGCAGCCGCTCCCGCTCGGCCGGGCTCACCAGGTCGGCCTTGTTGACCACCAGCACGTCGCAGAACTCCACCTGCTCGATCAGCAGGTCGACCACCGCGCGCGTGTCCTCCTCGCCCAGCGACTCGCCGCGGTCGGCCAGCGCGTCGGAAGAGCCGTAGTCGCGCAGGAAGTTGAAGGCGTCCACCACCGTCACCATGGTGTCGAGCCGGGCGACGTCCGAGAGGCTGCGGCCCTCGTCGTCCTCGAAGGTGAAGGTCTCCGCCACCGGCAGCGGCTCCGAGATGCCGGTGGACTCGATGACCAGGTGGTCGAAGCGGCGCTGCCGCGCCAGCGCCCGCACCTCCACCAGCAGGTCCTCGCGCAGCGTGCAGCAGATGCAGCCGTTGCTCATCTCGACCAGCTTCTCCTCGGTGCGCGACAGGCCGGCCCCGCCGTCGCGCACCAGCGCGGCGTCGATGTTGACCTCGCTCATGTCGTTGACGATCACCGCCACGCGGCGGCCCTCGCGGTTGTGCAGGATGTGGTTGAGCAGCGTGGTCTTGCCGGCGCCGAGGAAGCCGGACAGCACGGTGACGGGAAGGCGGTGCATCGCAGGTCCTTGTTGATATCGGATTATCAACATCATAAAGGCAGCACCCTCTTTCCCCCATCCGCGGTCTGGGCCGCGTGCGGCGCGCCGCGTAGCATCGGGCCCATCCACCTCGCCCGCCATGCCCCTGCCCGATCAATCCCGCCGCCCCCGCATCTACCTGGCCGGACCCGACGTGTTCCGGCCCGACGCCGAGCGCGTGTTCGCCGGCCTCAAGGCGCAGTGCGACGCCCTGGGCCTGCAGGGCGTGGCGCCGACGGACGCGGGCGTCGACACGCGCCGCGGCAGCGACGACGAGATCGCGCAGCGCATCTACGAGGGCAACGTGCGGCTGCTGCGCGGCAGCGACGGCGTGATCGCCCACCTCGCCCCCTTCCGCGGGCTGGAGCCGGATGCGGGCACGGTGTTCGAGGTCGGCTACGCGGCGGCGCTGGGCCTGCCCGTGGTCGCCTACGGCGTGCCCGAGGCGAGCTACGAGCAGCGCGTGTGCGCGGCCATCGGCTGCGCCCGCGACGCACAGGGCGCGATGCGCGAGGCGGGCAGCGGCACCATGGTCGAGGGGCTGGGCCAGCGCATGAACCTGATGCTCACGCGCTCGACCGCCATCGAGGCCGACGCGGCGGCAGCGCTTCGCCGGATCGCGGCGCTGCTCGGCCGCTGAACCGTCAACCCCGCGCGAAGCGGTCGGTGCTGCGGATCAGCGCGTCGAGGATGCCCGGCTCGGAGTACGCATGGCCGGCGCCCTCGACCAGGTGGAACTGCGCGTCCGGCCAGGCGCGGTGCAGCTCCCACGCGTAGCGCAGCGGGCACGGCATGTCGTAGCGGCCGTGCACGATGGCGCCGGGGATGCCGGCGAGGCGGTGCGCGTCGCGCAGCAGTTGCCCCTCCTCCAGCCACGCGCCGTGCACGAAGTAGTGGTTCTCGATGCGCGCGAAGGCCAGGGCGAAGCGCGGGTCGCGGAAGGGCTCGCTGAGGGCCGCGTCGGGCAGCAACGTGATGGTCTCGCCCTCCCAGATCGCCCAGGCCTGCGCGCAGGCGAGCTTCGCCGCCTCGTCGTCGCCCACCAGCCGCCGGCGGTAGGCGGCGATCATGTCGTGGCGCTCCTCGGGTGGAATGGGCGCCTGGAAGCGCTCCCACTTGTCGGGGAACATCTCCGACACGCCCCACTGGTAGTACCACTGCAGCTCGGCCCGCGTGACGGTGTACACGCCGCGCAGCACCAGCGCGCTCACCCGTTCGGGATGCGTCTGCGCATAGGCCAGCGCCAGCGTCGAACCCCAGGAGCCGCCGAAGACCAGCCAGCGCTCCACGCCCGCCAGCGCGCGCAGGCGCTCGATGTCCTCGACCAGATGCCAGGTGGTGTTGGCCTCCAGGCAGGCGTGCGGCGTCGATCGGCCGCAGCCGCGCTGGTCGAACAGCAGCACGTCGTAGCGCGCCGGGTCGAACAGGCGCCGCTGCGCCGGCGAGAGGCCGCCGCCCGGCCCGCCGTGCAGGAAGACCGCGGGCGTCGTGCCCGGCGTGCCGCAGCGCTCCCAGTAGATGCTGTGGCCGTCGCCCACGTCCAGCATGCCGCTGGCGTAGGGCTCGATCGCAGGGTAGAGGGTGCGCAGGGTGGTCATGTCGTCTCGTAGACGATGGCGGCCTGCCCCGCCTCGGCCTGCGCCATCCAGCTCGCCAGCGCCGCATCGGCCGGGAAGAAGCGCGCCGCCTCGCCCAGCTGCAGTTCGACCTGCGCGCCGGCGCGCGCCATCGCCAGCCGCACCGGCAGGCCCTGCTGCACCTCGCCGGCCTCGGTCTGCTCGCGCCGCGGCGGGAAGTCGCGCACGATGCGCTCGATGTCCGGCAGCTTGCCGTTGACGGCCACGCGCAGGAACTTGCCGAAGCGGCAGCGCGCCATGCCCAGGTCCCACACCTGCTGCACGTTGAAGCGCGGCTCGAAGCCGCCGCGCCCCGGCTGCAGCCGGCCGCTGACGACGACCAGCTCGTCGTCCTTGATGAGGCGCATGGCATCGGCCACCGACTCGTCGGCCACGGCCTCGATGGAGCCGCTCTTGTCGTCCAGCACGAACAGCGCCAGCCGCCCGCGCTGGCCGTTGATGACGCGCACGCCGGAGACGATGCCGGCGATGGTCTGCGGCTCGCGGCTGTCGATCAGGTCGTCGATCTTGCGCCGCGCGAACTGCCGCACCTCGCGCGCCACCTCGTCGAACAGGTGGCCCGAGAGGTAGAAGCCGATGGCCGTCTTCTCCTGCATCAGCCGCTCCTTCACGCCCCAGGGCTGCACCTCGGCCAGCGGCGGCTCCTCGGTGCTGCTGCCCAGCGCGTCGGCGTCCATGTCGAACAGGCCGCCCTGGTTGGCATTGGCCTCCTGCGCCGCGGCGTAGTCGAAGGCGCGGTCCAGCGAGGCGACCAGCGCCGCGCGGTCGGCATGCAGCGTGTCGAAGGCGCCGGCCTTGATCAGCGCCTCCACCGTGCGCTTGTTGATGCGCTGGCGGTCCACCCGGGCGCAGAAGTCGAACAGGCTCTTGAAAGTCCCGCCCTCCTCGCGCGCCTTGACGATCGCCTCGATGGCGAGCTGCCCCGTGCCCTTGACGGCGCCCAGGCCGTAGCGGATCACCTTGTCGCTCACCGGCTCGAAACGGTAGTTGCCGCGGTTGACGTCCGGCGGCTCGAAGCTCATGCCGAAGTGCTTGACCGCGTCCTCGAACAGCACCTTCAGCTTGTCGGTGTTGTCCATTTCCACCGTCATGTTGGCGCAGTAGAACTCGGCCGTGTAGTGCACCTTCAGCCAGCCGGTGTGGTAGGCCAGCAGCGAGTAGGCGGCGGCGTGCGACTTGTTGAAGCCGTAGCCCGCGAACTTCTCCATCAGGTCGAAGATCTCGTCGGCCTTCTCCTGCGGGATGTTGTGGGTGGCCAGCGCACCGGCGCGGAACTTCTCGCGGTGCTCGGCCATTTCCTCGGCCTTCTTCTTGCCCATCGCGCGGCGCAGCAGGTCGGCGCCGCCGAGCGAGTAGCCGCCCAGGATCTGCGCGGTCTGCATCACCTGCTCCTGGTAGACCATGATCCCGTAGGTCTCGCTGAGCATGTCGGCCACGGCCGGGTGCGGGTACTCGACTTCCTCGCGGCCGTGCTTGCGCGCCACGAAGCTGGGGATCAGGTCCATCGGGCCCGGTCGGTACAGCGCGTTCAGGGCGATCAGGTCCTCCAGCCGCGTCGGCCGCGCGTCGCGCAGCATGCCCTGCATGCCGCGGGATTCGAACTGGAACACCGCTTCCGTCTTGCCGTCCTGGAAGAGCCGGTAGGTGGGCTTGTCGTCCAGCGGGATGTTCTCGTAGGCGAAGTCCTCCCGGCCCTTGTGGCGCTGCATGATGAACTCGCGCGCGATCTCCAGGATGGTGAGCGTCGCCAGCCCCAGGAAGTCGAACTTCACCAGGCCGATGGCCTCCACGTCGTCCTTGTCGTACTGGCTCACCGCCGACTCGCTGCCGGGCTGCTGGTACAGCGGGCAGAAGTCGGTGAGCTTGCCCGGCGCGATCAGCACGCCGCCGGCGTGCATGCCGATATTGCGCGTCATGCCCTCCAGCCGCTGCGCCATCTCGACGAGGGACTTGACCTCCTCCTCCTTCTCGATGCGTTCGGCCAGCTGCGGCTCGGCGGCGATGGCGTACTTCTCCTTGTCGGCCTCGGACAGGTCGGCCGGCGGGTACTGCAGCGTGACGGGCTTGCCCGGCTTGTTGGGGATGAGCTTGCTGATGCCGTCGCAGAAGGTGTAGCTCATGTCCATCACGCGCCCCACGTCGCGGATGGCGGCGCGCGCGGCCATGGTGCCGAAGGTGGCGATCTGGCTGACGGCGTTGCGGCCGTACTTGTCCTTCACGTAGTCGATGACGCGGTCGCGGTTGCCCTGGCAGAAGTCGACGTCGAAGTCGGGCATCGACACCCGCTCCGGGTTCAGGAAGCGCTCGAACAGCAGGTTGTACTTGAGCGGATCGAGGTCGGTGATCTTCAGCGCGTAGGCCACCAGCGAGCCGGCGCCCGAGCCCCGGCCCGGCCCCACCGGGCAGCCGTTGGCCTTGGCCCACTGGATGAAGTCGCCCACGATCAGGAAGTAGCCCGGGAAGCCCATCTTCAGGATGGTGCCGATCTCGAACTCCAGCCGCTCGACGTAGCGCGGGCGCTCCTGCTCGCGCTGCGCCGCGTCGGGGTACAGGTGCGCCAGGCGCTCGTCCAGCCCCTTGAACGACTCGACGCGGAAGTACTCGTCGATCGTCATCCCCTCGGGAATCGGGAAGTCCGGCAGCCGCGGCTTGCCCAGTGTGAGCGTGAGGTTGCAGCGCCGGGCGATCTCCACCGTGTTGGCGATGGCGCTGGGCACGTCGGCGAAGAGCCGCTCCATCTCGGCCGCGCTCTTGAAGTACTGCTCGCGCGTGAAGCGGCGCACGCGCCGCTGGTTGCCCAGGATCTCGCCCTCGGCGATGCACACGCGCGCCTCGTGCGCCTCGAACTCGTCGGCCTCCAGGAACTGCACCGGGTGCGTCGCCACCACCGGCAGGTTCAGCCGCGCGGCCAGCTGCACGGCCGCGACCACGTGGGGCTCGTCCTCCGGCCGGCCGGCGCGCTGCAGCTCGATGTAGAAGCGGTGCGGGAACAGGCCCGCCAGCCGCAGCGCCGCCTCGCGCGCGCGCTCGGCGTTGCCGCTGGCCAGCGGCGCGCCCAGCGGCCCCGCCTGCGCGCCCGAGAGCGCGATCAGGCCCTCGTTCAGCTGCTCGATCCATTCCCACTTCGCCTTGGCCTGGGCCTCCCCCCGGCCCACGTTCTGCGTCCAGGCGCGCGCCAGCAGCTCGCACAGGTTCAGGTAGCCGGCATGGTTCTGCACCAGCAGCACGATGCGGCTGGGCGCGGCGTCGGCGTCCAGCCCCTCGACGATCACCTCGCAGCCCAGCAGCGGCTTGACGCCCTTGCCCCGCGCTTCCTTGTAGAACTTGACGCCGCCGAAGAGGTTGTTGAGGTCGGTGATGGCCAGCGCGGGCTGGCCGTCCTTCGCGGCGGCCTTGACGACGTCGTCGATGCGGGTGGTGCCGTCGACGACGGAGAACTCGGTGTGCAGGCGCAGGTGAACGAACATGCGAGGGATTTTAGGAAGCTGCGCAGCGCCGCCGGCGATTTCAGGCGGCGCCCGGCTCGGCCGGGCCCAACTGTTGCAGGATCTGCGGCAGCGGCGCAGGCCGCGCCAGGTGATAGCCCTGCACCAGTTGGCAGCCCAGGCGCCGCAGGCCGTCCAGTTCCTCCTGGCTTTCCACGCCTTCGGCCACCACCTGGATGCGCAGCGCCCGGCCGAGCTGCAGGATGGCCTGGACCACCACCTGGCTGTCGGGCGAGGACGCCAGCCCGGCGATGAAGCTGCGGTCGATCTTGACCTGCCCGACGTGGCGGTTGCGCAGCAGGGCCAGCGACGAATAGCCCACGCCGAAGTCGTCCACGGCGATGGTCACGCCCGCGGCCGCCAGCGCGGCCAGCTTGGACCGGGCCGCGTCGGTGTCGAGGGCGACCTCCTCGGTGATCTCCACGATCAGGCGCTCGCCCCGCAGCCCGTGCCGCGCCAGGCCGGACAGGATGAGCCGGTCCACCGCCAGCTGCGACATCTCGCGCGGCGACACGTTCACGGCGATCGGCCAGGGCGGGCGGCCGGCGGCAACGAGGGCGCGCGCGACGCCGCACACGGCGTCGAGGATGAAGCGCATCAGCGGCTCGGCCAGCCCGGTGGAGGCCGCGGTGAAGATCACGTCGGCCGGGTCGATCCAGCCGTGGCGCGGGTGCTCCCAGCGCAGCAGGGCCTCCAGGCTGTGCACGCGGCCGGTGCCGGCGTCGAGGATGGGCTGGTACCACAGCGCCAGCCGCCCGGCCGCGATCGCGGGGCCCAGATCGCGCTCCATGTCGCGGCGCCGCTGCATGCGCTCGGCCAGCGGCGCGTCGAAGAGGTGGACGCTGCCGGGGCCGGCGCGCTTGGCGGCGTACAGCGCCTCGTCCGCCTGGGCGAGCAGTTCGGCGACGTCGCCGCCCTGCTGCGCCACGGCCGCGCCGATGCTCAGGCCGAGGCGGGCCCAGGGCTCCTGCGTGGCCGAGGGAATGGTGCGGATCAGCGCCTCTGCCACGGTCCGCGCTGCGTCGCCCTCGTCGCGCGGCGCGTACAGCACCACGAACTCGTCGCCGCCCCAGCGGCCCACCAGCGCATCGCGCCCGGCCAGCGTGCCGCACAGCCACTGCGCCACGTCGCGCAGCACGCGGTCGCCGGTCTGGTGGCCGAAGGCGTCGTTGACCGCCTTGAAGCCGTCCAGATCGAGCATCAGCAGGCAGGGGGCCGACGGCGACGGCGCCAGCCGCTGTGCCGCCGCCTGGGTGAAGCCGTCGCGGTTGAGCAGGCCCGTGAGCGAGTCGTGCGTGGCGCGGAAGGCCAGTTGCTCGGCCAGCGCGGTGGCCTCGTTCTTGGTGCGGCTGCCGATGCGGAACGCGACCTCGCTCTGCCGCGCCGCGCGCAGCAGCGCCGCCAGGTAGAGCAGCACGCAGGCCGAGAGCGCGATGTGCTGCAGGTCGCCGATGGCCGCCAGGCACGCGGCGGCCACCAGCAGCGGCGGCATGGTGAAGCTGACCGGCAGCGCCGCGTAGGCGATGCCGTAGGTCACCGCACCGGCGCAGATGCCGCATTGCACGACCAGGTAGAACACCGTTCCCGGCCCCGTGTAGCCCGCGCACAGCCAGGCCACGAGCGACCAGACGCAGCCCGATACGCAGGCCCCGGCTGCCTGCACGCGCAGCAGCCCGTCCACCGAGCGCCACGTGCCGCCGCCGTCCCGGGCCGGCAGCCGCAGCAGCACGAGGCGCACGGCATTGACGCCCAGCGACAGCGCCAGCCACGCCAGGCCCGGCAGCGCCCTGCCCGACTGCCAGGCAATGACGGCCGTGATCAGGCTGAGCAGCATGTTGATCTGCACCGCGCCCCGCACGCTGCGGCGCAGCGCGACCCACTGGTCGGTCCGCACCATCCGGTGCAGGGCATCGGCATCGATGGCACGCGGCGCGCCGGGCAGGTCGGGAAGAGGATGCATGGGAAGGGACGGCCGTCCGGCTCGGCCTCGGGGCCGGCGAGGCGCGCAACGGTGCTGCGGCCAGGGCGGGAGGGGATTGTGGCCGAGGCCGCCGGCGAATGCAGGCCGCGTCGGCGCCACGCCCGTTCCTACAATCCCGCCCGTGTCCGACGCCGTCCTCAACATCTCCGCCTACCTCTTCGTGCCCCTGCCCGACCGCGCCGAGCTGCGGCCGCGCCTGCTGGCGCAGTGCCAGGCGGCCGGGCTCAAGGGCACCATCCTGCTGGCCGACGAAGGCATCAACCTCTTCCTCGCCGGCACGGCGCAGGCCGTGCACGGCTTTCTTGCCGAGCTGCGCGCCGATCCGCGCTTCGCGCCGCTGGAGGCCAAGGAAAGCTGGTCGGCGCAGCAGCCCTTCCGCCGCCTGCTGGTCAAGCTCAAGCGCGAGATCATCCGGATGGACCATCCGGCGATCCAGCCCGCGGCCGGCCGCGCGCCGGGCGTCGATGCGCGCACGCTCAAGCGCTGGCTGGACCAGGGCCACGACGACGCGGGCCGGCCCGTCGTGCTGCTGGATACGCGCAACGCCTTCGAGGTGGATTGCGGCACCTTCGAGAACGCCATCGACTGGCGCATCACGAAGTTCACCGAGTTCCCGCAGGCGGTGCAGGCGCACCGCGCCGAACTGGAAGGCAGGACGGTCGTGAGCTTCTGCACCGGCGGCATCCGCTGCGAGAAGGCGGCGATCTACATGCACGGCATCGGCCTGCCGAACGTGCTGCAGCTCGACGGCGGCATCCTCAAGTACTTCGAGGAGGTCGGCGGCGCGCACTACCGCGGCGACTGCTTCGTCTTCGACGGCCGCGAGGCGCTGGCGCCGGACCTGAGCGCCCGCTCGGCGCACAGCAGCGCGCGGCGGGCGGAAGACCCGCACATCGCGATCAAGGCCTGAGCGGCGCGTGCCCGGTCTATCGGCGCAGGATCTTCTCCATCGCCCTCCCCTTCGCCAACTCGTCGATCAGCTTGTCCAACCAGCGGATCCTCTGCATCAACGGGTCGTCCACCTCCTCGACACGCACACCGCAGACGACGCCCTTGATCAGGGCCGCGTTCGGATTCACGGCCGGAGCCTGGGCGAAGAAGGTCTCGACATCGCGCCCGCGGTCAATCTGCCGCTGCAGGCCCGCCTGGCCATAGCCGGTCAGCCAGCGGATGATCTGATCCACCTCCGCTTTCGTCCGCTGTTTGCGCTCGGCCTTCTGGACGTACAGCGGATAGACCTTCGCGAACGGCATGCCAAAGATCGGCGGTCTCGACACTGTCGCCGCCCTCAGCCGCGCGACACCCGCACCGTCGCATCGTCGCGCCGGTGCAGGTCGGGCAGCAGTTCCAGCCCCAGCCCCGGCTTGCCGTTCAGGCGGATCATTCCCTGCTCCACGATGGGCAGTTCGGTCACCAGCTCCTTGTACCAGCCGGTGTAGAAGGCCCGCACGCTCTCCTGCACCAGCGCGTTGGGCGCATGCAGGCTCAGGTGCGTGGAGGCGGCCCACACCACCGGCCCGGTGCAGTCGTGCGGCGCGACCGGCAGTTGCCAGGCATCGGCCATCGCGGCGATCTTGCGCGCCTCGGTCAGGCCGCCGCACCAGCTCAGGTCGAGCATCGCCACGCCGGCCACACCGGTCTGCAGGTAGTCCTTGAAGCCCCACTTGTACGCCAGCGTCTCGCTGGCGCAGACCAGCGCCTTGCAGTCGACGGCGTACTGCCTGAGCAGGTCGAGGCTATCCATGCGGATCGCGTCCTCGTGCCAGAAGGTGTCGAACTCCTGCAGCGCGCGGGCGATCTTCTGCGCCATCGGCAGCCGCCACAGGCTGTGGAACTCGACCATGATGTCCATCTGCCGCCCCACCGCGCCGCGGATCTTGCGGAAGGGCTCCAGCGCGGCGTCGAGGTCGGCGTTGCTGATGTACTGGCCGTGGCTCTTCTCCGCCGCGAGGTCGAAGGGCCAGATCTTCATGGCCGTGATGCCTTCGGACAAAAGCGACTCGGCCAGCTCGTCGGCATGATGCAGGAAGCCCTGCAGGTCCTCGTAGGGGCCGGCGCCGTTGCCCAGGCCCCAGTTGGAGCTGCTCTGGTTGGCGGTGCTGCGCACGTACTGGTAGCCGGCGCAGGTGTTGTAGATGCGGATGGCATCGCGGCTGGCGCCGCCCAGCGCCGTGCACACCGGCATGCCGGCGGCCTTGCCGAACAGGTCCCACAGCGCGATGTCGACGGCCGAGTTGCCGCGCGTCTCCACGCCCGAGCCGCGCCAGCCCAGGTAGCCGGTGAGGTCGCGCGCACGGGCCTCGATGGCCAGCGGGTCGGCGCCCAGCAGCCGGGGCGCCGCCCACTCGTGCAGGTACGCCTCCACCGCGGCGGCGCCCATGAAGGTCTCGCCCAGCCCGACCAGCCCCTCGTCGGTGTGCAGCCGCACCCACAGGATGTTGGGGAACTCGCCGAGCCGGACGGTTTCAAGCCGGGTGATCTTCATGGGCGGGCTCCGCCGTCAGCCGCCGCGGACCTTCTTCAGCTCGTCCATCACCACCTGCACCGCCTCGGCGCCGATGGTGGGGATGTTCTTGTCGTACACCGGCTTGACCTTTTCGAACATGCGCTTCTGCTCGGCGGCCGAGATCTCGTTGACCTGCAGCGACTTCTTCAGCGTCTCCAGCGACTTGGCGTTGAGGTCGCGGTTGGCCTGGCGCTGCACCTTCTGCCCTTCCTTGGCCGCTTCGCGCAGCAGGGCCTGCTCCTCGGGCTTGAGCTGGTCCCACAGCTTCTTGCTGTAGAGCACCAGGAAGGGCGTGTAGGCATGGCGCGTCACGCTCAGGTACTTCTGCACCTCGAAGAACTTGGAGGTCTCGATGGTGACGAAGGGGTTCTCCTGGCCGTCGATGGTATGCGTCTCCAGCGCCGTGAACACCTCGCCGAAGGCCATCGGCACGGCATTGGTGCCCAGGGTCTTGAAGGAGTCCAGGAAGATGTTGTTCTGCATCACCCGCACCTTCACGCCGTCGAAGTCCTCCACCTTGTTGATGGGGCGCTTGCTGTTGGTCAGGTTGCGGAAGCCGTTCTCCCAGTAGGCCAGGTTGACCAGGCCCGCGGCCTCCAGCTTCTTGTTGAAGTACTCGCCGGCCGGGCCGTCGAGCACGGCGTCGGCCTCCTTCTCGTTGTTGAAGAGGAAGGGCAGGTCGAACACGCCCAGTTCCTTGACGATGCCCACCAGGGGCGAGCTGGAGGTGCACACCATCTCCTGCGTGCCCGCGCGCAGCGCCTGGGTGGCCTGCAGGTCGCCGCCCGCCGCGCCGCCCCAGAAGGCCGCGATCTTCATCTTGCCGCCGGTCTTGGCGGCCAGGATCTCCTGCATCTTCTTGACGCCGACGCCGACCGGGTGGTCCTCGTTCACGCCGTTGGTGAACTTGATCGTCCGTTCGCTGAACTGGGCCAGTGCGGGCATGCCCAGCGCGAGGCCCGAGCCGGCCACGGCGGCCGTGAAGGTTCTGCGGTTCAACATCTCTTGTCTCCTTGCTTGCGGGGGTGGGAACTACCGCGCCATCCACCACGAGAGCGGAACGGTCACGATCTGCGGGAACAGGACCATCAGGAACAGAACGAGCAGGTGCGCGATGAAGAAGGGCATCACGCCCTTGAAGGCATCGTCCATCGTGATGCGCGAGACGCCGCACACCACGTTGAGCACCGTGCCCACCGGCGGCGTGATCAGGCCGATGGCGTTGTTGATGATGAACATCACGCCGAAGTAGACCGGGTCGATGCCCGCCTTGAGCACCACCGGCATCAGCACCGGCGTGAGGATCAGCACCGTGGGCGTGAAGTCCAGCGCGGTGCCCACGATCACGATGAGCACCATGATCACGAACATCAGCAGCATGCGGTTGTCCATGAAGGGCTCGAGCATCCTGGCCACCTCGCCCGGGATGTCGGCCACCGTGATGAGCCAGGCGCTGACCATGGCCGCCGCGACCAGGAACATGACCACGGCCGTGGTCTTGCCCGCCGCCAGCGTGAGGCGGTAGAGCATCGACACCTTGAGCTCGCCGTAGACGAACATGCCCACCACCAGCGCATAGACGGCGGCGACCACGGCGGCCTCGGTGGGGGTGAACAGGCCCATCTTCATGCCGCCGATGATCAGCACCGGCAGGAACAGCGCCAGGCTGCCGCGCAGCGTGACGCGCAACCGCTCGCCCCACGGCACGCGCGGCGCGGGCTGCACCTTGTCGCGCCGGGCCACCACCCACCAGGTCACGCCGATCGCCAGCCCCATCAGCACGCCCGGCACGATGCCGGCCAGGAAGAGCTTGGTGATCGACACGTTGGCCGCCACGCCGAAGACGATGAGGCCGATGGACGGCGGGATGACCGGCGCGATGATGCCGCCCGCGGCGATCAGGCCGGCCGAGCGCTTGGTGTCGTAGCCCGCGCGGTTCATCATGGGGATGAGCAGCGCGGCCAGGGCCGCCGTGTCGGCCACGGCCGAGCCGGAGATCGCCGCCATGATGATGGCCGCCATCACGGCCACGTAGCCCAGGCCGCCGCGGAAGTGCCCCACCCAGGCCACGGCCATCTCGACGATGCGCCGGGAGAGGCCGCCCGCGTTCATGAATTCACCCGCCAGCAGGAAGAAGGGCACGGCCAGCAGCGGGAAGTTGTCGGCGCCGTCGACGAAGCGCTGCGCGATGATCTGGCTGTCGAAGGCCGGCAGCACGCCGTTGAAGGCCAGCCAGCCCATCAGCGAGACGCCGCACACCAGCAGCGCGTAGGCAATGGGCATGCCGATGGCCATGGCGGCCAGCAGCGAGACCACGAAGATCGTGACGGTCATCGCGCGCTCCCCGGTGCGGACGCGGGCGCGCTCACCTCGGTGGCGTTGTCTTCCGACTCCATCACCTGCACCAGCTGCTCGTCGCTCAGGCGGTCGGTGAACAGCAGCCACAGGCGGTGCAGGTTCATCACGCCCATGACCACAGACACGATGTAGCCGATGCCGTAGACCCAGATCATGGAGATGCCGACCACCGGCGAGATGTTGGTGCGCTGCAACTCGTGCATCTCGAAAGTGCCCATGAAGAACAGCACGTTGCAGAACAGCATGAGCACTTGGTTGATGAAGAAGCAGGCTTTGCGGCCCAGCCTCGGCAGGTGGCGGATCATCGTGTCCACGCCCAGGTGGGCGCCGTCGCGCATCGCCACCATGGCGCCGATGTAGGTCAGCCAGATGAAGCAGTAGCGCGACATCTCGTCCGAGACGGTGATGCCGGAGTTGAAGCCGTAGCGCAGCACCACGTTGCCGAAGACCATGACCACCATGGCCACCATGCACGCGACCACCAGGAACTCCAGCAGCCGGAAGAATGCGTCGATCACGCCTTTCATGGGCTCGTCTCTCCTTGATCTGTTGTTGTGTGATCCGCGCAACGGCCGGGCGCTACACCGCCGCGGCCTTGATGCGCCGCGGCGGCGCATGGATCTGCGGGATGCGCTTGCCCGAGGTGAGCACGGTCTCGATGTCCTCGCGCGCGCCGTCGATCAGCACGCGGATCGCCTTCTCGGCCTGCTCGGGCTTGCGGGCGATGACCGCGTCGAGCACCGCGCGGTGCAGCGGCAGCGAACTTGCCGGCCCGTCCTTGCGGCGGGTGGAGATCTCGAAGCTGGTGCGCAGCAGCGCCGCCAGCGCGCGGCTCATCTGCACCAGCATGCGGTTGTGGCTGGCGGCGATCAGGCCCTGGTGGAAGCGCAGGTCGGGCGTGACGTAGTCGCCGCCGAACTCGATGGCGTGCTTCATCAGCGCGTAGGCGGCCTCCATGCCGGCGATGTCCTCGGGCGTGGCACGCTCGGCGGCCAGCCGCACCGCAGCCGGCTCGACGGCGCGCCGCAGGTCCTGCAGGTCACGCAGGAAGTCGCGCGACAGGCCCACCCGCGTCTGCCAGACGATGACATCGGCGTCGAACCAGTTCCACTGGTCGGCCGGCAGCACCCGCGTGCCCACCTTGGGGCCGGTGCTGACCAGCCCCTTGGCGACCAGCGACTTGACGGCCTCGCGCACCACCGTGCGGCTCACGCCCAGCTCCTCGCACAGCAGCGGCTCCGGCGGGATGGCGCTGCCCGGCGCATAGCGGCCGGCCACGATGTCCCCGCCGATGCGGTCCACCGTGTTGCCGTGGACGTTCTTGATGGTTGCCATGCGCCGCGCGGGGAACGCTCTTCGCCGCTCAGGGCTTGATGCCGACCTTGGCGACGATCTGCTTGAAGTACGCGTGGTCGCGCGCCATGGCCTGGCCGAACTCGGGCGCGTCCAGGTAGGCGAAGCCCAGGATGAGCTTGTCCAGCGTCTCGCGCAGCGCCGGGTCCTGCGCGGCCTTGCGTGTGGCCTCGCGCAGCACGTTCACCACCTCGGGCGGCGTGCCCTTGGGCAGCGCCAGGCCGCGCCAGGTGCCGATGCTCAGGTCGATGCCGCGCTCCTTGAGCGTGGGCACCTTGTCGAAGGCCGGCACGCGCTGGTCGGCCATCACCGCCAGCATCTTCATCTTGCCGGCCTGCACGTGCGTGGCCACCTCGCCGGGGCTGACGGCCACCGCGTCGATCTGCCCGCCCAGCAGCGCCACCACGCCCGGCGCCGCGCCCTGGAAGGGCACGTGGTTGAACTTCACGCCCACCTTGTCCTCCAGGCCCACCGCGGCCAGGTGCCAGATGGAGCCGTTGCCGGAGTTGCCCAGGGTGACGGTGCCCGGCTTCGCCTTCGCCGCGGCGAGGAATTCCTCGATGGTGTTCCACGGCGCGTCGGCGCGCACCGTGATGGCGGACGGATCGCCGTTGAGCCGCGCCACCGGCGCGAAGCCCTCGTAGGTGAACTTGGCCAGCCCCAGGTGCGGCAGGATCACCAGCTCGGCAATGATCATGCCGACCTTGTAGCCGTCGGGCCGCGCGTTGAGCACGTCGGTCATGCCGATGACGCCGCTGGCGCCCGGCTTGTCGTTGACCACCATCGGCTGCGGCAGGTACTTCTTGATGACTTCCGCGAAGCCGCGCGCCAGCGCATCGGTGCCGCCGCCGGCCGAGGCCGGCACCACCAGCTCGATGGGCTTGGCCGGGTAATCGGCCGCCAGCGCGAAGGCGTGCGGCAGCGGCAGCAGTGCCGCGCCCAGGCCCTGGACGACGTGGCGGCGCGAGATGCGCGGGATGGTGCTCTTCATGCGTGCGTGTCTCCGATGTGCGGCGCTCGAAAACCCTAGGCGCCGCGTCGATGCTTGTTCTTATCATATGATGATTGAAACGCAGCGGATTCAGAGGAAAAACCCTGAGCCGGCCGCAGCGAGTCCCCTCCTCGCGCAACGGAGACACCATGAGCGACGCCCCCCGCAAGAAGAAGCCCCCGCACGAACTGCGCAGCCAGCAGTGGTGGGGCCGCACCGACCGCGACGGCTTCATCTACCGCAGCTGGGTCAAGGGCAAGGGCGTGCCGCACGACCAGTTCGACGGCCGGCCGGTCATCGGCATCTGCAACACCTTCAGCGAGCTGACGCCCTGCAACTCGCACTTCCGCACGCTGGCCGAGCAGGTGAAGATCGGCGTGTACGAGGCCGGCGGCTTCCCGCTCGAATTCCCCGTCATGTCGCTGGGCGAGACGCTGCTGCGCCCCACCGCCATGCTGTACCGCAACCTCGCCAGCATGGACGTGGAGGAAAGCATCCGCGCCAACCCGCTCGACGGCGTGGTGCTGCTGATGGGCTGCGACAAGACCACACCCGCGCTGATGATGGGCGCGGCCAGCGTCGACCTGCCGACCATCGGCGTCTCCGGCGGCCCCATGCTCAGCGGCAAGTGGCGCGGGCAGGAGCTGGGCTCGGGTACCGGCGTGTGGCAGATGAGCGAGATGGTGCGCGCCGGCACGCTGAAGCTGCAGGACTTCTTCGAGGCCGAGAGCTGCATGCACCGCAGCCACGGCCACTGCATGACGATGGGTACCGCCAGCACCATGGCGAGCATGGTCGAGTCCATCGGCATCGGGCTGCCCGGCAACGCGGCCTACCCCGCCGTCGATGGCCGCCGCAACGTGCTGGCGCGCATGGCCGGGCGGCGCATCGTCGACATGGTGCACGAGGACCTGGTGATGTCGAGGATCGTCACGCGCGAGGCGATGGAGAACGTCATCAAGGTCAACGCCGCCATCGGCGGCTCGACGAATCTCGTGATCCACCTGCTGGCCATCGCCGGCCGGCTGGGCATCGACCTCACGCTCGACGACTTCGACCGCATCG
>Ga0164243_10002114_pt1 | contig 33223 bp, 34 predicted proteins | sample OricompcompostOP_FD_108781 | JGI IMG/M metagenome (GOLD analysis project Ga0164243, IMG submission 108781) | Organic Plus compost microbial communities from Emeryville, California, USA - Original compost - Organic plus compost (OP) | ecosystem: Engineered > Solid waste > Mixed feedstock >... | reverse complement strand
GTGAGCACCGTCGCGCCGTGGGCGACGGCGTCCTCGACATGCCTGGTGACGGTGTCGAGCTGCGCCTGCGACACGAGCGACCCCATGTCGACGTCCCATTCCAGACCGGTGCCCAGTGTCATGGCGCCCACCCGGCGCACGAAGGCGTCGCGGAAGTCGTCGTGGATCTCCTCGGCGACGTACAGGCGCTCGATCGAGACGCACAGCTGGCCGGCTGAGGAGAAGCAGGCCTGGACGGCGCCCGCCGCGGCCTTCTCGACATCGGCGTCAGCCAGCACGATCATCGGGTTCTTGCCGCCCAGCTCGAGGGAGCCGTGGACGAGCCGCTCGGCCAGCTGCCCCGCGACGAGCGTCCCGGTGGCCGTCGATCCGGTGAAGCAGACATGGTCGGCCCGCTGCACGATCGCGGTGCCGACAACCGGTCCGGGTCCGCTGACCACCTGCCAGACATCCGGAGGGAAGCCCGCCTCGCGCAGCAGCGCCACCCCTGCCAGCGCGGTGAGCATGCTCTGCCCATCGGGCTTGTGCACCACGGTGTTGCCTGCCGCGAGGGCGGGCAGACCGTCCGAGATCGCCATCGTGAGCGGGTAGTTCCAGGGGGAGATGATGCCCACGACGCCCTTGGGGACCTGGCTGACACGCACGCTCGTGAGCACCGGGAAGACACCCGGGCGGCGGTCGCTGCGCAGCTGGCGTCCGAGCCTGCGTGCGTAGAAGCGGGCGGTGAGCGCGAGGTGGGCCACCTCGTCGAAGGCATGAGAGCGGGTCTTGCCCGACTCGATCTGGACCAGGTCGAGGAGCTCTTCCTGGCGATCGAGCACCAAGTCGTGCAGTCGCAGCAGCGCACGACGGCGAGCGGCGAGCGAGGTGCGCGCCCACGAGACCTGGGCCTCACGAGCGGCGGCGAACGCCGTGTCGACGTCATGGACGTTGGACATCGGCACCTGCGCCACAGGACCTCCGGTGAGCGGAGAGATGGTGGTGACGACCTCGTCCGACGTCGACCGGACGAGGGCTGTCAGCCGCGCGATGCGCGCGGCCGAGACGGGCAGGTCGGGGACGACGGACGTCATGCCAGCAGCCTACCGAGGATGACACCGTCACTGTCACGATCAGGCGGCTGGCCGTCGGTCAGGCGAAGAGGGTCTCGCCCCAGTAGCCCTTCTCGTCGGTGACCCCCGGCGGGCAGGCGAACAGCCCTGAGCTGACGTGCACGATGTACTCGTTGAGCAGGTCGTGGGTCGAGCCGGCGAGCGACTTCTGGATGCGTGCGAACTGCTCGAGCGGGTTGCGCTGGTAGCAGATGAAGAACAGCCCGGCCGAGAGCTGCCCCAGGCCGTTCGAGCCGTCGACGAAGTTGTAGCCGCGTCGCAGGATCTTCGCGCCGCCGTTGGCGTCGGGGTGCGCCAGGTGGACGTGGGACTTCGGGTCGATGAGCTGCGCGCCGTCGTCGCCCTTCGCGGCGAAGTCGATGTCGGCGAACTCGTCACCACCCGAGAGCGGGCCACCTGAGCCCTTCGCCCGGCCGAAGATGTTCTCTTGGCCCTCGAGGGACTCTCGGTCCCAGATCTCGATCCGCATGTCGATCTTGCGAGTGACGAGGTAGCTGCCGCCGGCCAGCCAGGCCTGGTCGTCGTCTGGGTGCACCCAGACGAAGTCGTCGACGGTCTTCTTCTCCTCGACCTTGATGTTGGCCGTGCCGTCCTTGAAGCCGAAGAGGTTGCGCGGCGTGGCCTGCGCCGTGGACGTCGAAGAGGTGCGTCCGAAGCCCATCTGCGAGTACCGCACCGAGGCCCGGCCGAAGGCGATGCGCACGAGGTTGCGCACCGCGTGCACCGCGACCTGCGGGTCGTTGGCGCAGGCCTGGATGACTAGGTCGCCACCGCTGATGGCGGGGTCGAGTCGGTCGCCGGCGAACGAGGGCAGCTCGGCGAGGAGCGCCGGACGGCGTCCGTCGAGGCCGAACCTCGCCTTGCCCTGGGCGTCCTCGAAGAGGCTTGGCCCGAAGCCGACCGTCAACGTCAGCCGCGACGGCGGGAGGCCGAGCGCCTCGCCCGTGTCCTCCGGCGGCGCGTACGGCGACCCGGCGAGCGCGCCGAGCTCACCCACGTCGTTGCCCTCAGTGAGCTGTCGCGCCGCGGCGGTCCAGTCCTTCAGCAACGAGATCAGGTCGTCACGCTTCTCGCTCGTCATGTCGAGCGCGACGAGGTAGAGGCGGTCCTGGGCGGGCGTGACGATGCCGGCCTGGTGGGTGCCGTGGAACTCGACCGGCAGGGCGTCAGGATCGGCGACCACCGGAGCCGGCGCGTCGCCGACGGCGTACCCTCCGGCGGCCGATCCGACCACCAACGCGCCGAGTCCGGCCGCTCCCAACAATCTGCGTCGGGAGAAGCCGGACTCGTGCTGAGCTGCGTCGTTCACCGGGTCAGGCTACGCCGAAGCGGCAACAGCGGCCGCCACCTTGCTGATCGGGTCGCTGAGCGCCGCCACCGCATCGGACAACGCCTTGATCTGCGCGTCGGTCAGCTTGTCGTAGAAGGTCCACGAGCCATCCTCGGCCTGGTACTGGTTCAGCTCGGTGTCGAGCGCCTCGAAGCGCTCGTCGAGCATCTTCACCAGCGCGGCGTCCTGCTTCTCGAGCACGGGACGCAGCGAGGAGATCGCGGCCTGCGAACCCTCGATGTTGGCCTTGAAGTCCCACAGATCGGTGTGGCTGAACTCGTCTTCCTCGCCCGTGATCTTGCCGGTCGCCACCTCGTCGAGCAGGCCCTTCGATCCCTGGGCGAGCTGCAGCGCGGTCAGCGGCTGATCCTTCGACAGCTCGACGACCTTCGTGACGTTCGCCAGCAGCTGGTCGGCGTACTTGTCCATGCCCTCGGTGTTGTTCTCGACCCACAGCTGCTTCTCGATGCGGTGCCAGCCGGTGAAGTCGACGCCCTCGGCGATCGCGTCGGGCTCGCGGCCGTCGGTGATCGGGTCGAGGTCGCCGAAGATCTCGGCGACGGGCTCGATGCGCTCCCAGTAGGTTCGCGCGATCGGGAAGAGCGCCTTGGCCTCGTCGACCTTGCCGGCCTTGACGGCGTCGACGAACTCGGTCGTCTTGTCGATCAGGGCGCCGGTCTGCGACTCGACGTACCGCTCGTAGCTCTTCGCGGCGGCCTTGAGCTCCTCGGAGTCCGACAGCGGCGCGGCAGCCTTGCCGCTGACCTTGAGGGTCTGACGGATGCCATCGCCGATCATGCCAGGCTTGCACGCGCCCTCGTAGGTGCCCTTGTCCAGGTCGACCACGAGGTTGCGGCTCAGTCCGGGGCCGATGTTCTCCACCTCGCCGATGATCCGGTCGCCCTCGGCGTAGACGTAGAACTCGGTGACCTTCGAGCCCTTGTTCGTGACGGTGAACGTCGACGGGCCGGCATCGAGCTTGGTGGTGGAGACGTCGCAGTCGGAGTCGCTGGCCTTGACGGCGATGGAGCCGTCGGCGTCGGAGGAGCTCTCCTCGGCGCAGGCGGAGAGCGAGAGCGCGGCGACGGCCAGCAGGCCGATCAGGGCGCGAGATTGCTTCATGTGATGGTTCCTTCGGACGAGGTGCCTACGATAAGGCAAGCCTCGCCATAGTAGACCTCTCGTTGCTCGTTGCGTCAATCAACCATTCAGGCCTGTGACGCAACTCATCCCAGGCTCAGAGCACCTTCTCGAAGCACACCGAGTAGCTGACCTCCTCGTACGGCGCGTAGACCGGGATGGGGGTGTAGCCGTGCCGTTGGTAGAAGCCGAGCGCGGCGACCTGCTTGTCGCCGGTGTGCAGGACGATGCGCGGAGCGTCGAGGTCGCGGGCGACCTGCTCGAGCTCGCCCAGCAGGGCCGCTGCCAGACCCGACCTCCGCCGCTCGGGGGCGACGAACATCCGCTTGATCTCGACGTCGTCGCCAAGGCGGCGCAGCGCACCGTGGCCGACAGGCTCGCCGTCGACGTACGCGAGCACCGTCACCACGATCGTCGACTCGTCGATGACCTCAGAGTCGTCGCGGTGCGCGACGGTCGGCTCGGAGGCGTACAGCCGGCCGATCTCGCGGAACTGGCGGTCGCGCAGATCGACGGCGTCGGTGTCGAGCCAGTCCGTGCGGCGCAGGTCGACCTTCACCCGACCACGACCTCGACCCGCTGGAACTCCTTGAGGTCGGTGTATCCGGTGGTCGACATGGCGCGACGCAGCGCACCGATGATGTTCATCGTGCCGTCGGAGACCGACGAGGGCCCGAACAGCACCGACTCGAGGCTGCCGACGCTGCCGATCTGCACCCGCTCGCCGCGCGGGAGGTCCGGGTGCCAGGCCTCGGCTCCCCAGTGGAAGCCGCGTCCAGGCGCCTCGACGGCGCGGGCGAAGGGCGAGCCGATCATGACGGCGTCCGCACCACAGGCGATGGCCTTGGCGATGTCGCCGCTACGGGCGATGGACCCGTCGGCGATGACGTGCACGTAGCGTCCGCCGGACTCGTCAAGGTAGTCGCGCCGCGCCGCGGCGACGTCGGCGACCGCCGTGGCCATGGGCACGGCCACACCGAGCACCGATCGGGTGGTGTGCGCCGCGCCACCGCCGAAGCCCACGAGGACACCCGCCGCACCCGTGCGCATGAGGTGCAGGGCCGCTTGGTGCGTCGCGCAGCCCCCGACGATGACGGGGACGTCGAGCTCGTAGATGAACTCCTTGAGGTTCAATGGCTCGGACTGGCCCGAGACGTGCTCGGCCGAGACGGTCGTGCCGCGGATGACGAACAAGTCGACACCGGCGTCGACGACTGCGTCGGCGAACTGCTTGGTGCGCTGAGGCGAGAGGGCGCCGGCCACGGTGACACCGGCCTCACGCACCTGACGCAGCCGCTCGGTGATGAGCTCGGCCTTGATCGGCTCGGCGTAGATCTCCTGGAGCCTGCGGGTGGCCTGCGGGCCATCGATGGCTGCGACCTCCTCGAGCAGCTTCTCGGGATCGTCATAACGCGTCCAGAGGCCCTCGAGGTCGAGCACGCCGAGCCCGCCGTGGCGCCCCAGGGCGATGGCGGTGGCGGGGCTCATGACCGAGTCCATCGGCGCGGCCAGCACCGGGATGTCGAAACGGTAGGCATCGATCTGCCAGGCGACTGAGACCTCTTCGGGATCGCGGGTGCGCCGACTCGGGACGATCGCGATGTCGTCGAAGGAGAGGGCGCGACGTCCGCGCTTGGCGGTGCCGATCTCGATGTCCATGCGCACAGCCTAGTGCGGGCCCGCACTTCCCCCGAAGAGGTCGCCGATCGTCAGGTCGGGCAGGATCGACGGCGACTTCGACGAACGCCGCACCAGCACGGGCTGGGGCTCGTCGTCACCCTGGGCCAGGGCGTACCGCGTGCCGGCGAGTGCGAACCGCAACGCCCGCGAGAGGTTTCTGACACCCGCGTCGGACGGGCTCATCTGCGGCGCCCCGACCTTGATGGCCATCGCCAGCCTCGGCAAGGCGCCGCCGTTGTCGCACAGGCGGTCGCAGTAGCTCTGGAACCGCGGCTGGGCCAGCAGCTCGTCGATGACCGACTTGTACTCCTCGGCCGAGCCGACGGGGTCCTTCTGGACGAGCGTGATCTTCTGAGCCAGGGCGTGCCAGTCGTTCTTCTGGGCGGGCGCCGACAGCGGCTGGCTCGTGGCCTTCTTCGCCGTCGTCCGCCGTGCCACGACGGCCTTCTTCACCGGCTTCTCGACCGGCGCCTCGACCACGGCCTCGGTCGGCTTCGTGACGACCTTGTCGGCACCCTTCCGCGCCCGCTTCGGGGCGGCCTTCTTTGGGGCCTTCTTCTCCACGGACGCCACCGGAGGCGGCGAGACCGGCTCGGGAGCGACTCGGGGCGGGACCGGGATCTGCAGGAAGAGATCGGCTTCGCCACGCAGCAGCGTGTTGGTGCCGAGTCCTTCGAGCGTGGCGCCGACCACATACTTGCCGAGCTCGTGCAGCCGCCTGACCAGTGGCACGAAGTCGCCGTCTCCCGACACGATCGCGAAGACCTCGAGCGACTCGTCGTCCGCGTACTTCAAGCTGTCGACCACGAGCTGGATGTCAGCGGCGTTCTTGGTCTGGATGCCGGCCGGGAAGACCTGCACGGTCGTCACCCGACTCAGCTCGACCTCACGCTGGTACTCCGCCAAACCCGGGTTGTTCCAGTCGGCGTAGGCCCGCGCCACCGCGATGCGTCCGGCCCCGGCCTCGCGCTCGGCGGCATCGACGATTCGCCGGATGATCTCGCTCATCGGCACGGGCGGGATGACGAGCTTCCCGTAGCCCTTGAAGAGGTTCTCGGCGTCGACGAAGACCGCGACCGTGCGTCGCAGCGCTGCCGGGCCGGTCGACATCAGCTCAACGCGCGCTGTAGTTCGGGGCCTCGACGGTCATCTGGATGTCGTGCGGGTGGCTCTCCTTGAGCGAGGCTGAGGTGATGCGCACGAATCGGCCCTTCTCCTGCAGCTCGGGGATCGTGCGCGCACCGACGTAGAACATCGACTGGTTGAGTCCGCCGACGAGCTGGTGAGCGACCGCCGAGAGCGGGCCGCGGAACGCGACCTGCCCCTCGACGCCTTCGGGCACGATCTTGTCGTCGCTCGTGACCTCGGCCTGGAAGTACCGGTCCTTGGAGTACGACTTCTTGCCGCGGCTGCTCATCGCTCCGAGCGAGCCCATGCCGCGGTAGGCCTTGAACTGCTTGCCGTTGACGAAGACGACCTCGCCGGGCGACTCCTCGACCCCTGCGAGCATCGAGCCGATCATGACGGTGTCGGCTCCTGCGACGATCGCCTTGGCGATGTCGCCGGACTGCTGCAGGCCGCCGTCGGCGATGACCGGGACGCCGGCCGGCCGGCACGCGAGCGACGCCTCATAGACCGCCGTGATCTGCGGGACACCACAACCGGTGACGACCCGTGTGGTGCAGATCGAGCCTGGGCCGAAGCCGACCTTGACGGCGTCGGAACCGGCATCGACGAAGGCCTGTGCGCCCTCACGGGTCGCCACATTTCCGCCGATGACCTGCACGTGGCGGGTCGCCGGATCGGTCTTGAGCCGCTTGACGATGTCGAGCAGCATCCGGACGTGACCGTGGGCGGTGTCGGCGACCAGCACATCGACGCCCGCCTCGATCAGCGTCGTGGCGCGCTTCCAGGCGTCACCGAAGTAGCCGATCGCGGCCCCGACCATGAGACGGCCGTCGCCGTCGTAGGAGGCGTGCGGAAACTGCTCAGACTTGACGAAGTCCTTGACCGTGATGAGGCCCGCGAGCCGACCGTCATCGTCGACGAGCGGAAGCCGCTCACGTTTGTGCTTGCGCAGCAGCAGCGTCGCATCCTCACGCGAGATGCCGATGTGCCCCGTGATGAGCGGCATCGGGGTCATCATCTCGTCGACCTTGGTCTCCGCCCACTCCGCGACCGGGGTGAACCGCAGGTCACGGTTCGTGATGATGCCGAGCAGTCGATTGTCGGCGTCGACGACAGGCAGACCCGAGACGCGGTACTCACCACAGATGCGGTCGAGATCCTCCAGCGTCGCATCGGGGCCGATCGTGACCGGGTTGGAGATGATTCCGGTCTGGGTGCGCTTGACCAGATCGACCTGGTACGCCTGATCCTCCAGCGACAGGTTGCGGTGCAGCACGCCGATGCCGCCCTCACGTGCCATCGCGATCGCCATGCGTGACTCGGTCACGGTGTCCATCGCCGCGCTCACGAGCGGCACGTTCAACGTGATCTCGCGAGTCAGCCGCGTGGTCATGTCGATGTCGACCGGATTGAGGTCGGAGTATCCCGGCAATAGAAGCACATCGTCATACGTCAGCCCGAGTGCGGCGAACTTGTCTGGGATACCCGTCTCCATAGATCAATCCTACGCGCTGACGGGAGCGCAGGATGCCGCGCGCCACAACGCCGGTTACCGCCCGCGGCGCGCCCTGTAGGGGTAGGTTCACGTGCATGGACCGCAAGCCGGGTCGCCCTCGCTCGCTCACTCTCGAGGGCATCGCTGACGCCGCCCTCGCCGAGGGCTTGGCCACCTTCAGCATGCCCGGAGTCGCCCGTCGCCTCGGCGTCGGCCATTCCGGGCTTTATCGTTATGTCGCCGACCGCGACGCGCTCGTCACGCTCGCCCTCGGGCAGGCCGTCACCCGGGTCACGTGGCCCGATCCGGCCCTCCCCTGGCAAGAGCTGCTGCGCAAGGTCGCCGAATCGATCTGGGAGATGTGCGACACGTATCCCGGCCTCGACGGCGCCGCCCTCGCGGCTGCGTCGCCCCCGACCGTGGTCGAGCTCACACGACGCTACGTCGAGTCGCTCACCGCAGCCGGGTTCACCGCCGAGGACGCCGCCATCTCGCTCGACCTCGTGGTGACGCTCGTGCTCACGTCGTCCATCACCGTCACCCGGCTGCGCGAGCTCGAACAGCTCGACTGGGTCGGCAAGGACGCGATGCTCAGCCCGTACGCCCACGAGGGCATCTGGACCGGGCGCGGATGGTTCGAGTCCAAGTTCGAGATCATGCTCGCGGGCCTCGCGACTCGCGTCGACGGCTGACCCTGCTCGACGTCCACGGACGCACGAACGCCCGCCCCGATCATCGGGACGGGCGTTCGTCTGACGTGTGGGTCAGTGGTTGTGACCGGCGTGCTCGTCAGGAGCCGGCTCGGCCGGCTTCTCGACGATCAGCGTCTCGGTCGTGAGCAGCATGGCCGTGATCGACGCGGCGTTGGCGAGCGCGGAGCGCGTCACCTTGACCGGATCGAGGACACCCTGCGCGACGAGGTCGCCGTACTCGCCGGTGGCCGCGTTGTAGCCCTGGCCCGACTCACGCACGCGGTTGACGACGACCTCACCGGAGACGCCGCCGTTGCGAGCGATCCACTCCAGCGGGGCGTCAGCGCCCTGGCGCACGATGCGGACGCCGAGTGCCTCGTCGCCCGTCAGCCCGAGGTCGCCCTCGAGCACCGAGACGGCGTGGACGAGGGCGGAGCCGCCACCGGCGACGATGCCCTCTTCGATGGCCGCGCGGGTCGCCGAGACGGCGTCCTCGATGCGGTGCTTCTTCTCCTTGAGCTCGACCTCGGTCGCGGCGCCCACCTGGACGACGCAGACACCGCCGGCGAGCTTCGCGAGGCGCTCCTGGAGCTTCTCGCGATCCCAGTCGGAGTCGCTGAGCTCGATCTCGGCCTTGATCTGCTTGACGCGACCGGCGACCTCGCTGCTCTCGCCGCCACCGTCGATGATCGTCGTGGAGTCCTTGGTGATGACGACACGGCGCGCGGTGCCCAGCGACTCGAGGCCGATCTGGTCGAGCTTGAGGCCGACGTCGGGCGTCACGACCTGCGCGCCCGTGAGGGTCGCGATGTCCTGCAGCATCGCCTTGCGACGGTCGCCGAAGGCCGGGGCCTTGACGGCGGCCGACGTGAAGGTGCCACGGATCTTGTTGACGACGATCGTCGAGAGAGCCTCGCCGTCGATGTCCTCGGCGATGATGAAGAGCGGCTTCTTGGACTCGACGACCTTCTCCAGGATCGGCAGCAGGTCGCTGATCGAGGAGATCTTGCCCTGGTTGATCAGGATGTACGGGTCGTCGAGGACCGACTCCATGCTCTCGGTGTCGGTGACCATGTACGGCGAGATGTAGCCCTTGTCGAACTGCATGCCCTCGGTGAACTCGAGGCCCGTGCCGAGCGTGTTGGACTCCTCGACGGTGATGACACCGTCCTTGCCGACCTTGTCGAAGGCCTCGGCGATGAGCTCGCCGATGTGGGCGTCGCGCGAGGACACGGTGGCGACAGCCGTCATGTCCTTGATGTCGTCGACGTCGCGGGCGATCTCGTGCAGCTGCGCCACGACGGCCTCGACGGCCTTCTCGATGCCGCGCTTGAGGCCGACCGGGTTGGCGCCGGCCGCGACGGCGCGCAGGCCGACGTGGACCATGGCCTGGGCCAGGACGGTCGCCGTGGTGGTGCCGTCACCGGCGACGTCGTTCGTCTTGGTGGCGACCTCCTTGGCGAGCTGGGCGCCAAGGTTCTCGAACGGATCGTCGAGCTCGATCTCACGGGCGACGGTGACACCGTCGTTCGTGATGGTGGGGGCGCCCCACTTCGTGTCGAGGACGACGTAACGGCCCTTGGGGCCGAGGGTCACCTTGACGGTGTCGGCGAGACGGTCGACGCCGCGCTCGAGCGCGCGCCGTGCGTTCTCGTCGAACTCAAGAATCTTGGGCATGACTTCTCTTTCACAAACGTATGGAGGGGGGACGTGAAGCGCCCCGGCGCCCCATGCGGGCGCCGGGGCGTCAGTTCACTAAACGACAGCGAGGATGTCGCGGGCGGAGAGGATGAGAAGCTCCTCGCCGCCGTACTTGATCTCGGTGCCGCCGTACTTGCTGAAGATGACCTTGTCGCCGACGGCGACATCGAGGGGCACACGGTTGCCGTTGTCGTCGACCCGACCGGGGCCTACGGCGACAACTTCGCCCTCCTGCGGCTTTTCCTTCGCGGTGTCCGGGATGACCAGACCGGACGCGGTGGTCTGCTCGGCTTCGACCGCCTTGATGACGATGCGATCCTCGAGCGGCTTGATGGTGACCGACACTTGTCGACCTCCCCTTTCGACCTCTGAGAGTTGGGACTCCTACGTGTACGCCGTCGCGGGGGTCGTGCACGAGGATGTGGCGGACTCACGGGGTGAGTGCCAATCGCAATCTAGCACGATCTGGCACTCACCCCAAGAGAGTGCTAACCGCACGTGCTCGCTTCGCTTCGCACTCACTCCTGACGCTTCGCGCCAGGGCGGTTCTCGGGGCTCCGCCCCTCGCTACCGTCACCCCTCACACCACGCTCACGTTCCACACCGCACTCACTCCTGACGCTTCGCGCCAGGGCGGTTCTCGGGGCTCCGCCCCTCGCTACCGTCACCCCTCACACCACGCTCACGTTCCACACCGCACTCACTCCTGACGCTTAGCGCAAGGGTCTTGCGGCAGACTTCGACCATGGACCTGGCGACCTTCGAGCAGCTGCTCACCGCGGAGGGGCAGGACCTCCTCGCCGAGGTCGCCGAGCGGGCGGGCGTCGAGTCCGACCTGGCGCTCGGAACCCGGCTCCGCCGCACCCACGACAACGCGCTCGTCGCGGCCTCCGTCACCCAGAACCACCTGCGGGGCCGCGCACGCACGAAGTTCGGTGACGACGCCTCCCGGATGTACTTCACCCCCGACGCGCTCGAGCAGGCCACCCGCGCGCCGGTGGCCGCACACCGCGCCGAACGGCTGCGCGAGGCGGGCAGCGCCGCCGTGGTAGACCTCGGGTGCGGTATCGGCGGCGACCTCGTCGCCTTCGCCCGGGCCGGCCTGCGGGTGCGAGGCGTCGACCAGGACGAGGTGAGGGTCGCGATCAGCCGCGCCAACCTGACCGCGCTCGGCCTCGAGGGCGCCGTCGAGCAGGCTGACGCCACCACCGTGACCGCCGCCCCCGACGAGGTCGCCTTCGCCGACCCGGCCCGCCGTGACGGTCGCGGCCGCACCTTCTCGACCGCCGACCTCACCCCGCCCTGGGAGTGGGTGACCGCCCTCCTCACCGGACGGGCGGTCGCCAAGCTCATGCCCGGGCTAGCCCACAATGCCGTCCCCGAAGGGGTCGAGGCCGAGTGGGTCAGCCATGGCGGCGACCTCGTCGAGGCCTGCCTGTGGGGGCCGCCCTTCGCCACCGCGGCGCGGCGCGCGACCGTCCTGCCGTCCGGCCACTCGCTCGTCCATGCCGGGACGCCGGCCGGGGTCGGTGAGCCCGGCGCCTACCTGTGGGAGCCCGATGACGCCGTCATCCGCGCCGGCGTCGTCGGCGAGCTCGCCGCCCAGCTCGACGGCTGGCTGCCCGATCCGCACATCGCCTACATCAGCACCGACACCGAGCACGAGTCACCGCTCGGCCGGCGCTTCCGAGTGATCGAGGAGCTGCCGTTCCGCGAGAAGCCCCTGCGAGCGGCCCTCGTGGAGCGTGGCATCGGCACCCTGACGATCAAGAAGCGTGGTGTCGACATCGTGCCCGAGGTGCTCGTGAAGCGGATGCGGCTGCGCGGTCCCCGGCCCGCGACGATCGTCATGACCCGCGTCGACGGCGAGGGCCGCGCCCTGCTGGTCGAGCCGGGCTGACGTGGGCGCCGATCGCGAGCGGACGCACCGCACGATGCTGCGGGTCCGCGACACCATCGACCGCGAGTACAGCACCGAGCTCGATCTGGACGCCCTCGCTCGAAGGGTGCACATGTCGCCCGACCACCTCATCCGGACCTTCCGTGGCGTCTTCGGTGAGACGCCGCACCGCTACCTGCAGCGGCGCCGGGTGGAGCGCTCGATGGCGCTCCTGCGGGGCAGCGACCTGACCGTCACCGGCGTCTGCCATGCCGTGGGCTTCACGAGTCTCGGGACGTTCAGCCGCACCTTCCGCACCATCGTCGGGGAGTCGCCCTCCGAGCACCGGCTCCGTGGGCCCGTCCCCGCGGCTCCCGGCTGCTTCACGATGGCCTGGATGCGACCTGCCGACTACGCCAGCGGCTCGGCCCCGGATCGGTCGATTTCGGAGAAGCCCGGGGACGGCGGACGGTCCTAGGCTCGTCCCATGCCTTTGACACGCACCCGCCTCTCATCCCTCTACGTCCTCGACCAGGACCAGGCGCTCGACTTCTACGTCGGCGTCCTCGGCCTCGAGGTCGCCGTCGATGCCGACCTTGGCTTCATGCGCTGGCTCACGGTGCGGGTGCCTGGCGACGACCGCGAGATCCTGCTCGAACGTCCGGGACCGCCGGCCCACGACCCGGCCACGGCCGACGACATCCGCGCCCTGGTCAGCAAGGGCGCCGGGGGCGGCTGGATCGGCTTCAGCACTGACGACGTCGACGCCCTCCACGCCGAGCTGGTGGCGAAGGGCGTCGAGATCACGCAGCCTCCGTCCGACATGTCGTACGGACGCGACATGGGGCTGCGTGACCCCTTCGGCAACAACCTGCGGATCGGCGTCGTCCCGCCCGTCGAGGAGCTGCAGGACTGGAAGGCCTGACGGGCTCGGTCCCACTACGCTCGGGGGATGGACGTCGACCTCAACGCCGACCTCGGCGAGTCCCCCGAACGCTGGGCCTCAGGCGAGGACGTCGCGCTCCTCGACGTCGTCACGAGCGCGAACGTCTGCTGCGGCGCCTACGCCGGCGACGAGGAGCTGATGCGACTCACCTGCGAGGCCGCGGTCGCGCGGGGCGTGACGATCGGCGCCCAGGTCGGGTACCCCGATCGCCGCAACTTCGGCCGCGCCCCCTACGTCATGTCGCGGCCCGGTCTGCGCGACGACGTCCGCCGCCAGATCGACCTGCTCGACACGATCGCGCACGAGGCCGGCGGCACCGTGGCCTACGTGAAGCCCCACGGTGCGCTCTACAACGCGATCGTCCACGACGAGCAGCAGGCCTCCGCGGTCGTCGAGGCGCTCGACGACCGCGACCTGCCGCTGCTCGGCCTGCCCGGCTCGGTGTCGCTCCGGCTCGCGGAAGAGGTCGGCCTGCGCACCGTGCTCGAGGGGTTCGCAGACCGCGGCTACCTCCCTGATGGCGCCCTCGTGCCACGCAACGAGCCGGGAGCCGTGCTCTCCGATGTCGGCGACGTCGCCGTGCAGGCCGTGCGCCTGCTGCATGCCGGGGTGGAGTCGATCTGCATCCACAGCGACAGCCCCGGAGCACTCGATCTGGCCCGCATCGTCCGTGCCGCCCTCGAGCACGCCGGAGCACGCCTGACCAGCGCCACGATCTGACCACCCCCACCTTTTGGAGACTTGAGGGCCATCTTTCACCGGGCGACGGGCCTTAAGTCTCCAAAAGTTGAGGGTTAGCCCGAGCCGTGGGCCGCGGATCGAGCAGAGTGATCGATGGCGACCGTGCGCAGCACCAGGGCGTGTCCCGACGACCTAGGCTGCCATCACCTGGGTGACCGGCATGCTCGAGTCGACCGGCAGGTCGAGCGACGACGGAGGCAGCCCGCGGCGTACGAGCTCGGCCCCCAGCGCGGCGACCATCGCGCCGTTGTCGGTGCAGAGCCCACGGCGAGGCACCCGCACCGCGATGCCGGCGGCAGCGGCCCGCTGCTCGGCGAAGTGGCGCAGCCGCCCGTTGGCCGCGACGCCCCCGCCGATGATGAGCGTGTCGACGTCGTGGGCCAGACAGGCCTCGATGGTCTTCTTGGTCAGGACGTCGCACACCGCGTCCTGGAAGGACGCCGCCACGTCGGCGACCGGCAGGTCGCGGCCCATGCGCTGCTCGTGCTGGACGTGCCGGGCGACTGCGCTCTTGAGCCCGGAGAAGGAGAAGTCGTAGCGGTGCTTCTCGAGGTCGCGGGCGCCAGTCAGACCCCGGGGGAACGGGACGGCCGTGGGGTCGCCGTCGGCGGCGATGCGGTCGATGTGGGGGCCGCCTGGGTACGGCAGGCCGAGCAGCCGCGCGACCTTGTCGAAGGCCTCGCCCGCGGCATCGTCGATCGTCTCGCCCAGGAGCGTGGCTCCCTGGGTGATGTCGTCGACGAGCAGCAACGAGGTGTGCCCACCGCTCACGAGCAGCGCCGCGACCCGCTCGCCGAAGCGTCCGTGCTCGAGCTGGTCGACGGCCACGTGCGCGACGAGGTGGTTGACGCCGTAGAGGGGCTTGTCGTGCGCGAGTGCCAGGGCCTTGGCCGCCGCCACGCCTACGAGCAGCGCGCCGGTGAGACCCGGCCCGCTCGTGACGGCGATGGCGTCGACGTCTTGAACGCTGAGGCCGGACTCGGCGTAGGCCTGTTCGAGGGTCGGGACCATCGCCTCGAGGTGCGCCCTGCTGGCGACCTCGGGCACGACGCCACCGAAGCGGACGTGCTGCTCGACGCTCGACGCCACGGCGTTGGCCAGCAGCTCGGTGCCACGGACGATGCCGACACCGGTCTCGTCGCAGGACGACTCGATGCCGAGCACGAGGGGTTCAGTCACATCGCCCATTCTGTCAGGAAGCCCTGACGCCCGACTATTCGCCGACGGTGACCCGGGGGTCGAAGGCCACGTAGCCGCTGTAGTCGCGCCCGACCCGTTCGAACGACGCCGGGATGGGCTTGGGGTAGGACCACGCGCCATCCTCAAGCGTCTCGTCCGCCGTGTCGATGTGGAAGTACTGGCAGTCGCCCTTCCAGGGACAGTGGTACGGCGTCGGACTCTCGCGCAGGAGCCCGGCCGTGACGCTGGCCGGTGGGAAGTACCAGTTGCCCTCGATGCTCACGAGCTCGTCGGTCGGGGCCTCGGCCACAACGGTGGTTCCGACGGTTGCCTTCATGATCCTGCCTCCTTCTGCGCACGCCGTTCGGCGCGCGCGAGACGTTCGTCCTCATCGAGCTTCGCGGCCTGCTCGGGCGTCGGGGCGAGCCCGCCGTACCTCGCGGGCGCCCACCACTGGCCTTCGGGACTGATCGGATACTCGGTGATGGCCTTGTCGAGCAGGGCGGCCATGGCCTGGCGCAGCTGCTCGGTCTCGGCGACGGGGTCGGCGCCCGTGACGGCGAGCGGCTCGCCCACGTGCACGGCGATCGTGCGCTTGCGGCCGAGGACGTCAGAGGGGTGATCCTTCGTCTTCAGCAGCTGGGTGCCCCAGGTGACCATCGGCAGGAGCGGCACGCCGGCCTCGGCCGCCATGCGCACGGCTCCCGTCTTGAGCTCCTTGATCTCGAAGGAGCGACTGATCGTGGCCTCGGGAAAGATGCCGACGATCTCGCCGCCGCGGGCGTACTCGACGGCCGTGCGGTACGACTCGTCGCCGTTGCCACGATCGACCGAGATGTGGTGGAGCGAACGCATCACCGGCCCGCTGACCCGGTGGTCGAAGGCCTCACGCTTGGCCATGAAACGCACGAGCCGGCCGCTGTCCTGAGCCGCGAGCCCGTCGAAGACGAAGTCGATGTAGCCGATGTGGTTGGCGGCCAGGATGGCCCCGCCCTTGCGAGGGACGTGATGCGTCCCCGACATCTGGAACCGCGTGCCCAGCACCGCAAACAGGGTCTTCGCCGTCCAGATGATCGGCGGGTAGGTCAGGTCGCGCATTCGCCCAGCCTAGGGCACCGACCGGCACTGGAAACGTCCATCGTGGCCAGGGTCAGTCGTCGCGGGGCTCGTCGTCGACGACGTGCACGGCGGCCTCCTCGGCGCTCGCCCCTGCCCCGTCGAAGCCGATGTCGTCACCGACGAGCGTCTCCTCGTCGTCCTCGCCCAGGCCCCCGTCCGGGTCGACCAGGCGGCCGGCGCGCACGTCACCGACCTCGCCGTCGTCGATGATGTCGTCATCGACCTCGGCATACGGGTCGACATCGGGAACCTCCTGTGCGAGCCGCTGGTCGAGCGTCTCGCCCGCGAGCTGCTCGTCGGCGGTGCTGCCGAAGCTCTCGGCGGCGGAGTACCGCTCTGCCGGCGAGTAGCCCTCGTCGAGGACGTCGTCGACGCCGCGGTCGACGAGGGAGTCCTCGGGCTGCAACTGGTCCAGGACCTCCGACGGTTCAGTGGTCCGTTCAGCGGGTGTCTCGGTCATGTGTCCACCCTCCCACGCACCGCCAGGTCCGCAAGGTCAACGGCTGGGGCGGTGGCAGGTCAGGGCAGGTCGCGCTGGAGGACGAGCGCGTCCGTGCCATCGGCGTAGTAGCCCCGGCGTCGTGAGATCGTCGCGAACCCCGCACCGTCGTAGAGCGCGCGGGCCGGCTCGTTGCCCTCGGCCACCTCGAGCAGCATGCGGGCAGCTCCCCCAGCACTCGCCCGGCCGAGGAGGTCCTCGAGCAGCCGCACGGCCAGCCCGAGGCGGCGGTGACTGGGGGCCACGGCGATGCGGTTCAGGTCGGCGACGTCGCCGAGCACCGTGATCGAGCCGTAGCCGACGAGGACGTCGTCGGACTCCTCCACGAGCACCATCCGGTGGGTGCCGCCGATCTCGTCGGCCAGCAGGCCCGCGCTCCAGGCGTCCGGGCCGAAGCAGGCGGCCTCCAGGTCGACGAGTGCGGGGACGTCACCGGCCGTGGCCGCACGGATCATGCGGTCTTGGTGGTGACCTGTGGCGTCGCGTCCGGACGTCGCAGGTACAGGGGCTCGAGCGGCAGCAGCTCGACCGAGCCGGCGACGACCGCCTCTGCCAGCGCGGCCGCCCGAGGGTCGAGGTGGCCCGGCACCGAGGGGAGCGCATCCCCATGGATCACCCCGCCGCGACCGTGCACCGGAAGACCCGGGTGCAGGGCGGCGAGATCGGCCGGGCGCAGGACGTGCGGGCCCTCGAGACGACGTCCGTCAGCGCCGTACCGCGCCCAGTAGACCTCCTTGCGCCGGGCATCGGTGGCCACGAGGAAGGGGCCGTCGCTCACGATGTCGTGGGCGAGGACGTCGAGTGAGCACACGCCGTGCGTCGCCAGTCCGAGCGTCGACCCGAGCGTCAGGGCCGTCACCACGCCCACCCGCAGGCCGGTGAACGGCCCGGGGCCGACGCCGACCGCGACATCGGTGAGGTCGGCCATGGTGGCACCCGCCGCGGCGACGGCCTGCCGGATCGAGGGGCCCAGCAGCTCACCATGGGCCATCGCGCCCTCGCCGAAGGACTCGGACAGCACCCGGGTGCCGTCATGGACGGCGACGGTGATCGCCGGGGTGGCGGTGTCGAACGCGAGCAGCAGCACGGAACACAGCCTAGGGCGTGCCCCCAGCCGGCGTGTCTGGCTGGTTCGGATCCCTGGAGCAAGGGTACGGTCCGGGTGACCCGTGCGATCTCGAAGATCAGGAGAGCCACATGACCTCGACACCACCGCCGGAGGATCCGAACCAGCCGCAGGCACCCGGGCCCCTCGGACCGGGCGGCTATCCCGTGCACCCGGGCACACCTGCGTCGGAGTCGGCGCGGCCAGCCGCTGCGCAGGTTGCGCAGCCCGCATCGATCCGGCTCGCGGTCAACCTCATGCGCGTCGGCGCGGCCATCAGTCTCATCTCGCTGGTGGTCGGCCTGGCGACACTCGGTTCGCTGAAGGACCAGATCCGGGACCAGCTGATCGAGGACGATCCGAGCACGACCCAGTCGACGATCGACGCGGCGTACGGCATCTCGATCGGGTTCATCGTCGTGTTCGGTGCCATCGGCGTCCTGCTGTGGCTGTGGATGGCGTGGAAGAACGGCGCCGGACGCAACTGGGCGCGGATCGTGGCCACGGTCCTGGCCGCGCTCAACATCGTGTCCACGTTGATCAGCATCATGGGGGGCAACACGACGACGGTGTCGGCGGTCTTCACGATCCTCAACGTGGTCCTGGCGATCGCGATCCTCGTGCTGCTGTGGCGCAAGGAGTCCAGCAGCTTCTACGCAGCACACGCAGCTCCCCAGTACCGCTAGCTCCTCCCCCATCCGCCCCGAGATTTGCCGAGTCAACCACCATCTGAGCCCAACCCCTTGGTGGTTGACTCGCCAAATCTCGGGGCGTCAGGGGAGGAGAGTCGAGCGCAACGGCACGCCGACCCACCGAGGACCGTTCGCCCGCAGCGTGACGACCCGCGTCTCGTCGCCGCCGCCGCCGGCGGACGCGGTGCCCACCGGATCGCCCGGACGGGCGCCGCGCACCTCAATGCGGATGTCGACCCAGCTGTCGCTCAGGTGCTCGGCCATGCCGGCGCCCCACTCGACGACCGTGATCGACTCGTCGTGCGTGGCGTCCAGGTCGATGTCGTCGATCTCTGCGGAGTCACCGAGGCGGTAGGCATCGACGTGCACCAGAGGCGGCCCCGCGACGAGGGACGGATGCGTGCGGGCGATGACGAAGGTCGGCGACGTCACCGGCCCGCGCACGCCGAGCGCCTCACCGAGGCCCTGGGTGAACGTGGTCTTGCCCGCTCCGAGGTCACCCGAGAGCACCAGCAGGTCGCCGGCGCGCAGCAGGGTCGAGAGCCGGGCGGCGAGGGCGTGCATGGCGTCCGGTGTGTGCACCTCCCGCGAGAGCCAGAGCGTCTTGCCGAACTCGAGCATCGTGCCCTCGTGGCCGATCTGGTGATAGGCCCGACGCGTCCAGAACCGGACGGTCTCGGGCAGCTCCTGGCGCACGTGCAGCCACAAGCCGTCCTTGCCACGCTCCTCGGCGGTGTCCTCGGCGACGCCGACCATCGCCGAGGCGACACCACGGGCCTGCAGGTCGGGGTCGACGCTGACCCGCCTCAGCCCGAGCAGTCCTGGGCGCGACTCGTCGAACAGCAGCGCGCCCATGGGGACGCCGCGCCGCTCCACCAGGAGACCCCCGGCGTCCGAGAGCGCCGTCGCGATGCTCTGCTCGGTCTCGTCGAGCGCCGTCGAGGGCGGGTCGAGGGCCGGGCGGGCGCCGAACGAGCGGTGGATGATGTCGACGATGGCGGCGGCGTGCTCGGGCCCGGCCTCGATGACGTTCAGCGCGGTCATACGAGCTTCTCCCATGCGTCCTCGACGATCTTCGTGACGAGGGCGTGCTCCTCGAACATGATCATGTGACCTGCCTCGTCGGCCTCGACCAGGTGCGCGTCGGGGATGCGCTCGGCGAGCAGCCGCGCATGCCGGACGGGGGTCAGCATGTCCTCCGTGCCGCAGACCACCGTGGTGTCGGCCCGACCGAGCCCGTCGAGCGCCCCGTAGAGGTCGAGGCTGGTGATGTTGGGGTAGAAGTCGGAGATCACGTGAGTGTGGGCCTGCCTGATCATCTCGTTGGCCATGTCGATGTGCCGCTCGGCCGCCCGCGGGCCGAGGCCCCAACGGCGGATGATCGAGTAGCTGTTGAACGAGCGCCCCCAGTCGATGATGGGCGACGCAGTGCGCAGCAGCGGCACGAGGTAGCGCAGGGCGGGGCTCTGCCGCACGAGGTCGCCCGCGCTGGTGCTGAGCAGCACGGTCGCCTTGACCCTCTTGCCGAAGAGCTTCGGACGGGTCTCTGCGAGCTTCATGATCGCCATGCCGCCCATGGAGGGGCCGACGTGCAGCAGAGGCCCACGGGGGGCGCAGGACTCGATCACCAACGCGAGGTCGTCGGCGAGGTCGCCGAGCGTGGTGCTGGTGGACGGCGCCCGGCCCGAGTGCCCGTGCGAGCGCAGGTCGACGAACACCATCCGGGCCCGGCCGCGCAGGGCGAGCCGCTGGTAGTGCCAGACGTCGAGGGTGCACACCCAGCCGTGGACGAACACGATGGTGGGCGTCTTGCGGGGCCCCTCGTCGATCTCGACGTTGAGGGCGGTGCCGTCGGTGGCCGTGAGCGTGAGCGGCGGGCTGTGGACCGTGCCGAACTCGATCTCCTCGCCACGACGTCGACGACGACGCGTGCGCTGGTGGTCGTTCAGTAATGTCGCGGCGACGCCGGCGGCGACGAAGGCGCCCGCCGTCGTGGCGAGCCGGGCGGTCTTGCTCATCGTGCTCCTCGGTAGGTCCGCTCGATGCGTCCACCCAGCCTAGTGACGACCTCGTACGAGATCGTGCCGGCCGCCCGGGCCCAGTCGTCAGCGGTCGGCTCGCCCGCGCTGCCGGCCCCGAACAGCACGACCTCGTCACCCCGCTCGGCCGGCAGGTCACCGAGGTCGAGGACCAGCTGGTCCATGCAGATCGTGCCGACCACAGGGACTCGTCGACCGGCGAACCAGGCCTCGGCCCGGTTGGAGGCCGTGCGGGCGATGCCGTCGCCGTAGCCCATCGGCACGAGGCCGAGGGTCGTCTCGTGCGGGGCCGTCCAGGTGTGGCCGTACGAGACCTTGGCGCCGGCCTCGACCCGGCGGACCGACGCGAGGCGGGCCAGCAACGTCAGGACGGGACGCAGCGGGGCGTCGAACCGCAGAGACGGATCCGGGCTGATGCCGTACGAGGCGATGCCCACACGCACTAGGTCGAAGTGGGCGCTGGGGCGTGTCAGCACGGCCGCCGAGTTGGCGAGGTGTCGCAGGCCGTGGTCGAGCCCTGCGGCGGTCATCTCGTCGACAGCGGCACGGAACACGAGCTCCTGGGCTTCGTTGGCGGGGTGGTCCGGCTCGTCGGCGCACGCGAGGTGCGACCAGACGCCGGTGATCTCGACCCGACCCGCACGCTGGACGCGCTCGGCCGCGACGACGAGAGCCGTCCAGTCGGTGCCCCTGGCGCCGTTGCGAGAGAGCCCGGTGTCGACCTTCAGCTGCACCCGGGGACGCGCCGATGCCGGCGCGGCTATGATCTCGCCGAGCTGGTCGACCGAGGACGCGGTGAGCTCGACACCCGCGTCGATCGCCGGCCCGAAGGCCGCGCCCGGGCTGGCCAGCCAGCAGAGCACCGGGCCGACATCGCCCGAGGACCGCAACGACATCGCCTCGGCGAGGGTCGCCACCCCGAGCCAGCCGGCTCCGGCCTCGCGGGCCGCGCGGGCGCAGGCGGTCATGCCGTGGCCGTAGCCGTCGGCCTTGACCACCGCCATGAGCGCCGAGCCGGGCGCGCACGCGGCGAGCTCGACGAGGTTCGTGCGGTAGGCCTCGAGATCGATGACGGCCTCCGCCTGCGGGACGGTCACCGGTCAGTCCCTCCAGTCGCGGACGTCGGCGAGCACGCCGTCGTGGAAGGCGGCCACGACAGCGGGCAGCGCCATCGCCACGGCCAATGCCGTGACAGGGCCACCGCGGTTGGCGCGGATGCTTGCTGCCCCACACAAGAAGGCGGCGAGCGAGCCCGCGTCACGCGGATGCGCGCCGGCGGCCAGGAGCGATCCGGCGAAGCCGGCGAGCACGTCGCCCGACCCGGCGGTGCCCAGCCAGGGGGAGCCGCTGAGGTTGACCCTGGTCGGCAGGCCCTCGCTCGCGACCAGGGTCCGTCTGCCCTTGAGCAGGACGGTGGCCTGCCACATCGCGGCCGCCTCGGTGACGTGCCCGAGCGGATCGGCCTCGACGTCGGCGCGACTGACACCCATCATGGCTGCGAGCTCGCCGGCGTGGGGAGTCAGCAGGGCCGGGGCCTCCAGGGTGCCAGGCAGGTGCTGGAGGGCCGTGGCATCGACGACGACGGGCACACCGTCGGCGAGCGCGGCGCGCAGCTGCTCGCCGGCGTCGTCGCCACCGCCGGGGCCCACGACCCAGGCCTGCACGCGTCCGTGGCCGGCCACGACCTCCGGCGCCCGGTCGACGACCCTTGCGGCGAGCGCCGACGAGCCGACGAAGCGCACCATGCCCGCGAGCCCGGCCTGCGCCCCGGCGACGCACAGGTGCGCGGCACCGGCGTACTGCTCGGAGCCCGCGGCGATGCCCACGACGCCCCGGGAGTACTTGTGGCCCGTGGGGTCGGACAGCCAGCGGAACATCTCGAGCAGGAGGTGCCCGTCATCAGGCTCGATCGCCTCGAGGGACGGGCTCGGCAAGTGCGGGGCGAGACCGATGTCGACCAGGTCGGGCAGGTCGATGCCGCCTGAGCGCGCGACGTCGGCGGGGGCGCCGGCGAGCAACGCGTTCTTGAAGGTGCCAAAGGTGACGGTCGCGTCGGCCGCGACGTGGCTGCCCTGGATCGTGGCACCGTCGACGTCGACGCCGGAGGGGACGTCGACGGCGAGCGTCCAGGGGCGGTGGTGCGTGAGCCAGCCGGCCCAGGCGGCGGCGCGACCCACGAGGCCCGGCCGGGCGCCGATGCCGAAGAGGGCGTCGACGGCGTAGAGATGGCCGGCCGGCTCGGCGACGACCCGGGCACCGGCCGCGGTCGCCTGCCGGAGGCCCTCGGTGTGCACCCGTGTCTCGTCGAGCAGGCAGAGGTCGACCCGCACGCCCCGGTCGAGCAGGTGGGGCGCCGCGCACAGGGCGTCACCACCGTTGTCGCCGGGGCCGATGAGCATCAGCACGACCTCACCCGCCGGCACGAACGCCAGGGCGTTCGCGAGGCCCGCGGCCGCTCGCCGCATCAGCTCGCCGTCGGGCAGCGTGGCCGCCAGCGCCGACTCAGCCGCCCTGACGTCGGCGACGAGGTGCGCGCTCAGCACTCCGCCACCACGAAGGCCGTCGCCACGGTGGTGTCGTGGGAGATCGACAGGTGCAACGAGGTGACACCCAGCTCGGCGCAGCGGTCGGCGGCGCCGCCGTGCAGGACGAAGGACGGCGCCCCCCGCTCGTCGGTGACGACCTCGATGTCGTGCCAGGCCATCCCCTTCGGCGCCTTGAGCGCCTTGGCGAATGCCTCCTTGGCCGCGAACCTGCCCGCACGCGACTCCAGGGAGAGCGCCGCCTCACCGGGCAGGAAGAGCCTGGCGGACAGCGAGGACGTCCGCTCGAGCGACTTCGCGAAGCGCGGGATGTCGACGACGTCCACGCCGATGCCGCCGATCATTCGACCGTGACCGACTTGGCGAGGTTGCGGGGCTGGTCGACGTCGTGGCCGAGCAGGGACGCGAGCTCACAGGCGAAGATCTGCAGCGGCACCGTGGCCACGAGCGGCTGCAGGAGCGTTGGGACCTTCGGCAGCCGGATCAGGTGGTCGGCGTACGGGACGACGTCGTCGTCACCGTCCTCGGCGAGCACGATGGTGAGCGCGCCGCGGGCCCGGACCTCCTGAATGTTGCTGACGATCTTCTCCTGCAGCTGGTCGCGGCTCTTGGGCGGCACGACCACGAAGACCGGCACCCCCTCCTCGACGACGGCGATCGGCCCGTGCTTGAGCTCACCGGCCGCGAAGCCCTCGGCGTGCAGGTAGGCCAGCTCCTTGAGCTTGAGCGCCCCCTCGAGGGCCACCGGATAGCCGACGTGGCGACCCAGGAAGAGCACCGAGCGCGAGCCGACGAGCTCGGCGGCGAGCTTGCGCACCTGGTCGCCCTCGTCGAGCATCCGCTGGATGTTGTCGGGAGCAGCCTCGAGCTCGGCCATGATGGTGGCGATCTCGTCGCCGTACTTGGCGCCCGTCACCTGCGCGAGGTACAGGCCGAGCAGGTAGCAGGCCACGATCTGCGCCAGGAAGCACTTGGTCGAGGCGACCGCGACCTCGGGGCCCGCGTGGGTGTAGATGACCGCGTCGGACTCACGCGGGATCGTCGAGCCGTTGGTGTTGCAGATCGACAGCACCCGCGCCTTCTGCTGCCGGGCGTACCGAATCGCCATGAGGGTGTCCATGGTCTCGCCGGACTGGCTGATCGCGACCACAAGCGTCGAGCGGTCGATGATGGGGTCGCGGTAGCGGAACTCCGAGGCGAGCTCGACCTCGCAGGGGATGCGCGTCCAGTGCTCGATCGCGTACTTGGCCACGAGTCCGGCGTAGGAGGCGGTGCCGCAGCCGATGATGATGATCTTGTCGACATTGCGCAGCTCGTCATCGGAGAGCCGCATCTCGTCGAGCTGCAGCAGGCCCTCGGGCGAGTAGCGCCCGCGCAGGGTGTCGGCGACGGCCTGGGGCTGCTCGGCGATCTCCTTGAGCATGAACCAGTCGTAGCCGCCCTTCTCGGCCGCCGTGACGTCCCAGTCGACGTGGTACTCCTTCGCCGTCGCCGGAAGCCCGTCGAAGTCGGTGACGACGATGTCGGCGGCGGTGATGGTGACCACCTGGTCCTGGCCAAGCTCGATCGCCGTGCGGGTGTGCTCGATGAACGCCGAGACGTCGGAGCCCAGGAAGTTCTCGCCGTCACCCTTGCCGACGACAAGCGGCGAGTTGCGCCGCGCGCCGACCACGAGGCCGGGATGGTCGGCGTGGGCGATGACGAGGGTGAAGGCACCCTCCAGGCGCCGGCACACGGCACGGACGGCGTCCGCGAGGTCGGGGGTCGTGAGGAGCTCTCGGTGCAGCAGGTGGGCGACGATCTCGGTGTCGGTCTCGGAGACCATCTCGTAGCCCAGGGCCTCGAGCTCGGCGCGCAGCGCGACGAAGTTCTCGATGATGCCGTTGTGCACGACGGCGAGGCTGCCGGTCTGGTCGAGGTGCGGATGGGCGTTGCGGTCGTTCGGCGCGCCGTGGGTCGCCCAGCGGGTGTGACCGATGCCGGTGTGCGCCATCGGCAGGGGGTGCGCCATGAGCTCGGCGTCGAGGTTGGCCAGCTTGCCGGCCTTCTTGGCCGAGACCAGCACACCATCGTCCACGAGAGCGACACCGCCGGAGTCGTAGCCGCGGTACTCCAGACGATGCAGACCAGCCATCACGACGTCCAGCGCCGAGCGTTCACCGACGTACCCGACGATTCCGCACATGGCGTTCAGGGTACCGAGTGCACCGTCGGAAAAGTGGTATCGGGACAATGGAGGAATGAGTCGCGACCTTTCGCCCTACATCGAGCTCGATCGCTCATCGTGGGCCGAGCTCGCCGGGAACGCCCCCCAGCCGCTGAGCGCAGAGGAAATCGAGCGGGTGCGCGGCCTCGGCGACGAGCTCGATCTCGAGGAGGTGCGCCAGGTCTACCTCCCGCTGACGCAGCTGATCAGCCTGCACGTGACCCACGCCGGCGAGCTCTACCGCTCGACCGAGGAGTTCTTGAACCGACCCCAGCCCGAGCGCACCCCGTTCGTCATCGGGCTCGCCGGATCGGTGGCAGTTGGCAAGTCCACAACCGCCCGTCTGCTCAAGGAGCTGCTGTCGCACTCCCCCGACCACCCCTCGGTCGAGCTCGTCACGACCGACGGCTTCCTGCTGCCGAACGCCGAGCTCGAGCGCCGCGGCCTGCTCGAGCGCAAGGGGTTCCCCGAGTCGTACGATCGCAAGGCGCTGTTGCGTTTCGTCATCGACGTGAAGTCAGGTGCCGAGTGCGTCTCCGCGCCCGTGTACTCGCACCTGACGTACGACCGCACCGACGAGATCGTCGACATCAAGCGTCCTGACATCGTCATCATCGAGGGCCTCAACGTGCTCGCCCCCGCCAAGGACCGCGGCGACGGCAGCCCCGGGGTCAGCATCAGCGACTACTTCGACTTCTCGCTCTACGTCGACGCCGCCAGCCGCGACATCCGTCGCTGGTACATCGAACGCTTCCTGACGCTTCGCAAGACCGCCTTCGCCGATCCGGCCTCCTACTTCCATCGCTACAGCGACTTCACCGACGACGAGGCCATCGAGCGGGCCGACCATCTGTGGAACACCATCAACTGGCCCAACCTGCGCGAGAACATCCAAACGACGCGCGGCCGCGCCTCGCTCGTCCTGCGCAAGGACTCCGACCACACCGTCCGGTGGATCCGCATCCGCAAGCTCTGACCCGGCCGGTCAGCCCGGCTGGTCGGTTCCCAGCTGGTCGGTGAAGTGCGCCGACTGCGCCGGGTGGTAGTCCTCGAAGGCCGGCAGCGCTGCCCCGTCTCGCGAGGCCACGAGCATGTCGAGGTAGTACTCCCAGCCCGGGCCGATGTCGCCGACACCGCCCACGTCGTCGAGGTGGTGGACGAACGTGAGGGTCGTGACGCCCTCGTCCTCCGCGAGCAAGGCCTCGAGCCTCCAGGGTGCTCCTTGGTCGTCGAGCATCGAGAGGCCGAGGTGGTGCGGCGCCTCGCACACCTCGATGGTCACGTCGCTCCAGGGGGCGTCTTGCTCGAACCCCATCTGCACCCGCACGTGACTCCCGGCGCCGGGCTCGCCCGTCCAGGTGCCGAACCAACCGGCCGTCAGCCGCGGGTCGGTGAGACTCCCCCAGACGTCCGGCGCCGACGCAGCGAAGGCGCGGGTGAGAACCAGGTCGTGGGCGCCGCCATCCAGGGGCAGCACCCGTCCTGTGGGTGTGGGCACCCGTCCTGTGGGTGTGGGATTCAATGTCGTCTCCTTGTCGAGTTGGGAAAAATCACCCTCATAGTCGGCGCAAGAGGCCGGTACGAACTACAGTAAAAAAATCGCGTGACACAGCTCACCACAATCCTCGCCCCCCGCTGTCAAGCCGTGCACACCATCCACGTTCCAGCAGGGAGACATCCTCATGTCCGTTCGCGTCCGCACATCGAGATCCATCGACAGTCACCATCGTTCACCGCGCAGGATCGCACTCGGCATCGCCATCACCGCCACCCTTGCCGCGGGCCTCGGCCTGTTCGGGTCCTCCGCGGCTACCGCAGCCGACGCCCCGGTCGATCTCGGCACCGCCGGATCCTTCGCGGTCCTCGGCGGCAGCACCGTCACCAACACCGGCCCGAGTGTCATCTCGGGCAACCTGGGGGTGAGTCCCGGCAACGCCGTCACCGGCTTCCCGCCGGGCATCGTCATCAACGGCGTCATCCATGCGACAGACGCCGTCGCGACCCAGGCACAGAGCGATCTGACCGTGGCCTACAACACTGCGGCGTCAAGCACGCTCACCGACGACGTGACGGGTCAGGACCTCGGCGGACTGACGCTCGTCCCCGGCGTGTACGAGGCCACCAGCAGCATGCAGCTGACCGGAGCGCTCACCCTCGACGCCCAGGGCGACCCCGACGCGAGGTTCGTCTTCAAGGCGGGCTCCACGCTCACGACGGCCTCGAACAGCGCCGTCGCGCTCATCAACGGCGCCTCACCCTGCAACGTGTATTGGCAGGTCGGCAGCTCGGCGACCCTCGGCACGAACACCACCTTCGTCGGCAGCATCATGGCCCTGACGTCGGCGACGCTCGTCACCGGCAGCTCCGTCGAGGGCCGCGTGCTCGCCCGCAACGGCGCGGTGACCCTCGACACCAACGACATCACCGCCCCCGACTGCGACACCAATGACGACGATGACGACGACACGACCGACGATGACAACGCCGATGGCGGCGACACGACCGATGGCGGCGACTCGGGCACCGGCGGCAGCGGCGATTCAGGCACCGGCGGCAGCGACAGCAGCGGCACGACCGACGCCACTGGCGGCTCGCCCATCGTCCCGCTAGGCCACCCGCTCACCGGGCTGGGTGGTAGCGCGTCGACAGGTACCGACGTGTGGCTGCTCCTCGTCGGCGGGGTCGCCGCGGGTGGGGCGGTCATTGCCACGGTCCGCGCCGCGCGGATCATCCGTCGGCCCTGAGCCACGGCATGACCCATGACCGCAGGCACGCCAGCGCCGGACCCCGCGTCCGGCGCTGGCTGCTCGCGACCCTCGTCCTCGCCGTCGCCGCGACCGCGTTCCTGGTGCTCCGCCTCCATGGCGACGAGAGCACCGCGGACCCCACCCCCTCGGCCGTCGCGCCCCGCACCACCACGCCGACGGTCACGCCCCCGAGCGCCACGGCGTCCCCGGTCGACGTGAGCATCCCCACGATCGGTGTCGACTCCAGGCTCATCGGCCTCGGCCTGCGGCCGGACCGCACCGTCGAGGTGCCGACCGACCCTGACGAGGCCGGCTGGTACCGACTCGGTCCGGTGCCAGGTGACCCCGGCTCGGCGGTGATCCTCGGGCACGTCGACTCCGAGCACGGCCCCGCAGTCTTCGCACGACTCGCCAGACTGGAGGCCGGCGACGAGGTGTCCGTGAGCCTGGACGACGGATCGCTCGCACGGTTCCGGGTCACCCGCGTCGCGACCTACGCGAACCAGAACTTCCCCGCCGAGGTGGTCTACGCCGGCAGCACCACCGAGCGCACCCTCAATCTCGTCACCTGCGGCGGCACGTACGACCGCGCCGCCGGCGGCTACCAGTCCAACGTCGTCGTCTACACCGAGCACGTGAGCACCACGCCGGCGGCCTGAGGCGACGTCAGAGCTGCCTCAGACCGTTCGCACGTACTCGCCGACCCACGCCACCTGGCGAAAGCCGAGAGCCTCGTTGACCCTGATCATGGGTGCGTTGCTCGCCGCGTTGTAGGTGTGGATGCGTCGTCGTCCCGCGAGCAGGTCGGCCGACTCGTGCATCGTGTGCACCTTGAGGGCCAGCCCGAGGCCGTGCCCACGATGGGCCGGCAGGACGAGCGTGTCCCACTGGTAGACCTCGTCGGAGTCGCCGGGGAACAGCAGCTGGGTGTGCCCGACGAGCGCGCCGGCCTCCGTGAGGGCCACGCTGACCTGCGGTGTGCGCCGCTGCTCGGCCCACCGCTCCTCCTCGTGGCGGACCCTCGTCGCGTCCCAGAACTCGTTCTCGAGCCCCGCGTCGCCACTGGGCGCCTCCTGCACGAGCAGGCGCCGGACATCCGCGTACTCCTCGACCCACTCCTCCGGGCACGTCCCGCGCCAACTGCGCACCCGGTAGCCGGGCGCGACCACCAACGCCGGCAGGCCCTCGGCAGGCAGCAGGAGCTCGCGATGGGCGTCCAGGATGTCGAGCTCGAAGCCAGAGGCCTCGGCGAACTCCCGTGCCGGGGCGTCGGTGACGCCGACAGGCCAGGCAGCCTCGCCGAGCACGGTGCGCCGTCCCCGCTCGGCGCTGGCTGCCAGCAGCGCCTCGAGCAGGGCACGGCCGTGCCCCTCCCGGCGCCGCGACGGTAGGACGAAGAGCTCGATGTAGGCGAAGTCGAGGTTGTCCCGCAGCGGCAGCGTGATCCAGCCGGCGCCCACCAGCGCACCCCCGTCGTCGTGGGCCAGCAGGCCGACGTGGCTCTCGTAGCCGTCGTCGCGCAGCCCGACCCGCTTGTCGCGGGCGGTGTACGGCTGGTCGAAGTCGCGGTCGTAGGACGCACGGTACGTCGCGTAGAACGCGTCGAACTGCTCGTCGTCGCCAAGTTCGAGCGATGTGATGCGAGTCACCCCCGGCATCCTAGATCGCTCGCCCGCCGGTGGTTTACCAGGTTGTCAGAGGGCGAGGGTGGCGCGGACGACACCGGCGAGGTGGTCGGCGACCGCACGAGCCTCGTCATGGGTCTGCGCCTCGACCATCACCCGCACCAACGGCTCCGTGCCCGACTGACGCAGCAGGACGCGCCCGGAGTCGCCGAGACGGGCCGCGGCGGCCGCGACCTCACCCTGCAGCACCGGGTCGGTGTCGGCACGCGACTTGTCGACATCGGGCACGTTGACCAGCACCTGCGGAAGCCGGGTCATGACCGTGGCCAGCTCGGCGAGCGAGTGGCCGCTCTGGACCATCCGCGCCGCGAGGTGCACGGCGGTCAGGACGCCGTCGCCGGTGGTCGAGTGCTCACTCATGACGACGTGGCCGGACTGCTCGCCTCCGACGGTGAACCCGCCGGCGCGCATCGCCTCGAGCACGTAACGATCGCCCACCGCGGTCTGGATGACGGTCAGCCCGGCAGCCCGCATGGCCTGGACGAAGCCGAGGTTGCTCATGACGGTGGCCACGACGGTGTCGGCGTGCAGACGCCCTTGGTCACGTGCGGCGAGGGCGAGGATGGCCAGGATGTGGTCGCCGTCGACCACCGCGCCGGTCGCGTCGACGGCGAGGCAGCGATCGGCGTCACCGTCGAAGGCGAAGCCCGCCGCCGCGCCGTGCTCGACCACGGCCTTCTGCAGGTCGCCCATGTGGGTGGACCCGCAGTCCTTGTTGATGTTGAGCCCGTCAGGGTCGGCATGGATGCTGACGACCGTGGCGCCGAGGCGCTCGAACACCTGTGGCCCGACCTTGAAGGCGGCGCCGTTGGCGCAGTCGAGCACCACCGTGAGGCCGTCCAGGCGCGCCGGTGCGCTCGCGACGAGGTGCTTGACGTACGTGGCCAGCCCGGAGGTGCTGTCGCCGACACGGCCCACGTCAGCCCCGATGGGACGCTGCCAGGGCTCGCCGAGCCGGTTCTCGATCGCGATCTCGATGTCGTCGTCGAGCTTGAGCCCTCCGCGGGCCAGGAACTTGATGCCGTTGTCGGGCATCGGGTTGTGGCTTGCCGAGATCATGACCCCCATGTCGGCGGCCAGGAACGACGTCAGGAACGCCGCACCAGGGGTCGGGACGACGCCCAGCCGGTGCACGTCGACCCCGGCGGACGCCAGACCGGCGACGACCGCCGCCTCGAGGAACTCCCCGGAGGCGCGCGGGTCGCGGGCGACCACGGCAGTGGGACGTTGATCGGCGAAGGCGCCGGTCTCTCCGAGCACATAGGCCGCGGCGACCGCGAGGTCGACTGCCAGCTCGGCCGTCAGGTCGAGATTGGCAACCCCGCGGACACCATCGGTGCCGAAGACACGGGCCACGCGCAGGTCAGCGCTTGCTGTACTGCGGAGCCTTACGAGCCTTCTTGAGACCAGCCTTCTTGCGCTCCTTGATACGCGAGTCGCGCGTGAGCAGCCCGGCCTTCTTGAGCGTGGGGCGGTTGGCCTCTTCGTCCAGCGAGTTGAGCGAACGGGCAACACCCAGACGCAGCGCGCCGGCCTGACCGGTCATGCCACCACCGGTGACACGGGCGAGCACGTCGAAGCGACCGTCGAGGCCAGTGGCGACGAGGGGCTCCTTGGCGATCTGCTGGTGGAGCTTGTTCGGCAGGTAGTCCTCGAGGGGCTTGCCGTTGACCGTCCAGACGCCGGTGCCGGGCACGATACGAACACGTGCGATGGCCTCCTTGCGGCGGCCGGTCGCAGCGGACGGGGCGATCGTCGCCGGCTTCTCGGGAGCGTCGGCAGCGCCGGCGCTCTCAGAGGTGTAGGCGACTCCCGCATCGTTCGTGGAGTACTCGACGTCTTCGGTGGTGGTGGTGGGCTCAGCCACGAGATAGACCTGCTTTTCTTACTACTGGGAGATCTGCGTGATCTCGAACGGCTGGGGCAGCTGCGCGGCGTGCGGATGATCCGGGCCCGCGTAGACCTTGAGCTTCTTGATGATCTGACGACCGAGACGGTTCTTCGGCAGCATGCCGCCGACCGACTTCTCGATCGCCTTGCGCGCGTCCTTGTCGAGCAGGTCGCCGTAAGCGATCTGCTTCAGGCCGCCCGGGTAGCCGCTGTGGCGGTACGCGAACTTGTCGGTGCGCTTCGCACCGGAGAGCGCGACCTTCTCGGCGTTGATGATGATGACGAAGTCACCGCCGTCGACGTGAGGAGCATAGGTCGGCTTGTGCTTGCCACGCAGCAGCGTCGCAGCCTGGACGGCCAGGCGTCCGAGGACGACGTCCTGGGCATCGATGACGTGCCACTGACGGGTGATGTCAGCAGGCTTCGGGCTGTACGTGCGCACGGCGTGACCTTCTCGCGTTGTATAGGTGATGACGGCGGTCGACCTTCAAAAGGCACGACGACGTACAAGATTAACCGGGCGCGGGCCTCGAGGTCAAAACGAGGCCCCTGTTCACCACCCCGCTGAGTGTTCTCAGGCGCGCGGGTCTACGTTAGGGACGGCTGCCGTCTCACGCGGCGCCACATTCTTCGCACGTCACAGGAGACCCATCGTGACCGAAAGCCAGACGCTGACCGTCCGCGACAACCGCACGGGAGAAGAGTACGAGATCCCGATCACGGACGGCACGATTCGTGCCGGTGACCTGGGCAAGATCGGCAAGTCCGAGGACGATCCCGGTCTCGCCGTCTATGACCCCGGTTTCACCAACACCGCATCGACCCGCAGTGCCGTCACCTTCATCGACGGCGAGAAGGGCATCCTCGAGTACCGGGGCTACCCGATCGACCAGCTCGCCGAGAAGGCGACGTTCCTCGAGGTCGCCTACCTGCTCATCCACGGAGAGCTCCCCACGAAGGACGAGTACCAGAAGTGGGAGCACGAGATCACCTTCCACACCTTCGTGCACGAGAACATGAAGTCGCTCATGCAGAGCTTCCGCTACGACGCGCATCCCATGGGCATGCTGCTCTCGAGCGTGGGCGCGCTGTCGACCTTCTACCCTGAGGCCCGCGCCATCAGCGACAAGGACATCCGCCAGGAGCAGGTGGTCCGCATGATCGCCAAGATGCCGACCCTCGGCGCCTGGTCCTTCCGTCACGCGCAGGGCAAGCCGTATGTCTACCCCGACAACGAGCTGGGCTACGCCGAGAACTTCCTGTCGATGCTGTTCAAGATGAGCGAGCAGAAGTACGACGCCGACCCGCGTCTCGTCCGTGCGCTCGAGATCTTGTTCATCCTGCACGCCGATCACGAGCAGAACTGCTCCACCAACGCGGTGCGCTCGGTCGGCTCGAGCGAGGTCGATCCCTACTCGGCCGTCAGCGCCGGCATCGCGGCCCTCTACGGACCGCTGCACGGCGGCGCCAACGAGGCCGTGCTCAAGATGCTGCGTCGCATCGGCAAGAAGGAGAACATCCCCTCCTTCATCGAGGGTGTGAAGAACGGCGAAGAGAAGCTCATGGGCTTCGGTCACCGCGTCTACAAGAACTTCGATCCGCGCGCGACCATCATCAAGAAGGCCTGCGACGACGTCTTCGAGGTCACCGGGGTCAACCCGCTGCTCGAGATCGC
>Ga0164243_10002113_pt1 | contig 33225 bp, 33 predicted proteins | sample OricompcompostOP_FD_108781 | JGI IMG/M metagenome (GOLD analysis project Ga0164243, IMG submission 108781) | Organic Plus compost microbial communities from Emeryville, California, USA - Original compost - Organic plus compost (OP) | ecosystem: Engineered > Solid waste > Mixed feedstock >... | reverse complement strand
GAGGCAAAGTCCAAGGCGCTGAGCGAGGCCCGCGATTTTGCCCGTTCGGTCTCGGTTTCTCCGACCGAGGCCGCTCGCCATGGCGTGGCCCTCAAAAAAGACGGCCACCGCCGCACCGCCTTCGAGCTGCTGTCCTATCCAAATATGACCGTCAGCGAATTGGCGAAGATCTGGCCGCAATTCGGCGGCCTTTCGCCGATGATCGCCGAGCAGATCGAGATCGACGCCAAATATGACGTCTATCTTGACCGGCAGGCCGCCGACATCGCCGCCTATCGCCGCGACGAGGCGCTGAGCCTGCCGGACGATCTCGATTATGCCGCCATCCCCGGTCTGTCGAACGAAGTCCGCCACAAGCTGGGGACTCACCGCCCGCGCACTATCGGCCACGCTGGGCGGCTGGAAGGGGTGACCCCGGCGGCGCTGACATTGCTGGTCGCCTATCTGCGGCGGGGAGCCTTACGCTCCGCAATGCCGTGAACGGAAAGCCGAACAGGCCCGCCGGACGGTCGCCTGCAAAGGGCCAACGAACGCCGCCTGATCTCGACAATCGCCTGGAGGCGGACCGGGCTGCGGTCGTCGCCACCCTCGACGATTCACGTGAAATCATCGCCCGGCTGGACCGCTACGTGGCGCTGCTGCGGGAATGGCAAGCCAAGACCAATCTGATCGCGCCATCCACCTTGCCGGAGTTGTGGAGCCGCCACATCGCCGATTCGCTTCAGCTTTTGAGGCTGGCGCCAGAAGCGACGCAGTGGGTGGATTTCGGCTCCGGCGGCGGTTTGCCCGGCATGGTGATCGCCTGCGCACTGGCTGACCGGCCAGGCAGCCGCGTGCATCTCGTGGAAAGCAACATGAAGAAGGCCGCCTTTCTGCGCGAGGCCGCGCGCGTGACAGGAGCGCCGGCCACCATCCACGCCAAGCGGATCGAAGACTTTGTGGACGGCTTCAACGAACCCGTGGAGATCGTCACCGCCCGTGCATTAGCCTCCCTCGATAATCTCGTCGAGAAGGCTTATCCCTTACTGAAACGTGGCGCTCATGCGCTGTTTCTGAAGGGACAAGATGTAGAGGCCGAGTTGACCACAGCATCTAAATATTGGACGATAGAGGTTGAGCTGACCCCAAGCATCACGGATGCTGACGGCCGCATCGTCCATATCCGCTCGGCAGAGCCTGCGGGCGCATCCTCCCGTGGCAATTGAGATTATTTTCCTAATCAGGGATTTGTCATGACCGACGCCCCGACCATCGTTCCGAGCGATACCGCCGAGCCGGAAGAACCGGCGCAGGCCAAACCGATGCGCGTCCTCGCTGTCGCCAACCAGAAGGGCGGCGTTGGTAAAACCACCACGGCCATCAATCTTGGCACCGCACTGGCAGCCATCGGCGAGCGCGTGCTCGTCATCGATCTTGATCCGCAGGGCAATGCTTCGACCGGTCTCGGCATCGATCTTCGCGACCGCAAACGATCGACCTATGACGTGCTGGTGGGTGAAGCGCCGCTGCGCGAATCCATTGTCACCACGTCGGTGCCGCGTCTTCACATTGCGCCGTCGACGCTCGATCTTGCAGGCCTCGAACTCGAAGTATCGACCGCGCGCGACCGGGCTGTTCGTCTTCGCAACGCCATCAGCCGGCTCAATGACGGCCACACCGACGGGACGGACTACACCTACGTTCTCGTCGATTGCCCGCCGTCACTGAACTTGCTTACCGTAAACGCGATGGCGGCGTCTGATGCGGTGCTCGTGCCACTGCAATGCGAGTTCTTCGCCTTGGAAGGTCTGACGCAATTGCTGAAGACGGTGGAGCAGGTGAAGCAGGCGCTCAATCCGCGACTGTCGATCCATGGCATCGTGCTGACGATGTTCGATGCGCGCAATAACCTGTCCAGTCAGGTTGTCGCCGATGTACGCGAATTCATGGGCTCAAAAGTTTACGACACAGTGATCCCGCGCAACGTTCGCATCTCCGAAGCGCCGTCCTACGGCAAGCCGGTGCTTGTCTATGATCTCAAATGTGCGGGCAGTGACGCGTATCTGAGATTGGCAACAGAGGTGATCCAACGTGAGCGCGAACTCGCGGCGCATTAGATCGCAGCGGATCTGGATCGCCGATCCAGATCATATCGCGATTGAAGTTGAAGTGACGGAATTAGGAGTACGCGGTGGCGCGAGTGTCAGGAGCAGCCGATATGGCAGAGGAATCGCGATCGCGATTGGGGCGTGGCTTGGCCGCGCTGATGGGCGATGTCGCTGCGGACACGCCGACATCCGACCGCGCGATGAAGTCGCAACGTCGTGTGCCGATCGAACATATCAAAGCTAATCCGCGTAACCCGCGCCGCATCTTTGCCGATGCGGAATTGGAAGAATTGTCGCAATCGATTCGGGAACGCGGCATCATTCAGCCGATCGTCGTGCGCGCGGCATCCGATGGCGGCAACAACTATGAGATCATCGCCGGCGAGCGGCGCTGGCGTGCGTCGCAGCGCGCCGGTCTGCATGAAGTGCCGATCGTGGTACTGGACGTCACGGACGCTGAAGCGCTCGAACTGGCGATCATCGAAAATATTCAGCGCGCCGATCTCAATCCGCTCGAAGAGGCGGCCGGCTATCAGGCGCTTGCCAGTCAATACAGCCACAGCCAGGATGACATCGCGACCATCGTCGGCAAGAGCCGCAGTCATGTCGCCAATACGCTTCGGTTGTTGAAGCTGCCGGACTCGGTCAAGACCTACATCAATGAAGGCAAGCTGACCGCCGGTCATGCACGTGCGCTGATCAATCAAAGCGATCCGGAGCAGCTGGCGCGTGAGATCGTCGAGAAAGGCCTGAACGTTCGTCAGGTTGAAAAGCTTCGGCAGGACGATGTCAAGACGGCGAACAAGCCGAAGTCGAGCGCCAAGGCGCGCAAGGATGCCAACATCGCCGCGCTGGAAAAGCAATTGTCGGATGCGCTCGGGCTTGTGGTCGAGATCACCGACAAGGGCCGGGCAGGGGGCGTGCTGGGGATTCGCTATCGCACGCTCGAACAGCTTGACGACGTGATCAGCAAGTTGCAGCGGTCGTAAGTTTATAATTTTGTCGTCCCCGCCTGCGCGGGGACAACCAGTCAGCTCCTTCGTCGCGCCGTCATCGCCATCGACAACAACGCGCGTTGCGCAAGCGTTTGTGCCAGTTGCGGCTGACGGCGCGTTTCCAGCAGCGTGTCGCCAAGTGACGACATGGTTTCAAGCAACTTGCTGGCAGTCCAGGCGCGCAAGGCGGCATCGATCATCGGCTTGCGGCGAAAATGTATCGGCGGCCTCGCACCCTCGATCACGCTGTTCGCCGACTGTCCCGCTTCCATCGCAATGCGCATGCGATGCAGCGCCGAAAGATGGCGCAACACTGATGAGATGATAGTGCCTGGCGCTGTGCCTTCCGCCCGCGCTTTGGCGTAATGCAGTTCGACTTCGGCCGGACGGCCGGCAAACGCCGCGTCGATAACATTGTCGAGCGCGATCGCCGAAGCGTCTGCCACCACCGCGATGACATCGTCCACCGTGATGCGATCACGCCCATGAACGTAGAGCGTCAGTTTGCGCAGCTCGTTGCGCGTCGCCTGCCGATCGCCGCCGAGAAATGGCAACAAAGCCGCGCGTGCGTCCGGCGCAATGGCGATGTTGGCGTTTCTCAATTCCTCGTCGACCACCTGCGTAATGTCGCGATCGCTGTCGGGATAACAGGCGATCACAGCGGCATTCTTCGCCTTCTCGCACAGGCTTCGGAGCGGCGCTGTTTTGCGAAGGTCGCCGGCTTCAATGATGATGCGGCAATCAGCGGACGGAGCAGCAAGCACGGCTTCGACAGCAGAAGCAATGTTACGGCTGCCGGCCTTCACCCATAGCGCGCGCCGTCCGCCGAACATCGGAATGGTGTTGGCCTCTTCGACCAGGCGATAGGGATTGCCGGACAATTCGTCGCTGTCGATCCTGATCAGCGAAAACACGTCATTGGGATTGTCAACGGACGCTTTCGCCAACGCTTCGGCGCGTTCATGCACGAGGCCGGCGTCCGGCCCGTAAATCAGGACGATCGGACGCGCCGCGTCAGGCCGCGCAATAAAGGCATCGGCATCGGCTGGTCTGACAATCGTCATTCAGGCAGGCGCGGCCGCGCCTCAGCTGCCGGACACAAAGTAGGACGCGAGCCGGGACTTGATCTGTTCGGCAATAATGCTGGACGACCGATTTTGCGCATCGCGTTCGCCGCGCTGGCGCGCGAAGCGCTGCTGCTGACCTGGAATGTCGTAAGACGCGCGGGAGAAGGCGCGGCCCGTCAACACGACCTTGTTGGAGGCCAATTCGGTCAGGCTATAAGTCGCGTCGATGCCGTAGATTTCCATGTCCGGGCGCGCGGTGGTGGTATCGACGATCACCCGCTGGTTGTTGCCGCTGATTTGGATTCTCAGCCGATAAGCGGGCGAAGCGGCACCGCTACCGCCGGTCAGTCCGAAAATCAGGTCATTGCGGATTTCGTTGCCGAGACGGGCTTCCGCCGTGCCATTCGGCGCGTCGATCTGTTCGACTTCGACCGAGGCCAAAGCCGAGCTGACAGCGGGACTGCCGCTGACTGCCGAGGCTGTGCCGTAAAGCGGCTGAAAGCATCCGGCCGTCATCCCGGCGCTGGCCAAGGCCAGCCCCAAGGCAATGAAGCGGCCCAAGCCCCGCTTCCCCATCCGATTTCCCTCAAGCGACGACATTTACGATCCTTTGGGGAACAACAATGACCTTTTTAGGGGACTTCCCATCCAATGCTTTCTTTACCGCATCAAGCGTTAAGACGGCAGCCTCAATATCGGAATTTCCGGCGTCCCGTGGCACGGTTACATCAGCACGCCGTTTGCCATTCACCTGGACTGGAAGGGTGATGGTATTTTCGACCAGCAGATCGGCTTCCACCACCGGCCAAGGCTGGTTGGCGACCAACCCGTCATGGCCAAGCACGGTCCAGCATTCTTCGGCCAGATGCGGCATCATCGGCGCGAACAGCTGGACTAGAATGTCGCCGGCTTCGCGTAGGGCATAGGCGAAGTCGGGTGTGATGTCCGATGGGGCGGTGACATTACCGATTGCCCCGCTCAGGATATTGGCGAATTCGTAAATATGCGCGACGCAACGGTTGAAGCGCAGCTTCTCGATATCATCCGAGACCTTGGCGAGTGCCGAATGCGCAGCCTTGCGGATGGCAGCCGCCGGCATGCCGAAAGTCTGCGGCCGCTCAGCCGGCGCTTTGGCCGCGACCTCAGCAATTTCGCCGATGAGGCGCCATAACCGCTGCACGAAACGCCATGAGCCCTGCACGCCTTCTTCGGTCCAGATCACATCGCGTTCGGGCGGCGAATCCGACAGCACGAACCAGCGCGCGGTGTCGGCGCCATAGCCGCCGATGATGTCGTCGGGGTCGACGGTGTTCTTCTTCGACTTCGACATCTTCTCGATATGGCCGATGACGATCGGCTCGCCGGTCGCGGTCAGCGTTGCCTTGCGCTGATCGCCCATGCCCTCGATCGTGACCTCGGCTGGCAGCACGAAGGAGCCGTCCGGTTTGCGATAGGTTTCATGGACCACCATGCCCTGCGTGAACAGGCCGGCGAATGGCTCGTCGAGACCGACATGGCCGGTCTTCTTCATCGCGCGCGTGAAGAAGCGGCTGTAGAGCAGATGCAAAATCGCGTGCTCGATGCCGCCGATATATTGATCGACCGGCAACCAGCGATCGACGATGGCGCGATCGGTCGGCGCGGTCTCCAGCCACGGATCGGTGAAGCGCGCGAAATACCAGGACGAATCGACAAACGTGTCCATCGTGTCGGTCTCGCGCCGTGCAGCCTTGCCGCAGGACGGACAGGTCACGGACTTCCACGCCTCATGGCGATCGAGCGGATTGCCTGGCCGGTCGAAGCTGACATCCTCCGGCAAGGTCACCGGCAGATCCTGTTTCGGCACCGGTACGATGCCGCAATCGTCGCAGTGGATGATCGGGATCGGACAGCCCCAATAACGCTGACGCGAGATACCCCAGTCGCGCAGCCGGAAATTCACCTGCCGCGTTGCAACAGCCTTGTTGCCGCGGGTCTCGTTTTCGAGACGGCGCGCGACTTCATCCTTGGCCTGCTCGATTGTCATGCCATCGAGGAAGCGCGAATTGATCATCGTGCCGTCGCCGTCATAGGCGGTATCGGTGATGACGAAGGTCTTCGGATCCTGTCCCGGCGGACACACCACCGGCACGTTGCCAAGTCCGTATTTATCGACGAAATCGAGGTCGCGCTGATCATGCGCGGGGCAACCGAAGATCGCGCCGGTGCCGTAATCCATCAAAATGAAATTGGCGACATAGACCGGCAATTGCCACGTCGGATCGAGCGGATGGATCGCCTTGATGCCGGTGTCGAAACCGAGCTTCTCGGCCTTGTCGATCACCTCCTGCGCGGTGCCATGGCGTTTGCACTCGGCGATGAACTCCGCAAGCTTCGGATTCTTTGCAGCCGCAGCTGTCGCCAAAGGATGATCGGGCGCGATCGCCATGAATTTCGCGCCGAACAATGTGTCCGGCCGCGTCGTGAACACATCCAGTTCGGTTTCGCCAGCTGGCGTCGTTTTCGGATCCAGCGCGAAGCGGATAAACAAACCTTCCGAACGACCGATCCAGTTGCGCTGCATCAGCCGCACCTTGTCGGGCCAGCGATCGAGCGTATCGATCGAGTCGAGCAGGTCTTGCGCGTAGTCGCTGATCTTGAAGAACCACTGCGTCAGCTCGCGCTGTTCGACCAGCGCACCGGAGCGCCAGCCGCGTCCATCGATCACCTGCTCGTTGGCGAGCACGGTCTGATCGACCGGATCCCAATTCACTTTCGATTGCTTGCGCTCGATCAGTCCGGCTTTCAGAAAGTCGAGAAACATCGCCTGCTGATGGCGATAATAACTTGGATCACAGGTCGCGATCTCGCGCGCCCAGTCGAGCGACAGTCCCATCGACTGCAGCTGTTTACGCATCGACGCGATGTTGTCATAGGTCCAGGCGCGCGGATGAACCTTGCGCTCCATCGCGGCATTTTCCGCCGGCATGCCGAACGCATCCCACCCCATCGGATGTAGAACCGAAAAGCCCTTGGCGCGCTTGTAGCGCGCCACCACGTCGCCCATCGTGTAGTTGCGCACGTGGCCCATATGGATGCGTCCCGACGGATAGGGAAACATCTCGAGCACGTAATATTTCGGACGCGGATCGTCGTTCTGGGTGGCGAAGATCGCCTGCTCGGTCCAGATTTTCTGCCAGCGCGGCTCCGCGTCGCGGGCGTTGTAACGCTCGGTGCTCATTGACTTCTTCGTTAGATGCCGAAAAGCGGAAAGGACACGAAAACCCCTGATTGGTCAACAATGTCGGTCCCTCGCGCGGCTTGCGACTTGACCCGTTAAGCACCGGTGGCGTTATTCATCGCCATGCAGCCCGTTCTGTCCGATTCTCCCGATGCATCCGCTCACCTCGCTGAGGTGAGGGCGCACATCGCCGAGGCCTGCCGCGAGGCTGGCCGCGACCCCGCGACCGTGACGCTGATCGCCGTCAGCAAAACCTTCAGCGCCGATGCCATCGCGCCGGTCATCGCCGCCGGTCAGCGGGTGTTCGGCGAAAACCGGGTCCAGGAAACCAAAAGCAAGTGGCCGGCGCTATTGGAGACGCGGCCGGGGATCTCGCTGCATCTGATCGGGCCGCTGCAATCCAACAAGGCCAAGGAAGCGGTGGCGATGTTCGACGCCATCCATTCGGTCGATCGGCCGAGCTTGTGCGACGCGCTGGCCAAGGAAATTGCCCGCCAAGGCCGTTCGCCACAACTTTTCGTTGAGGTCAATACGGGTGCCGAGCCACAAAAGGCGGGCATTCTGCCGGAGGACACCGATGACTTCCTGCGCCGCTGCCGGGAGGATTACGGCCTGACCATTGCCGGCCTGATGTGTATTCCGCCGCAGGATGAAGCGCCGGCGCCGCATTTTGCCCTCACCGCCAAGATCGCCGGGCGCAATGGCCTGACCCAGCTGTCGATGGGCATGAGCGCCGATTACCCGATCGCGATCCAGTTCGGCGCCACGCATATCCGCGTCGGATCGGCCATTTTCGGCCACCGCGATTACCCAGCGGCGTGATGTAAAACTCTAGTGAATGACGATCCGCGTCCGTGGCCCGACCCGCTGCAACAGCTGCAGCAGGTGATCGCGCCTTAACCCGACGCAGCCGGCGGTCGGCTCATAGCCGTTCCGGGCGAGATGGATGAAGACAGCGCTGCCGCGCCCGGCCACCCGCGGGCGGTCATTGTGGTCGATCTCGATAATCAGGTCGTAGAGGTGGTCGGCTCGCATCAGCCGATCGCCCGGTTCGCCCGGCTGCCGTCGCACGTGGCGGTTGTAGCGCCGATCCGCCGGGTCTTCGCTCCAGGCATCGGCTGGGCCGATCGGCCTGGTGGGCAGAAAGGTTCGGGGCCGGGCCATGCGGTCAGGCCGCCACCACAGTCGTTTCAGCCGGAACTGGCCCCGCGGCGTGCCTCCATCGCCCTCCCGCTTGTTGGTCAGGATTCCGCCGCGTCCGAGCGACACGGGGAAAGACGCCGCGCCTGCCTTCAAAATACCGCGGGTCTTGGTTCCCGGTTGTTTATGAACATGCAGGGAGGTGATCGGCCGCGGCGACATGGTTGATCGGGGGCTTTCAGAGGGCAGAGAAGGGTCCAAAAGGTGCCAAAAAGGGCAACTGATGCTTGCCCTTTTTATCCCACATGCCCTATGTCGCGACAAACCTGTAATAATGGATCCTGTTTCAGACCGAGATCTCGCGGCCCTTTGGGGGGGCCATCCATGTCGAACGTAAGAAAAATCCTGATTGTGGACGACGATGCCGAGCTGCGGGACACGCTGGTGGAGCAGCTTGCCCTGCACGAGGAGTTCGAGGCTCTGGGGGAGGAAAATGCCACCAAGGGCATCGAAACCGCCAAGTCAGCGCAGATCGATCTGATCATCATGGATATCGGTTTGCCCGACATGGACGGTCGCGAAGCCGTGCGCACACTCCGCAAATCTGGCTTCAAGGCGCCGGTGATCATGCTGACCGGCCATGACACCGATTCGGACACGATCCTAGGCCTGGAATCGGGCGCCAATGATTATGTGACCAAGCCGTTCCGCTTCGCGGTGCTGCTGGCGCGGATCCGCGCCCAGCTTCGCCAGCATGAGGCGAGCGAGGACGCGATCTTCACGATCGGGCCATACAGTTTCCGTCCCAGCTCAAAGTTGCTGACGGCCGATGGCGGCACCAAGGTTCGCCTGACCGAAAAGGAAACGGCGATCCTGCGTTATCTGTATCGCGCCGGTCAGCGGCCGGTGTCGCGCGAGACGCTCTTGCAGGAAGTGTGGGGCTATAATTCCGGCGTAACCACCCACACGCTGGAAACGCATGTCTACCGGCTTCGCCAGAAGGTCGAAAAGGACGCGGCCAATCCGGCGATCCTGGTGACCGATGCCGGCGGCTACAAGTTGGTCCCCTAGAAGTGGTGCCAGACGCCGCGAAGCGTTCGGCCACTCGCTTGTGTGTAGGTGGCGTTTTCTCTCAGCGAGCCGGATTCCGCTTCGCCTGAAAACGCTCTAGATTGCTGTGATCCCCGGCGCATCGACCGGGATCACAATGGTCGCGTTTGATGATCCGAGCATGGCGTTGGTCGAAATCCGGATGGGACTTTCGGCGCTCTGCTCCAGGTACCCTTTGAATGAGCATCGACGAGGATATTGCGATCCTGGAGCAAGTGCCGATGTTGCGGGCCCTTGGCCGTCCGGTCTTGCGTTTGATTGCTGTCGCTGCCGAATCCCGACAGGTCGATGAAGGCGAAGTGCTGTTTCGGCCCGGCGAACGAATCGATTGCGCCTATCTCGTGCAGGAGGGGCGGTTTCATCTCAAGGATGATCCCTCGCGCAGCTCCGCTGTGATGGAGGCAGGACCGGGCAATCTCCTCGGCGAGTTTGCTTTGATCAGCGATGCCGTGCATCCGCTCAGCGCCACTGCCAGAGAACCGGCCATTGTGATGCGCATTTCGCGCAGCATGTTCCGGAAGATTCTAGAAGACGATGTCGAGGCCGCGGTGCGGTTGCGGGATTTTCTGATGCAGCGCGCCCGTCAATCGATGGCCGACATGCTCAATGTGCGCGATACGCTGGCGCCGAAGCGGCGGGATTAATCCGCGATATCGGCCGCTCGGTACAGCGAAATCAAACTTCAAAGGTCGCCGTCACCGGCACATGGTCGGACGGCTGCGCCCAGCCGCGTGCCTCCTTGGCGATGTTGATGCCCGACACGCGATCCATCAACGATGGCGACAGCCACATGTGATCGAGGCGCCGACCTTTGTCAGCAATCCTCCAATCGGGCGAACGATAGCTCCACCAGGTGTAGAGTTTTGTTGGCTCCGGCACCAATTCGCGCATCGCGTCGACCCAGCCGCCGGCACTTTGCGCGGCATTCAGCTTTTCGGTTTCAACCGGCGTATGCGACACGATTTTCAGCAGCTGTTTGTGACTCCAGACATCGTGTTCGCGCGGCGCGACATTGAGATCGCCAAGCAAGATCGATCGCGCATTGCCGGCGACATGCACCTCCTCGCACTCGCGCATCTCATCGAGGAATGACAGCTTGTGTTTGAATTTCGGATTGACCTCGGGGTCCGGAATGTCACCGCCGGCTGGCACATACAGATTGTGCAGCGTGATCGGGTCCTTGAGGCCGGCCTGTTCGCCGAGCACGACGGAGATATGCCGCGAATCGGACAAACCGCAGAAGCCGCGCTTGTTGGTCGATTCAAACGGCAGCCGTGAAAGGACGACGACGCCGTGATAGCCCTTCTGCCCGTTCATGGCGACGTGCTCATAACCGAGCCGCTTGAAACGCTTGAGCGGGAATTTGTCATCCGGACATTTCGTCTCTTGCAGACAGAGAATGTCCGGCCGGGCCGCTTTGATGAATTTTGCCACGAGCTCGATGCGAAAGCGCACCGAATTGACGTTCCAGGAAGTGACCTTCAGTTTCATGGCAATTTTAATAAGACGCTGGCCGGACGATTTCCAGCGGCGGTACGGCCCGCAAGCAGGGCGAGACGCTGCCTTGCTTTTCAGACACTACCGAACCGGCCTCAGGCGCATTAATTAAAGTTCCATGAGACCAGTTGCAGGGCATAGCGGCGGCATGCCACAAAGCGCATCATGACCGTTTGGCTTGAACTTGCCATCGTCGTAGGGCTGATTCTGCTCAACGGATTTTTCGCAATGGCGGAGTTGGCGATTGTGTCCTCGCGACGCATTCGCCTGCAGCAGATGGCGGAGGCTGGCAGCGCTGGCGCCAGCCGGGCCTTGCTTCTAGCCGATCAGCCCGGGCGCTTTCTCTCCGGCGTGCAGGTCGGAATCACCCTGATCGGTATTCTGTCCGGCGCCTATGGTGGTGCCACGCTTGGCGCTCGGCTCGGTCAGGTGCTGAACGAATATCCGCTGTTTGCGCCGCGCGGCGAGGAAATAGCTTTTATCCTGGTGGTGATCGCGATTACCGCTCTCTCGGTGGTGGTCGGCGAACTCGTGCCCAAGCGCATCGCGCTGTTGAAGCCCGAGCCGATCGCCTCGATGGTAGCGGGTCCTCTGCAGTTTCTGGTCCTGATCGCGCGACCGCTGGTCTGGATTTTGGAGAATTCCACCGCATTGTTACTGAAGCTGCTACGGGTTCCGGAGAAGCGCAGCGACGGCATGACCGAGGAAGAGGTCAGGATCGCCATCGCCGAGGGTACGGAAGCCGGCGTCATCGACGAAGTCGAAGAGGAGATGATCCACGGCGTGCTGGCGCTGGCCGATTCGTCGGTGGCGTCGGTCATGGTGCCGCGACCAGATGTTTACTGGATCGATCTCGCTGACGAGAAAGAGGCGATCGAGCGCGAAATCAGCGACTGCCCGTATTCGCGTATCGTCGTCGCCCGCGATGGCGATATCGGTCGGCCGCTCGGTGTGTTGCAGAAAAAGGATCTGGTCGCCGATCTGCTGGCGGGTCGCGGTATTCAGGTCGAGGAGCGGCTGCTCGATCCGGTCTTTGTTCCGGAGACGATGCCGGTGCTGAGGTTGCTCGAAACATTCAAGTCAGCGTCCGTACATATCGCTTTTGTCGTAGATGAATATGGCGATTTTCTCGGGGTTGCGACGCTGAATGACGTGCTCGAAGGCATCGCCGGCGATCTCGGCGACGAGCACGCCCACCCATCCGAGAACATTGCGCCTCGGCCGGACGGATCCTGGCTTGTCGACGGACGCGCGCCGATCAGTGACCTCATTGATAAATTGAAATTGCGGGAAGTTGATGGCGAATTCCACACCGTTGCTGGATTTGCGTTAGAGCGTCTTGCGCATATCCCTGTCGAACGCGAGACGTTTGAAATTCCTGGTTGGCGTGTCGAAATTCTCGACATGGATGGAAAGCGGATCGACAAATTGTTATTCGTGCCGGTGGATGGGCTGGCCGATTAGGAGCAAGGCTGACGGTTGAGCGTTGCTGTCTGGTCATGCGGAGAAGAGCAATGACGAAAGCGACGAAGAAGCCCGCCAAACGTCCTGAACTGCGCTCGCGGCTATGGTTCGACAATCTCGACAATCCGGGCATGACCGCGCTCTATCTCGAGCGCTATCTGAATTACGGCCTGACGCTTGACGAACTGGCGGCCGGCAAACCGATCATCGGCATTGCGCAAACCGGCAGCGATCTGGCGCCGTGCAATCGTCACCACCTCGAACTGGCAAAGCGCGTAAAGGATGGAATTCGCGACGCGGGCGGAATTCCTATGGAATTTCCGTGCCATCCGATCCAGGAGACGGGGAAGAGGCCGACGGCCGCGCTCGACAGGAATTTGTCTTATCTCAGTCTTGTTGAAGTCCTTTTTGGGTATCCGCTCGACGGCGTGGTGCTGACAACGGGCTGCGACAAGACCACGCCGGCAGCGCTCATGGCCGCTGCCACCGTCAATATCCCCGCGATCGTTCTGTCCGGCGGACCGATGTTGAACGGCTGGTGGAAGAACGAACGCTCCGGCTCGGGCACAGTTATCTGGCAAGCGCGCAAGGATCTCGCCGCCGATCTCATTGACTACAAAGAATTTCTCGCCATCGTTGCGTCGTCTGCTCCCTCGATCGGTCATTGCAATACGATGGGCACCGCGTCGACCATGAACGCGCTCGCCGAGGCGCTCGGCATGTCTCTCCCCGGTTGCGCCGCCATTCCCGCGCCATATCGCGAGCGCGCGCAGATGGCCTACGAGACCGGCAAACGCGCCGTTGCAATCGTCGAAGAAGATCTCAAACCATCCGATATTCTGACGCGAGCAGCCTTCGAGAACGCTATTGTCGCATGCTCGGCGATCGGAGGTTCGACCAACGCGCCGATCCACATCACCGCCATTGCCCGCCATATCGGTGTCGAACTCGATATCGACGACTGGGAGCAGTTCGGCTTCGCGGTGCCGCTGCTGGTCAACATGCAGCCGGCCGGACATTTTCTCGGGGAGGAATATTACCGGGCCGGCGGTCTTCCCGCTGTGCTGAACGAATTGCTGAAGGCCGGCCGCATCCACGGCGATGTCAAAACCATCAACGGCAAGACCATCGCCGAGAATGTCTCGCATGTTGAAATCGGCGATCGCGAGGTCATCCGCCCTTACGACAATCCGCTGAAGGAGACAGCCGGCTTCCGTGTGCTGCGCGGCAATCTGTTCGACAGCGCGATCATGAAGACCAGCGTGATCTCTGACGATTTCCGCGAACGCTATCTCTCCAATCCCGACGATCCCGAAGCCTTCGAAGGTCGGGCGGTGGTGTTCGACGGTCCGGAAGATTATCACGCGCGCATCAATGATCCGGCGCTGCAGATCGACGAGGACACCTTGCTGGTGATCCGCGGCGTCGGGCCGATCGGCTATCCGGGCTCAGCCGAAGTGGTGAACATGCAGCCGCCGGACGAGCTCATCAAACGCGGCATTGAAAACCTGCCCTGTATTGGCGATGGCCGCCAATCGGGCACATCCGGTTCTCCCTCGATCCTCAATGCCTCGCCGGAAGCCGCGGATGGCGGTGGTCTGGCTTTGCTGCAAACCGGCGACCGCATCCGCGTCGATCTGCTCAAGGGCCGGGTCGACATGCTGGTGTCGAAGGAGGAAATCGGACGGCGGCGGGTCGCGCTCGACGAGGCCGGCGGCTATGCCTATCCGAGAAGCCAGACGCCCTGGCAGGAAATTTCGCGCAACCTGACCGAGCAATTGGCGCAGGGGCAGGTGCTGCGCGGCGCCGACCGTTATCAGCGCGTGGCCCAGACCAGCATCCCCCGCGACAGCCACTGACCAACGCGCTGCGGCGCCATGCCATGGCCTCTGCGGCGTGCCGCCCATAACCATGACGGTAAAATCGGCTATACCTCCACGCCGTCGCGCGATACCGTTGAGTATGATGTCGTCCGAAACCGGCTTCAATATTCCGGCATGACGCACTGAACGACATGACCGTGCAGACGACAAAAAATGCACGGCGCGGGGCGTGTCGCCGGAGCGTTTTCGAGCGAAGTGGATACCGGTTCGCGTGAAGAAAAGGCGACAAAACAAAAAGCTGGAGGCCCCGCTTTGACTCCATCAAGGCGGGAAAGCCTCCGATGGGGAGGAAAAGCTGCAATGGTTCGGTTTGTCGCCGGATTGCTGACCCTTGTGCTGCTGGCGAGTTTCAGTGGCACAGCCAATGCCAAAGAGACGATCAGGCTTCACATTGGCTCGGGTCACTCGACCCTGTCCACCTACGTCAATCTGCTGCAACATTTTTTCGTGCCCGAAGTCAGCAAGCGCGTCGCGGACCGGACCAATTACGAGATCGTCTTCACCGAAAGCTATGGCGGCAGCGCCGTCAAAACCTCCGATACGCTTGAACGCGTCAAGCGCGGCGACATCGATATCGGCGGCTATTGCTTCTGCTTCGAGCCCTCCAATCTGCCGCTGCATGCCTTTCAGGTGATGCTGCCGTTCGGTTCGATGGACCCCATCACCAGTCTGAAGATCGCGCGGGATGTCTATGACTCCGTCCCGTTCATGACCAACGTGTTTGAAAGCAAGTATCGGCAAAAGCTGATCGCGCTGATGGCCGATAGCGGCCAGAATCTCGCCACCAATTTCGACTGGACCAGGCTGAGCGAATTGAAGGGCCGCAAGATCGCCGGCGCCGGACTCAATCTGAAATGGGTCGAATATGTCGGCGCCATTCCGATTCAGTCGTCATTGCGCGAAGCCTATAGCGCGATGTCCTCGGGGACCTATGATGGCTACATCATCTTTCCGGGCGGCTGGCTGAACTATGATCTGTTCGATCTTGGCAAATACTACACCGAAGTCGGCTTCGGCGCGGTGACGTGGTACGGCCTGACGATCAACAAGGAGCGCTTTGAATCCTTGCCGAAGGATGTGCAGACCATCCTCATCGAAGTTGCGCGCGAATATGAAGCGCTGACCGGAACCGTGAATGCCGCCAATTACCGCAAGAATATAGAGGAACTGAAAGCGCGCGGGGTCCAGGTGCGGTCATTGCCAAATGAAATCCGCAAGGAATGGGCAACGGCGCTGGCGCCATGGCCGCAACAGATGGCGACCGAGCTTGATGCGCGCGGACTTCCGGCATCGCAGGTGCTGTCGGCAACATTGGCGGCAGCCGAGCGGGCTGGGCATGTGTGGCCGGTGCGCTATCAGATCAAATGACACCATCGCTGCCGCAGCCTCATGCCGGTGCTGCGGCATATTGTCTGGATGCAACGCAGAAAAGACGACGCTCGCTTGCGATAGCGCAAAGCCGGCGCGAGCGATGCGCACATAGCTGACCCGCCTGCGGCAAAAGCGGGTTTATCTCTGTGTCTCATTGTTGGACAATGCATTGTCCTTGCTCGTTCCGGATTGCTGATGCCTGATATTGCCGAGAAACGTGAGATTTTTCGTCGTCTGCACGACAGCGGCTGTTTCGTCATTCCTAATCCGTGGGATGTGGGCAGCGCGCGTTATCTGCAGCATCTCGGCTTCAAGGCGCTGGCAACCACGAGTCTCGGTTATGCCTACACCACGGGCTATGCCGATGGCGAAGTGCCGCTCGGATTGATGCTCGATCACATCGCCGAACTGGTTGAAACAAGCGACGTGCCGGTGAATGCGGATTTCGAAGGCGGCTTCGCGCATGATCCCGAAGGCGTGGCCGAGAATGTCACCGCTTGTGTCAGCACCGGCGCGGCCGGATTGTCGATCGAGGATGCGACCGGCGACAAGGCCGTGCCGCTTTATCCATTCGAACAGGCGTTGGCGCGCATCAAGGCGGCGCGCGCGGCGATCGACAAGACCGGCGAACAGGTCATGCTGACCGCGCGCAGCGAGGGTTTCATTCGCGGACGTCCCGACATGGATGAGACCATTCGCCGGCTGCAGGCCTTTGCCGAAGCGGGCGCCGATTGTCTCTATGCCCCCGGCCTGACATCGCGCGAAGAGATGAAGGCGGTGATCGAAGCCGTTGCGCCGAAGCCGGTGAACATTCTCGTCGGCTGGCCGAGCACGTTGAGCGTGCAGGATATCGCGTCTCTGGGCGCGCGACGTATCAGCGTCGGCGGCGCGCTGGCGCGTTCGGCTTGGGGTGGCTTCATGCGCGCCGCGCGGCAGATCGCTGAAGGTGGCAGCTTTGGCGGCTTTGCCGATGCGGCGCCCGCTGCCGATCTCAATGCGCTGTTTCGCGAGGATCGTCAGAAGCGGTCCGATGCATAACACGCGGCCGTTTTTCTTTGTCATGCCCCGCGCAGGCGGGGCATCCATACCGGGTGCAGTGACCATGGATCCCCCGCCTGCGCGGGGGATGACAAAGAGTCAAACTTTGCAAGATAACGGGCTAATGTAATGCACATCCTCATCACCGGCGCGGCCGGAATGGTCGGCCGCAAACTGATCGAACGGCTGGCAGGGGATCAATCGCTGAACGGCCAGCCGATCGACAAGCTGACGCTGTTCGATGTGGTCGCTGCAACCGCGCCGCAAAATATCAACACGACGATCACCACTGCCGATCTATCGGATGACGGCGTTGCGCAAACGCTGATCGCCGAACGGCCGGACGTGATCTTTCATCTCGCCGGTGTTGTCTCGGGCGAAGCGGAGACCGATTTCGACAAAGGCTATCGCGTCAATCTCGATGGCATGCGCAATCTTCTGGAAGCGATCCGTCATGTCGGCGACGGCTACAAGCCGAAAGTGATCTACACCTCGTCAATCGCGGTGTTTGGCGCACCCTTTCCCCATTCCATTCCCGATGATTTTCACCTGACGCCGCTGACCAGCTATGGCGCGCAGAAAGTGATCGGCGAAACCTTGCTGGCTGATTATACGCGGCGCGGTTTCCTGCAAGGCGTCGGCATTCGGCTGCCCGGCATTACCGTGCGGCCCGGCAAACCGAACAAGGCGGCGTCCGGCTTTTACTCCGCCATCATCCGCGAACCGCTGGCGGGACAGGAGGCGATCCTCCCGGTGTCGGAGGACGTCGTCAACACCCATGCATCGCCACGCGCGGCGGCGGGCTTTCTCGTTCATGCCGCCTCGCTCGATCCGGAAAAGCTCGGGCCGCGTATCAATCTCACCATGCCGGGCGTCTGCTGCACCATCGGCGAGCAGATCGAGGCGCTGCGGCGCGTCGCCGGCGAGCGCGTGGTGTCCCGCATTCGCCGGGAACCGGACCCTTTCATCATGGGGATCGTCGCGGGATGGTCAACCCGCTTCGATGCCACCCGCGCCCGCGCGCTCGGCTTCACCGCCGAAGACACATTCGACGACATCATCCGCATTCATATCGCCGACGATCTCGGCGGCAATTTCGTCCGTTAAGCCATGATACGACGCCGGAATCACCAGCCCAAAGCGGGTCTGCCATGCCGCCGCGCAGGCCGCCGCCCAACTTGCATCACAGGTCCGATCGCATACATTGCGGCCGTGACTCCCGTGGAAGGCCCCTATGAGCTACGTCGAAGCTGCCCTTGCGCCCATGCGTAAGACCGGACAGATCAAGCTGCACAAGCCCGAGGCTTTTGCCGGCATGCGCAAGGCTGGCCAGCTGACGGCGCAGTGCCTCGATATGCTGGTGCCGGAAGTGCAGCCCGGCGTGCCGACCGACCGCATCAATCAGCTGGTTTATGACTTCGCGATGGATCACGGCGCCATGCCGGCCACGCTGATGTATCGCGGCTTTCGCAAATCGACCTGCACCTCGATCAATCATGTCGTCTGCCACGGCATTCCAAGCGACAAGCCGATGAAGGAAGGCGACATCGTCAATATCGACGTGACGCTGATCGTCGATGGCTGGCATGGCGATTCCAGCCGCATGTATGCAGTCGGTGAAATTCCGCGCCGTGCCGAGCGGCTGATCGATGTCACCTATGAATCGCTGATGCGCGGCATCGCCGTGATCAAGCCGGGCGCCACCACCGGCGATATCGGCGCGGCGATCCAGACCTTCGTGGAGGCGCAGCATATGAGCGTGGTGCGCGACTTCTGCGGCCATGGTCTTGGCCGGCTGTTCCACGATGAGCCGAACATTGTCCATGTCGGGCGGCCGGGCGAGGGCACGGTGCTGCGGCCGGGCATGTTCTTCACCGTGGAGCCGATGATCAATCTCGGCCGGCCGCATGTGAAGGTGCTGTCCGATGGCTGGACGGCGGTGACGCGGGATCGCTCGCTGTCGGCGCAGTTCGAGCATACGGTGGCGGTGACCGATACCGGGGTGGAGATTTTCACGCTGTCGCCGAAGGGGCTCGACAAGCCGCCTTATGTGAAGCCGGCGGGGTGATTTCCTTTGGTTTTGCCGGCGGCCCATTGGCTGTCGTAATGGTTGAAAAAAATCGCCCGATCGCGTCATCTTGGCCGCATGGGGTCCGGGCCAAAAGAGAGCATTGAAGGGCAGGGCGGTTTCGCCGAAGCCGAGCCGCATTATCGCGGCCATCGCGAGCGGCTGCGGTCGAGGTTTCGTGAGGCGGGGCCGGATGCGGTTGCCGATTATGAATTGCTCGAGCTGATCCTGTTCCGCGCCATTCCCCAGCGCGACGTCAAGCCGCTCGCCAAGCAGCTGATCGAAACCTTCGGCTCCTTCGCCGAGACGATTGCAGCGCCCACCGGTCGGCTGCGCGAGATCAAGGGGTTGGGTGAAGCCGCGATCACTGAGATCAAGGTTGTGCAGGCCGCGGCCGGGCGCATCGCCAAGGGCCAGGTGAAGGCGCGCACGGTGCTGTCATCCTGGTCGGCCGTGCTGGATTATTGCCGCACGGTCATGGCCTTTGCCGACAAGGAGCAGTTTCGCGTCTTGTTCCTCGACAAGCGCAATCAGCTGATCGCCGATGAAGTGCAGCAGACCGGCACTGTCGATCACACGCCGGTCTATCCGCGCGAGGTGGTGAAGCGTGCGCTGGAATTATCGGCGACGGCGATCATCCTCGTCCATAATCACCCCACTTACTGATTTTGATCCCGCACGATCACGCTCAAGCACGTTGAAACACTAAGGAATTAGCGATTTTTAGCCCTTGCGTAGTGGGGGCGGTTTTGGCAAATTGGGGGCTGTAAGAGGGGTAATAAACGGCCTTCCGCTCCCAGCAAGCGATCCCTGTTTCTCCCCGACCGATCCCAGTCCCGGAAAGGAGGAAACGCCATGGCCGCACTCACCGACACCACGATCCGACATGCGCTCAAGCGCGTCGAGATAAGCCAGAAGCAGGAAAACCTCGCCGATGGCGAAGGACGCGGCACCGGCCGTCTCGTCCTCGTTCTCAAGCCCATGCCGAAGCGCGTCACCGCCGACTGGATGGCGCAGCAGTGGCGCGACGGTAAGCGCACGAAGAAGAAGCTCGGCGCCTATCCCTCGATGTCGCTCGCCCAGGCCCGCGAAATCTTCAAGCGCGACTTTGCCGACGTCATCCAGAAAGGCCGGAGCATCAAGATCGCCACCGACACGCGCCCCGGCACGGTCGCCGATCTGTTCGAGGGCTATGTCGCCGCGCTCAAGGACGCCGGGAAGCCTTCTTGGAAGGAGACCGAAAAGGGTCTTAACAAGATCGCCGACACGCTCGGGCGCAATCGCCTCGCCCGCGAGATCGAGGCCGAGGAGATCATCGAGCTGATCCGCCCGATCTACGATCGCGGCGCGAAGTCGATGGCCGACCATGTGCGCTCCTATCTCCATGCCGCCTTCGCCTGGGGCATGAAGTCCGACAACGATTATCGGCAGCAGTCCTCCCGCCGCTTCCGCATCCCCTTCAATCCGGCGACGGGCATTCCGACCGAGCCCAAGGTTCAAGGCACGCGCTGGCTCGACGAAGATGAGTTCGTCCAGCTCTATCGCTGGCTCGAATGCCCCGATACGCCGGTCCATCCGTCCTACCCGCGCGCGGTGCAGATCATCATGCTGACCGGCCAGCGCGTCGAGGAGATCGCGCGCCTGCATGTCGATCAGTGGGACGCCAAGGAGCGGATCATCGACTGGTCGAAGACCAAGAACGACCAGCCACACGCCGTTCCGGTGCCGTTGCTCGCCGCCGAGCTGATCGAGTCGATCACGCCGAACGAATGGGGATGGTATTTCCCGTCGGCCAAAGACCCGTCAAAGCCGGTCAGCCACGGCACGCTCTATAGCTTCGTCTGGCGCCAGCGCGACCGCGGCGTGATCCCCTATGCGACGAACCGCGATCTCCGCCGCACCTTCAAGACGCTCGCCGGCAAGGCGGGCATATCGAAGGAAATCCGCGACCGCCTCCAGAACCACGCGCTGCAGGACGTCAGCTCCAAACATTACGACCGCTGGCATTATATGGTGGAGAAGCGCGCGGGCATGGCGAAATGGGACAAGTTCGTCCGCGCCATGCTGGCGAAGAAGCGCCTGAAGGCGGCGGCTTGATGACGCGACCGCCCAAATCCCCCGCCCCGCGTCGCGCCGGGACAGCCGCGCCGGCCGCCGACATCGACCCGCAAAGCTATGCAGCCTTCGTCGGCGACCTGAAGCAAAGGATCATCGAAGCCCGGCACCGCGCCAGCCTGTCGGTAAACCGCGAGATGATCCTGCTCTACTGGACCATCGGGCGGGATATTCTCACCCGGCAGGAGCGCGAGGGTTGGGGCGCCAAGGTCGTCGACCGGCTGGCCGGGGATCTCCGTCAGGCGTTCCCCGAAATGACCGGGCTTTCGTCCCGAAACCTCAAATATATGCGGGCCTTGGCCGATGCTTGGCCCGATCCCGAAATTGTGCAACGGGTCGTTGCACAATTGCCCTGGGGCCATAACGTCAGCCTGCTCGATACCGTGAAGGCGCCCGAAGAACGCGCCTGGTATGCCCGACAGGCCATCGAACATGGCTGGACGCGCCCCGTCCTCGTCCATCAGATCGAGAGCAATCTGTTCGTCCGCCAAGGCAGCGCGCTCACCAATTTCTCACGAACCTTGCCGGCCGCGCAATCCGAGCTTGCCCAACAGATTCTCAAAGACCCCTACACCTTCGACTTCCTCTCGCTCGGCCCCGACATGCTGGAGCGCGATCTGGAGCGCGGGCTGATCGAACATCTGCGCGCAATGATCCTCGAACTCGGCAAGGGCTTCGCCTTCGTCGGGAGCCAGTATCATCTCGAAGTCGGCGGTCAGGATTATTATCTCGACCTGCTTTTCTATCACCTTCGTCTGCGCTGCTTCGTGGTGATCGAGCTGAAGATCGAGGACTTCAAGCCCGAGTTCGCGGGCAAGATGAACTTCTACCTCTCGGCCGTCGACGACCAGCTCCGTCACCCGGACGACCAGCCGACCATCGGCATCATTCTCTGCAAGGGCCGCAACGAGGTGATCGTCGAATATACCTTGCGCGACACCAGCAAGCCGATGGGCGTCGCGCAATACCGGCTGTCGCCGGGCCTGCCGCCACAGCTTCAACGCGACCTGCCGACCGTCGAGGAGCTGGCGCGCGAATTTCCGCTCATGTCCGTCGTTAAGCTGCGCATCGAGATCGAGCGGACCTTGCGGGATTTCATGATCGACAATGGCGGCACGCCAGAACGACCGGCCGGTATCAGCGAGATGGTGAGCGCCTTGCAGAAGCGCGGGATCGCACCCGCCAGCACGAAACCGTTCCTCGCTTCGCTCCGCGTCATGCTGGAAGCCTCGCATGGTGTCGATGTGGACGGGACAAGCGCACAGCGCGCGATCGATGTCGGCACGACGTTCCTGGCGGAACTGAGGGAGCTGCGGGCGCGTGGCGGAAAGGACGGCTGAATGTTCCGCCGTCTGGCCGCCTGGATCGAAAAGCGCAGACAGATTCGCCAACGCTGGCAGCAGGACGCGCGAGCGATGATCGCGGCGCACGGCCGTCACGCCTATTATGAAGCGCAGCGCCTCGCCGCTCGCAGTCGCGCACAGGGAAACAGGTCCGAGTTCTGGCATTGGGCCAAGGTCGCGTCAGAGGTCGCGCGCCTGTCTCCTGCCGTGAAAATGGACATGAAGGTGGTGCAGGCCATCGCCGATGAGGAAATGCGATAGCTCCGGCATCCATGATGATGGCGGGGGAAAGCCTTCCCCCTGGCCGGCGCCAAGGTCGCCGGCACACCCCCTTCTGCGGGGAGACCCCGCAACGCCCCCCGAGTCCAAGACCGGGCTCGCGGCCGTCCTCGCAAGTGCGGTCCACGTCGAGATCCGTTCCCACCAGCGGCGAGCACCGCAATGTCGCTAGGTTGCGCGGTTCATTGCCGGCGCGCGATTCTCCTCCCGGATCGAGGCCAGGCCCTCGCGAAACGTCGTGACCCGGAAATCGGGAAACCGGCGCTTGAACTTGTCTGACACGAAGATGTTGTCCACCTCATAGCGCGGCAGCAGCTCCGCGGCGTCGCGCCCGGTGCGGCTGAACATTCCGGCCAATCGCAACTGCCATCGCTTCAGCACCCGGTAGCGAGGCGCAACGCCGAACTCTCTGGCGGCGAGGTCGACAAACGCCCGATAGGTCAGCCGATCATCGTCGCAGGGCAGATGCCACGTCTGACCGTAAGCGTCGGGCGTATTGCCCAGCAGCGCCATCGCCCGGCTCGCATCGGGAGTGTAGATCAGGCTCCGCAACCTATCGTCCCGAAGGAACACCCGTGCGGCCTTTCCCTGAATCAACGGCTCGATGATGGCGCTGTTCGTGATGCTCTGGGTCTTGCCCGGTCCGTAGAATTCGGGCGCGCGGCAAATCATCGCCGTCACCCCCTTCTGATCCATTGCCTTGAGGAGTTCTTCGGCGATGGTCGCGCGGACCCGTCCCTTTTCGCCATAGGGCCGGAACGGCGCGCTTTCCGTCTGAGGCTCCGCAGTCTGCGGATACATATAAGTGTTGTCGAAGAACACGAGCCGCACCCCGGTTGAAGCGCAGGCGGCGATCACATTCTTCATGATGACGGGCCATTGCTCGACCCATGCCTGCGTATCCATCGGAAGACCTGCGGTCAGATAGACGGTCTCGGACCCTTCAACGGCGCGCAGCGTCTCGCCGGCATCGAGCAAATCCGCCCGATGCAATAGATCACTGTCGTTCACCTTCTTCGGGTTTCGGCTGACCAGGCGGATGTCGCTCGTGAAATCGCGTTTGAGGTGGACAGCCAACTCCTGGCCGATCTGCCCGGACGCACCAAGTATTGTCTGCATTTCGCTATCCTCCCGCACGTCCAGCGTCGCCGCACTCTCGATTGAACTTCGCAATAACTTACATAATTTCGATATAGGCGTTGCCCAAAAGCGTAAAATCGCGGCAGCACGCAATAGGCAAAAACCCAGGAGGGGCTCACACTGATGCGTTTCACCTTCCCTCACAGCCACGGTTTTCGGCAAGGCCGCGTCAAGGTCGAGGATGATGAGACGGCCACTCCCGACTGCCTGGTCGAGTTTGGCGATGGCATCACCGTCCTCGCACAATGGCAGAACGACGGTGACGCGATTCGGCTCGCCGTTCCCGACTATCGCACCGCACGAGGGACGCTCGTTACGGCGCGGACCTGGCGTCTCGCGAAGGGCAAGGACGGCCTCTGGCGGTCGGCACGGATTTCGTAGGGACGGAAGGAAAGGACGCTCCGATGACCAAGCGCATTCTCCATGTCGTCTCGAATGTTTCCCACTTCGCCGATCCGGCAGAGGCGACCGGCCTTTGGCTTTCCGAACTGACGCACGCCTACGACCAGTTCGAGATGGAAGGATACGAGCAGCGAATCGTCAGCCCCAGGGGCGGCCGCTCGCCACTCGAACCGCGCGCGCTCAAATGGCCGCTTCTGGACGCTTCGGCAAAGGCTTGGCTCGAAGATCCGGCCCGCGTAGCGCTGCTCTCAAACACGGCGCGTCCCGACGAAATCGACGCGGCCCAATTCGACGCGATCTATTTCACCGGCGGCCATGCCGTGATGTGGGATTTTCCAGACGATGCCGGGTTGCAGCATCTCGCCCGCACGATCTGGGAGCAAGGCGGTATCGTATCCTCCGTCTGCCACGGCTATTGCGGCCTTCTCAACCTCAAGCTCACCGACGGCACGCCGTTGGTTGCGGGTAAGCGCGTGACCGGCTTCGCATGGTCGGAGGAGATTCTGGCGGGAGTGGCGGGCAAGGTCCCCTACAATGCCGAGGCGGAGATGAAACGGCGCGGCGCGAAATACGAAAAAGCGTTTCTGCCCTTCTTGCCTTACGCCATAGCGGATGGCCGTCTCGTCACCGGGCAAAATCCGTTCTCCGCCAAGACGACGGCCCGGAAAATCCTCGCCATGTTGACCTCCGCCCCTGACCGCACCCGCTAGGCGCCAATCGTCGGCGTTCTCAAGACCCAACGCGAACTCCGCAGGGAGATCACCCATGTCGCCCAGCCAGAAGCTGCGACACCAGACCGAATAGAGTGAGAGCGCGGACGGGTTTGCCGTGACGGGTCGAGGGCTGGGAGAGAGGCTTCCGGCGCCCGTCGCGGAGAACCGCGATGTCCAGACATGAACGCACCCCTCGTACCGGCGGCGACCGGGCGAACCTCTATGACGAAATCACCAGCAAGATCATCGCCGAGCTTGAAGCTGGCCGCGTGCCGTGGGTCCAGCCATGGGGCACCGCGGCGGCGAAGGCCCCGCTCGGCCTGCCGAAGAACGCCGCTACCTCCCGGAGCTACAGCGGCATCAACATCCTGATCCTCTGGGGCGCCGTCGTTCAGCATGGCTTCCCCGGCCAGGGCTGGCTCACCTTTCGTCAGGCACTCTCGCTCGGCGGCAATGTCCGCAAGGGCGAGCGCGGCACCACCGTCGTCTATGCCGACCGCTTCACGCCGGAGGACGAGAAGCGCCGCGCCCATGAGGCCGGCGAGGAAGCCCACGCGATCCCGTTCCTGAAACGCTTCACCGTCTTCAACACGGCGCAATGCGAGGGCTTGCCCGACGACATCGAGGCGGCCGTGCCCCCTCCGCCGCCCGGCCTCATCGAGCCGAAGGTCGAGGCGCTCATCAAAGCGACGGGCATCGATTTCCGTATCGGCGGCAACAGGGCGTTCTACGTGCCGTCGCTCGACTATGTGCAAGTGCCTCCGCCGGCCGCCTATTTCGAGCCGATCAATTGGCACCGGACGGCGCTCCATGAAGTCAGTCACGCGAGCGGCCATCACAGCCGACTCAATCGGGATTTGTCCGGTTCATTCGGCTCAAAGCCTTATTTTTTCGAGGAATGCGTGGCTGAAATTTCCAGCGCCTTTTGCTGTGCGGCGATGGGGATCGTCCCGACGGTAAGGCATAGCGATTATATTGGTGCGTGGATTGACACGATGCGAGCTGATAATCGCATCATCGTCCGTGCGGCCTCGCAGGCCAGCAAGGCTGCCGACTGGATCTTGTCCTTCCTGCCGGAGGACGCGCGACCCGTCGCCGAGCCGGAAGCCGCCATCGACAAGAGGGCCGCGTGATGCGCTTCCGCCGCTGGCCTCGCCCCGAACCCTATCGCGACACGTCACGCAAACGCGCCGCGTTCCACCGCAAGCAGCGCCTCGAACGCGAGGCCCTGCCGCTTTTTGCCGATGACATCGCCGCCACCCAGCATGGCGTCGACGAGGAAATGGCTCGCCGCGCCATCTGGTGGGACGAGTATGAGCACGATCGTCGCGATCAGCGCGCGGCCTGGTGGCGCAAAGGCCGTGCCCGGCTCTTTGCGCTGCCCGATGCGCTGCGCGCCCGCATCCGCGAAATCTGGCGGACCTGCCCATATCCTGCCGATCCCGCGAGCTTCGCCGATTTCCTCCATCAGATCGCCGTCGGCAAGCTCGATCCCGAAAGGCCGCCATGGGTCTTCCATCAGGCGCGCTCGGCCCGCATCACCCGCAATCCGTCGAGCTTTCACGAGGCTTTCCGCCAGATCGGCAAGCGCAAGGTCGCCGGACCGAACAGAGCCGAATGCGACGAGCGGCTGTTCTGCGGCAATCTCGGATCGGGCATCCTCTTCCTCAACGAGCGGGTTCATCCGATCGACCGATCCGCAGGTTTCTACGCGGCGTGCGACGACCGCCTTCGCAATTCACATCTTCGCCATGCCGATCATTGCGTTGAAATCGAGGTGCGCGGCGAATGCTCGGATGCCGACATTGCGCTGATTGAGCGGCTGGCGCAGGCCGCCGAGACCCGACCCGTCATCGTCCAGCGCATCGTTCCTGTTACTATCGCCGGAGGTGTTCGGCCATGACCATGCCAGGACGGGCTGCGGCACGCCCCTGGTGATCGAGGCGGACACCTGACGAGGAGACGTCGCCGCGAAGTTTGCGATCAGTCCCATCCGCCAGGTATTCCCATCAGCAATTCGCCGAGGGGAATCTTCAGATTTGTGCTGATGCGTGTGATGACTTGCAGTGAAGGGTTCGCGGTCCCATCCAGTATCTTGAGATAATAAGGCGGCGTCATTTGGGAAAGACGCGCCAAAGCGGCCTTCGTCAGATTACGCTTCATCCGCTCCCGTTCCATGACGACAGCCATATTGCGCAAGATCAAAATTCCCAGATCAGTATCCGTTTTTTGTCTGTGTGTTGGCGGCATCCAGTAAATATATTTAACGATCGACGACGGTCAACACGGCGGCATCGATGATGTGCGCCAAGCCGCGTGCTCGGCGCGATCCGGCGAGCATGGTGCGTGGCGCTGCCCTTCAGAGGAAGAGGGCGGCGCTTCGCTTCGTGACGGATTGAGATCCGAGAGAGAGCCTCACGGAGTCCGTCATGGAGCAAAGACCATGGCCAAGGCCGCTTCCCGCAAGAAGAACCCCGTCGTCGCGATGATCGAGTTTTCCCGCTCGCGCGACATTCCGTTCAACCGCATCCGGCTGTCGGACAGCAATGTCCGCGAGATCGACGTCGAAAACGGTCTCGACGACCTGACCCATGACATCGACCGGCGCGAAGACCTCGTGATGGGTCTCAATGTCCGTGCCATCCTCGACGATGCCGGCGTCGAGACCGGCGATTTCGAGACCCCGGCGGGCGGCCGGCGTTACCGCGCCATCGCCCGCCTTGTTGCAGCGGGCCGCTTCCCGGCCGATGGGCTGGTTCCCTGCCTGGTCAAGAAAGCCAACGCCAAGACCTCGGCCGTCGACGATTCCTACGCGGAGAACGTCGTCCGTCTCGCCCTGCATCCGCTCGACCAGTTCAAGGCGTTCAAGCGCATGGTCGACGGCGGCATGTCGAAGGAGGAAGTCGCCGATGCCTATCGCACCACGCCGCGCTACATTGGCCAGCGGCTCCGCCTCGCCCGCGTCGCGCAGTCCCTGCTGGACGCTTATGCGCGCAGCGAGATGACGCTGGCGATGCTGGAGGCGTTCACCGTCAACCCCGATCATGCCCGTCAGGAACAGGTCTGGGAGGCGATCCAGCGTTCGCACAATCGCCAGCCCTGGTACATTCGCGACCTCCTCACCGAAACGACCGTGCCGACCGACGACAAGCGCGCGCAGTTCGTCGGCGTCGAAGCCTATGAGCAGGCCGGCGGCGTGATGCTGCGCGACCTGTTCTCCGATGAGGACGAGGGCTGGCTGGAAAACCCCGCGCTGCTGGACCGGCTGGTCTCGGACAAGCTGAAGGTCATCGCCGATGAAGTCGCGGCGGAGGGCTGGAAGTGGATCGAGATCGATACCAATCTGCCCTACGGCCATGATCGCGGTCTTCGCGTCCTCAACGCCACGTTCCCCGATCTGAGCGAGGAAGATCGCGCCATTCGGGAGGCACTGCGCGAGGAATACGAGCGGCTCGAGGCGGAACACGCCGATTACGACGAGCTGCCCGATGACATCGACGCGCGCCTCGGCGAGATCGAGGCCGCGTTGAGCGCCTTCGAGAAGCGCCCGGCCATCTATGACGCTGCCGAGATCGCCCGCGCCGGCGTCTTCATCAGCATCGATCGCGCGGGCCAGCTTGTCGTCGCTCGTGGCTATGTCCGTCCCGAGGACGAGGCGCCCGTCACCAGCGACGGCGAGGACGCAGCCGGCGATGGCGAGACGGATGCCGAAAGCGGCGCGGTCGCCGCCCAGGCCAGCGTGCAGCGCGCCGTCATCACCATCGGCGGCGAGCCGGTCGATACGGAGGACGAGGAGGATGACGCGATCAAGCCGCTCCCCGAACGGCTCGTGATCGAACTCACCGCCCATCGCACGCTCGCGCTCCACGACGCGCTCGCCAATAACCCGCATGTCGCGATGACCGCGCTCCTGCACCGCCTGGTCATGCAGCGTTATCACTACGCAGCGCCGACCGGCTGCATGGAGATCAGCGTGCGACAGCCGCATCTTGGCGTGCAGGGCAGCGATCTCAGCGACACGCCCTCGGCCAAGGCCATCGACGAACGCTTCGACGCCTGGAAGGCCGATGTTCCTTCCGACGAAGGCGCGGTCTGGGACTGGATCGCCGCGCTCGACGAGGCGAGCCGGATGGCGCTGCTGGCCCATTGCGTCAGCTATGGCGTCAACGCCCTCTACGAGCGGCCGAACCCCCACAGCGGTTCCGGCGTTTCGCAGTTCGGCCTTGATCGCCGCCTGTCCGGTGCAGACCGGATCGCCCGCGCCACCGGCTTCGACATGGTGGCGGATGGCGGCTGGAGGCCCACGGTCGACAACTATCTCGGCCGCGTCACCAAGCCCCGCATCCTCGAAGCCGTCCGCGAAGGTGCGGGCGAACGCGCCGCCCAGCTCATCGCGCATCTGAAGAAGGGCGACATGGCGAAGGAAGCCGAACGCCTGCTGGCCGAAACCGGCTGGCTGCCCGAACCGCTGCGCCTGGTCGAACTCGACGGTGACGCCGCGGACGATGGCGATGCCGGCGACGGCGAGACCCTGCCGGACTTCCTGGCAGGCGATGGCGACGAGGACGAAGCCACCGAGGCCGAAGACGAGCACGTCGCTCTCGTCGCAGCCGAATGACCGAAACGGCGGGGAGCGGCCGAGGTCGCTTCCCGCCGCCTTTGTCGCATCCCCTTCAATCCGCCCGGCCTCGCGCCGGGCTTTTCATTTCAGGAGATCCTCATGGCTATCCCCGAACATGCCCGCACGAACTTCAACACCCTGTTGCGAGCGGCCGGCGACGGCAATCTTGCCCTCATGGAGTGCCTGGACGCCACTTCCGGCGAGTTGCGCTACGTCCTCTGTGCGGTCGGCCGCCACGGAGGCGACATCATCATGACGCCGTTCGGGCACCTGGCGGACGGCAACCCCTATGACGCCTATCTGCCGCCTGATCCCGATAATCCGGCCGGCTTCCTCACGGCTGAACAATGCCGGGGCACGGCATGATGACCGTCGATGAGATATTCGCCGAGGACGGCCGCAATCCCGCCGCTGACCGCTCGCTTCCCTGGGAGGAAAACCGCGACGGCGTTGTCGTCGTCGTGGAGCCGAAACCGCATTGGGCGTCCGATATGGCCGCGTTCCGGCTGACCGATCGCGCCTGGTGCTACTATGCCGACTGGTGCGCGAACGGTCCCGGCGCGCGGTTCTTCGGCCATCCCGACACGCGCGGCGACGACGTGATGATGAGATCACGGGCCATGATCGCCCGCGAACTCGCGGAGGGCCTCTGGGTGCCATGAGAGGCAGAGGGCCTTGGAGCCGGGACAGGTCCGGGCGGTGAAGAGAGAGCCGGTCGGACTTTTCCCGTTTCGCTCTCTGGAGACGCCTCCCATGTCCAATGATACGCTCGTGAAACCCTCCGCCACCCTCGTTCCCGAGGATCGACGCGAGATGTTCCTGCCGACCCTGTTCGGGCTGCCGCTCCTGATCGTGGCCGAGAATGCGGTCTATACCCTGATGGACCGCCTCAGCCCGCGGGACTATGGCGGCGGCTTCTGGAATTTCTATGAGATCGACGGGCAGCCGTTGTTCCTCGCACCGACCTCGAAGCCGCGTTTCCGCATCGAAAGCGAGATCACGGAATATCGCGGCGAGGTTTCGGCCGAGGCGGCAGGCATCATCGCCACGCTTTTCGCCTTCTCGCATCTGTCGTTCCGGTTCGAGTCCGACTTTCTCGCGCAAGGCTATGAGCGGCTTTACGGCTATCTCGACGGCCACCCTGAGGCGTTGGCGATATTCCAGGCCATCGACTGACCGATCCATGCGCCCCATCATCCGGTGGGGCGCATTTTTCATGCTGGCCACGGCCGTAGTCCGAAGAGAGAGAGGCAGAGGCCGGTCGGCCTGTCCGTGACGGGTTACGAGGTGGAGGAGAGGCTTCCGCCGCCCGTCGCGGAGTTGATCCGATGACCCTTGCCCGCCAATCCCGCGTCGCCCCGATCGGCGCCATTCTCGCCCGGCATGTCCTGCCGACCCTGCAACGCGCACAGAAACTCCCGTTGCGGATCTCCTGCATCGGCACCGCTCATTATGAGGGGATGGATGAAGCCGATGGCTTCGACCAGATCGTCGCCATCGGCGAGTGCCCGTCTCCCGAAGACGCCATGTCTGTCGCCAGCCGCCGCGTCGCGGCCGGCGACATCCGCGTCGGCACCGACGAGATGCTGCGCTTGCGCCCCCGCATCATCGTCATTCAGGACAGCGACCAGGGCCTTGTCCTCGCAGGAACGATCCGGGCCGGGATCGTCCTCTGGCAGCAGCCCGTCGCATCCGACGCCGAGGCCCGCCGTGTCGTGACCGAGGCCAGCAAGCTGCGCGGCGCGGCCTTCACCGCGTCCGGTCGCGGTGAGCACGCCTCGGCCCGCGAATATCGCTACCGCGCCAGCCAGCTTGAAGCGCGGCTGGTCGATGCGCTCTGGCGCGAGACGGCCGCCGAGCTTCTGCGAATGCCGCTGGCCGCCTGACTTCCAGCCACGCTTTTCCATCCATTCGACCCGGCCCTGCGCCGGGTTTTCCATTTCAGGAGCCAGTCATGGCCAACTACTTCACCCACTTTTCCTGCCTGCTCGACGTCGGCACGCCTGAAAATGCTGCTCGCGCGCTCGAACTCTACAGCAAGCTCTCCAAGGAAGGAGCGTCCGAGGAGCCGCCCTCCGAGGGCTTTCTTCTCTCGATTGAACCCCAATATGGGGGGACCGAGCTTTGGATGCGCCATGACGAGACCGGCGATCCCGCGCGCATGATTCAGTTCGTCATGATCTGCGCGACCGAGTTTGGCCTGACAGGTCGTTGGGGCTTCCAGTACGCCAACCTCTGCTCGCGGCCCCGCCTCGACGGCTTTGGCGGCGGCGCTCATGTCATCGACCTCGCCACCGGCGAGACGGTCGTCTGGATCTATACCGATGGCTGGCTCGACAAGGTGCTGCGCGGAGGCGATCCCGATGCCTGATATCCTCGAAACCACCGTCTATCAGCTCGGCGAGCTTTCCGACGCCGCCAAGGACAACGCGCGCGCCTGGTATCGTGAAGGCGGATTCGACTACGACTGGTATGATTTCGTCTTCGAGGATTTCCAGCGCATCGCGAAAATCCTCGGTATCTGCCTGAAAACCCGGTCCGTCCGCCTCATGGGCGGTGGCACCCGGCAGAAGCCGCAGATCGCGTTCTCCGGCTTCTGGTCGCAGGGCGATGGCGCCAGCTATCAGGCGTTTTATGCCTTTCGCAAAAACGCCACCCGCGAAATTCGCGAGTACGCGCCGAAAGACACCCGCCTTCACGCCATCGCCGATGACCTGCTGGCGATCCAGCGCCGCAATTTCTATCAGCTCCGCGCCGATGTCAGTCATCGAGGCCGCTATTCCCATGAATATTGCATGGCGATCTCGGTCGAGCGGGACAGCCCCACGTATCAGGACATGACGGCCGATGCAGAAGACGCCGTGATCGAGGCGCTGCGTGATCTCGCCCGTTGGCTCTACCGGCAGCTCGAACGCGAATACGAATACCTCAGTTCGGACGAGGCCGTCGACGAGACGATCACCGCCAACCAATACACCTTCACCGAAACCGGACGCCGCTTCGGCTGACCTTGACAAGCGCCCCGCCACACGGCCGGGCGCTTGTTTCATGTCGGCTATCGCCACGGCTGTAGAGGCAGAGAGTGGCCGGGACGGGTTTGAGCCCGTCCGGTCCGAGAGAGAGCGCCGGCGGGCTTGCCCGTTTCCGCTCTCCCGAGGACTTCCCAATGAACACTTTGCTTCCCCTCGCCGATACGCTGCCGGCGACGCCGCTCGCTGCGCGCGGCGATTCTGCCGCCGCCGTCCGCGCGGCTGCCCTGCTCATCCTGCCGCACCTCGAACGCGGTGCGCGTGTCGATGCCGTTGCCCTGCGCGGCGCGATGGAGGCGGCCTTCGGCGGTTCCGACGCCACCGGCCTCTGGGACTGGAAAACCGCCTATGAGGCGTGCGAGGTCGCCACAGTCCTGTTCCTGCGCAAATACGGAAAGGCGCTTTTCCGCAAAGCCGGCTCGAAGGTCGCAGCACTCCCACTGCTCGGCAAGATCGTCGGGCTTCTGCCGACCCATACCCGCCGCTCGCAGGAGAGCCAGGCGCTCCAGCAATTCTCGACACCGATCCCGCTTGGCCTGGTCGCCACGACTGCCGCCGCGATCACGACCGCCGACCGCGTGCTGGAACCCTCGGCAGGGACCGGCCTGTTGGCGATCCTCGCGGAAATCGCCGGCGGCTCGCT
>Ga0164243_10002112_pt1 | contig 33233 bp, 25 predicted proteins | sample OricompcompostOP_FD_108781 | JGI IMG/M metagenome (GOLD analysis project Ga0164243, IMG submission 108781) | Organic Plus compost microbial communities from Emeryville, California, USA - Original compost - Organic plus compost (OP) | ecosystem: Engineered > Solid waste > Mixed feedstock >... | reverse complement strand
GCTACCCGCACGGCCCACAGCCGGTCCTGCATCGATCGTAGCCGCTCTGGCAGAGTGGCCGGCACGTCGCTCGGGCAAGCAGCGATGATCTCCTCTTCCGCTTGCCGCAATGCAGAACGCAGGCCCGTCAGAATGTTCTTCTGGTCATCCGCCAGTGCGAGCGCACCGGCAATCTGTTTCGTCACCTCTTCGGCCTGATGGAGACTGCGCTCCCCACAGACAATTGCGCCACTGGCTGCCGTGCCGGCTGTTTGCTCGTTGTTTGCGGCTGCACTAGCGGCGCCGCGAGCGTCGTCTTTGTGTGGTTGCGCGAACATGCTGGCGACAATCGCGCCGTAGCCATGCTCTCGAAGGCCAGCATCCTTCTGCAGCAGGATATAGTCAAAGATGTTCTGCGGCGCGTCTGGCCAAAACGGCTTCGGCTGCGCACTCTGCGCCAACATCAATTGCTGCGGGGAAACTTGATCCTGCGTTTGCGCGACCGCCCGACCAGGAATGGCCGGAGAACGAATGGCTCGGGTGCGTGTCCGGTTAGCGTATGAGCGTGCGACCCGCCCGCGCGGTCGGTACGCATATGGGCGCAAGATCTTGCGCCCCCCACGCCTGAGCAAGGAATCGATCGGTCGCACGAGCGGACCGAAAATGTGCCCAAGCTTCTGCGCCGGCGCCTCGGTCGGTGCCGCGATCAGCAGCAGCAGGGCAGCGATGGCGGATGCCGCTAGGCGCATAGGCGGGACCTCAGATGCCGTGGTGTTGAACGCCAGCGATCTAAGGCCGGTTCCAGGCGCATATTGGCTCAATGGCCAATCACAGAAATTGTGGTCTGTTGCACTGCCGCATACGGTCTGTGCAACCATGTGAGAGGTCTTATTCTTATGCATTGGTGCAAGGCATTTGGTGCCACTCGCACCGGGCTCGCCGCTGTCAAGTCCGCGACGGGTCGGTGGGCCGCCGATGCAGCCGCCCTCCATTTGCAACGCTCTTAAGGTTATCAACCATTAGAGCAACGTCATATGCTCAGGTCGATCATTGTACGAACTGTGGATTTCTGCACCCGGCGTGCCTGGCCGGTCTTTCTTTTGGCGGTGCTGTTGACGGGTGCGTCATCGATTTATGCCGTGCGACACTTTGGCATCAACACCGACATCAGCCACTTGATCTCGAGCGCTGTGCCCTGGCGGCAGCGTGAGATCGCGTTCGACAAGGCGTTTCCGCATCGGCAAAATATGATCCTTGTGGTCGTGCAGACGCCGACGCCCGAACTGACCAAACGCGCCGCCGATGCCTTGGCGCAACGTATATCCGAACGCACCGACCAGTTTCGTTCCGTGCGTCAGCCGGAGGGTGCCTTCTTCGAGCAAAACGCCTTCCTGTTTGCTTCGACCGAAGACGTTGGCCGCACGATGGGCCAATTGACCGAGATCCGGCCACTGCTCGGAATGCTGACCGACGATCCGAGCCTGCGCGGTGTGATGAAGGTCGTTTCGTTCGGAGCCGGTGGCGCACGCGCAGGCCGCATGAAGCTTGACGATATGACGCGGCCGATGACGATGCTCGCCGACACGCTCGACAATGTTCTCAACGAGAAATTTGCGAGCTTTTCCTGGTGCGTCTTGCTCAGCGGCAAGGCCGAAACGAGAGAGCTGCGCCGGTTTATCGAGGTTGATCCTATTCTCGATTTCGGCGCGCTGGAGCCAGGCGGCAGCGCAACAAATGCAATCAGGCAAGCTGCGGCCGAACTCAAACTCGCTTCTGATTTCGGCGCGCGGGTTCGGCTGACGGGGCCGGTTCCTCTCGCTGACGAGGAATTCGCGACGTTAGAGGAAGGGGCACTCCTGAATGCGGTGCTGACAATTCTCGCGGTCTTGTGCATCCTGTGGCTGGCGCTGCGCTCTGCACGGATCATCATTGCAGTCTTCATCAGTCTGGCGGTCGGCCTCGCCATCACGGCAGCTCTTGGTCTGATGATGGTCGGCGCCTTCAACATGATTTCGGTTGCGTTTTTCGTTCTGTTCGTCGGACTTGGTGTCGACTTCGGAATCCAGTTCAGTGTCCGCTACCGCTCGGAAAGACACGAGAAAGACGACCTGAGCGAAGCCTTGCGCAGCGCAGCCGCCAAGGCCGGCTTGCCTCTGACTCTTGCCGCAACTGCTGTTGCCGCCGCATTTTTATCGTTCCTGCCGACGGATTATCGTGGTCTGTCCGAGCTCGGGCAGATCGCTGGTGTCGGCATGATCGTTGCATTCATCACCAGCATCACGGTATTGCCCGCATTACTCAAAATCCTGAATCCTCCCGGCGAACCGGCACCGGTCGGTTATGCGGCGCTCGCTCCGGTTGATCGCTTTATGGAGCGATACCGGATTCCGATTGTCTTCATGACAGGCGCTGTGACGCTGATCGGCGCGCCGTTACTGCTGCAGCTGCGTTTTGACTTCAACCCGGTGAATTTGAGAAGTCCTAAAGTCGAATCGGTCGCGACTTTTCTGGAGTTGAGGAAAGACCCGGATGCCGGCGTCAATGCGATCGAGATTATAGCGCCCTCGCTGACTGAAGCGACGGCGATCGCCGGACGGGTGGCTCCGCTTCCGGAAGTGTCTCGTACCATGACGTTGCAGAATTTCGTGCCTGAAGGGCAGACTGAGAAGCTTGCGCAGATCCGCGATGCCGCCAAGGCGCTCGAGCCGGTACTCAATCCGACGAGAGTGAGCACGCGCCCCTCCGATGAGGAAAATGTCGGCGCACTTAACGCAGCTGCTGACAGCCTGATGCAAACGGCTGGCGAGGAGAAGGGCCCTGGCGCGATCGCCGCGAAGCGCTTGGCTGGGCTGCTGTCCCAGCTTGCCAAATCGTCGCCCGAACTGCGCGCAAGAGCGGAGAGGGCGCTGATCGATCCTCTCATGACGGCGTTGGACGACCTGCGCGGTGTGCTGCGGGCTCAGCCGATCACGTTACAGAACCTTCCGAAGGACCTGGTACGTGACTGGATGACTCCGGATGGACGGGCACGCCTCGAGGTCGTGCCGAAAGGTGATCCGAATGACAATGAGGTCATGCGCGGATTTGCGAGAGCAGTGCTGGCGGTTGAACCGAGCGCCACCGGCGCACCGGTGTCGCTTCAGGAAGCCGGGCGCACTGTCGTCAATGCCTTCCTTCAAGCTGGGTTTTGGGCCCTCCTGTCGATTACGATCCTGCTTTGGATTGCCTTACGCCGTTTCGGCGACGTTCTTCTGACGCTGGTGCCGCTTCTGTTAGCGGGCGTTGTCACGCTTGAGTTATGCGTCCTGATCGGGATGCCGCTCAATTTCGCCAACATCATTGCGCTGCCGCTGCTGCTGGGTGTGGGCGTCGCGTTCAAAATTTACTACATCATGGCTTGGCGCGCCGGTCGCACCAATCTCCTGCAATCAAGTCTGACGCGCGCAATCATCTTCAGTTCGCTGACGACGGCGACCGCTTTTGGAAGCTTGTGGTTCTCGAGCCACCCCGGCACATCCAGCATGGGCAAATTGCTGGCCTTGGCGCTGGTCTGCACCATGGCAGCCGCGGTCTTGTTCCAGCCCGCGCTCATGGGGCCGCCGCGTGACAAGGAGAAGCTGGCAAAGGAAGAGCGGGGCAAGGCAGAAGCCGCCCAAGCAAAAGCCGGCGAGGATCGACCCTCATAGCAAGTCTTCAGGGAGACGGGTCGTTCGGGCGCGACCGGTCTCCCGCAAGAGACAGGCGAGCGAAATGAGTGCAGGATGGTGCCTGAATTCCTCGAGAGTGACCGGTAAGCGCTGTCGCCAATTTGGATGCTCGTGGACGGTCCCCGGAAGATTGGGTTGATCGACGAGTCCAAGAATATCTTCCATTGAGATGAGCAGGAGCCGCGCCGGCGTGGATGCCAGAAAGCGCGCCTTCTATCGGTTCCATCGGTTAATCGCGCTCAATGAGGTTGGTGGCGATCCAGATGCGCGTGGCCTTACGCCAGTCAGCTTCCACAAGGGGATGCTTGAACGCGCGAGACGATGGCCGTGTGCCATGACGTCCACCGACACGCATGACAGTAAGCGCGGCGAAGACGCGCGTACACGCATTCTCGCGATCGCCGATCTGGCCTCGGAATGGCGGGAGGCCGTGCGAGAGTGGGAGGTCTGCAACCGCCATCTCGTGACCGGACATGAATCCGGGAGGGCACCCTCGGCCGCTCATGAATATCTCTTCTATCAGGCGTTGATCGGTTCCTGGCCAATCAAGGGTATCGATCGGGAATTCGTAGCGCGCATGCAAGCCTTTGCGATCAAGGCCGCGCGAGAGGGCAAGGAACAGACGAGCTGGCTCTCACCTGATTCCGTCTATGAGCAAAATCTCAAGACATTTATCGCTGGCGCGCTCGACGCGCAGCGTTCGTCAGAGTTTTTGCAATCCTTTGGCAACTTTGCTGTGAGAACGACGCTTCTCGGTGCGTTGAACAGTCTTGCGCAGGTTGCACTCAAGTTGACGATGCCCGGCATACCCGACATCTATCAGGGGACAGAGCTCTGGAACCTCTCATTTGTGGATCCGGATAATCGTCGGCCAGTCGACTTCAGCGTCCGTCAGGAAGCGCTGTCCCGATTGCAGCAAGGCGTGGATTGGGGTGCGTTGGCAGGACGCTGGAAAGACGGCGAACTCAAACTTGCATTGACCTGGCAGTTGCTCGCGTTGCGCAGAGAGTGGTCCCGCGTTTTTACGGAAGGGCAATACCAGCCGCTCGATGTCGTGGGGCGTGATGCTGATTGTGCGGTCGCATTTGCCCGTTATCGGGACCGCGAGGCCGCCGTGGTGGTGTTGGGCCGTCACTTTGAAGACAAGACCGATGGGGGCCGCCGGTGGCCGGCACCTGATGTGTGGGACGGTGCCGTCGCACTCGCGAATTTCGTCATCCAGGCAGACCCGAAACGATCGCATTGGTCCTTGGCGCAGGCCTTCGATCCGCTTCCGGTGGCCGTCATTCAGGCGGTCCGTGCCTGACCGGTGAGGGCGGGCCGCCAGGACGGGTCGTCCAAACGATAGCGAATCGGCGTCCCAAGCTGCATACGAGGATTGCTTTGCCCCGCTCCAATTCACGCAAGCGTTTTCAGTGGTTATATGGGATGAGAGACGCGCGGACGGATGACGCGCGCAAGACGGCCTGTGCGCCCGGAGGGAGGCTATCGTGTCAGACTGCATTCACTGTGACATTCACGATCTGCTCGAGCCGGAGCTGGCCCGCGAGGGGGCCGATCTCGGCCAGATCGCATCCAAGGTGACCGAGGTGCTGGCCGATCTGGTTCTCAGCGCCGGTCCGGACGACAGGGCGGCGCTGCTCGCCGATATCATCGCCAATCTGGGTCATTTCGTCCTCGAGAAGGGGGAGCAGCCCGAGGCGAGTGTTGCCGACCCGAGGGCGCGCCGGCACTGACGGAAGGACGCAAGGGGATGCTTGCTGCCGGGACGGCAGCGCACTCACAGCGGCACGCCGGCCCGGCGCAATAGAAGAACCGCGGCATTCCACGACACCGAAAACAACAGGGCGAGACCAAGCGCCACTGGCGCGCCAACCGGCACAGCCGCGAGGTGCAGGACGGCCATGCAAAAGCTGAATCCGAGCAAGCCGACGAGGCTGTGAGCCATCACTGCCGCCGTCGCCGGTCCGCCGACGCGGCGGTGCAGAATGAACATGGTGGACGTGAATGTGGCTGGGAACGACGCGAGAATGCCGGTCAATTCCGGACCGATCGTGAAGCTCAGTGTCACCACCGCCGCGATCAGCACGCTGACGATGACGGCGCGGAGCAGAAGCTCGGTCCAGCGCAGCGGCAGTTTCGGCATAGGCGCCTCACGGAAGCGGCGCACGACGAAGAAGAAGACCGTCACGAAAACAATATTCAGAGCGATGGCGGGAAGCAGCGTCCAGGTCGTCAGGTTCAGCAGGATCGTGACAATGAACCACGCGAACAGCCCGGTAGCGACGCTGACCAATGCGCTGAAGCGTTGCGCGAGGAAGACGAATATCACCGTATAGATGATGGTCGGAATATTGTTGGCGACGCTGGTCAGTGCGGCGCGCGCGACGAAGTCTGCCTGATGATCGAGGGCGATGAAGACGTAGGCCGGTCCGGTGGAGATCGGCAAAGTCACAATCAGCGATCCGATAAAGGCGCCCGCGCGTTCGGCGATGACCGTGGCGGCAATCACGAAGCCCGCGGCCACCGCCATTTTGGTGGCCAAGCTCAGCAGGAACAACGAATCGGCGGGCATGTCGACGGGCGTATTGTGGAGAAGCTCCCTCGTTATCGGTCAGCCGCGCAATTGGCAAATGCGATACCGGCGGCTGTGGTTGGCACTGAGCGCATGGCCGCGCAGTGACAGGCAATGTACGAATATCGCGATCAAGGCGCTGGGCAGCGATAAAGCTGGGCGCCTATGTCCTTTGCCTCTTTCGCGCGTTGCGCGCCAGGATGTTCAGGAATTCGATGAAAGCTGAGAACGCCATCGCTGCGTAGACATAGCCCTTCGGCACTTTCGCGCCGAAGCCTTCCGCGATGAGCGTCATGCCGATCATCAAGAGGAAGCCGAGTGCCAGCATCACCACGGTCGGATTGCGGCTGATGAAATTCGACAGCGGCGTTGCGGCGAGCAGCATCACCAGTACGGCGATAATCACGGCAATCACCATGATCGGGATGTGATCGGTCATGCCAACGGCAGTGATGATACTGTCGATCGAGAAGACGAGATCGAGCAGGAGGATCTGGCTGATCGCCGAGACAAATCCGAGCTGCACGACTTTGGTATCGAACATGTCGGGGCCCGGATCAGGGTCGACATTATGGTGGATTTCCGTGGTCGCTTTCCACACAAGGAAGAGACCGCCAGAGATCAGGATGATATCGCGCCATGAGAACGGATGTCCGAACGCCGTGAATAACGGTGTCGTCAACTGAACGATGATCGCGATCGTGCCGAGCAGTGCCAGTCGTAGGATCAGCGCAAGTCCGATGCCGATCATCCGTGCGCGCTGTTGCTGATGGGCCGGCAGCTTGTTGGTCAGGATGGCGATGAAGATCAGGTTGTCGATGCCGAGCACCACTTCCATCGTCACGAGTGTTACAAGCGCGATCCAGGCAGCGGGATCGGCAGCGAGTGCGAGAAGGCTGTCCATGACGGGTGGTGGCTGTTCCAGTGAGATCGATGGGAAAGAGGGGCAGAAGAGCGATAATCGTCTTAAAGGCAAAGCGGTCAGGGGAGAATGCCTCTGTATCAAAGGCAACTCTTCCAACCTCCCGTAACGAAACGATGTCAGAACAGTTCCGTCAGGCAAGCGGCAAATCGCCAGAACCTGTTGATTGGGGCCACAGACGGGCTTATCTCATTCACGATGTCAGACACGCTCCCTACTGCGACACCACGCCGCGCCATCTGGCCGCTCGCTGCGACGGGCGCCGTTTTAGGCGTGCTGCTGGCTGTTGCCTGCGTGCTCTGGGTCTATTACGGCACGGCGGTGTTTTTCGAGATCGTCCGCGCCGGCATTGCCGCCTGTTTCTGAGCATGGTGTCAAAAAGAAAAAGTAGGAAGAATCTGTCAAGCAAGACAATGCGCCAGCGAGAAAACCGCGCTCACAGCCGAACCCATTCATGACCCCACAAGCCACCCGTATCGTCACCGTCATTGCCGCATTCCTTGCGGGCCTGCTGGCGATTTCCGTCGTCTTGCTGCTTGTCGTTGGCCGCACGCCGGTGCAGATCGCGACGCCCTCGGCCATCGGCGGGCCGTTCAAGCTGGTCGATCAGAACGGGCAGGCGGTGACGGAGGATATTCTGAAAGGAAAGCCCTCGCTGATTTTCTTCGGCTTCACGCATTGCCCGGATGTGTGCCCAACCGCCTTGTTCGATATGTCCGAGCTTTACAAGGCGCTGGGCCGTGATGGCGACAAGGTGGGGGCTTATTTCATTTCGGTCGACCCCGAGCGCGACACACCGGATGTGCTGAAGGAATATCTGTCGAGCTTCGATCCGCGCCTTCGCGGGCTGACCGGCGATCCGGCTGCCGTCGCCGCCGTCGAAAAGGCCTATCGCGTCTATTCCAAGAAGGTGCCGCTCGATGGCGGCGGCTACACCATGGACCACACCGCTCTGGTTTACCTGATGGATAAGGACGGTCATTTCATTGCGCCATTCAATCTCAAGCGTAAGCCGGAAGAAGCCGCAGCCGATCTCAAACGTTATCTGTAACTCCGGAAAACGCCTTGCGCCGGGAGTTGCGGGCGAGGCCGTGCCGCGTCTTTTCCCAGCGATAGGGTGCGCTGATGAGTTGAAAGACTGCGCGCCAGGCGGCGGCGGAGAGCATTAGCCAATAGAATGGCGTCAAGATCAGATACCACGCGCTGTCGAGTGCGCGTCGTCGCGACAGGCCAATGAAGCCAAGCAACGCCGAGAGCGCATAGCCGGAAGTCAGGGTGGTGACATACAGGCCGGCGAACATCATCTCGAAGACGCCCGATTTCGCCGACCAGAACAGACCCGATGCCAGTTGCCAGGTAAGGACGGCGGCAAAGATTCCGTGAACGAGCGCCGCAAGGACAGCGCCGCCGACAACCATCTGAAAGACGAGAAAGCCGCTCGGACCGAGATCGCGCCAGAGATTCAGCGGGCTGTGCATGTGCACGGCCCAAGTCTGCAAATAGCCCTTGAACCAGCGCGTGCGCTGTCTGATCCAGGCCGTCGGGCGCGCCGGGGCTTCCTCATACGTTGACGACGGGATGATACTGGTGTGCAGTCCCATGCGTGCGAGACGAATGCCGAGATCGGCATCTTCCGTCACGTTATAAGGGTCCCATCCGCCAATCTCGCGCAGCGTCGCGGTATGGAAATGGTTCGACGTGCCGCCGAGCGGCAATGGCATCCGAAACGCGGCAAGGCCCGGAAGAAAGACATCGAACAATCCGGCATATTCGGCGGTGAACAAGCGCGTCAGCCAGCTATCGGCGGTGTTGTCGATGGTGAGGCGGGCCTGCACGCAAGCGAGCCTCGTGCCCCCGTTTTGGAATGCCGCGAGTGCGATACGCAATTGTGCAGGCTCCGGCCGGTCCTCGGCGTCGTAGACGACAACATATTGGCCGCGCACGAATGGAAGCGCGGCATTGAGTGCTTTCGGTTTGGTGCGCGGTCCGGCGGACGGAGCGACGATGATTTCGAAGGGCGCGGCGAGATTGAGACGATCGAGCGCGTCGCGCGTCGGCAGATCATCGTGTTCGACCACGATTTTGATGTCGAGCCGTTCCTTCGGGTAGTCGAGTTGCCGAAGGGCTTCGACAAGCGCCGGCACCGATTCCGCTTCGTTATAGATCGCGGTGATCACCGAATAGAGCGGTAAGTCTTCATCGCCGTGAATGAGTGATATCCGCTGCGGTATGGATGAGAGCAGAATGGCGAAGATACGCAGACCGCTCCATCCGAGGAAGACGAAGGTCAGCGCAAGATCGACGATGATGGTGATGCTGTTCTGTAGTCCGGCCAAAAGAACCATTGTTGCGAGACCGGCGGCGGACACGGCGAGCGGCACGCGGCTTCGTGCCGTGCCGGCTGAAAATTCCGGCCGCCTTTCGCGCAAATCGAATGCCGCCTTGCGGCCGACGATGTTTTCGGCCTGTCGATGAACGAAGTCGCGCAACCACTTCCTGGTGGTGAGACGCAGACGCATGTGTTCTTTTGGATGGCGGTGCAGGTACTCAAGAAGAAAGCGCGCCGACCATTGCCATGGGGCGAACACCCAGATCAGTTCGCGGCCACAACGAAGCGGCAGCGCGCCGTTGGCGAGACCTTCCAGCAGTCTGTCGTCATCGAATGGGCAGGCGTCGCGGGGCACGTCCGCGAATGTTTCAAGCGTGATGCCGTGATGGCGCGCGAAGGCGCGGACATAATCCCGTTCGGATAGCGTGCCCTCGGCAATGAGCACGTAATCGGCGCCTGTGCCGATTTCTGCCGCCCGCAATTCGGCTGCGGCGATTTTCGCCGGATGGACGAGATGCCGGACGCAATCGATCTCCGGGCAGCGTACAAGCCGGTGGCGAATCCGGCTGGACTCGAGGTCGGCTCGCGCATCGCGCCACGCCGTTCCCGATGCATCGCGTTGAGACCGGACGGCATTCCCAATTCCGGTCTGGACCCCCAACTCACGCCACGCCATGGCCGCCCCACACGACCGCAACACATGCTAATACGTTTTCGCAGCTCGTAATAAGAAGGCGAGAAATTCAGGCAGAACAACATATGCGAGTATGGCGCATCTTCCTCACCCGTTACCACACTAAAATTTGGGCTCTGCTGGTGGCCCTCTGGGCGGGCTCGGCCGCGGGTGTCCTGCTGCCTGCGGGGGCGCAGGCGCAGCCGCATGTAAAGCCGCCGGCCGAAATCGCTCCGGCCCCGTCGCCTTTTCCTGGATTCTGGGATCCAAGGCGCCGGCCCGAGCGGCCGGACCTGTCACGCCTGTCGCAAATCCGCTTCATGACCGAGACGGATTATCCGCCCTTCAACTATGCGGGCGCGGACGGCAATCCGGTCGGCTTCAATGTCGAACTGGCGCGGCTGATCTGTGAGGAGCTGAAGATCACCTGCACGATCCAGATGCGCCGCTTCGACACGCTGGTCCAGGCGCTGAATGAAAATCGCGGTGAGGCTGTGATCGCCTCCATCGCGGTGACGGGCGATACCCGCAAGGTGCTGGACTTCACCGATCCCTATTACCGGGTGCCGGCTCGCTTCGTGACGGCGCGCAGCTTGGCGACACCCAACCTGATCCCCGAACAGATCGAGGGCAAGAAGGTTGGCGTGGTGGGCGGCAGCGCCCACGAGGCCTATCTCAAGACGCTGTTCACCGAGGCGCAGCCCGTCGCCTATCTGACGGCCGATGCGGCGCGCGATGCGCTGCGCCGGGGCGAAGTGGATTACGTCTTCGGCGATGGCATCGCGCTGTCCTTCTGGATCAACGGCACGGATTCGGAGAATTGCTGCGCTTTTGCCGGCGGGCCGTTTTTCGAAAGCCGGTATTTCGGGGAAGGGGTTGGCATCGCCGTCCGCAAGGGCAACGAGACCATCCGTCAGGCCCTGAACTGGGCGCTGTACCGCCTTTGGGAAAAGGGGCGGTTCGCCGACCTCTGGCTGCGCTATTTCCCGGTGAATCCGTTTTAACGCCGACATTTGCGCGCAAAAAATTGACGCGCGTGGACACGGGCAATAAGTCTCCGCGCCGGAGAAGGATATTTCTGTGACCGAAGCCACCAATCTGCGTTCCCTTGCCGAGCAATCCGGCGCCTGGCCGTTCGAGGAGGCGCGCAAAATCGTCACGCGGCTGAAGAAGAAGCCGAAAGACGAGGTGATCTTCGCGACCGGCTATGGCCCGTCCGGCCTGCCGCATATCGGCACCTTCGGCGAAGTGGCGCGGACGACAATGGTCCGTCACGCCTTTCGCATCCTGACCGACGACAAGATCAAGACCCGGCTGATCGCCTTCTCGGACGACATGGATGGGCTGCGGAAAGTTCCGGACAATGTCCCGAACAAGGAGATGCTGGCGCAGGATCTCGGCAAGCCGCTGACCAAGGTACGTGACCCGTTCGGCACGCATCCGAGCTTCGGCGAGCACAACAACGCACGGCTGCGCACCTTCCTCGATACCTTCGGCTTCGACTACGAATTTCTGTCGGCGACCGCCTGCTATACGTCCGGCCGCTTCGATAAGGCCCTGCTGCAGGTGCTGGCCAACTACGACAAGGTGATGGGGATCATGTTGCCCTCGCTGCGCGAGGAGCGGGCGCAAAGCTATTCGCCGTTCTTGCCGATCTCGCAGCGGACCGGCATTGTGCTGCAGGTGCCTGTCACCGCGCATGACGCCGCGGCCGGCACCATCACCTATGAAGACCCCGACACGAAAGAGAGCATCACCACGCCGGTGACCGGCGGGCATTGCAAGCTGCAATGGAAGCCGGATTGGGCGATGCGCTGGCTGGCGCTTGGCGTCGATTATGAAATGGCCGGCAAGGACCTCATCGACTCGGTGAAGCTGTCCGGCGAGATCAATCGCGCGATCGGCGGCACGCCGCCGGAAGGCTTCAACTACGAACTGTTCCTCGACGAGAAGGGGCAAAAGATTTCGAAGTCGAAGGGCAATGGCCTGACGATCGAGGAATGGCTGCGTTATGCCTCGCCGGAATCGCTGTCGCTTTTCATGTATCGCGAGCCGAAGGCGGCGAAGCGGCTCTACTTCGATGTGATCCCGCGCAATGTCGACGAATATTTTCAATTCCTCGACGGCTATCAGCGCCAGGATGACAAGCAGCGGCTCGGCAATCCGGTCTGGCATATCCATACCGGCCACCCGCCGCAGGCCGACATGCCGCTCACCTTCCAGCTCATGCTGACGCTGGTGTCGTCGTCGAATGCGGAGAATGCCGACACGCTGTGGGGCTTCATCGGCCGCTATCGTCCGGGCGTGACGCCGCAGACGCATCCGAAGCTCGACGCCATGGTCGGTTACGCGATCAACTATTATCGTGACTTCGTCGCGCCGACCAAGCAGTTCCGCGAACCGAACGAGCAGGAGCGCAAGGCGCTGACCGACCTGCGCGATGCCTTGTCGAATCTTGCGGCAGAATCGACCGCCGAAGACATTCAAAATGTTGTCTACGAGATCGGCCGCCGCGAGCCTTTCCTCGACGACAAGAAGAAGGGCAAGGATGGCCGTCCGGGCGTGTCGCTCGAATGGTTCAACATGCTGTATCAGGTGCTGCTCGGGCAGGAGAAAGGCCCGCGCTTCGGCACCTTCGTTGCCGCTTATGGATTGCAGAACACGGTCGACATGATCGACGGCGCCCTGGCGCGGTCGGCATGAATTGTCATTCCGGGACGCGCCGTCAGGCGCGGGCCCGGAATCCATACGCCCGATCGTGGTTATGGATTCCGGGTTCGCGAGCGTTGCTCGCGCCCCGGAATGACAGCAGCTACTGACTCACCCAGAGAATACGTGCGATCCACAGCACGTCCGACATCGCCAATGTGCGGTCGGGATGGCTCGGATTGAACGATTGCAGCTCAATCGTCTTCGCGGTCTTGCGTGCGAGCTGCTTTACCATCACTTCGCCGTCGGTGGTCTTGACTACAATACGGTCGCCGCGGCGGACCGGCGCTGACGGTGAGACGACGATCACATCGCCCTTGCGATAGGCCGGCAGCATCGAGTCGCCGGAAATCTTCAGCGCATAGGCGTGCTCGTCCTTCAGCGCCGGGACATCGACTTCATCCCAGCCCTTGCCGACCGGGAAGCCGCCATCGTCGAAATAACCGTGCGCGCCGGCTTCGGCGAAACCGATCAGCGGCAGTCCCTGCGTGATCGGACGGGCCGTTTCGGAAATCAGGGCGATGAAGGTCTCGATGCTGGTGCCGGTGGCAGCCAGCGATTTCGCGACCGACTCGGTCGATGGCCAGCGAGGGCGGCCATCCGGTGTCACGCGCTTCGACTTGTTGAAGGTGGTGGGATCAAGCCCGGCTTTCTTGGCAAGGCCCGATGCGGACAAGCCCGCACGGGCTGCGAGTCGGTCGATGGCAGTCCATATCTGTGCATGCGTGAGCATGGCGTTCGCTCTGACGGTGGACGGGTCGCGGATAGTGTGACTATTGTCCTACCTCAAAGGTAGGAATTAGTGCCTTTTGCGAGTTCTGTCCAGCCTTGCATTGCCGTTTCTTGTCGCCTGCATCCCCCATAACTAGGTTGGCTTGCTTTCTCTCGGAGTTTTCCCACGGTGATTAGCCTGTTCGAGCGCCTGACTCGTCCTCTTCTCCATCGTTTTGAGCCTGAAGATGCGCACCGGCTGGCGCTGCGGGCGCTGCAATGGACCCCGTTACCTCCGGCACGAGCCGATGATTCGCGGCTGCGGGTGCGGGCGTTCGGCCTGAATTACCCGAACCCCGTCGGCGTCGCGCCCGGCTTCGACAAGAATGGCGAGGTCCCGGACGCCTTGCTCCGGCTCGGCTTTGGCTTCGTGGAAGTGGGCACCGTGACGCCGCGCCCGCAGGCCGGCAATCCGCGGCCGCGCCTGTTTCGGCTGGATGCCGATCAGGCGGTGATCAACCGCCTCGGCTTCAATAATGACGGCGAAGCCGAGGTGTTGCGCCGGCTCGCGGCGCGTGCCGACCGTGGCGGTATCGTTGCGATCAATATCGGTGCCAATCGAGATACCAAGGACCGCGCGGCGGATTACGTGCGGCTGGTCCAGGCTTTCGCGCCGGTGGTGAGCTACATCACTGTCAATGTGTCGTCGCCGAATACGCCGGGTCTGCGCAATCTGCAGGAGGCGAAAAGCCTGGACGATTTGTTGGGGCGCGTCATTGAAGCGCGCGATCGCGTGCAGGCCAATGCCGGCCCGACGCCGCTGCTTTTGAAGATCGCGCCGGATGTGTCGCTCGGCGATCTCGACGACATTGTCGGCGTCGCGCGTCACCGCAAGGTCGACGGCATGATCGTTGGCAATACCACGCTGAGCCGTCCGCCATCACTGCGCGAACGTGAGAAAGCAGCCGAGCAGGGCGGCTTGTCCGGCAAGCCGCTGTTTCAATTGTCGACGCGGATGCTGGCGGAAACCTATGTGCGGCTGGAAAGCGCGATGCCGATCATCGGTGTGGGTGGTATCGATTCGGGTGAGGCGGCCGTCGCCAAGATCAAGGCGGGCGCGACGCTGATCCAGCTTTACAGCGCGCTCGTGTTTCATGGACTTGCGCTGTTGCCACAGATCAAGCGCGGTCTGCTCGATGCGCTTCAAGAGGGCGGACATCGATCGCTCGCCGATCTTACAGGCGCGGATGCTGCCGATATCACCGCGCAGGATTGGCCGGTTTAACGGCTTGTCATTCCGGACGCCGCGGAGCGGCGATCCGGAATCCAATTACAGCGAGATTGTTTGTTGAGGCTGGATTCCGGGTTTGCGGACTTTGTCCGCGCCCCGGAATGACAATCAACGTCCCCGCGGCGCGTTGACGAGGCGCATGATCAGCCAGACCGGGATTACGATCACCGCGCCGAGCAGGAAGTAGCGCCACAGCCAGTTGATCGCTTCGAAACCGAGATTCCAGATGGTCTCGATCAGATGCCGGATGCTCTCGATGATGTTGAATGGATTGAGGCCGAAGGCATGCATCACGAAGCCGATCAGGATCGATAGCAACACCAGCCGGCCGAGCACGCCGAGCGGTGAGCCGCCGAAAAAGCGGGTCAACGAGTCGCTGCCATGAGCGCGCGTTTCCCCAGATGACCCTCTGGACTCAGTGGTCACCTTAGGATCGTTAACCGACATCTCACACCCTCCATGCTCATGACCGGGCTGGCCGCGAGCCTCGTTGAACGTTGCGGTATCATCTGGCCGCCAAACGCAGCGTCATTTAATCATGGTGCAACCGCATGCAAGGCGCTGCGATTTGTCTCAATCGAAGTTTATGTTAGCGCGCGACCGGACGCAAAACCGGTGCCCACTTTTGCTGGTCGCCGGCCAGCATCTTTTCAAGGGTTTCGAGACGATCCGCTTCCCGCGGCGGCTTGTCCCAGCGCAACCGGTTGATGCGCGGGAAGCGCATGGCGAGCCCGGATTTGTGCCGTGTTGAACGCTGCAGGCCCTCAAAAGCCACTTCCAGCACCAGGCCCTCATTCGGGCCGTATTTCACCGCCCGCACCGGGCCGAAACGCTCGACGGTATTGTTGCGGACATATCGATCAATCTTCAGCAATTCCTCGTCGGTGAAGCCGAAATAGGCCTTGCCGACCGGCACCAGCGCTTCGGTTCCGTCGATCTCGCTCCAGACACCGAAGGTGTAATCGGAGTAATAGGACGAGCGCTTGCCGCTGCCACGCTGCGCATACATGAGTACGGCATCGACCGTGAGCGGATCGCGCTTCCATTTCCACCACAGGCCTTTCGGGCGGCCGGGCACGTAAGGCGCATCCTTGCGCTTGAGCATGATGCCTTCGACGGCGTCCGCGTCTTCGCCCGCACCGGCTGAGGCGGGATCTGCACGTGCGGCGGCAAGCTCCGGCCAGGTATTGAACGGGACAAGCGGGGACAGATCGAGCCGCGGATGCGCGTGGCGCGCGATGAATTCCTGCAGACGTTTGCGGCGTTCCTCGAACGGCAGATCGCGCAGGTCTTCGTGTCCATCAACCAGAAGGTCATAGGCGCGCAGATACGCGGGGTATTCGAGCAGGAGCTTGGGCGTGACCGCCTTGCGGTTGAGGCGCTGTTGCAGGACATTGAAGCTCTGCACGCGGTTGTCGCGCAGGATCAGCAACTCGCCATCGATCGAGCCGTTGAAGTTCAATGACTCCAGAAGATCGGGAAAGCTTTTGGAGATGTCCTCGCCGGTGCGTGAATACATGCGCACGACGCGGTCGCCGTGTTCGTTGACGCCGGCGGACGCCTGCACGCGGATGCCGTCCCATTTCCATTCGGCCATGAAGTCGGCGGGATCGAGTTTCTCGAAATCGGTGTCCTCAATCGCATGCGCCAGCATCGCCGGGCGGAACGGCGCAGGATCGGTGGTCGACGGCTTGTCGCCGCGCCCTTCCAGCCAGGTGAACAGATCGATGTAAGGCGGCTCAAGGCCAGACCACATCAGTTCGATCTCGGTGACGTCCTTGTCGCCCAGCGCGGCAGCGGCGGTCTTGGCAAGCCGTGCCGAGACACCGACGCGCAGCGCACCGGTGACCAGCTTGAGCAACGCCCAGCGGCCGGTTTCATCGAGTGCGTCGAGCCAGCGGGCGATCTGCGCCGGCAACTGCGTTTTGCCGAGTGTGTTCAGCGTGGTGACGACATCGGTGATGGACGGAACGAAGTTCGGCCGTGCCTCCGGGACAGGCCACATCAGTGCAATGGTTTCCGACGTGTCGCCGACGAAATCGCGCGAGAGCGCGAACAGTACGGGGTCGGCGCGCTCGGTGATCAGGCCGCGGACCATGCCGGGCTTGGCATATTGGAACGTAAGGCTGCCGGTGAGCGCCGCGAGCGCATAACCGCGTTCGGGATCGGGCGTGTGACGGAAATAGTCCGTCATGAGACGCAGCTTGTTGTTGCGTCCGGGTTCGTAGGCGAGGCGGTCCAGCAATTCGGCGAAGCGGTTCATGTAGGGTTGCCCGCCTCGCCTTCGTCCGAAACGCCATCCGTTTCGTCTTCATCGCCATAGCCGACGATGTCGAGCGGCCGCGCTTTCAGCCCTTTGGTGTCGCACCAGTGGACCAGCGCGTCTTCCTGTCCATGCGTGACCCAGATCTCGCGCGCGCCCGTGGCGATGACGGTCGCACGCAGGCCATCCCAATCGGCATGATCGGAAATCACCAATGGCAATTGCACGAGGCTCTGCCGCGCGCGCGCTCGCACGCGCATCCAGCCTGAAGCGTAGCAGGTGACGGGATCGGGGAAGCGGCGCGACCAGACTTCTTTCAGCGCCGAAGGCGGGCAGAGCGTGATCGTGCCTGCGAGTTCCGGCTTCTTCTTGTCGCGCACCAGCACCAGTTCGCCGAGATCGATGCCGCGCTCCTGATAAAAGCGCGACAGCGTTTCCATCGCGCCATGCAGATAGATCGGTTCACGATAGCCGGCTTTGCGGATCAGCGCGATCACCCGCTGCGCCTTGCCGAGCGTGTAAGCGCCGACGAGATGGGCGCGTTCGGGAAACAGCGAGACCGAATGCAGCAGCTTGGCAATCTCCTCATCCGGATCGGGGTGACGGAAGACCGGCAGCCCGAAGGTCGCCTCGGTGATGAATACATCGCATTTGACGAGTTCGAATGGCGCGCAGGTCGGATCTGGCACGTCCTTGTAGTCGCCGGAGGCAACGATGCGGCAGCCGTTGCGCTCGACCGCGATCTGTGCGGAACCCAGCACATGGCCGGCCGGATGGAAGGTCGCGGTCACGCCATCAAGGGCGACGGTCTCACCGTAGCGGATCGCCTGCGTGGAACCGGCGAAGTTGTCGCCATAGCGCAGGCGCATGATGTCGAGCGTTTCCTGAGTCGCTAGCACCTTGCCATGGCCTGCCCGCGCATGGTCGGAATGGCCATGCGTGATCAGGGCCTTGTCGACCGGCCGGGTCGGATCGATGTAAAAGCCTCCGGGCTTGCAGCAGACGCCGGACGGCGTGGGCAAAAGCAGGTCTTCAGGACGCATCGTTTACAGATAGGCTTTCCGGGCCATTTCGCGAGGTTGTGCGGTGGTTCTGACGTTCCGGTCACCCTTGCTGCAATTTCGCTCATCGGAACGTCAGAACCAAAACCGCACGAGAGCCATAAAGTTGCTAGTGTCCTTTTTGTCTCCAACGCTTCGTTCAAGAGGTCGCGGCGAGGGATACGAAGCGTTGGAGACAGGACACTAGATGGGACAAGCATTGCAGGATACCAAGTTATTTTCGTCGTCCGGCGATCTTCTGGCGGACCGCCGCTACGAGATGGCGCGGGCCTATCGCCGGGGCGGCGACATGATCTCGGCGCTCGATCTCCTGGAACAGACGGTCGAGCGCGCGCCCGATTTCGCCGCGGCCTGGTTCGATCTCGGCGAATTGCGCGAGATTGACGGCGACCGTGATGGTGCGGTCGCCGCTTTCCAGGCGGCATTGCGAGCCGATCCGGCGGACCGTCACGGAGCGGGCCTGCGGTTAAAGCTTCTCAATATCGGCGGGCACGCCATGTCAGCCGATTATGTGCGCTCGGTGTTCGATCAATATGCGCGCAAGTTCGATGAGGCGCTGGCGGCCCTGTCCTATTCCGCGCCGCAGATGCTGGCCGACGGCGTTGCTGCTTTATGCGAGGCGCAAGAGCGGCCGATGCGGTTCGGCACCATGCTCGATCTCGGCTGTGGCACCGGGCTGTCCGGTGCGGCGTTCCGGCCGGTGGTCGACTGGATGGAGGGTGTCGATCTCTCGCCCGGCATGATCGAGCAGGCGCGCCGCAAGAATCTCTACGATAAGCTGGAGGTCGGCGATCTCACCGAAAGCCTCGACCATCATCTGCGGGCCGATGCGCGCTTCAACCTGATCGTCGCCGCCGATGTCTTTGTGTATTGCGCCGACCTGACCCTGATTGCGACCATGGTCGCGCAACTGCTCGCGGCCGAGGGGTTGTTCGCCTTCACCGTGGAGACGCATCCGAACGACGGCGTGATACTGGGTCCGAAACTCCGCTATGCGCATGGCGAGAAGCATGTGCGCGAGGCCCTGGCCGCGGCCGGGCTGACGCTGCATCGCCTTGAACACGTCTCGACCCGCAACGAGGCCGACGAACCGGTGCCGGGATTGCTCATCATTGCCGAGCGCGCCCCGCCTTTGCCGCTATCGGCGCGATAGTCTCCCCGCGTGACCCTGTTCGACCCCGTCGTCTCTCCCACCGAGCTTCCGCCGGTTTTCGCGCGCTGGTTTGCGGCGCGCGGTTGGGCGCCGCGGGTCCATCAGCTCGCATTGCTGGCGCGGGCCCGTCAGGACAAGTCGGTGCTGCTGATCGCACCGACCGGGGGCGGCAAGACGCTGGCCGGCTTCCTGCCGACGCTGGTGGAATTGAGCGAGCGTGGCGCAAAGGGTAAGAAGCTCGTCTCCACCGGTCGCGACATCAAACGGTCGCAAGGGCTGCACACGCTCTACATCTCGCCGCTCAAGGCGCTGGCCGTCGACATCGCCCGCAACCTCGAAACGCCCGTTGCCGAGATGGGCCTGCCGATCCGGATCGAGACGCGCACCGGCGATACGCCCGTGTCCAAGCGCACGCGGCAGCGCAAGGACCCGCCGGACATCCTGCTGACGACACCGGAGCAGCTGGCGCTGCTGCTCGCCTCCGCCGATGCGCCGTATCTGTTCGGCACGCTGAAGCGCGTGATCCTCGACGAATTGCATGCGCTGGTGTTGTCGAAGCGCGGCGACCTGCTCTCGCTTGATCTGGCGCGGCTGTTCCGCCTCGCACCTGGCCTGCACACGATCGGATTGTCGGCGACGGTGGCCGATCCCGATGACCTGCGCCGCTATCTCGTGCCGCAACCGCGCGTTGGCGAAGCGATGGCCGATCTTGTGGTGGCGACCGGCGGCGCCGCGCCGCATGTGACGATGCTCGAGCCGGATACGCGCGATCCCGAAGCGCGCATTCCCTGGGCCGGGCATACCGCGCGCCACGCCTATCCGCAGCTCTACGAACTCATCAAACAGCACAAGACGACGCTCGTTTTCGTCAACACGCGCAGCCAGGCCGAACTGATCTTCCAGGAATTGTGGCGCATCAACGAGGATTCGCTCCCCATTGCCCTGCATCACGGCTCGCTCGATGTCGCGCAACGCCGCAAGGTCGAGGCGGCGATGGCGCAATCGCGGCTGCGCGCAGTGGTGTGTACGTCGTCGCTCGATCTCGGCATCGACTGGGGCGACATCGATCTCGTCATCAATGTCGGCGCGCCCAAGGGGTCGTCCCGTCTGCTGCAACGGATCGGCCGCGCCAATCATCGGCTCGATGAGCCGTCGCGCGGCATTCTCGTGCCGGCCAACCGCTTCGAAGTGCTGGAATGCCGCGCTGCCATCGATGCGGTCGAGGAGCAGGCGCAGGACACGCCGCCCTTGCGCACCGGCGCGCTCGATGTGTTGGCGCAGCATGTGCTCGGCACGGCCTGCGGCGCGCCGTTCGATGCCGACATATTGTTCGATGAAGTGCGCAGTGCCGCGCCCTATCGCGATCTGACGCGCGCCGATTTCGATGCGACGATCGATTTCGTCGCCACCGGCGGCTATGCGCTGAAAGCCTATGAGCGCTTTGCCAAGATCAGGCAGGACAAGAGCGGCCGCTGGCGCGTGACCCATCCGCGCTTCGCCCAGGCCTATCGCATGAATGTCGGCACCATTGTTGAAGCCTCGATGCTGAAGGTACGGCTCGTGCGATCCCGCGGCGGCAACAGCGGACGCAGCGGCACGATCGGGCGTGGTGGACGTATCCTCGGTGAGGTCGAGGAATATTTCGTCGAAACGCTGAGCGTCGGCGACACCTTCGTCTTCGCCGGCGAAGTGTTGCGTTATGAGACAATGATGGAAGACGAGGTCTATGTCTCGCGCGCGAACGATAACGATCCGAAAGTGCCCTCCTATGAAGGCGGCAAGTTTCCGCTCTCGACCTATCTCGCCTCGCGCGTGCGCAGCATTCTCGCCGACCCGTCGCAATGGTCGCACTTGCCGCAACCGGTGCGGGAATGGCTGGAGATCCAGACGTGGCGGTCGGTGTTGCCGGGTCCGCGTGAGCTGCTTGTCGAAACATTTCCGCGTGCAACAAAAAATTATCTTGTTTGCTATCCGTTCGAAGGCCGGCTTGCGCACCAGACACTCGGCATGTTGCTGACGCGCCGGCTCGAGCGCGCGCGCATGCGTCCGTTAGGCTTCGTTGCCAATGAATATGCATTGGCTGTGTGGGGGCTTGGCGATCTCAGCTTTGCCATCAAACGCAATGAACTTTCGCTCACGGAATTGTTTGATGAAGACATGCTTGGTGATGATCTAGAAGCATGGCTTTCTGAATCGGCGTTAATGAAGCGAACCTTCCGAACAAATGCCATTATTAGCGGCTTGATCGAACGGCGTTCAGTCGGAAAAGAAAAGACGCGACGGCAAGTGACGATTTCAACGGACCTTATTTACGACGTATTGCGTAAGCACCAACCGGATCATCTGCTGTTGCGTGCGGCGCGTGCCGATGCTGCAACAGGGTTGCTCGATATCAAGCGACTTTCGGAAATGCTCTCCCGTATTCAGGGACGAATCATTCATAAGCCGCTGGAACAGGTTTCACCGCTTGCAGTGCCGGTCATGCTCGAGATCGGCCGCGAGACGGTTTATGGGGAAGCATCGGACGTACTTCTCGCGGAAGCTGCGGACGAGCTTGTAAGGGAGGCCATGTCTTGAAGGAGAACTGGGGTGGTAGCGACGTCGCCGATTAACGGTCCGGATTATCGGACCGACGATGTGGAGCTCGCTGGCGCGCATCTTGTCGTCGATCCTGGTGGGGTCATTTACTGGCCAGCCGAACGCATTCTTGCCGTTGCGGACCTGCATTTCGAAAAGGCCTCCAGCTTCGCGCGCTACGGCGCTTTGTTGCCGCCATATGACACGGCGGCGACTCTGGCGCGGCTGTGCGAAGTGATCATGCGCTATCGCCCGCGTATGGTGGTCGCGCTCGGCGACAGCTTCCACGATGGCGATGGCCCGCAGCGGCTCGGCGATGTCGATCGTGATGCTATCAATGCGTTGCAGAACGGTCGCGACTGGGTCTGGATTGCCGGTAATCACGATCCCGATCCAGCGGTCGGCGTTGGCGGGGTGTTCACGCCGGAACTGAGTGTCGCGGCACTGACATTTCGGCATGAGCCGAAGGGCCAACGTGGCGAAATCGCCGGCCATCTGCATCCGATGGCGCGCATCAGCGCCAGTGGGCGTTCGATCAGCCGTAAATGCTTTGCGGTCGACAGTGAGCGCATGGTGATGCCGGCCTTTGGTGCTTTCACCGGCGGGCTCAACATCCGCGCTGCGGCTTTCATGAATGTGTTTGGCGCGCTGACCTTCCGCGCACATATGCTCGGCGCCACACGGCTCTATGCTGTCGAAGCGTCGCGGTGCTTGCCGGGATAGGTTTTATCTGGGCAGTCTTTCTGTATCCGCTCATTCCCGCGCAGGCGGGAATCCAGAAAAGCTGGGTCCCCGCCTGCGCGGGGACGAGCGGAAGATAGAGTTACCCCCTTCGCAATAAAAATTAATCCCGCCGGAACACGACTGACGCAAACCATCCGGTGAGCAACGCCATCAGCGTCGTGAACAGCCCGTATACAACGCCGTGATCGCGCGCGGCGGTGACGATGAATTGCTCGACACCGACCTTCACGACCTCAAGCGCTGATGAGGCCCGCGCAATATTGGCGTTTTCGGCGAAGAGGCGCACGTCGATGTCATAGACGCCGACCGGGGATTCTGCAGGAAGGCGAATGCTGGCGCGGAACAGGGTCGGCGTGATGAAAGTCACGCCGGCGGGATCCTCGACATAGAGCTTCCGCTGCTTGCGCAGACGGATCAGTGCATCGCGGAATGTTTCTTCCCCGGATTCAATGCCGGCCGCGACATGGACACCCGGCACGACATTCATTCCGATATCCAGTCGCCGCAGCATCTCGGCCGGCGCGATCTCATCGAGCGGTTTGTTGCTGAGGACGGCGAGATAGAGCGGTGCATCGAGGAAGGAATTGGATTCCACATTGGTCCAGATGCCCGCCAAACGATCCTTGCGGCGCACGACCAATGTCTCACGCGGGCCGGATACCGTAACGATGATGTTGTAGCCACTTTTGCGCGGAAAGGGTGTTGCGCCATCGCGTTCGATCGCACCGAACAGCACGAGCTCGGTGCCGGTGAAGCTGGAGGAGACCAGCACCTGATGGCTGCTCAGTGACGTGATCAGGCGTTCCGCCGCGGCCGGCGACGCCGTCAGCGTCAGGAGTGTGAGGATGAGGATGGCGATGCGTTTCATCAGCCACCTCCGGCAAAGCGGAGTGAGAACAATTCGGTCGGCTGGACCAGGATATCGATGGCGAAGCGGACGCCGACACCAAGCACCAGCAGGCCGAGCAGAAGCCGCAGCCGTTCGGCCTTCATGTTCTGGCCGGCGCGGGCGCCGAATTGCGCGCCGATCACGCCGCCAACCATCAGAATAAGAGCCAGAAGCGCATCGACCAGATGATTGGTCGCCGCATGCATCACCGTGGCGGAGGCCATGGTGACGAGGGTCAGGACCGTCGATGTGCCGATGACGGTCGCCGTTGGCACACGCAGGAAATAGATCAGCATCGGCACCAGAAGGAAGCCGCCCCCGATACCCATCAGCGAACCGATAAAGCCGATGATGAGGCCGATGCCCAGAACCGGGATCGCCGACACGTAGATTTTCGATCGCTTGAACCGGACCTTGAACGGCAATCCGTGCAGCCAGGTGTGGCTACCGGGGCGGCGGAGAACGACCGGATGCCCCTGATAGGTACGCATGATGGCGCGGACGGCTTCACTGATCATGAGGCCGCCGACTGCGACGAGCAGGACGACGTAGGACAGGGCGATCACGAGATCGAGCAGATCGGCCGAGCGCAATAACGTGAACAGCCACACGCCGCCGGCTGTACCGACGATGCCGCCAATCAGCAGCATCAGCGCCAGCGAAATGTCGATCGCGTTCCTCCGCCAATAACTGATCGCGCTCGACGCAGATGACGCGGCGATGTGGCTGGAGACCGTCGCCACCGCGACGGCTGGCAGGATGCCGATAAAGATCAGAAGCGGGGTCATCAAAAACCCGCCGCCAATGCCGAACATCCCCGAGATGAAGCCAACCGCAAGGCCCATCGCGAACAGGAGGAAGATGTTGACCGGTAGATCGGCGATCGGAAGGTAGATTTGCACAGGCACACGCCGTCGTTGATGGCTCGCGTGCGAGCCCCGATGGACAATGCGGCAATGATCCGGCGCGCGGCCGCCGAATGACGCCGCGTTTCGAAGCCATCCGTACAGGGTTGCGCGAATTAGTCGAATAAAATGTGGGAAAGATCGGCCGTTTGGAATCTAGCGTTAAGACGCTGTGACTCTTGCGCCACCACTGGTCCGCGGTTTCTTCGGCGCCGGTCCGTTTTCAGCCGCTGGCCGGTCCCAGCCACCTTGCGGTGTCGGCACGGTGATGGCCTCCTCCGACTGCTGTTGCGGAGTAAAGGCTTGCGCTGCCGCGCGAGCTGCGGCCAGCGAGGCCGCGTCGAGCCTGGCACCCACGTCATCGCGCTTCTTGGCTGCATCGCGATCGCCCTGCGAGGCAGCGAGCGAGAACCACTTGTAGGATTCCGGCAGATTTTGCTCCATGCCGATGCCGCGCGCATAAAGAATGCCGAGATTGTATTGGCTGTCGGCCACGCCATAGTCTGCGGCTCTGCGGAACCATTGCGCGGCAACCTTGTAATCGGGCTTGCCGTCGACGCCCTCGGCATAGAGCACCGCCAGATTGTGCATCGCCTTGGCATGGCCCTTGTCGGCCGCGATCACGTAATGGCGGCGTGCCATATCCAGGTTCTTTTTGACGCCGTGACCCTTTTCATAGAGGCCCCCGAGCCGGAAATGGGCAGGAGCAAGACCGGCATCGGCGGCACGTTCGAGCCAGCGCACGCCTTCTTCGGTGCTCTGCGGAACGCCGGTGCCCTCGATATAGCGAATGCCAATCTCGTAATCCGCAGCCGGCTGACCTTTCGCAGCCGCCGTGCGGAGAAGCGCCGGCAGCTTGTCGGACATGGCGGGCAGCGGTTCGCGCGGCGCGTCAGAAGCCGCCGCATTGCGCTTGCTGATGGAGCCCGTGGCATCGAGGTCGACCTGCGGTGCCGATGATGGTGTTGCCGGTTTCGGCCGCTCCGGAAGGATGACGCCGGACGATGCTGTGCTGAAAGGATCCGATGTTTTTGGCTGCAGCGCCGGCGGGACCGTCAAAACTTGCGGCGCTGTGGGCTGCTGCGGCTCCAATGCCTCGGCGACATCGACATCCGCGTTTTCGTTGACCTCAGAAAAGACCGGCTCGTTCCCGGTGTCGAGATAGTCAAGCGCGAGCCGCCCGGCGCCGACCACGATCAGGATTGCGCTGGCGCCGACGAACAGCGAGCGCATCTTCTGGCCGATCGATTTGGAGGCTTCTTCGGACTCTTCCGAGTCCTTAGCAGGCGCCTCGGGCGCGGTCGCGGCTGCTGCTTGCGCAGCGCGTCGCGCGGCGGCGATGAAATTGGTCTGGCCGGGATGATTGGCGTCACCGGGATTCGTGGTGCCAAGGGCGGCTTCGGACGCGGCGATGCGTTCGGCCGCTGAAGCATTCGGCCGCGCGCGGGGCGCGCCGGAACCCGGTTCGAGCGGGAAATCCGGTGGCAGATTTGAATCGACTGTCTGCCGGTCGCGTTGCGGCGGAGCTGATGTCTTTGCCGGCGGCGGCGTGCCAATAGCCGGAGCGATCGGCAGCGGCTCCTGTGCGGCTGGTTTGAGATCGACAGGCGGCGCCTTGCCCAAGTCGCCCGCGGGGGTCGATATCGGTTTCACCTGCGGCATACGTGGCTTTTCGCGCGCTGGCGTTTCCGCCTTTGGCGGCGCGACCGGCGATTTCACCTGCGGCGGTATCGCAGGTCCCATGGTCGGGGCGAGCGGTGCTTCGGCGGCAAAGCGGGCTTCGCGGATGCCACTCTCGATCATGGCCAGGCGGTCGACCAAATGACCGAGCGTCGAATGCACCGCTTCCAGCGAATCCTGCGTCCGGACCAGATCGCGCTTCAGATGATCGACGGCCGGTGTCGGGTCGATGGCGGCTTGCGGCGCGATTTGCAGGGAGTCGAGCCGCGCCTTGAGATCGGAAAAGCCGCGTTCGATCGCGCTCAATACCGGCAATTCGGCGATGCGCTGCTCCAGCGCCTTCATCGCTTCGGTGTCGAGCATCTTCGACGATGCGGCAACGCGATCGATCTTGGCCGACAGGCCGCGCACTTCTTCCGACAGGCCCGACAGCGTTTCGTTCGACGCGACATTGGCGACGATGCCGCGCAGGGCGGTGATCGCCGTTTCGAGCTGATGCAGGGATGCCGGGTCTTGATAGGCCGTGCCGGCCTGATCGATCTTGGAAGAGAGATTCTGGATCGCCTGTTCGAAGCCGGCGAGGCTTTCAGCCGGCTTCAGGCTGCGGAGTGCGTCGCGCACCTCGTGCAGGCCGCGCTCCATGCCGGCGATCATGTCGGGATCGACGCCGGCCGCGCGGCTGATGTCAATGCGCTCGGCGAGGCGGCGGACCTCGCCTTCCAGCACCTCGACGGCGCGGCGCGGCATGGCTTCCGTCAGGCGATTGGCGATTTCGGCGAGATCCTGCCGCAATTCCTTGAGAATCGGGCTGAAATCCGGCGGTTTCCGCAGCGTTTCGATCTGCTCCGTGATGGCGCGGAGCTGGTTTTCCAGGCCGGACAAATCCGGTCCAGGTGGAAGCGGTGCGTAGCCATGCGGCGGATAGCCAGGCGCGAGCGGCGGCGCATAGGAATAGTGGCGCAGCGCGTAAGGATCTGACGGATAACCGTAATTCACCGGCGGAAGCGGCGGCGTCGGAGCAGGACGTGCGGCGGCCGGGGCCGTCTCGCCGCTGTCGAGCGCGCGCATGCGGGCGGCGATCTGCTCCACCGCGTCATCGACATTCGCGGTCTGATCCGGCTGCGCATACGGCGGCGGCGGAGGCGCGTAATGGCCCTGATGCGGGCCGGGATAAGGCTGCTGCGGCGGCGACGGCGGATAATGGCCGGGCTGCGGATGGCCTTGATATCCTTGAGGATATGACGCTTGCGGTGGGTAACCGCCCTGCGGATATCCCTGCTGCGGGTGCGGGTAGGAGGCCGGGGGAAAGTAATAGGAATTGGGCGCAGCCGAACGTGTGTCCGGCCGTCCGGCAGTCTCGTTCATCCGCTGACGCTCATTCATGCCGTAAACCCACCTACAAGGGCATCGCGCCGTCGCGGGACCGCGTTCTGTAAACGTGGGGTTTCCAGCAGATGCGGTCCCGTTCCCGAAACCGACTTTTTCCTGTCAGGGTAAATAACCGGTTAACCGCAGGATTTTCTTAATAAAAACGCTCAGCCGTCGCGGAAACGCAATAGCGTATCGATCAAAGGCGATTCGCCAAGCATGATGCCGGAAAGCGTTCGTAATGCTCGGAATTCGGATCACATCATGCCGAATCTGAGAGCGAATGATGCGGAAACTTGGAGAAACCCGGCTTTTCGATCAACATTCATGCGCGATAACGGAGAATGGAAATGCCGGCTTACAAGGCGCCCGTCGAGGACGTGCTGTTTCTGCTCAATGACGTGTTCCACATCGAGCGCCACAACAACCTTCCCGGCTTCAGCGACGCCAGCCCCGATGTGCTCGAAGCCATCCTCGCAGAAGCCGGGAAGTTCTGTTCCGAGGTGCTCGCTCCTCTCAACCGTCAGGGCGATATTCAGGGATGTACGCGGCACGAGGACGGGCGCGTCACCACGCCGGACGGATTCAAGGCCGCCTATGACCAGCTGGTCGCGGGCGGCTGGATCGGCCTCTCATGCCCGACGCAATTCGGCGGGCAGGGCCTGCCGGCGACGATGACAACCGTCATCAATGAATTCCTCGCGTCGTCCAATCTCGCCTTCTCGATGTATTCCGGGCTTGTGCAAGGCGCGGTCGCAGCCATCGTCACGCACGGCTCGGATGAGCAGAAGAAAACCTACCTGCCGAAAATGGTGGAGGGCGTGTGGGCCGGCACCATGAATCTCACCGAGCCGCATTGCGGCACCGACCTTGGCCTTCTGCGCACCAAGGCGGTGAAGCAGGCGGACGGCTCTTACAAGATCTCCGGCACCAAGATCTTCATCTCCGGCGGCGAACAGGATCTCACCGAAAACATCATCCATCTCGTGATCGCGCGCATCGAAGGCGCGCCCGCGGGTACGAAAGGCATCTCGCTGTTCATCGTGCCGAAGCTGATGGTGAATGACGACGGCACGCTCGGCCAGCGCAATGGCGTTGCCTGCGGTTCGATCGAACACAAGATGGGCATCAAGGGCAGCGCCACCTGTGTGATGAATTACGACAACGCGACCGGCTATCTCATCGGCCAGGAGAATCGCGGACTTGCCGCCATGTTCACGATGATGAATGAAGCGCGGCTGGCCGTCGGCGTGCAGGGCCTGGCGATGTCGGAAGTCGCCTACCAGAACGCCGTCACCTACACCAAGGAGCGTTTGCAGGGGCGCGCGCTGACCGGGCCGAAATTTCCCGACAAGCCGGCCGATCCGATCATCGTGCATCCCGACGTGCGGCGCACGCTGATGACCATCCGCGCCTTCAACGAGGCGGCGCGCGCGCTTGTCCTCTGGACCTCGCTGTTCGGCGACATCGCGCACCGCTCGCAGGACGCGAAAGAGAAGCAGCACGCCGACGACATGATGGGGCTGCTGACGCCGGTGGTGAAGGGCGTGCTCACCGATCTCGGCTTTGCCAATGCGGTGAACGCGCAGCAGATGTTCGGCGGCCACGGCTACATTTCCGAGACCGGCATGGAGCAATTCGTGCGCGATGCGCGCATCCCGATGATCTATGAGGGCGCGAACGGCATCCAGGCGCTCGATCTCGTCGGCCGCAAACTGCCGAAGGATGGCGGCCGCGCGGCGATGGCGTTCTTCGCCGAGGTGCAGGGCTTTGTGAATATGCACAAAGGCGACGATGCGATGAAGCCTTATGTCGAGGCGCTGAATGTCTCGCTCGGACATCTGCAGCAGGCGACCATGTGGTTCATGCAGAATGCGATGAAGAACCCCGACAATGCCGGCGCCGGCGCGACCGATTACATGCATCTCTTCGGGCTGGTGGCGCTCGGTTATATGTGGGGCCGCATCGTCGTGTCGGTGAACGAGAAGCTGAAAGGTGGCGACACGTCAGGCGGTCTCGATGCGCAGGCGCTGAAGAACAAGCTAATCGTTGCGCGCTTCTTTGCCGAAAAGATGCTGCCGGAAACGAGCGCGCAACTCGCGCGTATCAGCGCGGGCGCGGGCAGTGTGATGGAGATGGGGATGGAGGGGTTTTAGGTGGCAGGGTTGTGCTTTTAGGTGTCAATACGCTCAAGTAGAAACTCTCTCGTTGCTTCGTTTAAAGAGACTACTCTCATTCGAAGAGAAGGATGTGGGAAGCAGCTAGCTATTGAGCGCGGGTCAGCTTTCACGTCGCGCGCCACAGCCAAAACTACGCGAACCTCTCCTTTGCAATGATTTAAGGACCAGCGTAGGTTCTCTAATAGCTCGGTGCCCCCAGCCTTAGAGATGCCCGACGAATTTCCTCGCGATCGATATGTTTTTCCGCCGTCAGTAAATTCGTCCTGCCAAAGTGTGACTGCAATTGTTTTCCCATCCGGACTTCTTGCTGACCAACTCCATCTCGGGTTCTTTCTAATGGTGCCGAAATAGGCGAACGCTGCAGTTTTCGACCATCGTTTTGCCATGCTGCTTTCCAAATGCTCCCACCATTAGGCTCCAGGCGCCTTCAAAAACTTGAGTGCGGCTGACGCAGGACTAGGATTCAAGCTGAACTCCGTCCTCGGGCGAACTGGAATTGTTGTCAAACGCTTGTATCGGCGCTTCTAGAGTTTCGCTGTTTCCATCAGTGCGCCTCTTCTCGCGTGCCAGGGCGCGTTGCATTTTCTTTACAGTCGAAGCTGCCGCTGCGGCTTCGTCGCCTTCAATTAGCTCGCGTTTGACGATCTCGTTTTTCAAAAGGTCTTTTAGATAATCCGGCTCCACACGAATGCCGGACAAGCGTCGAATATCCCGCCGCAAATGCTCGACAACAGAATCCGTGAGCAGGATGGCGGCAATCGTGAACTTGCTTGTGACTTGCTTCTGTTGAAGCAGGTCACTCATGGATGATTTTGAAAAGCCTTCACGCGAGAGGCATCCCAAACATTCGATGACTTCCTCGCTGCGAGGATTCGCGGTCAGAACATTGATGTCGCAAAGGAGTGTCTTGTCGATCGGCTTGGTGAACTGAACCTTGTAGATGCGCCAGTGGGCGCCATTTGTTAGGACAACCCAGTCAATGCCCTGATTGGCGGCATAGTCGACGGCTTGTTTGATGTGGGCGTCGTTCAGTTCGATGCCGATTGCTTTCGCTTCGATCAGAAACCGAATTTGATTGTCGGTTCGTACAGCCAGATCGACATAGGTGCCGCGGATCGCGAACTCGGTGGTTACATGCTGGTATTTGTCGTAGCCGAGTACGTCGGACAGCATGTCGCCAATAATAACAACAGTGTCCGACTCGCTGATGTCTCGCTGTTGTGCCTTCTGAAGTATCGATTGATAGCGCTTTAACTCGCTTGAAATTCGTGTAGCAACTTTTGAAGAAACCGGCATAGACGCCTCCCCAATCCCTTGAGGTATTTTCGGAGAGTCGCAATCATTGCGCAACCATAGATTGTACGGAAAAGAAATGTGATTTTGGTCGCTACGTTTGTCCAAGACGTAGGTGATTGGCCAAATCCGACCATGACGACGTGCACAATCTCTCCATTCCCGCGAAAGCGGGAATCCAGTGCTTGGATACGTTCTGGGTCCCCGCCTTCGCGGGGACTAGCGGAGGAGGGGGTATACTTCGCGTCATGAGGTAAGCGTAGCCGGATGACCGTGCGAGCCTCCAGCATTCCGCTGCGCTTCATGCGGGCTACAGCGAGCCCACGTTCTCTTGATGACGCAATGGTGGGTTCGGCGCTGCGCGCCTTAACCCACCCCACGAGCCCGTAGCCCGTAGGGCGGATTAGCGCAGCGTAATCCGCCGCTTCGCGTTATAATGGCCGACCATTTTTTACACCATTTTTTGTCATGCCTAACTATCGTCGTGCATTCGTTCCGGGCGGCTGCTGGTTCTTCACCGTCAATCTGCTTGATCGGCGCAGCAAAATGCTTGTCGATCGGATTGACCTGTTGCGCATTGCGACCGACAAAACGCGACAGCGGTACCCGTTCGATATCGATGCATGTGTCGTGCTTCCCGATCACATTCATGCGGTATGGACGCTCCCGCCGCACGATCCCGATTTCTCGACAAGATGGCGCCTTATCAAGTCCTATTTTGCAAAGGCGATGCCGCGAGATGAGCGCCTGAGCGCGATACGTTAAGCGCGCGGAGAACGTGGCGTCTGGCAGCGCCGGTTTTGGGAGCATCTCATTCGCGATGAAGCAGATTACGCGCGCCACATCGCATATTGCTACATCAATCCGGTCAAGCATGGGCTCGTGGCGCGTGTGCAGGATTGGCCGTATTCGTCGTTTCACCGCGATGTGCGTGCCGGAATTTTCCCTATCGATTGGGCTGGCGATGCCGATGAGGTTGGGATTTTCGGCGAGCGTTGACCCCGAAGGGCGGATTACGCTTCGCTAATCCGCCCTACGTCAGATTGAGCTACGTCAGATCGAGCAGCGTAGCCCGGATGGAGCGAAGCGAAATCCGGGAATACCATGGGCGCGCTAGTCGCTGCCCCGCATTACGCTGCGCGCCATGCGGGCTACACACCTCCTCACGATGAGAGCGGAGTTGGCGCTATAGACAAAGCACCACTCACCCGTGATGCGCCGATACTGCTTTCGTCACCTCGGCGGTGAGCTTTTGCGAAGCGGCGTTCGAGATGTCGCCGAGCGAGAGCATGCCGACCATGCGCTTGTTCTTGTCGATCACCGGCAGGCGGCGGATCTGCCGGTTCTGCATCAGGTTGATCGCCGCATGGACTTCGTCGCTGTCACGGCACCAGACGATGCCTTCGGTCATCACGTCGCGCGCGGTGAGCTTTTCAATGCCGCGGCCGTTGGCCACCCCCTTGCAGCAGATGTCGCGGTCAGTGACCATGCCGATCAGCTTGTCATTTTCGCCCACCGGCACCGCACCGATGTCGTTCTCGCGCATGCGCTGCGCAATCTCGGTAATTTTGGTGTCAGGCGAAACCCATTCACAGCCCTCGTGCATCGCGTTTTTCACTTTCATGATGGCGCTCCTTTCAGCGTTGCAGTTCGATCGTCCGCGCACTCCCCGTATTAAATTTTTTGCCGAACCGCGTGTCCTGCGGGAACCCGGGCAAGCGCGATTTTTCGCCCGGCGTGCAGACGAGGAGCTTCGGCCAAATTATCTGTCTCATGAGCAACGGGAGTCCGCTGCATTGGTTTCCAAGTTCCATGAGACATTGGTGTGATGGGGGCGCGGGCGACGGTAAACACGTCATTAACCAATTTGCCTGACCTTCGCAGGATCGCATAACGGGCGGTCCCGATGGATCGCCGCGGCATAACCCCATTCACATTCGCCATGGTCCGATTCATTTCTTCGATCATTTTTCCCACCGTCCGGGACCGGCGAGAGCTCGTCGTCTATGTCGCCAGTGCTACGGGGCTTGCGGTTGCGGTGGCCCTTGCGATCGACATCGCCAATCAGATGGCGTTTTTCGTGGACTGGGCGGCGTGTTTCCGCTCATGGGCAGTGACCATCTTCGCGGCGATCGTGATCGCTGTGCCGATCCTCTATGGCATCGGGCGCACGCATCTTTCGCTGCATCAGGCCAAGGCGATGGTGGAGCAACTGAGCCTGATG
>Ga0164243_10002110_pt1 | contig 33249 bp, 37 predicted proteins | sample OricompcompostOP_FD_108781 | JGI IMG/M metagenome (GOLD analysis project Ga0164243, IMG submission 108781) | Organic Plus compost microbial communities from Emeryville, California, USA - Original compost - Organic plus compost (OP) | ecosystem: Engineered > Solid waste > Mixed feedstock >... | reverse complement strand
GCTGCCACCAGCTTTGGCGTTTTTGTTCCGGGGCGTTGTCTTGAGTGCTGTCATTCATGGGCGCGGCCGTGATAGCGGTTTGCGCATGACTCCGGAAGAGATGGAAGCGCGGCTTCTTTACCGTGACGGGCTGATGCTGGTGCTCGACAAGCCGGCGGGCTTGCCCGTGCATCGTGGCCCGAAAGCGGCAGGCATGAAGAATGTCGGCGCGCTGGAGGACCATTTCGGTGCGCTCCGCTTCGGTCTGCCGCGGGCGCCGGCTCTGGCGCACCGGCTCGACCGCGAAACCTCCGGTTGCCTCGTTCTGGGACGCCACCGAAAAGCCTCGGAGACGCTGGGCAAGCTGTTCAAGGACGGCAGGATCGGCAAGACCTATTGGGCCGTGGTCGAAGGCGGCCCGGAAGAGGATGAGGGCACGATCGACCTGCCGCTCGGCCGCCGCGACGAAAATCGCGGCTGGTGGATGAAGGTCGATTCGGCCGGCCAGCCATCCATGACGCGGTGGAAGGTGATGGGGCGTTCCAGCGATGACCCCGCTCCCCAACCCTCCCCCTCAAGCGGGGAGGATGCAGACCGAGCCAGTGGTGAAAACAAGCAACTCACTTGGCTCGCGCTCGAACCCGTCACCGGCCGCACGCATCAGCTTCGCGTGCATTGCCAGGCAAAGGGCTGGCCGATCGTTGGCGACAACATCTACGGCACCGCGCCACGCTTCGGCGGGCCGGTCCTGCATCTCCTCGCCCGCGAGATCGTCGTTCCGCTTTACAAGAACCGCGACCCGATCCGCGTCACCGCGCCGGTGCCGCCGCATATGCGCGAGGCGCTGAAGGCATGTGGATGGGTGGAAGATGATCTTGCCGTCATTCCGGGACGCGCGTAGCGCGGACCCGGAATCCAGTACGGTCATGGATTCCGGGTTCGCGACCTGTGGTCGCGCCCCGGAATGACGGAGTTACAACTTCTCCGCCACCATCACACGGCCCGTTGCCGCGACCGCAAGCTGGCCCGCTTCATTGATGATGCGGCCTTTCATCTTGGCAACATCGGCCTTGCCGGACGAAGTCGGCGTGACTTCGGTGACTTTCCACTCCAGCGTGATGGTCTCGTCGGCAAAGACCGGCTTGTGAAAGCGAAGCGAGAAATCGAGCCCCACGACATCGGCGCGTGTGGAGAAATATGTTGCTGGTAAGGCCATCAAATGCGCGGCCGTCTGCGTGCCGCTGACAATCAGCTTCTTGTAGCGGCTGTTGGCCGCCACCTCTTCATCGTGATGCAACGGATTGAGATCGCGCGCGGCACGGGAGAAGGCTTTCGCATCCTCCGGCGTCATCGTCAGCGTTTCGGAAAATGTCTCACCGACATGGACGCGCATGAAACCTCACGCCGCGATCAGATGGCGGCCGTCATGTCCGGCGATCCGCAGATCGACGATCTGTCCTGCCTCACCGACATGGTCGATCCGCACAGGCGTGAAATGCTCGGTGCGTCCGATCGCTTCCGATTCAATCAGCACGCGCCGCATCAGGCCGGTTTCAGCATCGAGATGCTTATGCAGGGCCGCTTCGCCTTTTTCGCGCAGACGGCGTGCACGATCCTTTACGACATCGCGTGCGAGCTGCGGCATGCGTGCGGCCGGTGTGCCAGGACGCGGCGAGAACGGAAAGACGTGCAAATGGGTGAGGCCGCATTCGTCGACGATGTCGAGCGAGCGCGCGAACATGTCTTCGGTTTCGGTCGGAAAACCGGCGATAATATCGGCGCCGAACACCACATCCGGACGCAGAGAACGCACGCGTTCGCAGAAGGCAATCGCATCGCTGCGCAGATGGCGGCGCTTCATCCGCTTCAGGATCATGTCATCGCCGGCCTGCAGCGACAGATGCAGATGAGGCATCAGCCGCGCCTCGGAGCCGAACACGTCGAGAAGATCGTCATCGGCCTCAACCGAGTCGATCGATGACAACCGCAACCGCTGCAAGTCCAGCACATGCTTGAGGATTTGCTTCACCAGCGCGCCAAGCTTCGGCGTGCCGGGAAGGTTCTGGCCGTAGCTCGTGATGTCGACGCCGGTCAGCACGATCTCGCGATAACCGTTCTCGACCAGCCGGCGCACCTGCGTGACGATCTCGCCCATCGGCACGGAGCGCGAATTGCCTCGTCCGTAAGGGATGATGCAGAAGGTGCAGCGGTGATCGCAGCCATTCTGGATCTGCACGGTTGCCCGCGCACGGCCTTCGATGCCGTCGATCAGATGCAACGCGGTTTCACGCGCCGCCATGATGTCGTTGACGACGATCTTCTCTTCCGCATCGATGCCGAATGCACCACCGTCAAAGGCGCGGCGCGTATCGGCCCAGGCCGACACGTCGAATTTCTCGGTATTGCCGACCACGCGATCGACTTCCGGCATGGCGGCGAATGTCGCGGGCTCGGTCTGCGCGGCGCAGCCGGTCACGACGATGCGCGCTTGCGGATTCTCGCGGCGGAGCTTGCGGATCGCCTGCCGGGCCTGACGCACGGCTTCCGCCGTCACCGCGCAGGTGTTGATCACCACCGCATCCGTCAGACCGGCCTCACCCGCCTTCTGACGCATGATTTCGGATTCATGCGTGTTCAGGCGGCAACCGAATGTGACGATCTCGACGCTCATGACATCACGCCGGCGCAGACGCGCTAAACAGGACCGGGTCGAACTTGCCTTCGAACTCGAATGCAACCGATCCGGTCATCAGCACATGATCGTCGCGCTCACGCCATTCGATCACAAGATCGCCGCCGGGCAGCGACAGCTGCACCTTGCGATCGGTGCGGCCGAGCCGAGCCGCAGCCACCGCCGTCGCACAGGCCGCAGAGCCACACGCCTTGGTCAGGCCGGCGCCGCGTTCCCATGTGCGCATGACGATATGATCGCGCGACTTGACCGCAGCGAGCGTGATGTTGGCGCGGTCCGGGAAGATCGGGTGATGTTCAAGCATCTGCCCGAACTTCTCAAGATCGTAGGCGTAAGGATCGTCCACCCAGAACACCGCATGCGGGTTGCCCATGTTGACGACCGACGGCGTGTGCAGGATCGGCGCATCGATCGGCCCAACTTGCAATTCGATGCCGCGGGTGTCGCGGAATTCTTCCGCCAGGGGAATCTCCTGCCAGCCGAAACGCGGCTTGCCCATATCGACCGTGTAGGTGCCGGCCTCTGGCCCGCGCCAGCAATTGATCAGGCCGGCCTTGGTTTCGAAGGTCAGGGCATCCTTGCCGGTTTCGTCAAACACGATCGAGGCAACGCAGCGCATGCCGTTGCCGCAGGCGCCGGCTTCCGACCCGTCATTGTTATAGATGCGCACGAAGCTTTCGGTGCCGGCCGCGCGCGGCGGGTATAACGCCATTAACTGATCGTAGGGCGCGCCATTCGGACTGGCGATGGCCCGCGCCTCCTCGGGAGTAATGGCGGATGGATGCGCGCGCAGGTCGACAACGACAATTTCGTTGCCGATGCCATTCATTTTGACGAATGCGTGGTTCGCGAGCGCGCTCATGGTTACTTATGTTGTGGCCGGACTTTAATGGATGCCGCTTTATATGGGCCAATCAGACCCGCTTGGCCAGCCACCGAAATTAGACCCGGCGGCAAAAGGAATCGGCGGCATAAATCGCAATGGCGCATGTTACGACATGAAAAGGTCGGCATCGATTCGGATCATGCCGCCGCTTCAAGGAGTATCGACATGCTGTCTGCCCGATCGATGACCGCCGCCCTCCTGGCGCTCGCGATCATTTTCAGCGGTGGGCATGCTAACGCACAGACCTCCGCGCAACCCTCGCAGTCCGAAGGCGAATTCGGCGTCGAAATCACCTTGCCGGAAAAAACCGTGGTCTATCTGACCGGTTCGGGCACCTGGGACACGGCCTACGACACGCTGGTCGATGCCTTCAAGACCGTGCACGAATATATCGACCGGCGCGGGCTGAAGCCCGATGGCGACGCGATGATGATCTATACCGGCGCTGACGATACCGGCTTCGATTTCAAAGCCGCGGTTCCGGTCATGGGTCCGTTCGACAATCCGCCCAAGGGCGACATCAGCGTCGGCCCGTCGCCGACTGGTAAGGCCTACAAATTCGTCCATCGCGGCCCCTATGACGGGATGGAGAACCTCTACGAGGCCATCACCAATTTCTTCGACGAGAAGAATATCCAGCCGGGCGACATGTTCATCGAGCGCTATGTCACCGATCCGCGCACGACGCCGGAGGACGAGCTGGTCATCGAGGTGATCTTCCCGGTCCAGCCATAACAACCGATCTGGAAGAGGAGTGCCCGCATGCCCATTTATCGGGCATGGGCTCCAAAATCCTGATCGCGGTTCTGGTCGGGCTCGTCATCTGGGCGGGGTGGGTTGGCTTTACCGGCTGGAACCTCGAGTCCGACGTACAGATGGACACGAACGGCTACGTGGCGATGATCATTGGCGTCGTCGGGTCGTTGGTGGTTGGTATCGCCTTGATGACGCTGGTGTTTTACTCGAGCCGCAAAGGCTATGATGACGCCGCCGGCCACCACCAGGGCCGGCATGCCGACGACCTGGACTGACGGCGGAACACATCCAATTCCTTGACTTGGCGGGCGGTCGCCCCTAGTTTCCGCCCGTTCTCGAAAGAGATGTGACTTTGAGCCGCCGACCGGTCCGAGAGGCCGGAGGTCACCGCCCGACAGCGCGATGCGCCCTCGGGCGTCAATTGTGTTTGCAAATGGCTGTTCCGAGGACGGCCGCTGGAGCCCAAAGCGTGTTCGACAATCTGTCGCAACGGCTATCCGGAATTCTCGACAGCCTGACACGGCGCGGCGCGCTGTCGGCTGCCGACGTGGATACGGCCATGCGCGAGGTGCGGCGGGCGCTGCTCGAGGCCGACGTCGCGCTGGATGTTGCGCGCAGCTTCATCGACCGGGTGCGCGAGCGCGCTGTCGGCGTGGACGTCATCAAGTCAGTCACGCCCGGCCAGATGGTGGTCAAGATCGTCCACGACGAGCTGGTCAATACGCTTGGCTCGGACGCGCAGGCGGTCGATCTCAATGCGCCAGCGCCGGTTGCGATCATGATGGTCGGTCTGCAGGGCTCCGGCAAAACCACCACCACCGCCAAACTGGCAAAGCGCCTCACCGCGCTCAACAAATCCAAAGTCCTGATGGCCTCGCTCGATACCCGCCGCCCGGCGGCGATGGAGCAATTGGCCGTGCTCGGCAAGCAGGTCGAGGTCGATACGCTGCCGATCGTGCAGGGCCAGACGCCGACGCAGATTGCCAAGCGCGCGATCGAAGCCGCGCGTCTCGGCAGCTACGACGTCGTCATGCTCGATACCGCGGGCCGCATCACGCTCGACGAAGCGATGATGGCGGAAGCCGCCGACGTGAAGCGCGCTGCCGATCCGCATGAAGTTCTGCTCGTCGCCGACTCGCTGACCGGTCAGGACGCCGTCAATCTTGCCCGCTCATTCGACGAACGTGTCGGTCTGACGGGTATCGTCATGACGCGTGTCGACGGCGATGGCCGCGGCGGTGCCGCCCTGTCGATGCGCGCCGTCACCGGCAAGCCGATCAAGCTGATCGGCACCGGCGAAAAGATGGATGCGCTGGAGACTTTCGATCCTGCGCGTATCGCCGGCCGCATCCTCGGCATGGGCGACATCGTTTCGCTGGTCGAGAAGGCCGCCGCCAATATCGATGCCGAGAAGGCCGCGCGTACGGCCGAGCGGATGCGCAAGGGCGCCTTCGATCTTACTGATCTGCGCGAACAGCTCACGCAGATGCAGAAGCTCGGCGGCCTCGGTGGTCTGATGGGCATGATTCCCGGCGTCGCGAAGATGAAGAACCAGCTCGCTGCCGCCAATCTCGACGATTCACTTCTGAAGCGGCAATGCGCGATCATCGATTCGATGACGCCGAAGGAGCGCCGCAACCCCGATATCCTCAAGGCCAGCCGCAAGAAGCGCATCGCCGCAGGCTCCGGCACCAAGGTCGAAGAGATCAACAAGCTTCTGAAAATGCATCGCGGCATGGCCGACATGATGAAAGCCATGGGCGGCGCCAAGCGTGGTCCGATGGCCGGTCTTGCCAATGCGCTCGGCTTCGGCGGCGGCATGCCGTCGGCGGAAGAGATGCAGAAGATGGCGGAGAAAATGCAGGCGCAAGGCGGCGGCTTGCCGCCCGGCATGCCCAATCTGCCGAAGAATATTCCCGGATTGCCCGGCAACATGCCGGGCCTCGGCGGACCGAAATTACCCGGACTGGGCGGCTTTCCCGGTTTCGGGAAGAAGAAATGACAATGAACGCAACCTTCACCGTCATTCCGGGGCGCCAGGAAGTGGCGAGCCCGGAATCCATAACCACCAAGCGTGAGTATGGATTCCGGATCGCGCTTTCAGCGCATCCGGAAATGACACTGAATTAGAAGAAAGGACTCTATCAATGCCCGTCGTGATCCGCATGGCCCGTGCCGGTACCAAGAAGCGCCCGGTCTATCACATCGTTGTCGCCGACTCGCGCTCACCGCGCGATGGCCGCTTCATCGAGCGTCTCGGCTATTACAATCCGCTGATGGCGAAGGACAACAAGGACCGTCTCAAGTTCGATATCGAGAAGGCCAAGACCTGGCTCGCCAAGGGTGCGCAGCCGTCGGACCGCATCAAGCGCTTCCTCGATGACGCGGGTGTGTTGAAGCGCGAGCCGCGCAACAATCCGGAAAAGGCCATCCCGCGCAAAGAGCGCAAGGCGGCAGAAGCCGCGAAGGCAGCGGGCTAACCGCCTATGGCTGCGCGTCCGGATCGCGGGCGCGACCACAGAGTCTGCGTGGCGCAGATCGGTGCCGCGCACGGACTGAAAGGTGACGTGCGCCTGCGGTCTTTCACCGAAGATCCGCAGGCGTTTGCGCAATATGGTCCGCTGGAAACGGAGGACCGCACCCGGCGTCTCGAAATCGAATCGATGCGTCCGGCGAAGGACGCGTTCATCGTCCGCTTTCGCGGCGTGGCCGATCGCGACGCCGCCGATGTGTTGCGCGACATGAAGCTTTATGTCGATCGCAATCGGCTACCCGCCGTCGAGGAAGAAGAATTTTATCACACCGATCTCGTCGGCCTCGTTGCCGTGACGACGACAGGCGACCTGTTCGGCGACGTGGTCGGAATTCACAACTACGGTGCCGGCGACATCATCGAACTGAAGATCGCCGGCAGCGGCGAGACCGTGATGCTGTCGTTCGACCAGAAGACGTTCCCCGCCGTCGATATCGCCGGCGGCCGCATCGTCGTCGATCCGCCGGCCGAGATCATCGCCAAGGACGATGGCGACGAATCAGCGCCAGACGCCGGATAAAACTCATGACCTGGCGGGCCAGCATCCTCACTATTTTTCCGGACATGTTTCCGGGACCGCTGGGCATGAGCCTCGCCGGCAAGGCGCTGGCCGCCGGCACCTGGTCGCTCGAGACGATCGACATCCGCGATTTCGGCACCGGCATTCATCGGTCGGTGGACGACACGCCGTCCGGGGGCGGCCCCGGCATGGTGATGAAGGCCGACGTGATCGCCCGCGCGATCGATTCCGTCGCCGCCGATGACCGCCCCCGCCTCCTGATGAGCCCGCGCGGTCGGCCGTTGACCCAGCGGCGCGTGATCGAACTCTCGCAGGGACCGGGCGCCGTGCTGCTGTGCGGCCGGTTCGAGGGCGTCGATGAGCGGGTGATCGAGGCCCGCGGCCTCGAGGAGGTTTCGATCGGCGATTATGTGCTCTCGGGCGGGGAAATCGCCGGGCTGGTGCTGTTGGATGCCTGTATCCGCCTGTTGCCCGGCGTTATGGGCAAGGCCGCCTCGGGCGAGGAGGAGAGTTTCGCCCAAGGCCTTCTGGAATATCCGCATTTCACCCGGCCGCAGGTGTTCGAGGGCCGGCCGATCCCCGAGGTTCTGGTCTCTGGCGACCACGCCAAAGTCGCCGCCTGGCGCCGGGCCGAGGCGGAACGGTTAACCAAGGCCCGCCGCCCGGACCTGTGGGCAGCGTGGAAACCCGAAAATCCTGTCAAGAAAGAGCCCAAGTGACGGGTGACAAACCCACAGCTTTCGACTAGAACCGCGCCCGAAACCGGACAAATAGTCCCATTGCCGCGCCGCGCATGTCGGCGATGCATCCTTTGCACGCCGAGACCCGACGCCGCCGATACGGAGATTTCGCCATGAACGTTATTCAGCAGATTGAACAGGAACAGGTCGCGAAGCTCTCCGCCAACAAGACCATTCCCGATTTCGAGCCGGGCGACACCCTGCTCGTGAATGTGAAGGTGAAGGAAGGCGAGCGCACTCGCGTGCAGGCTTATGAAGGCGTATGCATCGCGCGCTCCGGTGGCGGCCTCAACGAGAACTTCACCGTCCGCAAGATCTCTTACGGCGAAGGTGTCGAGCGCGTTTTCCCGCTCTATGGCCCCGTGATCGATTCGATCAAGGTCGTGCGCCGCGGCAAGGTGCGTCGCGCCAAGCTGTATTATCTGCGCGGCCTGCGCGGCAAGTCGGCCCGCATCGCCGAGGCCCAGGGCCGTCATGGCGGCAATGCCGACGCTGCGAAGCAAGCGGCCGAGTAACCGACCCTTCACGCCTCGTCTTCAAAAAGGCCGCCGCGTGCGGCCTTTTTCATGCGTTTATGGCACCGAGGTTGCGCGACCGCATTCATTGCGGCCTTAGTCTTGAATTGTTATATCCTGTCCATGAACAACGTCCGGCCAACCATGCACATTGCTTTCGTGCTGCGGGATCACGACCGCCTGCCCGGTCGTTTCTTCGGCCGGATGACGGCTTCGATTCAGGCTGGCCTTTGACGCTCGCGTGTTGCGCTGCATGTCCAGCGCACCGGCCTGCCCCATCCATTCGAAACCGTTTCTTTTAGACGAGACACATCATGAAGCCTCGCACCCTGTACGATAAAATCTGGGATGACCACGTCGTTGACGAACAGCCCGACGGCACCTGCCTGCTCTATATCGACCGGCATCTGGTGCACGAGGTGACGTCGCCGCAGGCCTTCGAAGGCCTGCGCAATTCGGGCCGCAAAGTGCGCGCGCCGGAAAAGACGCTGGCCGTTGTCGATCACAATGTCCCGACCACCGACCGGTCGCTGCCTAATCCCGATCCGGAAAGCGCCGAGCAAATCAAGGTGCTCGCGGAAAACGCGCGCGACTTCGGCCTCGAATATTACAACGAGTACGACAAGCGTCAGGGCATCGTGCACATCATCGGTCCGGAGCAGGGCTTCACGCTGCCCGGCACGACGATCGTGTGCGGCGACAGTCACACGGCGACGCATGGTGCGTTCGGCGCGCTGGCCTATGGTATCGGCACGTCTGAGGTCGAGCATGTGCTGGCGACGCAGACGCTGATCCAGAAGAAATCGAAGAACATGCGCGCCGTCGTCGATGGTCAATTGCCGCCCGGCGTGACAGCGAAGGACATCATCCTCGCCATCATCGGCGAGATCGGCACGGCTGGTGGCACCGGGTACGCGCTCGAATATGCCGGCGAAGCCATCCGTTCGATCTCGATGGAAGGCCGCATGACGATCTGCAACATGTCGATCGAAGGCGGTGCGCGTGCCGGCATGGTCGCGCCGGACGAAAAGACCTACGAGTATCTCAAGGGGCGGCCGAAAGCACCGAAGGGCGCACACTGGGATAACGCGATCCGCTACTGGGATTCGCTGCGCACCGATGACGGCGCATTCTTCGATGCCGAGATTCGTCTCGATGCGGCGAAGCTGCCGCCGCTCGTGACGTGGGGTACAAGTCCGGAAGACGTCATCTCCATCACCGGCAAGGTGCCGAATCCGGATGACATCCAGGACGAAGCCAAACGCCTCTCGAAGAGGCGCGCGCTGGAATATATCGGCCTGACGCCAGGCACGAAGATCACGGACATCAAGCTTGACCGCGTGTTCATCGGCTCCTGCACCAATGGCCGCATCGAGGATCTGCGCGAAGCGGCCCGCATCGTGAATGGTCACACGGTCAACGGCAACGTGAATGCGATGATCGTGCCGGGCTCGGGTCTTGTGAAGGAGCAGGCGGAGGCCGAAGGTCTGGACAAGATCTTCATCAAGGCCGGTTTTGAATGGCGCGAGCCAGGCTGCTCGATGTGTCTGGCGATGAACCCGGACAAGCTGAAGCCGGAAGAGCGTTGCGCTTCGACATCGAACCGCAACTTCGAAGGTCGTCAGGGCTTCAAGGGCCGCACGCATCTCGTCTCACCGGCAATGGCCGCAGCGGCCGCGATTGCCGGACATTTCGTTGACGTGCGCGAGTGGAAGTAATCGCCCGTCGACGCTGTCACAAACAAAAAGGCCCGCTGAGGCGGGCCTTTTTCTTTTCTCGCGCCGATTGCGTCAGAACCAGAAGCCGAAGCGCGGGCCGCCCCAGAAGCCGACGCTGAAGCCCGGCGCATAGGCGTAAGACCGCCAATAAGGCCGATACGCATAGCGCCACGGCCGATAACCCCATGGCCGGTAATAGCCATAACGCCAGGGTCTGTAATAGCCCCAGCGCGGACCCCAATAACGGTGGCGCGGCCCCCACCAAGCATAGCGCGGGCCCCCGTACCGGCCGCGCCAGCCCCAGTGACGATGGCGCCAATAAGCACCGCGATACGCCCAGCGACGAGGGCCATACCAGTAACGTCGCTGCCCGGAAAATTCCGTCTGTTGCATATTGCTGGCGCCATCCGCGCGGGCCTTGGCTGTGGCCGGCGCGGGAAATGCCAACAGAAGTGCGACGCCGGCAACGGCTATCGCCGTGACGAGCTTAGTCATACGCAAACTCCTGCTCTAACGTCGCCTCCAGCCCATGAACGCATCATTGTGAAATCGGTTGCGTCCGTTGCGGAGCGTCGTAGTGCGACGCAAACAAAAGGCCCGCACTTGCGGGCCTTTTTCTATCGTATGAACTACCGCCGGTTAAAACCACACACCGAAACCTGGTCCGCCGGAGAAGCCAAAACGCACGCCCGGCCGATAATAGGGTCCATAATAGCCGTATGGCCGATAATAGCCGTAACGCGGCCCCCAATAACGCGGTCCACGATAGCCGTAATAACGGCGGGGACCATAATAGCGCCGATACCCATAATGGCGGTGATGCCAATGACGACGCTGCGAGCTGAACTCCGTTGTCTCAACTCCAGATCTGTTCTGCAGACCGTTCGCCGGCGCTGCTGTTTTTGCACTGGCCGGCATCGCCATCAGTGCCACAACACCCGCCGCTGCCAAGACGGTTGCGATCATTCTCATTAACTCTCTCCTCGTTCACACGTCGCCTTAATTCGATAACGCGCACAGAGGCTTACAGTTTCGTGCCGACACTGAAAACAAAAGGCCCGCCTTGCAGCGGGCCTTCGAATTGTTCGGCGCTATTTCTATCAATAGTAACGATAGTAGCGGTACGGCCGGTAGTAGCGCGGACGATAATAATACCGGTACGGACGATAGTAGCGATACGGACGATAGTAGCGATAATAATACCGGCGCGCGCTGATTTCGTCGTGCTGAACTGCCGGAGAGGACGTCTGCACACTCTCAGCCGCCGACGCGGCACTGACGGGGGCCGGAGAGAACGCGAGAAGCGCGCCCAGAACGGCGAAGCAGGCGAGATACTTGATCATCAGTTTCTCCAAGGGTGAATCGCCGCCTGTCACCTTAGACGCCAGCAGGCCGGCGATTCAATCGTGCGCAAACAATGAAACGGTGAAACGGCGAGTAATCTTAACCACGCACCCAACGACAACGCATCTGCGGTGTGATGACCGTGCCGCTCGGCCGATACTCCGTCGCGTACCAATCGACGCAATGTCGCACCGCACCTGGACCAGGCCAGGAATAATCGCCCGGACGTGGATAATCCCATGCCGGCGGCTGCGTCCGCTGAATGCGGATGCGTGGCCGCTGCCGTGTCTGCGCGGAGAGCTCCGATGCCAGCACCCTTTCTGTCCGTCCATTCATCTTTATTTCACTGACGTGGAAAGAGTCGGTCGCATGGGCGACGTTGCAGAGCATCAGGGCGGCGGCGGTGGTGAAGATCAGTTTCATACGCTGGACGCTCCCTTATCTGCTTTCGCACGTCAACCGCGCGTTTGAATGGCATGGCTATCCCGGCCTATGGTGGTAGGATGAAATCTGCCTTTTCCGATCGACAGCAGCGTGAAGCGCTTGAGGACCTTGAGCGCGTGCAGCATGAGGGTGGCCTGCTGTCGGCGTGGCTGCGACAGACCACCGCGGCTGAAAGTGACATGGCTGACCCGATCGAACGGTGGGGCCGGCTGATCGGACGCACACTGGCCATAGTCGCCTTCCTCGGCCTTTGCGTATATTTTCACCTCACCTATGTCCGCTGACTCGCCCGACCCGTCCGCAAATCCGCTCACCGACCCTCTGTCCTGGCGAGCGGTCAGGGCGCTGTCGCTTGACGACATGGAAGCGATTGCGACCGATGCCTTTCGCCGGCTGCCCGAGAATTTCCAGGCGCTATGCGAGGGGGTCGTGATTCGTGTCGAGGATTTTCCGACGGACGATGTGGTCACCCTCATGAGGCTGGACAGCGAGTTCGATATCCTTGGCCTGTTTCAGGGCGTCGGGCTGCCGTTCCGTTCCGAGAGCGCGCCAACGCAGATGCCCAACATGGTCTGGCTGTATCGCAGACCTATCCTCGATTACTGGGCCGAACACGAGGAAACACTGGGCGCAATCATCACTCACGTCCTGGTGCACGAGATCGGTCACCATTTCGGACTCTCCGACGAGGACATGGAAACGATCGAAGCCAGCGTCGCCTAGACGTCGGCTTTGCTTCCATCGAAGCCGACGCGTGTTCTTCACGCGAGCCGGCCGTCGCCGGACGACGCCGGCTATGGGTCGGCGAAGGCCGGTATCCACTTCGCTCGAAAGCGCTCTCTATTCTCGCTCAAACAGCTTTCGACAATAGCGGGAACGAGAACGAGCGCCTGCGAGAAATCCTGTAGACCGCTGCCGGCGGGACATTTTTGAGCGTTCGACCGATACAGACGGCTTTCAGCCCGGCCCGATCCAGGACACGGAGCGGAATCGGACAACGCGGTCCATACGTGAACTGATAAAACGATGCGTCGGATCGCAGATATCCAAACGCGCCGGCCAGGATTGCAATGACTTTCCTCGGCGACATCGAAAGCAGCGGCAGCCCGCTGACCACGGCGCCGTATGGCGCATCGCTCAGAGCCTTGGCTTGTGCCAGTCGTGCCGCATCCATCCAAAGTATGCGAGCTTCAGGAAATCGTTGGCCCAGCACACGCACGAAATCGGAGCCATATTCCACGAGCGTCAGATCGTGTTCGTGCACACCACGGGCGAGCAGCGCACGGGTGAAGACACCCATGCCGGGTCCGAGTTCGAGCACCGGGCCCGTGTCGGCCTTAATCTCAGACGTAATCAGTTCGGCAAGCGCCCCACCCGACGGCGTGACCGAGGCGACTTGCAGCGGATTTGCGGCCCAGGCACGGAAGAACGGAATAATATCGGCTCGGCTCACGTCACAACCTCGTTTCAGCAAAAGAATCCACGTGAATGTCGGTTACTCGAACGATATCCGCTCAACGGAGCTTCAAGATCGATCTAAACGCTGTTAAGTTACTTATCGCGCCATATCTGAACGGTGTCAAGATAGAACTATGAAGGCCAGAAAGCCTAAAACGCCTGACAGCCGGTCAGGCCCCCGGGAGAGCTATCATCATGGCGCATTGCATGACGCACTGATCCGGGCCGCCGATGAAATCCTGACGGAAAAAGGCATTGAAGGTTTCAGCTTGCGGGAGGCAGCGCGGCGCGCGCAGGTCTCTCCGGCTGCGCCAGCGCATCACTTTGGCAGCGCAGCCGGCCTGCTAACTGAGGTTGCCATAGCCGGCTTTGACCAGCTGTCGAAGGATCTACGCGAGGCCGGTCAGGCGGAAGGCTCTCCGGGGCAACGACTGCGAGCGCAGGGCAAGGCTTATGTCAGCTTCGCCCTCGCATATCCGGGGCGCTTTCATCTGATGTTTCGGCACGAACTCGTCTTGAGTCAGACCGAGCGGCTGACGACTGCAGCCAAAGCCTGCATGAGCGAACTGGAAACCAGCATCGTCGCGTATCTAACTGCAAGGAAAGAACCGATAAACACCGAAACCGTGCGGGCTCGATTGCTAGGCGCGTGGTCCGCCGTTCACGGTTTTTCCCATCTTGCCCTGGACGGAAAGTTCACCACTATGGCGCATCCGCATTCACTGTCCGACTTCGTGTCGGACGAATTACCCGCCATGCTCCGCGCCTTGTGGCCGGATTGATAACACAGCGATGACCTGCCATTGCATTGAAGGGAGAACCTATGCGCCACAAGCCGTGCCTGACTGCGTCCGATGTTCAGAAAATGGCCGCGGCCTGCCGGGCCGAAGCCGAAAAAAACAAATGGAGCGTCACCATCGCCATCACCGACGAAGCCGGGTTCCTGCACTACCTTGAGCGCATGGAGGGCGCCGGCCCGACCAGCGCGGAAGTCGCTGTCGCCAAGGCCAAGACCTCGGCCATCACCCGTCGTCCCTCGAAGTTCTGGGAAGACCGGATTAAGGACCGCCCGGCCTTCATGAATTTCCCCGGCGTGCTGCAGATCCAGGGCGGCCTGCCGATCATGTATGAGGGCGAATGCGTGGGCGCGATCGGGGTTTCCGGTGTCCAGTCGCACGAGGACGAGCAGATCGCCAAGGCCGGAATCGACGCGCTGGTCTGATCCGCGCGGCTGAGACTTGACCCCGCGTCTTTCGGGCTTAAACAAAGGCCGCAAAGGCGTGGGGCACCCCCGGGTTCCCCGACGAAGGAGCCGGATTGATGGAAAAATTTACAGTTCTGGAAGGCGTCGCGGCGCCGCTGAAAGTGGTCAATGTCGACACCGACATGATCATCCCGAAGCAATATCTGAAGACCATCAAGCGCACCGGTCTCGGCAAGGGTTTGTTCTCGGAAAAGCGCTTCAACGATGATGGCAGCGAGAACCCGGATTTCGTGCTCAACAAGCCGGCCTATCGCAACGCCAAGATCCTCGTGGTCGGCGACAATTTCGGCTGCGGCTCCTCGCGCGAACATGCGCCCTGGGCGCTGCTCGATTTCGGCATCCGCTGCGTGATCTCGACCTCGTTCGGCGACATCTTCTACAACAACAGCTTCAAGAACGGCATCCTGCCGATCCGCGTCTCGCAGGAGGATCTTGAGAAGCTGTTCGACGATGCCGAACGCGGCGCCAATGCAACGCTGACGATCGACCTCGAAAATCAGGAAATCCGCGGACCGGATGGTGGCGCCATCAAGTTCGATATCGATCCGCATCGCAAGCATTGCCTGCTGAACGGCCTCGACGACATCGGCCTGACGATGGTCAAGAAGGACAAGATCGACTCGTTCGAGAGCAAGGTCGGCGCCGAGCGCCCGTGGATGTAACAGCTTTCAAAATCAGATGATGCAATGGCCGGGCTTATCGCCCGGCCATTTTGTTTTCAGAGCGTTTTCGAGCGAAGTGGATACCGGTTCGCGTGAAGAAAACGCGTCAAAAAAAGAGCTAGAGCCTCGGCTTTGATTCCATCAAAGCCGGAAAGGCTCTAACGGATGCGCGTCAACGCCAGCCACACGCCGCCGCCGATCAGAAAGACGCCGCTGAGTTTCGAAATCATCCGTACACGTGCTCGCGTGAAGAACAATCGCGCGCGGCCGGTCAGGATTGCATAAGAACCGTCCGTAATCGCAGCCGTAAACATTGCTGTTGCACCAAGCAGGATCACCTGCGCGACATAGTCGCCCTTCGGGTCGACGAATTGCGGGATGAAGGCGCCGAAGAAAATCAGCACTTTCGGGTTGCTGAGCATCACCAGAAAGCCCTGCAGGAAAAATCCGCCGCGCGGCGCTTGCGTCTTGCCCATTTCGTCCAGTTTGCCCGACGCGCGAAACATCTTGATGCCGATCCAGACAAGATAGGCAGCGCCGATAAAGCGCACCCAGTCGAACCACACGCCCATTGTCTCAATGACGGAGGCAAGACCGATCACCAGCACGCCGACAAAGACCGCAAGCCCAAGCTGCGTGCCGGCAACATTGAGAAGACCGGCGCGTGTGCCATGCGTCAGCGAGTTGGCAACGATCAGCGTCACCGTCGGGCCGGGGACCAGCGTGAAGACGACACAGGCGAGGAGATAGGCGGCGAGAAATTCGAAGGACATGAGGCTTGCCTTATTGCAGCGAAGTGCTTTCTCTACTCCGCTCATTCCCGCGAAAGCGGGAATCCAGTCTTAGGCTCTGGGTCCCCGCCTGCGCGGGGACGAGCGGATGATGAGTCCACTGATGCAAACCCATCAGCCTCGGGCCGCAATCGCATCTGCAACCGCGACCGTGCGACGCGCGATATCCGCATGCATGCGCTCAACCATGCGGCCATCGAGCATGATCGCGCCCTTGTCTGCATTTTCGGGCAGTTCGAACGCCGCGATGAACTTCCGTGCCTGCGCAATCTCCGCCGCGCTTGGCGAGAAGATTTCGTTGCATGGAGCAATCTGGTTTGGATGAATCAGCGTCTTGCCGTCCATGCCAAGATCGCGGCCTTGTTCACATTCGGCAACGAAACCCTCAGCGTTACCGATGTCGTTGAATACACCATCGAGAATCGCAATGCCGTAAGCACGCGCGGCAAGAACGCAGCCTGTGATCCACGGCAGCATCGGCGCGCGCCCCGGGACCAACCGCGCCGACGTTTCTTTGGCAAGATCGTTGGTACCGAGCACGAAACCAGCCAGCCGCGTTTCAGAATCTCTGGCAGCAGCGGCGATACCAGCGACATTGAGGATCGCAATCGGCGTTTCGATCATCGCCCAGAGCCGCGTCCTGTGGTCCGTGCCCATATCGAGCAAGCGGCGGCCGAGCATCTCGAGTTGCCGTGAATTGTTGATCTTCGGAACGAGGATTGCATCCGGCGCCGCGTGAGCGGCGGCCGCCAGATCATCCGCATGCCAAGGCGTATCGATACCATTGACGCGGATGAAAACCTCACGCGCACCGAATCCACCCGCTTTCACCGTCGCTGCAACCTGCTCGCGCGCCTGCACCTTGGCATCTGGCGCGACCGCGTCCTCCAGATCGATAATGATGCCGTCGACCGGCAGCGTCCGCGCCTTCTCGATCGCGCGGGCATTGGAGCCGGGCATATACAGTACAGAACGGCGCGGTCGGATGGTCATCGAAGTCCCCTATCATCACCCACGGCGGCGGGCGATCCAGTATAGGCAGGAATCGAAAATGTGCGACAAGACTGAACGCACCGCTTTCGTAGTGCAGACAATGGGGATGATTGAATGAACACCGATCCCTGGTTGGCGGGCATGGATGGCTGCCGCGCCGGCTGGGTCGCGGTTTTCCTCCGGCCAACCGGCGACGATGTTCGCGTACGGATTTTGCCGCGCTTTTCCAACATCACCGAAGCGCCGGAGAAGCCCGTCGTCATCGCGGTCGATATTCCGATCGGGCTTCCGGAGCACACGGGTCCCGGCGGACGTTCAGCGGAAAATGCCATCCGCCCGCTCCTAGGCGCACGACAATCGTCGGTGTTTTCCGTCCCCTCGCGCGCAGCGCTTGAAACAGCTGATTATCGTGAGGCCTGCAACATCGCGCTGACCACCTCGGATCCGCCGCGCAAAATCTCCAAACAGCTTTTCATGATCGCACCGAAGATCCGTGAGGTCGACGCGGCAGTGCGCGATGACAAAGCCCTGGCCACGAGGACATTCGAAGTGCATCCCGAAGCCGCCTTCTGGCGGCTGAATGGCGAGCGTGCATTGACCGAGCCGAAAAAGGTCAAAGGCAAGGTCTATGAACCGGGCCTGCGTCTGCGGCGCGAATTGCTGATTGCATCCAGCTTGCCGCGTAACCATGTCGAGACTGCGCCGCCAATGGGAGCCGCCGCGGACGACCTGCTCGATGCATTGGCCTGCGCGGCCATCGCGCGGCGCATTCACGCCGGTATTGCGCGACCATACCCCGATCCACCGCCACGCGACGCTCATGGGTTGCCGATGGCGATCTGGACGTGATTTAAGGACATCGTCCTTGGTTTCTCGGGGTTGCAAAACCCGCGCTTGCGAGCCTGGAATCCAGAAACATCCACCGAATTGCCGCCGGATTCCGAGCCCCAATTCTTCGAAATATCCCGGAATGACGGCAGAAGAGCAATAAACATGCGTTTTCCGAGCCGCCTTCTTGAAGGCTACACCGCTTTTCTGGGCGGCCGCTTGCGCGAGGAACAGAGCCGCTATCAGGCCCTCGCGGAAAAGGGGCAATCACCCGAAATCATGGTGATCGGCTGTTGCGATTCCCGTGTCTCGCCGGAAGTCATCTTCGATGCCGGTCCTGGCGAGCTTTTCGTCGTACGCAACGTCGCCAATATCATTCCGCCCTATGAACCGGACGGCCATGCGCATGGTGTGTCTGCCGCACTCGAGTTCGGCGTCGCTGCCCTCAAGGTCAAACACATTGTTGTCCTTGGCCATGCGCAATGTGGCGGCGTGCGCGCCTTCGCCGAAGACGCAGAACCACTGACCCCGGGCGACTTTATCGGCAACTGGATGAGGTTGATGGCCCCCGCGGCGGACAAGGCCGGACCGCGCGGATCGCTTTCGCCTGCCGATTACCTCCGCAAGCTCGAACAGGCGAACATCCTCAACAGCCTCGACAACCTCATGACCTTTCCGCGCCTCGCCGAGCTGATCAAGCGCGGTGATGTGCTGGTGCATGGCGCCTATTTCGGTGTCGCGACCGGCGCGCTGTCGGTGTGTACGCGCGAGAAGACGGAGTTTGTGCCCGTCGCACAGACCGAACATGCGAGAGTGCTCGCAGGGCCGAGGTTCTAGAGCCGTCATTCCGGGGCGCGGACAAAGTCCGTGAGCCCGGAATCCATATTTTCTTCGAGAACTCTGGAGCCCGGGTTCACGCGCTAACGCGCGTGCCCCGGAATGACCAAGACTTACGCCGCTTTCTGCTTCGCGGTGATCAGCTTGCGGTTGATCAGGCTCTCGGCGATCTGGATCGCGTTGAGCGCCGCGCCCTTACGCAGATTGTCGGACACGCACCACAGCACGAGCCCGTTCTCGACGGTCGGGTCTTCGCGCACGCGGCTGACATAAGTCGCGTCTTCGCCCGCTGCTTCGTATGGCGTGACGTAGCCACCATTCTCGCGCTTGTCGACGACCAGCACGCCGGGCGCATTGCGCAGCACGTCATGGGCTTCGTCGACGGTGATCTCATTCTCAAATTCGATATTCACCGCTTCCGAGTGGCCGATAAAGACTGGCACGCGCACGCATGTGGCGTTCAGCTTGATCTTCGGATCGAGGATCTTCTTGGTCTCGGCCACCATCTTCCACTCTTCTTTCGTGGAGCCGTCGTCCATGAAGACATCGATATGCGGGATTACGTTGAAGGCGATCCGCTTGGTGAACTTCTTGGTCTCGATCTCACCGAGCGAATAGACCGCCTTGGTCTGGCGATCGAGTTCGTCCATCCCGTCCTTGCCCGCACCCGACACCGATTGGTAGGTCGAGACGACGACGCGCTTGATCTTGGCCTTGTCGTGCAGCGGCTTCAGCACCACGACGAGCTGCGCGGTCGAGCAGTTCGGATTGGCGATGATGCCCTTCTTGGTGAAACCGGTGATCGCATCGGCATTCACTTCCGGCACGACCAGCGGCACGTCCGGGTCCATGCGCCATTGCGACGAATTGTCGATCACCACCGCGCCCTGCGCCGCGATCTTCGGCGACCATTCCTTCGACACGGCACCGCCGGCCGACATCAGGCAGATGTCGATATCGGAAAAGTCGTAATGCTCGAGCGCTTTGGCTTTCAGCGTTTTGTCGCCGTAGGACACTTCCACGCCCTGCGAGCGACGCGAGGCAATGGCGACGACCTCGTCGGCGGGGAACCGCCGCTCGGCCAGGATTTCGAGCATTTCGCGGCCCACATTGCCCGTGGCGCCGACAACCGCGACCTTGTAACCCATCGTTGACTCTCCGGCGGAAAATTGCCCGCGTTTGCGCAATGCAGAAACCGGACGGAGGGGCTTCTAAGCGAGAAACACAGCCATGACAACGTCGGCCTGAAAGGCCGCCGAGGGGGGCAGTTTCTTGAGGCAATTTACAGGGACCAGAAGCGTCCCGTCGCGACCCATTTCCGGTATAGCAAACCCATCCCATGGCGATCTTCTCCGGGCGCAGTTTCAGGCAGGGCAGTCGCGGTTCCGCCGCGAGCTGACCTTTGCCTGGCTGCGGCTGTCGCTGTTTCTGGCGCAGGGTCAATGGCTTAAGCGCGCGTCGCGGGCCGCTATCGCCGGCTTCGATCGGGCCGGTCTCGTCATCGAAAATCTGACCTGGCAGGCCGCCACCTCAGCCATCCGCGGGATCAAGTGGCAGAAAGCCGCGTTGATCGCGACCGAGCCTTTCGTCCTGCCATCGGAGTGGCGGGCGGCGCTGATACGAATCTTGGCCTATCTCGGCGGCATCGCCGTCCTGTCGATTATTGCTGCCGCGTTCTTCAAACAGTCTGAGGTGGCAGCCGTCAGCGAACCCGCGCCACGGCGCGCCTGGGTTGAGGTGGACAAACCCTGGCCCGCCTTCGAGATGTCGGTCCCCGGTATCAACGACGACATGCGTTATGCCATCCAGCGCCACGCCGAAGGCGGCGGCCGCAAGGATACGATGTCGTTCGGCGAACTGGGGAAGACCGATCGCTTTGCAAGCGTCGAAATCTATCGCGCCGGGCAGGAGGTCACGACTTTCGGCAAGGCTGACGACGAGATCGCTTTGCGCGCCTCCGAATTCGGCCGCGTTTCCATCATCGAAGAAACAATCCCGATCCCGTCGAAATTCGGCATGTTTCAGGTGTTCGAATTCGCGATCAAACCATTCAACAGCTACCGGTGCATCGGCTTTTCAAATGCATTCGACGACCAGCGGCTGCAGATCAGCGGCATGGCCTGCAACCTGAACACGATCGTCGATCGTTCGGCGATCTCCTGCGCACTGGATCGACTGTCGCTGATCTGGGCCGCAAGCGACCCGGAAATCACGCGTCTGTTCGCGCATGCCGAATTGCGACGTGACTTCTGCGGGCAGCGCGACTCGCTGATGTATGCGACGCCAAAGCGAGGCAGCAGCGACATCACAAGTGCGGCGAAACCGAAGCTGCGCGGGCGTCTGGCGCGCTAGATACTGAGACTGGCCGGCGGCACGATCGGCAGATCGCGGCCGACGATGCGATCGAGTTGCAGCCAGGATTCGATGCGCTTGCTGATCTCGCGATCGCCTTCGACCCGCAATGCCTTGCGCACGGCCTCGCGCCACGTGGCATGGCCGAGATAGACTGACACCATCGCCGACATCTCGCCGGTCACTGTGACATCGACCGGGAAACCAGGATCCTTGTAGCAGACATCCACCATCGACGGCTCCAGAACGAGCCAATGCTTGCGCAAACCGGTCCGGCAACGGGCAACACCTGACAGATCGAAGCGCACCACAACGCGATGCGGTGGCAACGCATCGCGATCAACGCGGCGGCGCAGAGCCCACATCAGCACGGTGGAATCGCGGTCTCCGGGCATGATCTTGTCGCGCCCATAAATCAGCCCCCAGCGGCCGATCACATTGATGACTTCGCGCAAGGCTTCACCGGCCTGCGTCAAACCCCATTGATGACCCTTACGATCCGAACGCAGACGCTTGGAGACAATTCCATCCTGCTCAAGCTGACGCAGCCGCTCTGCCAGCAACGCGCGTGACATCAGCGGCACGCCACGATGAATGTCGTTGAAGCTTCGCTCGCCGCTCATGATCTCGCGCAGAATCAACGGTGTCCAACGGGTCGCGACGATCTCCGCGCCCTTCGCAACAGGACAAAACTGCCCATAACCGCCTTTCGCCATGGCGTGATCAAACCACAAACGTCCGCACCAGTACAGATAATGGACTTGTTGAAGAGCCTCCTTCGCCCCCAAATGCGAGCAACAAGAAACGGGCGAGGGCGATCACGTTCAGGAGGGTTCAATGGTGACAGCCGTTCAGAAACAAGACTTGCGAACGCAAGAGAAAGACGAATCCGACCCGTTCGAGCGGGTTAAGCACATCCTTCAGGACTTTATCGCGCGTTGCGCGATACATGACGCCAGCGATGAGTTCGTATCCGAAAATTTTGCGGCTCTGAAAAACGCGCGCCTGATGTCGGTGGCCGTGCCGGTGGAGCTGGGCGGCGACGGGCTCGATCAAGAAAATTTGTCTGAGCTGCTTCGGATGATGGCGCGCGCCTGCAGCTCGACGGCACTCGCCTATTCCATGCACACGCATGTGACAGCATTGCTGGCATGGCGATGGCGCAATCAGAAAGCACCGGTCGATGCCGTGCTCAAGCGCATTGCGACCGAGCAGATTGTGCTGATTTCGAGTGGCGGCTCGGATTGGCTTGAGAGTTCGGGAACGGCAGAGCGCGTCGATGGCGGTTTTCTGATCAAAGGAGCGAAAGGATTTGCCAGCGGCGTTCCGGCCGGAACCATGCTGAACACCAGCGCCATTTATGATGATCCGGAAACAGGTCAGACGGTTCTGCATTTCATGGTTCCGCTCAGCGCCAAGGAAGTCACCATCGATGCAAACTGGCGCGCCATGGGCATGCGCGGCACCGGATCGCATCAGGTTCACATCGACGGCTTCTTCGTTGCCGACGCCGCGATCGCGCTTAAGCGCCCACGCGGTAACTGGCACCCGCTCTTCCATCTCATCTCGATGATCGCATTTCCGCTGATCTACTCGGTCTATTACGGCGTTGCGGAAGCGATGCGTGACGCGGCACTCAAGACCGTGAAGCGGCGGCCACTGACTCCACAGATGATCGATCTCGTGGGGGCACTCGACACCGAGCTCGCCGCCGCGCGTGTCGCACTGGCGGATATGTTGGTCACGACCCACGGACAGCCAGGGCCGGACACAACCAACCGCATGTTTCAGGATCGCAGCAACCTTGTGCGCGCTTTGCTCGCGACGGCCGATAAGGCGCTCGAACTCGCCCATGGCGGCGGATATCTGCGCACTGGTCCGATCGAGCGGCTGTTCCGCGATATGCAGGCGGCTCGCTATCATCCGCTGGCACCATACGCGCAACGCGACCTGGCTGGCCGCATGGCGCTTGGTCTGCCGCTTGATGGGAAGGTGTGTTGAAGCTCCATCAAACCGTCATCGCCGGGCTTGCCCCGGCGATCCATTTTCGATTGATGGGCACGCGGTGTCATAAGGCGTCAGTGACGCCGTCTTCAACGGGCATGCCCGCGTGTCACCTTTATTTCAAAAACGGATTGGGCGAACCACGTCCCGGCTTTTGTCTCGGCGGATAATTCTTTTCCAGATAATCGAGGATAAGTTTGCGATCCTCACCTTCGATCGGATTCATGCCGTGCTTGGTGGTCATCCAGTTCAGCGAGTCATCCCACCCCACGCGCGTCAGACCTTGCTGCGCCACGATCTTGAAGCCATGGCAGGCCGTACAGGCATAGAATGTTTCTTCGCGCCCATGGCCAGCAGGCAGGTCCTCAGGTGATTCATCCGTTGGCGTAAAAGTTCGCTGCTGACCCTGCGCAAACGAAACATCGATGGTCGTTGACGCGACCAACACAGCAGCAAACAACAAGAAGACGAATCGCCGCGCACAACGCGCGGCGATACATTGAGTCGTGCGAGACATTGACATCCGAGACACGCGATCAACCCACCAGCACGCGGATGCGATGCATTGGATTGGCGCCATAGCCTTGCGGATTCCAGAAGCCCGCAACAAAGGGCTGCGCAATGCCGCGGGAATCGGTGCCTCTTGTCCAGATCTCGAAATAGCCGTCAGACGGCAGCTTCACCGTCGCCGTCCAGCGCTGCCAATCATATTTGTTTTTCGGCTTCGAGACTTGGGCACGCTGCCAGGTGGCGCCGTAATCGGTCGAGATATCGACCTGCTTCACCTCGTTATCGCCGGCCCACGACGCACCACGCAGCTTCACTTCGCGCGTGCCGGCTGGAATCTTCGTGCCGTCGGCCGGATTGGTGATGATCGAACGCACCGGCATCGACTCGAGGTCTTTCATATTCTTCTCGTCGGCCTTGCCGCCCGGCACCATCGGATTGATGGCCACGCGATAGGACGTGCCGCCCATGCCTTGGCCGTCATGCACCTTGTCTCTGATCCAGATGCGATTGAGCCATTTCGCCGAGACAGAGCCGGGCCATCCGCCGATGATGAGACGCACTGGACCACCGTGAATGGTCGGCAGCGGCTGTCCGTTCATCGCCCAGACGATGAGATTGTTCTCGTCCATCAGCTTCTTGATCGGCACGCCACGCGAAATCGCCACGCGATTGGTGTCGCCGGACAGATGGGGATCGGCGCCATAATGGCCGCTGAACACGGCCGACGGTTTCACGCCAGCCGCCTTCAACACGTCGGCTACGCGCACGCCGGTCCATTCCGCACAGCCGACGCCGCCATTGGTCCATTGATTGCCGCGTGCTTGCGGCGTGAAGAACGAGCGGCCATTGCCGCCGCATTCCAGCACCATGCGGCGCGTCACCGGCTTGAACTTCGCCTTCAGTTCGCCAAGCGTGATATCAAACGGCGTGTTGACCTCGCCGTCGATCTTGATCGACCATTTGTCGGCATCCTTGGCCGCTTCGGGAATCTGCCCATTATTGCGGATGAAGAATTTCGCAAATGGCGTGGTGTCGTCGTCGAGCTGGCTCTCTGGTGTCTCTGCCACCAGCGGCTTTTCACCGAGCACGACCAGCTTGTCGCTCTTGCCCGGAAAATTCAGCGGGATCGGTCCCTTCGCCGGAGCGGCGGCTGAGGGCGGAGCCGCAGGTTTGTCCTGTGCAAGGGCACCGGGCATCAATCCGCCCGGCATGTTTTGTGAAAATGGAATGGCACCTCCGACCGTGGCGCCGACGGCGGCAAGACCCGCCCCTCCCAAAAAGCCGCGCCGATTCACATCCGGCTTGCGCCCAAATACCACCGCGTCGGCTCGCTCCGGGTCGTCCTTGTACAATTCCTCCATCGACCGCTCGATTTTGGACATTCGTTTCCTCGCTTTCCGGCATCGCCATGCCGTTTTTGTTTTCGCAACACCTCCGTGCTACGTATTCAATAATCCTAATACGACGGAATCCGTGGTCAATCTGCAACAGACGGTGGTGCGGCGCGGTATCAGCGCGCAGAAGACTTGGTGGAATGAACCAAAGCCGCGTAGAGTGCGTTTGAATCGAAATTCACGAGGACGGCCATGCGCCTGAGTACCGTTTCAGCCCTTGCAGCAGCCGCGTTCGGCGGCGTTTTGCTGCTGTCCAGCGTACCGGCCTACGCCCAGACCCGGCGGTCGCAGGAGGACTTCTTCTATTACACCAACCAGCAGCGTGATTTGCGGCACAAGCCCCGTTCGCGCATCACGGTGCAGCGGCGCTCCTATCTCGATCCGGGGCCTGAGCTTATCCCCGGCGAGTACAAATACCGCGACTATGCCGAGCCTCTCTACTATTCCCCTCTCGCCGACGCCGTGCCGAACCAGACCTGGAGCCGTAACCCGTTCAATGGCCCGTTTGACGTGCCTTACAAGCCATGGCCGGGTCGGGTCGACTGGTGGTAGGCATCAATAATCAGGTTAATAAAAAAGCGCGGGCCGAGACCCGCGCTTTTTTTATGACCTTGCAACGAAGCGAAAACTCTATCGTTGCGCCTTGCTGCGATCGAACGCCGCCCAGACACCTTCGTCGCCGTCCCAGGAGCCGCGGCTGGCGCCTTTCGAATATTCGGTGGCGCGCTGCTCGAAGAAATTGGCGTGTTCGACGCCGTTGAGGATTTCGACCAGCCACGGCAGCGGATGCGGCTTCACCTGCGTATAGCCGCCTTCGCTCGCCTCGAAATATCCGAACACGGTCGGCAGCCGCAGCTGCGTCAGCCGCCAGTCGGCGACATAGCGGACATAGGACTGAATCTCCTGTGGCTTCATGCCTTCGACATCGCCGAGATTGAAGGCGAGATCGACGAAGCTTTCTTCCAGCTTCACCATCGTCTTGGCGACATCGATGATGTCATCGCGGACCGCTGGCGTGACCGCACCGGTTTCACGATTCCACTCATGAAACAGCTTGATGATGCCTTCGCAATGCAGGCTTTCATCGCGCACTGACCAGCTCACGATCTGGCCCATGCCGTTCATCTTGTTGTGGCGCGGGAAATTCAGCAGCATCGCAAAGCTGGCGAACAGCGCCATGCCTTCGGTGAAGGCGCCGAACATCGCCAGCGTCCGCGCGACATCGGCGACCGTATCGACGCCGAACTCGTGCATGTAATCGGCCTTGGCGCGCATCTCGCCATAGTCGCGAAACGCCTCGAACTCGGTCTTCGGCATGCCCAGCGTCTTCAGCAGCAAGGCATAGGCATCGATATGCACCGTCTCCATATTGGTGAAGGCGGCCATCATCATCTGCACGGTCAGCGGCTGGAAGATCGGGATGTAGCGCTTGAGATAATTGTCGCCGACCTCGATATCCGATTGCGTGAAGAAGCGGAAGATCTGCGTCAGCAGATCGCGCTCGTTCGGCGTGATGCGATCCGACGCCCAATCCTTCAGGTCGGCGCCGAGCGGCACCTCCTCGCCCATCCAGTGCGTCTGTTGCTGCCGCTTCCAGAACTCATAAGCCCAGGCATAACGATCGACATCGTAGGTCCCGGTCGATTCGAGGAGACCGATCTTGCCCGTGCCGATCAAGCTGCGCGGATCGACATAGGTTATATCGAGCGGCGGCGCGATCTCGAAGCTCATTACTGACATGCGAGGCACTCCTCGTAATCGGTACGCGCCTGGACCCGCATCGTTGTTGCCTTGCCATCCTCTTTTGCAAGCTTGCCGGCGAAGGCCGCGCGCGAGATCGACTTGGAGCGGCAGTAATACAGACTCTTGATGCCGCGCTCCCATGCCGTCCAGTGCAGCATGTGCAAGTCCCACTTATCGACGTCGGCCGGGATGTAGAGATTGAGCGACTGGCTCTGACAGATGAACGGGGTGCGGTCGGCGGCAAGATCGATGATCCAGCGCTGATCGATTTCAAACGCGGTCCGGAAGATCATCTTCTCGTGGTCGCTCAGAATATCGAGATGCGCGACCGAACCTTCATGCTCGATGATCGATTGCCAGGTGTCCTGTGTATCCGCGCCCTTTTCTGCCAGCACCTTTTGTAGATAGGGATTGCGCACGGAAAACGCGCCGGACAAGGTCTTGTGCGTATAGATATTGGCCGGGATCGGCTCGACGCAGGCACTGGTGCCGCCGCAGATGATGCTGATCGACGCGGTCGGCGCGATCGCAATCTTGTGGCTGAAGCGCGCGACGATGTTGCGCTCGGCCGCGTCGGGGCATGAACCTCTCTCTTTCGCCAGCGCGACCGATGCGGCATCGGCATCGCGGCGGATCTTGCGGAACATCTTGAAGTTCCAGGATTTCGCCAACGCGCTTTCGAACGGAATGCCCTGCGATTGCAGGAAAGAATGAAAGCCCATGACGCCGAGCCCGACCGAGCGCTCGCGCAAGGCGGCGTAACGCGCGCGCTTCATGCCGTCCGGTGCAACGTCGATGAAATGCGTCAAGACGTTATCAAGGAAACGCATCACGTCCTCGATGAAGCCCGGCGCATCGCACCATTCATTCCAGGTCTCGACATTGAGCGATGAGAGACAGCAAACAGCCGTGCGCTCCTCGTCTCTGTGATCGATGCCGGTCGGCAGCGTGATCTCGCTGCACAGATTCGATGTTGAGACCTTCAGGCCGAGTTCGCGTTGGTGCTTCGGCAAGGCGCGGTTCACCGCATCGATAAAGAGCAGATAGGGCTCGCCGGTCTGCAGCCGCGTTTCGAGAATGCGTTGCCAGAGCTGGCGCGCATTGACTTCGCGCATCACTTCATTGGTCTTCGGGCTGCGCAGCTTGAACATCGCGCCTGCCTTCACCGCCTCCATGAATTCGTCGGTGATGTTGATGCCGTGATGCAGGTTGAGGCCCTTGCGATTGAAGTCGCCGGACGCCTTGCGGATTTCCAGGAATTCCTCGATCTCCGGATGATGGATATCGAGATACACGGCGGCCGAGCCACGGCGCAGCGAGCCTTGCGAGATCGCCAGCGTCAGGCCGTCCATCACATGGATGAAGGGGATGATGCCGGAGGTTTCGCCACCCTTCACCTTCTCGCCGATCGAACGAACCTTCCCCCAATAGGTGCCGATGCCGCCGCCGTTCGAGGCGAGCCACACATTCTCGTTCCAGGTGCCGACGATGCCGTCGAGCGAATCGGGCACCGAGTTCAGGAAGCAGGAGATCGGCAGGCCGCGCGGCGCACCGCCATTGGACAGCACAGGTGTCGCTGGCATGAACCAGAGCTGCGACATCGCATCGTAAAGACGCTGCGCATGCGCAACGTCATCGGCAAAAGCGCAGGAGACCCGCGCGAACATGTCCTGATAGCTTTCGCCTTCGAGGAGATAGCGGTCCTTCAGCGTCGCCTTGCCGAAATTGGTCAGGAGTTCATCGCGGCTGCGATCGAGCTTGAGGTCGGAGGGCTTGGGCTGTGGTGCGAGCGGTCCAAGCAGCGGAGCCCGGGTTTGCGGCTGCGGCTCGACAGCGGCCGCCGGCTTGTCGCCGTCCAATGCAAAAAGCTGGGGCTCGCGCGGCGGCACAAGAACCGCAGCCCGGTGATTCGGCGAAACAAGATCGCCGCGTCGGTCGAAATCGAAGGCATTGGCAGACATCGGCTCACCCCTGAATTCGGTAGGGGCAAGGAGCCAGCGGACGGCTTGCGGCTTCAGCCCACGCGCGGACGCACGTGGTTGCAAGCGTCCCTCCGGAGCACCCCGCCCGAGGACGTTTCATCGATCACGGCAGGTCTCCTGGCTTGCGGGTCCTGGTCGCCGTCTGGTCTTCCCGGCACCTCAAAAGGCACCAGTGACACGATGAAAGACAGTGACTCGCCGCTTACAGTTGCGGGGGCAGCCCCGGAATGGCCGTTCTGGCGCACCGGGTTCCCTCTTAGCCTCAAAGGCACACCAGATGGTGTGCTTTAAGGACCGTGATGACTAGATACGGTAGTCAGGCTGAGTGAGTCGTCAAGCGCTATTTGACGATTTTGCAAACGTCATTGCGAGGCGCGGCTTGACGATTGGCCGTTACCTCCCCCTGCAAGGGGAGGTCGACTGCCGAGCGAAGCGCAGGCAGTCGGGTGGGGTCGCTCCTCAATGCAAGGGACCCCTCCCCAACCCTCCCCCTTCTAAGGGGAGGGAGCGCACCGTTCGTATCGCTCCAATGGATACGATCAGGCGACCTGCTTCTCGATTTCCTCAGCGATCGCGTCGCCCATCTCCGTCGTGCCGATCGTCGGCTCGCCCTTGGCGGCGATATCGGCCGTACGCAGGCCGCGGGCCAGAGCGGCCGAGATCGCATTGTCGACCATGTCGGCTTCCTTGCCCATGTCGAAGGAATAGCGCAGCGCCATGCCGAACGAGGCGATCATCGCGATGGGATTGGCCAGGCCCTTGCCGGCAATGTCAGGCGCCGAGCCATGGACCGGCTCGTACATCGCCTTGCGCTTGCCGGTCTTGGGATTTATCTCGCCGAGCGACGCCGAAGCCAGCATGCCGAGCGAGCCTGTCAGCATGGCGGCGATATCGGACAGCAGATCGCCGAACAGATTGTCGGTGACGATCACATCGAACTGCTTGGGATTCTTGACGAGCTGCATGCCGCCGGAATCGGCGAGCTGATGCTCGAGCGTCACGTCCTTGAATTCACGGGCGTGCACCTGCGTGACGACCTCGTTCCACAGAACGCCGGTCTTCATCACATTGCGCTTCTCCATCGACGTCACCTTGTTGCGGCGCTTGCGTGCCAGCTCGAAGGCAACACGGGAGATCCGCTCGATTTCGTAGGTGTCGTAGACCTGCGTATCGACTGCGCGCTTCTGACCGTTGCCGATGTCGGTGATGGTCTTAGGCTCACCGAAATAGACGCCGCCGGTCAGCTCACGCAAAATCATGATGTCGAGGCCATCGACCAGTTCGCGCTTGAGCGACGAGGCGTCGGCCAAAGCCGGATAGGTCACCGCCGGACGCAGGTTGGCGTAGAGCGCGAGATCCTTACGCAGACGCAGCAGGCCAGCTTCCGGACGGGCTTCGTAGGGCACGCTATCCCACTGCGGGCCGCCGACCGCACCGAAAATCACCGCGTCCGCGGCTTCGGCCTTGGCCATGGTTTCATCGGTGATCGAGACCTTATGGGCGTCATAGCAGGCGCCGCCGACCAGCCCTTCGTCGAAGGTAAAGTTCGCCAGACCCTTTTTGTTGAACAGGTCGATCAGCTTTTTGACCTCCGCCATGACTTCGGGACCGATGCCGTCGCCGGCGAGCAGAAGGAGCTTGTGACTGGCCATGAAGGGGACGCCTCGCAGGATGGAAAGGTGGCCGAGTGCTAAAGGGCCGGGCGACAAATGACAAGGCGGTGCCGGCCGCTGTCGAACCGTCCGCCGCCGGCCGGTTGAAAGAGCAGCTATTGCCGTTCGTCCCCGCGAAAGCGGGGACCCAGAGTCAAACGCTGGATCCCCGCCTTCGCGGGGATGAGCGGTCAATGGATGAGGTGACGCGCTTCAGTCTCGCCCCGGTAGAAACATCGCGAAGGGCTCGTCGACTGTTCGCTTAAGGAATGTCCGGTATGCAGCGTGGCTCGCGTGATCCGGGGCGATCCGGCCGAACGCTGCATCCTTGATGGCGTGCATCGGCACGAATGCGATCGGTGCGGCGATCGGCGTGAGATGCGAGCCGCGCCCGGCCAGCAATGTCGTCAGGATGCCATGCATCTCGCCGGTGATGGTCGGACGCGACACGGTGATCAGCCGGTATTGTCCGTGTCTGTTGGTGACGAGGTAGACGTGCCCCGACTGGTTCGGCACCGCCACCGAACCGAATTGCGAAAAGTCGGAATCGAGCCGTTCACCCTCGCGAAAGACCAGACTGGACTGCGCATCATCCCAGAGGATGTCGGTACGATAGGCGTAGATCGCACCCGGCTCGCCGAATGATGGCCGCAGTGTGAGATAAGTGCCTTCGATCCATTTGACCGAGCGGCGTGCATAGGCGCCGAGTTCGTCCGGCGCTATCCCGTTTTCATTCGCGACCGGCGGGACAGCGTTCATCTCCCCCTTGCGCAGCACGACGCCCAGCGCTTCCTCCAGCCGGATCGTCGTCGCCAGCGTGAAAGGCCGGCGGCCGGACAAGGCCTTTTCCAGCGTCGAAATGCTGATCCTCGCTTCGTCCGCAAGCTGCTGACGCGACATGCGCCGCCGCGCGATCTCTTCACGCACCGTCACCGCGACGACGCGGCTTTGCTCGGGCGTCAATTGCTTCTCGGACACCAGCATCGCCCTTAAATCTCCTCACCGAACCGTAACGGCCCGCACAAACCCGTAAAGACTGCTTCGCCTCGCGGCGGATGAATGACGAAAATTCTCGAACATCACGCTCGAACAATCACGCGTCTGCGCGCACCAATCCTGCCATGAAACGGTTCGCAAAGGAGCAGTGCGATGGGAGCGACGGCAATCACGTCCGCGATCAGGATGAATCATTCGAGTCTGGATGAGCTACAGCCAAGAGCATCACGGGCGCGGGTCCGCGTCTGGCAAATCGGGACGAAAATCTTGACCGCGATTGTGCTAGCAATTGCGGCTTTTTTTATGAATTTTCACGCCAGCGCGCGGGCAGAAGACCAAGTTTGGCCGAACCAGCTGACGTCCGGCTCATTGTTGCTGCGCAACGGCAATGAATACATCGAAGCGCCGCGGCTCGGCGCCGACTATGACCTCACCGTCAGCGGTCCGACCATCCGCGGTCGTGTGACGCAGATCTTCCATAACAACACCCAGAACTGGGTGGAGGCCGTTTACGTTTATCCGCTGGCAGAAGACGGCGCTGTCGACACATTGAAGATGGTGATCGGCGAGCGCATCGTGGTTGGCGAGATCAAGGAGCGGAAGACCGCCCGCGCGATCTACGAACAGGCCAAGGCGTCCGGCTACAAAGCCTCGCTGATCGAACAGGAGCGCCCGAACATCTTCACCAACTCGGTGGCCAATATCGGCCCCGGTGAAACCGTGCTGGTGCAGATCGAATATCAGCAGGCGGTGAAGCAATCGGCCGATACGTTTTCGCTGCGCATCCCGCTGGTCGTCGCGCCGCGCTACAATCCGGCGCCGGTCGCGCAGACCGTCGACTTCAGAACAGATGGCAATGGCTGGGGCAGCAGCAACGATCCGGTACCGGATCGCGACCGTATCACCTCGCCCGTTCTCGATCCGCGCGAGCAGGGCCCGGTGAATCCGGTTCAGATCACCGTGCGCCTGCAAGCCGGCTTTCCGCTTGCCGATGTGAAGAGCCATCATCATCAGGTGACGACGGAGAACGTGTCGGCCGACACGCAGGTCATCAAGCTTATCGAAGGGCCGGTGCCGGCCGATCGCGATTTCGAACTGACCTGGACATCGGCAGCGCAGCGCGCCCCATCGGTCGGCCTGTTCCGCGAACGCGTCGGCAATGACGATTATCTGCTGGCTTTCGTCACGCCGCCGTCACTCGAGCAGGCGCAGGAGCAGCGCGCGCGTGAAGCGATCTTCGTCATCGACAATTCCGGCTCGATGGGCGGCATATCGATGACGCAGGCGAAAGCGAGCCTGCTCTATGCACTGGATCGCCTGAAGCCTTCGGATCGATTCAATGTCATCCGCTTCGACAATACATACGATGTGCTGTTCTCCGACAGCGTGCCTGCAAATACCGAGAATGTTGCGCGTGCCAAGGCCTTCGTGTCGGCGCTGGATGCGCGCGGCGGTACCGAGATGGTTCCGGCAATGAAGGCAGCGCTGACCGATGCCCGCGCGACGGAATCGAACTTGTTGCGTCAGGTCGTCTTCCTGACCGACGGCGCCATCGGCAACGACCAGCAATTGCTCGACACCCTCGCCGCCATGCGGGGCCGCTCGCGCGTGTTCATGGTCGGCATCGGCTCGGCGCCGAATTCCTTTCTGATGAAT
>Ga0164243_10002109_pt1 | contig 33250 bp, 21 predicted proteins | sample OricompcompostOP_FD_108781 | JGI IMG/M metagenome (GOLD analysis project Ga0164243, IMG submission 108781) | Organic Plus compost microbial communities from Emeryville, California, USA - Original compost - Organic plus compost (OP) | ecosystem: Engineered > Solid waste > Mixed feedstock >... | reverse complement strand
TGTCGCCCGACGGCCATTGCCACGCCTTTGATCACCGCGCGCAGGGCACCGTCTTTGGCAGCGGCGCGGCGGTGGTGGTGCTGCGCCGGCTGCGCGACGCGCTGGCCGATGGCGACCATGTCTGGGCGATCATCAAGGGCTCGGCCATCAACAATGACGGCACGGCCAAGGCCGGCTATCTGGCCCCCAGCGTCGAGGGCCAGGCCCAGGCCGTGGCCGAGGCGCTGGTCATGGCCGGGGTTTCCTCGGACGGCATCGGCTATGTCGAATGCCACGGCACCGGCACCGCGCTGGGCGACCCGATCGAGGTCGCGGCGCTGAACCACGCCTATGCGCGGGTTTCGGAGGGCACGCGGCAGGGGCCGTGCCGCATCGGCTCGGTCAAGACCAATATCGGCCATCTCGACACCGCCGCCGGCAGCGCCGGGCTGATCAAGGCGGCGCTGGCGGTGCATCACGGGCGGATCCCGCCCAGCCTGGGCTATGAGGCGCCGAACCCTGCCATCGACTTCGAGGGCGGGCCGTTCCAGGTCAACGACCGGCTGTCGGACTGGCCGCTGCCGGGGCCGCGCCGCGCCGGGGTGAACGCGCTGGGCGTCGGCGGCACCAATGCGCATGTGATCGTGCAGGAACCGCCCTTGGCCGAGGCGTCGGGCGAATCCGACTGGCCGTTCCACATCATCGCCGTCTCGGGGCGTAGCAAGGCGGCGCTGGATGCCAATTCGGCCGCGCTGGCGGGCTGGCTGGCGGCCAATCCGGCCGTGAACATGGCCGATCTGTCCTTTACCCTGATCCAGGGCCGGCGGCAGTTCGACCGCCGCCGCGTGCTGGTCGCCCATGATGCGGCCCAGGCGGCGCGGCTTCTGGCCGAGCCCGACCCGCACCTGGTCTTTGACCACCAGCAGGCGGGCGATCCGGCCCAGGCGGTGTTCATGCTGCCCGGCGGCGGCGCGCAATATGCCGGCATGGCGCGCGGGCTTTACGAAACCGAGCCGGTATTCCGCGAATGGATGGACCGCGGGTTGGACCATATGGCAGCCGCGCATGGCGCCGACCTGCGGGCGCTGTGGCTGCCCGAGCCGGGGCTTGAGGCCGAGGCGGACCGGCGGCTTTTACAGCCCTCGCTGCAACTGCCGCTGCTGATGATCACCGAATATGCGCTGGCGCAGTTGTGGATGTCCTGGGGCGTGGCCCCCGCCGCGCTGATCGGCCATTCCATGGGCGAGAACACCGCCGCCTGCATCGCCGGGGTCATGTCCTTTGAGGATTGCATCGGCCTGGTTCGCCTGCGCGGGCTGCTGTTCGACCGGGTCCCGGCGGGCGGGATGCTGTCGGTGCCGCTGGCGCCCGAGGATTTCGCCGCCGAGATGGAGGCGCTGGGGCTGGATCTGGCGGCGGTGAACGGGCCGGGCCTGTCGGTGGTCTCGGGTCCCGATGCCGCGCTGGACCGCTTTGCCGAACGCATGGCGGCGCGCGAGGTGGAATGCCAGCGCATCGCCATCTCGATCGCCGCGCATTCGCGGCTGCTGGACGGGGTGCTGGACGAGTTCCGGGCCTATCTCGCCTCGATCCCGCTGAATGCGCCGCGGATCCCGGTCGTCTCGAACCGCTCGGGCCTGCCGCTGAGCGACGAACAGGCGACCAGCCCGGATTACTGGGTGCAGCATCTGCGCGGCACGGTGCGCTTTGCCGACGGCATCGCCCATCTGGCGCAGGTGCCGGGGCGGGTGTTCGTCGAGATGGGTCCCGGCCGCGCCATGCAGGCCATGGCCAAGGCGCATCCGGCAATTGCCGCCAACCGAGTGATTTCCACCCTGCGCCACCGCGACCATGCGACCGGCGACGACAGCTATTTCATGGCGGCGCTGGCGCGGTTCTGGGCCTGCGGCGGGCGGATCGACTGGGACCAGATCTGGGGCGGCGCGCGGCGCCGGCGCCTGTCGTTGCCCGGCTATGCCTTTCAGCGCAAGCCCTATTTCATCGAACGCGCCGCCCATGCCGCGGCCGAGGCGGCCCAGGACCTGGCCCGGATCGACGCGCCCGCCGATTGGGGCTGGCGTCCGGCCTGGAAACTCGCCGCGCCGAATATCGAGATCGGGCCGCGGGGGCCGGTGGCGCCGCAGGCATGGACCTGGCTGGTCTTTGCCGACGATCTGGGCCTGGCCGCGCGCCTGACCGAGGGCTTGCGCGCCCGTGGCCAGCGCGTCGCCGTGGTCGAGGTGGGCGATACCTTCGCCGATAAGGGCGATGGCCGCTTCCTGCTGCCGGTCGAATCGGACCGCGAAGGTTATGAGATGCTGCTGGCGGCGCTGGCCGGGCAGGACATGGTGCCCGACCGCATCCTGCATCTGTGGTCGGTGACGCAGGGGGCGAAGTTCCGCCCCGGCTCCAGCCTGCTCAACAGCCAGTTGGAACGCGGCTTCTTCGGCCTTTTGCACCTGGCGCAGGCCATCGGCGCCGAGCTGCCGGATGCGACGCTGGAGCTGATCGCCATGTGCAACGACGCGCTGCGCGTCGCGGACGAACCCGCGCCGGCGCCGGAAAAGGCCGCCGCCGCCGGGCCGATCCGCGTCATGCCGCATGAGATGGCGAATATCCGCGCCCGGCTGGTGGACATCCGCCTGCCGGCGAAGGGCCTGGACGCGCTGGCCGCCGATCTGCTGGAAGAGGCGCTGGCCCCCTCGGGCGCCGCCGTTGCCGCCTGGCGCAACGGGCGGCGCTTTGAACAAAGCCTTGAAAAGGTGGCGCTGGAAGACGACGGCATGGCCGCCATCCCGCAGGGCGCGGCCTGCCTGATCACCGGCGGCTTCGGCGGCATCGGCCAGGCCGTCGCCCGCGAACTGGCAGGGCGCGGCGGCGCGAAACTGGCGCTGACCACGCGCGGCCGGGTGGATTCGCCCGCCGTCATGGCCTCGGTCCGGCAGTTGGAATCGCTGGGCGCCGAGGTGCTGGCGATCCGCGCCGACGTGACCAGCCCCGAGGACATGGCCCGCGCCCTGGCCGAGACGCGGGCGCGCTTTGGCAGCCTTGACGTGGTGCTGCACGCGGCGGGGGTGATCCGCGACGGCCTGATGGCCGCCAAGACCGATGACGAGGCCTGGGACGTGCTGGCGCCGAAGCTGCTGGGCACCCGCGCGCTCATCGGGGCGCTGGCGGAAAATCCCGCAAAGCTGACGGTGCTGTTTTCCTCGACCTCCTCGGTGATCGCGCCGGCCGGGCAGGCGGATTACGTTGCCGCCAACGAATACCTGAACGCGGTGGCGCGTTCGGCGCCGCCGGCCTTGGGCCGCGTGGTCGCGGTCAACTGGGGCGTCTGGGCCGATGCCGGCATGGCGGCGCGGGCGATGGGGCTGGATACCGCCCTGGCCGTGGCGGTGCCGCAGGGCCGGCCGCTCTTGGACGAAAGCCTGCCGATGCCGGGCGGGCGCGAGTTCCGCAGCGCGCTGAAGATGCAGGACTGGATCATCGGCGGCCACAGGACCGCCCAGGGCCAGGCGCTGATGCCCGGCACAGGCTGGATCGAACTGGTGGCCGAGGCGGCGCTGGAATGCGGGCTGGCCCTGCCGCTGGCGATCCGCGCACTGGAATTCCGCCGCCCGGTGCTGGTTTCCGACACCGCGCTGGTCAGCACTCGCGTCTCACCCGAGGGCGACGGCCTGCGCATCGAGATCCTGGACGATCCGCAGGGCGAGCCGAATGTCTCGGCCCTGGTCGCGGGCTTGCAGGAACCGGCACCCGAGCCGCTGGCCCTCGGCGGGCCGTGGGACCGGGACGGGCAGGGCGCGGCGCTGCCTTCTGCGCAAGAGGGGCAGATGGCTTTCGGCCCGCGCTGGCAGGTGCTGCGCCGCTATCGCATCGCCGGGGACGAGGGCGTGGCGGAACTGTCGCTGGCGCCCGAATATGCCGCCGAGACCGGGGAATGGCTGGCGCATCCGGCGCTTATGGACATCGCCACCGGCTGGGCGATGCAACTGATCCAGGGCTGGGCGCCCGATCACCTGTGGGTGCCCATGGGCTATGGCGCGATCCGGCTTTACGCGCCCTTGCCGGCGCAGGTCGTCAGCCGCATCCGCAATGCCGGCGAGAACACCGCTGCGCAGGGCATGGCGCAATTCGACATCACCCTGGCCGCGCCGGACGGAACGGTCGTCGCCGAGATCACGGGCTTTGCCCTGCGCAAGCTGGCTGCGGCGATCGCCGCCACGCCCGCGCGCAGCCAGCCGCCGCGCAGCCTGTCCCCGACCGAGCGCCGCTTGCAGCACAATATCGGCCAGGGCATCCCGGCCGCCATCGGGCCTGCAATGCTGAGCCGCGCCGTCTCGACCGGGCTTTCGCAGGTCTATGTCTCGTCGCTGGACCTGCCGGCGCTGATCGCCGAGGCGGGGGTGGTCGAGGATACCGCGCCCGCCGAGGGCGGGTTCGAGCGTCCCGAACTGGACAGCGATTTCGTCGCCCCGGCGCCGGGCATCCAGGCGGAACTGGCGGCGATCTGGTCCGGGCTTCTGGGCATTGCCCAGGTCGGGGCCGCCGACAGCTTCTTCGACCTGGGCGGGCATTCGCTGATCGCGGTGCGCATGTTCGGCCAGGTTCGCAAGGCGTTTGGCCTGGACCTGCCGATCTCGACCCTGTTCGAGGCGCCGACCATCGCCGAACTGGCGGCGCTGATCGAGGAACGCACCGGCCCGCGCGAGCCGGTCTCGCCCGACAATCTGCGCGCATTGCCGGTCGCGGCCCGGCCGCGGTTCCGCTTTCTCGTCGATATGGGCGGGCGGGGCGAGGGCACGCCCTTTTTCATGGTCGCCGGCATGTTCGGCAATATCATGAACCTGCGCCAACTGGCGCAGCGGCTGGGGCCGGATCGCCGTTTCTGGGGCATCCAGGCGCGCGGCCTTCTGGGCGAGGACAAGCCGCACCAGGATCTTGCCGAGGCCGCCCGCGACTATATCGAGGAGCTGCGCCAGGTGCAGCCGGCCGGCCCCTATCTGCTGGGCGGCTTTTCGGGCGGCGGGCTGACCGCCTATGAGATGGCGCGGCAGCTCGGCGCGGCGGGCGAGGAGGTGGCGATGCTGGTCATGCTGGACACGCCCTTGCCGCTGCGCGAGCCGGTCGGCCGCAAGGACCGGCTGATGATCCGCCTGGGCGAATTGCGCGAAGGGGGCGCGGGCTTTCTGTGGAAATGGCTGCGCGACCGCGTGGCCTATGAGTTCCAGCGCCGCAGCAAGGCCAGGGCGGTCGAGGCCGAGGTCGGCAGCGATGCCACCGGCGCCTTCCACGACCTGGCCATCGAGGCGGCCTTCCTGGCGGCGCTGCCCCGGATGCGGCTTTCGGTCTGGGACGGGCCGGTGGCGCTGCTGCGCCCGCCGCTCGACCGGCGCTGGAAGGTGACGGGCGGGCGCTGGATCAATTCCGGCCGCGATTACGTCATCCCCGATAACGGCTGGACGCCCTGGATGCCCGGCCTGCGGGTGATCGAGGTGCCGGGCGACCACGATTCCATGGTGCTGGAGCCGAATGTGCGGCGCATGGCCTCGGTCCTGCGCCAGATCCTGGCTGATGCCGATGCGGATGCCCCGGCGCGGGCCAGGGCGGCAGAATGATGACCCAGGCGATGCCCAGCGTCCATGTCATCGTGCTGAACTGGCGCACGCCCCAGATGTCCTTGCAGGCGGCCGAGGCGGCGCTGCGCGAGATGACGGGCATCGACGGGGGGCTGACCATCGTGGACAATGATTCCGGCGATGGCAGCTTCCAGGCCATGCAGGCCGAGGTTCAGGCGCGCGGCTGGCCCTCGGACCGGGTGGCGGTGGTGCAATCGGGCTGGAACGGCGGCTATGGCGCCGGCAACAATCACGGCATCCGCCGGGGATTGCCCGACGGGCGCCGCGCCGACCTGGTCTATCTGCTCAATTCCGACGCCATCCCGCAGCCCGGCGCGATCCGGGCGCTGGTCGATTACCTGGGCGCGCATCCGCGGGCCGGGATCGCCTGTTCGCGCCTGCGCGGCACCGACGACCTGCCGCATGGCACCGCCTTTCGCTTTCCCAGCGCCGCCAGCGAATTTGAATCCGCCAGCCGCAGCGGCCCCATCTCGCGCCTGTTGCGGGACAGGATCGTGGCGCTGCCCCAGCCCCAGGTCTCGGGGGCGGTGGACTGGTCGGCGGGGGCGTCGATGATGGTCCGCATGGCGGTGCTGGACCGCATTGGCCTCTTCGACGAGGGGTTCTTTCTTTACTACGAGGAAACCGACCTGTGCCGGCGCGCCGCGCAGGCGGGCTGGCAGACCCATTACGTCGTCGAAAGCCTGGTGCTGCATATCGGTTCGGTCAGCACCGGCATGAGGGAATGGCAGCGCGCGCCGGATTACTGGTACGATTCGCGGCGCCGCTATTTCGAAAAGCATCACGGCCGGCTGGGGGCGCTTTGGGCCACGGCCGCGCATCTGGGCGGTGCGGGGCTGTTCGGCCTGCGCTGCCTTATGTCGGGGCGCAGGCCGGACGGGCCGCCGGGCCATCTGGCGCAGTTGCTGCGCCACGCCTTTCGTCCGCAGCCAAAGCCGGTTCATGTTGAAAAGGGTCAGCCATGACGCAGTTTTCCGCGATTCTGGTGGGTAACGAATCTCTCTTGCGCCACGCGGCCGAGACGCTGCTGGCGCGCGGGCACCGCATCCATGCGGTGGTGACGCGCAATCCCGACCTGCGCGACTGGGCGCAGGGCGCCGGCCTTGCGGTCGAGGATCAGGACGCGCCGATGGCCCCCGATGCGCCCGCGGCCGACTGGCTGTTCAGCGTCGCCAACCTGTCGATCCTGCGCCCCGAGATGCTGGCGCGCGGCCGGCTGGGCGCGATCAATTTCCACGACGGGCCGCTGCCCCGGCTGGCGGGGTTGAACGCGCCGGTCTGGGCGATCATCGGGGCCGAGCCGCAGCACGGCGTCACCTGGCACATGATCGAGGGCGGCGTGGACGAGGGCGACATCCTGACCCAGCGCCTGTTCGAGATCCGCGAGGACGACACCGCACTGACGCTGAACGCGCGCTGCTTTGCCCGCGGGGCAGAAAGCTTTGCCGATGTGGTCGCGCAGCTTGAGGGCGCCGGCCCGCAGCGGCTGCGCCAGGATCTGTCGCAGCGGACTTATGTCGGCCGCGACAAGCGCCCCGAGGCGGCGGCGGTGCTGGATTTCACGGCTGGCGCGGCGCGGGTCGGTGCGCTGGTGCGCGGCCTTGACCATGGCGGCTACTGGAACCCGCTGGCCATGCCCAAGGTCCGGCTGGCCGACCGCGTGCTGCTGGTCGCGGGCTTCGAGGGCATCGAGCCCGCCGTCGCCCCGCCCGGAACGGTGCTGTCCCATGACGGCGCCTCGGCGCTGATCGCGGCGGCGGACGCGGCGGTGCGGCTGCGCTTTGCCGGCGACTTGCCCCCGGTGGGCGCGGTGATCCCGCCGCTTTCCGGCGACGAGGCCGCGCGGCTGACCGCCTTGGCCAAGCAGGCGGCGCCGCATGACGGCTGGTGGCGCGCACGGCTGGCGCGGATGAACCCGGCGGTGCTGCCGGGCGAGGGCTCCGGTTCCGGCCAGCGCCTGCCGCTGATGCCCGGCGCGGCGCCCGAACGGATCGCGCTGGCGGCGACGCTGCTGGCGCGGCTGGCCGGGCAGGCCGAGCTTGACCTGGCATTGCGGCCCGCGGCCCAGCCTCAGGCGGCGGGGATCGTCGCCGACTGGCAGCCCCTGGCGGTCGCGGCGCCGGGAGAACGCACGCTGGCCGATCTAGGACAGGCGCTGGCGGCGCAGATCGCCGAACAGGCCGGGCGCGGCTTTTTCATGGCCGATCTGCTGCACCGCGCGCCCGAACTGCGCGACATGGCCACGCCGGACCTGGCGATCAGCCTGGATGCCCGCGGCCCGGTCCGCGGCGCGGCGCTATGCGTGACCTTGGCCGAGGATGGCGCCTGGCTGGACCACGACCCGGCCCGCGTCTCGCCCGCGCAGGCGCGGCGGCTGGTCCGCGCGCTGGACGCCGGCCTGGCGCTGCCCGGCTTCACCGCGCTGCGCGACATTCCGCTGATGGATGCGGATGAGCGCGAGGCGCTGCTGGTGGCCCGCAATGCCACCCAGACCGAGATGCGGCTGGCCTGCATCCACGAACTGATCGCCGAGACGGCCGCGGCCGAGCCGGATGCCGTGGCGCTGGCCTTCGAGGATCGCAGCCTGACCCGCGGCCAGCTTGACCGGGCCGCGAATGCGCTGGCGGCGAAGCTGGTGGCGATGGGCGTGGGCCCGGACCAGCCGGTGGGGCTGTTCGCCCGCCGCTCGCCGGAAATGGTGATCGGCGCGCTGGCGATCTGGAAGGCAGGCGGCGCCTATGTGCCGCTTGACCCCGATTATCCCGCCGACCGCATCGAGCTTTACATCCAGGACAGCGGCGCCGGGGTGGTGCTGGTGCAGGACGGGCTGGCCGACCGCTTGCCCGCGCATGGCGCGCAGGTGGTGGGCATCCCGACCGACCTGCCGCATGGGCTGGTGGCGGCGCCGGTCAGCGCCGCCGGGCCGGAAAACCTGGCCTATCTGATCTATACCTCGGGCTCGACCGGCCGGCCCAAGGGGGTGATGGTCGAGCATCGCAACGTCGCCAATTTCTTTGCCGGCATGGACGCGGTGATCCCGCACCGGCCGGGCGATGCCTGGCTGGCGGTGACAAGCCTGTCCTTCGACATCTCGGTGCTGGAAATCTTCTGGTCCTTGGCGCGCGGATTGCGGCTGGTGATCGCGGGCGAGGAATCGCGGCTGGCGGTGTCCTCGGCCCCCGCGCAGCCGCGGCCCCAGGTGTCGGGCGGCATGGATTTCAGCCTGTTCTATTGGGGCAATGACGACGGGCCGGGGCCGAAAAAATACCAGCTTTTGCTGGAGGGCGCGCGCTTTGCCGACCAGAACGGCTTCGTCGCCGTCTATACGCCGGAACGGCATTTTCACGCCTTTGGCGGCCCCTATCCGAACCCGGCGGTTTCGGGCGCGGCGGTGGCGGCGGTGACGAAAAACGTCGCCGTGCGCGCCGGCAGTTGCGTGCTGCCCCTGCATCACCCGGCCCGCGTGGCCGAGGAATGGGCGGTGATCGACAACCTGACCGGCGGCCGGGCGGGGCTGGCCATCGCCTCGGGCTGGCAGCCGGACGATTTCGTGCTGCGTCCGGAAAACGCGCCGCCGATGAACAAGGCGGCGCTGGCCCAGGGGGTCGAGCAGTTGCGCCGGCTGTGGCGCGGCGAGGTGGTCGAGTTCCCGCGCAAGGATGGCAGCCTGTTCGGCGTGGTGACGCAGCCGCGCCCGGTGCAAAGGGAACTGCCGTTGTGGATGACCGTCGCCGGCAACCCCGAAACCTGGGCCGAGGCCGGGCGGCTGGGCATGAACGTGCTGACCCACCTGCTGGGGCAAAGCATCGACACGGTGGCGGCCCGGATCAAGGATTACCACGCGGCGCTGCGCGAGGCCGGCCATGACCCGGCGCGCTTTACCGTCACCTTGATGCTGCATACCTGTCTGGCCGGGGATCGCGAGACCGCGCGCGAGATCGCCCGCGAGCCGATGAAGAATTACCTGAAAAGCGCCGCGGCGCTGGTCAAGCAATATGCCTGGGACTTTCCGGCCTTTCGCCGCCCGGCGGGCATGACCAATCCCATGGCCATCGACCTGGGCTCGCTGTCCGAGGAAGAGCTGGACGGCATCCTGGAATTCGCCTTCCTGCGCTATTTCGAGGATTCCGGCCTGTTCGGTTCCATCGAGGACGGGATTGCGCGGGTCGAGCAATTGAAGGCCATCGGCGTGGGCGAGGTGGCCTGCCTGATCGACTATGGCATCGCGCCCGAGCAGGTCATGGCCGGTTTCCCGCTGCTGGCGCGGCTGCGGGCCGAGGTGAACCCGCATGGCGCCGAACCCGAAGATGGCGATTTTTCGATCGCGGCGCAGATCCGGCGCTGGGGGGTGACGCATCTGCAATGCACCCCCAGCATGGCGCGGATCCTGGTGTCCGATCCGCAGGTGGCGGCGGCCATGGCCGGGCTGACATGCGTGATGGTGGGCGGCGAGGCGCTGCCGCCCGCGCTGCTGGCCGAGATCAAGGCGGCGACGCGGGCGCGGGTGCTGAACATGTATGGCCCGACCGAGACGACGATCTGGTCCACGGTGGCCGACCTGACCGACGCGGCAGAGGTGACGCTGGGCCGGCCCATTGCCAATACCCAGCTTTACGTGCTGGACGGCGACGGCCAGCCGGTGCCCCCCGGCGCGCCGGGCGAGCTGTGGATCGGCGGCCATGGCGTGACCCGCGGCTATTGGCGGCGCGAGGATCTGACCGCGGCGGCCTTCCGGCCCGATCCCTTCGTGCCGGCTGATCGCGCCGCGCCCTGGGGGGCGCGCATCTATCGTACCGGCGATCTGGTGCGCTGGCGCGAGGATGGGGGCCTCGACTATATCGGCCGGGCCGACCATCAGGTGAAGCTGCGCGGCTTCCGCATCGAACTGGGCGAGATCGAGGCGCGGCTGGCCGGCCTGCCAGGCGTGCGCGAGGCGGTGGCGCTGGTGCGCGAGGATGTGCCGGGCGACAAGCGGCTGGTGGCCTATGTCACCGGCGCGGGCGATCTGTGCGAAAAGGCGCTGCGCGAGGCGCTGGCCGCGCATCTGCCGGCGCATATGGTGCCGGGGCGGATCATGCGGCTTGAGTCGATGCCGCTGACCCCGAACCGCAAGATCGACCGCAAGAACCTGCCGGTGCCGGGTGCCGCCCCGCAGGCGCTGGCGGGGGCGGCGCCGGCACCGGCCATCGAGGCCGCCGCCGCCGCTGCGGCTGTCGCCGCAAGCGCTGCCCCGACCGAGGATCTGGCGCAGGCGGTGCAGGCGCTGTGGTCCGAGGTGCTGGGCGTCGGGCAGATCGGCCCGCGCGACAATTTCTTTGCGCTCGGCGGGCATTCGCTGCTGGCGATCCAGTTGCACCGGAGCCTGCGCGACCGGCTGGCCCTGCCGCGGCTGGGGGTGACGGATATCTTCCGCTTCCCGGTCCTGGCGGATTTCCTGAAACATGTCGCCTCGCTGGCGCCGGCCGGCGCGTCGGCTTCGGTGACGCCGGCGCCCGCGTCCCAGCCGGTGTCGGTTGCGGCCGGGCCTGCGGCGCCGGTTGCGGCCGCGCCGGTCTTGGCTGCCGGGGATGCCATGGCGCGCCGCCGCGCCTTGCGGGCGCAGTTGCGCGGCGGATCATGAACGGCACCCGCGAAATCGAGGCGTTGGCGCGGCGCCTGTTGCCCGCGGGCTACGGCTGCGCGGTCATGCCGCTGGCGGCCGAGCCCACGCCGCTTTTGCCCGAGGAGGCCGAGGCCGTCGCCCGCGCCGTCCCCAAGCGGCGGCGCGAGTTCGCCCTGGGCCGCATGGTGCTGCGCGCGGCGATCCGCGAGGCGGGGCACGACCTGCCCGCCGGCCGGCCCATCCCGGCGCGCGCCGACCGCCGGCCCGACCTGCCGCCGGCGATCCGCGCCAGCCTGTCGCATGGCGGCGATTACTGCATCGCCATCGCCGCGCCACCGGGCGGGGCCAGCGTGGGCGTCGATCTGGAACCCCGCGACCGGGTCTTGCCCGAGGGGCTGGCCGCGGCGGTCATGCCGTTTCGCCTGCAGGGAGCCGGCGACGCCCTGCTGGCCTTTTGCGCCAAGGAGGCGATGTTCAAGGCGCAATATCCGCTGACCGGGCAGATGCTGGATTTCCGCGCGGTGCCGGCGGTGGTCGGGCCGCGGCGGTTCCGCGCCTGCATGGGCCGGCGGCTGATCGGCGGGCGCTGGGGGCAGGCGGCGGGCTGCTGGCTGGCGCTCAGCCTGTGGCGCGGCTGAACAGCGCCGCCAGCCGCCGGGCGGATTCACGGATGTCATGGCGTGCGGCGACGCGGATGCGGGCCGCATCGCCCATGCGGGCCAGCGTTTCGTGGCCGCTTGCGGCGGCTTGCAGCATCGCCTGGGCCAGGGCCTCGGCATCGCCGGCGGGAACCAGCCAGCCTTCGGCACCGGGGCGGACCAGTTCGGGGATGCCGGCGATATAGGTGGCGATCACCGGCCGGGCGCGGGCCATCGCCTCCATGATCACCACCGGCAAGCCCTCGGCAAAGCTGGGCGCGGCCAGCGCATGGGCGCCGTCCAGCGCGGCGCGAACGCCGGCCTCGTCCTGCCAGCCCAGCAGCCGGACCGCCCCGGCCATGCCCTGGGCGGCGATCAGTGCCTCGATCTGCGGCCGCAACTCGCCATCGCCGACCAGCGACAGGCGCAGGTCGGGATTGCGCCGCCAGGCCAGGGCAAAGGCGCGGATCAGCAGGCCGAAGCCCTTTTGCTCGGCAAAGCGGCCGATGGCGACCATATGCAAGGGGCCGGCTGGCATCGGCGCCGGGTCGGCCCAGCGGTCCAGGTCCAGCCCGCAATGCACCACCCGGATCTTGTCGCCGTCGCCCGGTGCCGCCCAGCGGGCCAACTGCGAACGGCCATAGCTGCTGACGGTGACGCAGAATTCGGCCAGGGCCAGTTTCCCCGCCAGGTCCAGGGCGGCAACATTGTCGAATTCCTCGGGGCCATGCAGGGTGAAGCTGAAGGGCGGGCCGCCGAGCAGCCGGGAATATGCGGCGACCCTGGTCGAGTTGGTGCCGAAATGCGCGTGAATATGGGCAAGCCCCAGGGCCCGCGCCCGGATGGCGATGCGCGCGCCCTCGGCCAGATAGGCGAATTGGCGGCCAAGGCCGGATTCCCCGGCCCGCGCCCGGCCATGCGCCAATCGCAAGGCGGCAAGGAATGCGCCGGGATTTGCCATGCCGCGCCGGGAAATATCCGCAAGCAGCCGCCGGCCCCCCGCTTCGAGGATCCGTTCGGTGCGGGCATGCTCGGCCAGATCCGCCGGATCGGTCAGCGCGGCGGCATCCCCGCGCATGGCAAAGCGGTGGATCTGCAAGCCCCGCTGCTGGAGCGCCGCGATTTCGCGGCGGATGAAACTGTGCGAGGGGCGGGGATAGGTATTGATCAGATAACCGATTCGCAAGGCCGCCCCCTGTCCGGCGAAATTCGCATGCGCAGCGGGAAATCCCCGGCCGTTTCGGCTGAATTACGCCGGTTCTGGCGCGGGAACGGGCGGACAGGCGATATTTCCGCGCAAGGCGTCAAAGTTTCTGTGGCGATTCCGATTGTCTTTGGCACTATTGCTCCGTGGACTCGTGCAAATTGAGGAGAGAACCTCTGGCTGGCATCCTGACCATAGGTGTCGCGGTCGCGCTGGTCGGCGCGGTGATCGGGTTCGTCGTTTTCGACCTGCCGTTCTGGGCCGCATTGCTGCTTTATTCCGTCAGCGGAACGCTGGTTACGCTTGTGGTGGCCTGGCGGCGCTTCAGATGCGTCGAGCGGCGGCAGGCGCAGGCCGGCGCCGCTCAATAGCCGGTGCAGCGCAGCACCACCCCCGCCGTCCTGGCGATGATGGCAAGATCGCCCGCCAAGCTGAGCTTGGCGGCATAGCAGGCATCGAAGCCGGCACGGGCCGCAAAGCTGCTGTCGTTGCGATCCGAGATCTGCCACAACCCCGTCACCCCCGGCCGCAGATGGTAATAATCCGCCCCGGGATAAAGCTGCGCCTGTTCCAGCATCATCGGCCGGGGGCCGACCAGGCTCATGTCGCCGCGCAGCACGTTCCACAGCTGCGGAAGCTCGTCCAGCGAGGTCTTGCGCAGAAAGCGTCCGGTGGGGGTGATGCGCGGATCGTTCTTCAGCTTCTGGGTCAGGTCCCATTCCGCCCTGGCCCGGGGATCGGCGGCCAGATATTCCGCCAGCCGGGTTTCGGCATCCTCGACCATGGTGCGCAATTTCCACAGCCGAAAGCTGCGGCCCGAACGGCCGACCCGCAGCTGGGTGTAAAAGGGCCGGTCTCCGCGCCACAGGATGACGAGCGCAAGGATCACCACCACCGGCAGCACGATCGGCGCGGCCAGCAGGACGGCGGCGACATCCAGCGGGCGTTTGAGGTATCGGGCATAGAATGTCCGGCTCCCGGCAGGTTTGCCGCTGTTGGCGTCGGAGGTCGATTGCAGCACCGAGCCTATTGCCTCGATATCGAAATCCGTGGAATGCCGCATCTGGAAAACCTGCCCTAATCACCATTTCAATCGCTACCCCGGCAGTATAGCCCTGCGATTGCGTAAAACTAGAACGAATCTCGGTGCTGCCGAAAAGTATAGGTTCCATCAAAAACAACGCCTTGCCGAATATTTCAAGGGCTATCCCCGGTCGTGTTTTTATGATGGACATATTAGGCAAAATGCCAGATCCGATCCGAATTTCCCAAAAATAGGTTGTCTGTGATTTATATTGGCAACCATCGGTTGAACCAGGTGGATTTACGGATTTTTAAATGGCATCCTGCCATGGATAAATCAACAATCGGCGGTTGTCATTATGGCGGGTATATTGCAATTTTTAATTGAAACCGTCTCGGTCTTCTATATCGGTCACAGCCTGGTCAGTCCGACGGTTCCCGGCATGATGCAAAGCCTGCTGGCAGAGCCCGTCGAAATGCAGATCATCAACGGCGCCCCGCTGGAGCTGCAATGGACGCAGGCCCGTCACGCCCAGGGCGTGAACGGGCGCGAATGGCTGCCGGATCACGGGGTGAAGGCGCTGGTCATCACCGAACGGGTGCCGCTGGCCTCGACGCTGGATTACCACGACAGCCGCGGCTATGCGGCGAAATGGGTCGCGCTGGCGCGGCGCTCCAACCCAGGGGTGAAGCCCTATCTCTACCAGACCTGGGACAATATCGCCCCCGGTCCGACCGGGCCCTGGCGGGACCGGATCCTGGCGGACCTGCCGGTCTGGCAGTCGATCGCCGATGCCGTGAACCGGGACCTGCCCGAGGGGGCCGAGCCCATGCGGCTGATCCCGGCCGGGCTGGGAATGGTCCGGCTGCACGACGCCATCGAAAAGGGCGAGGTGCCCGGCGCAAGTTCGATCCGCGATTTCTTTCGCGACGACATCCACCCGACCGAGGCGGGGGGGTATTACTATATCGCCATGATCCATTACGCCGTCCTGACCGGGAAAAGCCCGGTCGGGCTGACCCGCCGCATCCCCGGCGGCGGCGGTCCCTATCCCGAGGTGCCGGCACCACAGGCGGCGGTGCTGCAGCGGCTTGCCTGGGAGGTGGTGCAGGATTTCGGCCGCGACTAGCGCCCGCGGGCCCATTCGTGCCGGTTGCGGCCCAGCCGGACGGCCAGCGCCACGGCGGCATAGGCGGCAAAGCCCGCCGGGTCGGCGGCGGCCAGCCGGGCCAGTTCCGCCTTGCCGGGGCGGACATGGCCCTGGCGCGCCGCAAGCTCGGGAAACCGCCGGGCGATCTCGGCCACGCCGGCATCCTGCCTGCGCCGCACGCGGACCAGCGGTGCAAACCCCTCGGCCAGCGGCCATTCATAGGGTTCCCGGACCAGGAAACGCTCGTCCTCGGCGAATTGCAGCCGCGCGAAGGTATCGTCGGAGATGACCTGCGGAAAGCAGCCCCAGCGCGCGCGCCCGGCCTCGTTCACCGCGAAAAGCCCGGCGCCGGTGACGCCCTGGGCGACGAAGGGCAGCTTTTGCCAGAAACGGGCATAGGCGCGCGAGACGGTGCTGCGCGACGGCGCGACCACCAGCTGCCCGCCCGCATAGCAAGGCTGCGGCCTGTCCAGGACACGCATGATCCCCGACAGCAGCCGCGGCCCCATGCGGATATCGGCATCCAGATACAACCGGCAGCCCCGGCCGGCGCAGGCGTCGCCGTGGTTCAGCGCCCCGATCTTGCCGCCCTGGGCCAGTTCCTCGACCCGCAGCCGCCAGCCCCGCGCGGAAAAGCCTTGCGCATGGGCGTGGGCGCGGGCGGCGGTGTCGTCGCGGCAGCCATTGGCGATCACCAGCAACTCGACCGGCCCGCGATGGTCCTGGGCCAGGACGTGATCGAGGCAGGGGCCGATGTAATCCGCCTCGTCATGGGCGGGCAGGATGATGGTGCAGGCCGTCATCGCGGCGGCGCCCAGGGGAATGGCGGCCGGGGGAAGGGGACCGGAAATCCGGCCGGGCCGGGGGCAAGCCGCCGCGCGGCGCGGCCGCGGTCGAATCGCCCGGCCCGCGGGCCGCGTGCCGGCGACGGCGGGCAGGGCGCCGCGATCGGCCCGGCCGCGGCAGAACCGCGGTTTCGGGCCCGGAAATGCGGCGCATCGGCGGCGCCGGGCGTGTTTTCGGTTGTCGCCTTCATGGCCGCAACGCTACCATGGCCGCGCCGGGAAAGTCATCGGCAGGCCGCCGCCCCCGGGACGGCGCCGTTCACCAGAGGCAGAGGGGCCACAGGTTTGACGCCCGCAACAGCGAATGACCCGGACAGGATGCCGGATGGGCGGGCTGCGCCCGAAAAGGCGCGCAACCGCGTTTCCAGCAAGTTCATCCGGCGCGAGGCGGCACTGACCGCCTCGGATGCCCGCCATGCCGGGATCGTCGCGCAGCGTTTCTCGCTGCTGCGCACCCGCATCCTGCGCGAGATGCGCAGCCGCGGCTGGAGCAGGCTGGCCGTGGTGCCGGTGACGCCGGGGGCCGGCGGCACGTTCGTCGCGGTGAACCTGGCGCTGGCCCTGGCGCGTCAGCCGCATATGCAGGTCGGCCTGATCGACCTGGACTTGGGCAAGCCCGGCATCGCCGGCCGGCTCGGCCTGCCCGGATGCGCCGGGATCGCGGCCGCGCTGCGCGAGGGCGGCGATCTGGACAGCCTGATGGCCGAGATCGAGGAGGCGCCGAATCTTTCGGTCCTGGCGCCCGAGCGGGCCGAGCCCGGCGCGGCCGAACTGCTGCAGGACGAGGCGCTGGCCCAGGCGATGCGGCGCCTGCACGAGGCCGCGCCCACCCGGATCGCGGTCATCGACACCGCCGCCCTTTTGGGCGAGGATGCGGCACTGGCCGCGCTGCCGCTGGCCGACGCCTTGCTGCTGGTCGCCGACGGCCGCCGCGGGACCGCCGCCGACATGGCGGAGTGCGAGCGTTTGCTGGCCGGCATGCCGCCGGTGATGGGTGTGGTCCTGAACAAGTCGGAAGATTGATTTAACGAGAGACAGGGTTCAAGATTTGGGACCGATTCAATCCTTGCAGGATCTGATCTCGATGATCTGGCGGCGCCTGCCGCTGGTGCTGACGATCACGGTCCTGGGCGTGCTGGCGTCCTTTTACCTGATCATATCCTCGCCCCGGATCTATGAGGCGTCGGCGGTCATCCAGCTGGACATGCCGGCGGCCATCGACCAGGGCAGCGACAGTTCGCTGCCCGCCTCGCGCCGGGTCCAACTGATCGAGCAGCGGCTGATGGCGCGGGCCAATCTGCGCGACGTGATCGAGCGGCTGGACCTGTTCGCCGATTCGCCGCTCAGCGAAACCGAGAAACTGGCGGCGCTGCGCAGCGCCATGCGGATCGAAAGCATCTCGGCGCCGGGGGTGTCGGTCGATTCGCGCATGTCGCTGGCGGCGATCGTCCTGACAGCCCAGGCCGAGACGCCGGCCACGGCCGCCGCGATCGCCAATGATTTCGCCGACAGCGTGGTCAACCGCGACCGCGAGAACCTGCGGCTGCGCATCCTGGAATCGCAGGACTACCTGCGCAGTGAAGAGCGCCGCCTGAACGAGCAGCTGTCGGAACAGGAGCGCAAGCTGGTCGAGTTCAGCGCCCGCAACGAGGATGCGCTGCCCAGTTCGCAGGAATATCTGCAGACCGAGCTGGCCCAGCTGACCGAGATGGAAACGACGCTGGACCGCGATATCATGACCCTGCAACGCGAGAGGCTGTCATTGGAGGCCGGCGGCTCAGCGGCCGAGGCGCGAAGCTCGGCATCGCTGGTGCAGCAGATCCGCTCGGCCGAGATCGAGCTGGCGCAGGCGCGGCGGACGCTGGCCCCGGACCATCCCGAGATCAAGCGGCTGCAAGAGAATCTGGAGCGGCTGAACAGCGGCAGCAGCAGCGGCGGCTCGGACGTGATCCGCCGCCAGGCCGAGCTGATCGACGCCCAGCTGGCCAAGCTCAACGAGCAGAAGGCCGGGATCGGGATACGCCGCAGCGAAATCGACCGCGCCCGCGCCCGCCTGCCCGAGGTCACCCGCGAGCTTGAGGCGATGACGCGCGAACAGCGCCGCCTGCATGACCGCTATAACGAGATCTCGCGCCAGCTGGCCCAGGTGGAAACCCAGCAGATGCTGATGGAAAACGACCAGACCGAGCGTTTCGTGCTGCTGGAGCGGGCGCTGCCGCCGGAACATCCCGCCCTGTCGAACCGCAAGAAGACCGCGGTGATGGGGGTGGGCGGCAGCATGGCGCTGGCGCTGGCCGTGGCCTTCGTCCTGGAATTGCTGAACCCGGTCCTGCGCCGCAGCGACCAGTTCGCCCGCGTCACCGGCACCCGGCCGGTAATATCGCTGCCCTATCGGCTGTCGGCGGCGGATCTGCGCCGGCGCCGGCTGCGCAACATCTACATGGTCCTGCTGCTGGTGCTGTGCGTTCTCGTCGCCCTGTGGCTGGTCGGCAGGAGACCCGGCCTGCCCTCGCCGGGCGTCGTCAGCATGCCGACCGACGGGATGGGCTGATGAGCGGGCAGGCGGGGACCGAAGCCGTCGCCGCGGCGCCGGGCAAGAGCCTTGCATCGCGGGCCCTGGGCAGCGGCGCCTGGTCCATGGCCAATTTCGGCCTGGGCCAGGTCATGCGGCTGGGATCGAACCTGATCCTGACCCGCATCCTCAGCCCTGACGATTTCGGCCTGATGGCGCTGGTCACCAGCTTTCTGATCGGCCTGACCATGTTCAGCGACATGGGCTTTGGCCCCTCGATCATGCAAAGCAAGCGCGGCGACGATCCGGAATTCCTGGACACGATATGGACGCTCAAGGTCATGCGCGGCGTCCTGATCTTCGGCGCGGCGATGGTGATGGCCTGGCCGCTGTCGGTCTTTTACGGCGCGCCGCTCTTTGCCTGGGTGTTTCCGGTGGCGGCCAGCTCGATGATCGTGGGCGGCTTTCTGCCCACCCGGATCGACACCGCTGCCCGCCATCTGCAACTGGGCCGGCTGACGGTGATCGAGCTGGCCAACCAGCTGATCGGCATTCTGCTGACCATCGCCGCCGCGTTGATCCTGCAATCGGTCTGGGCGCTGGTCTGGGGCAATGTGCTGGGCGCCTTTGCCCAGCTGCTGATGTTCCGGCTGTTCCTGCCCGGCCATCGCAACCGGCTGCGGATGGAGCCCGAGGCGCGCGCCGAGGTGATGAAATTCGGCAAATGGATCTTTTTCAGCACCATCTGCGGCTTTCTGCTGTTCCAGGGCGACCGGATCATCCTGGGGCGGGTGCTGACGCTGAACCAGCTGGGTATCTATAATATCGGGCTGTTCCTGGCCACGGTGCCGGCCATGCTGGGCAGCTCTATCGCCAGCCGGCTGTTCATCCCGATCTATCGCCAGCATCCGCCGGCTGAAAGCGCCGGGAATGCCCGCATCCTGGCGCGGACCCGCGGCGGGCTGACCGCGCTGCTGCTGGTGGTGGCGGTGGTGCTGGCCTGGGCGGGGCCGCCGCTGGTCGGGCTGCTTTACGATCCGCGCTATGCCTCGGCGGGCGGCATCCTGGTCGCCATCGCCTGTATCCAGATGCTGCAGGTCATTCCGATCAGCTATGAGCAGGCGGCCTTGGCGGATGGCGATTCGCGGGGCTTTTTCGTCATGCAATCCGCACGGGCGGCGATCTATGTCGCGCTGGTCGCCGGCGGCGCGATGGTTTACGGCCTGCCGGGGCTGCTGATCGGCCAGGCCATGTCGCAGGTCTTCTGCTATCCGGTGACGGTCTGGCTGGCGCGCCGGCATGGCTGCTGGGACCCGCGCCACGACCTGATCGCAGGTCTGGTGGCCGTGGTCGCGGCAGCGACCGCGCTGAGCGGCCATCGCGACGCGGTTCTGGCCGCACTGGCGCCCTGACCCCGGCCGCGGGGCATTTTACCCCTTTCGGTTCCGCTTGGCCTGGCGCTATTGCTGCCTCACGTCATGAGGAGGCACCCGATGAGCGACGACAACACCCCGCGCAAGTCCCGCATCACGCGGGAAGAGGCCCTGGCCTATCACCTGGAACCGCGTCCCGGGAAATACGACATCGTGGCCTCGACCCCCATGGCGACGCAGCGCGACCTGTCCCTGGCCTATTCCCCCGGCGTGGCGGTCCCGGTCGAAGCCATCGCCGAACGCCCCGAGACCGCCTATGACTATACCGTCAAGGGCAACATGGTCGCGGTGATCTCGAACGGCACCGCGATCCTGGGGCTGGGGAACCTGGGCGCGCTGGCCTCCAAGCCGGTGATGGAGGGCAAAGCGGTGCTGTTCAAGCGTTTCGCCGACGTGAACGCCATCGACATCGAACTGGATACCGAGGACCCCGAGGCGATCATCAACGCCGTGCGGCTGATGGGACCGACCTTCGGCGGCATCAACCTGGAAGATATCAAGGCCCCCGAATGCTTCATCATCGAGCAGCGGCTGAAAGAGGTCATGGACATCCCGGTCTTTCATGACGACCAGCACGGCACGGCGGTGATCTGCGCGGCCGGGCTGATCAACGCGCTGGAACTGTCGGGCAAGCGGATCGAGGATGTGAGGATCGTGCTGAACGGCGCCGGCGCCGCAGGCATCGCCTGCCTGGAGCTGCTGAAATCCATGGGCGCGCGGCATGAAAACTGCATCATGTGCGACACCAAGGGCGTGATCTGGCAGGGCCGGACCGAGGGCATGAACCAGTGGAAATCCGCCCATGCCGTCGTGACCGAGGCCCGCACGCTGCAAGAGGCGATGCAGGGCGCCGACGTGTTCCTGGGCGTCTCGGCCAAGGGGGCGGTCACGCAGGAGATGGTGGCCTCGATGGCCGAGAACCCGGTCATCTTCGCCATGGCCAATCCCGACCCCGAGATCACGCCCGAAGAAGCCCATGCGGTGCGTCCCGACGCCATCGTCGCCACCGGGCGCAGCGACTATCCGAACCAGGTCAACAACGTCCTGGGCTTTCCCTATCTGTTCCGCGGCGCGCTGGACATCCATGCCCGCGCCATCAATGACGAGATGAAGATCGCCTGCGCCCGCGCCTTGGCGGAACTGGCGCGCGAGGATGTGCCGGACGAGGTCGCGGTGGCCTATGGCCGCAAGCTGCAATTCGGCCGCGACTATATCATCCCGACGCCCTTTGACCCGCGGCTGATCCATGTCGTGCCGCCGGCGGTGGCGCGGGCCGGCATGGATACCGGCGCCGCCCGCCGCCCGATCATCGACATGGAGGGCTATGTCCAGTCGCTCAAGGCGCGCATGGACCCGACCGCGGCGATCCTGCAAGGCATCCATGCCCGCGCCCGCCAGGCCCAGGCCCGGATGATCTTTGCCGAGGGCGACGATCCGCGCGTCCTGCGCGCCGCCGTGGCCTGGCAGCGCGGCGGCATGGGCCAGGCGCTGGTCGTCGGCCGCGAAAACGACGTGCGCGAAAAGCTGGAGACGGCCGGCCTGGGCGATGCCGCGCGCGAGATCGCCGTGGTCAATGCCGGCAATTCCCGCCACCTGGAACAGTATCACGAAACGCTTTACGCCCGCTTGCAGCGCAAGGGCTATGACCGCGAGGATGCGGTCAAGCTGGCCAATCGCGACCGCCATGTCTTTGCCGCCCTGATGCTGGCGCATGGCCATGGCGACGGGCTGGTGACGGGGGCCACGCGCAAGAACGCCCATGTGCTGGCCCAGATCGGCATGGTTTTCGACGTGACCCCGGCCGACGGCGCCGTGGGCATCACCGCCGTCCTGCATAACGGCCGGGTGATCCTGATGGGCGATACGCTGGTCCATGAATGGCCCGAGGCCGAGGACCTGGCCGATATCGCCACCCGCGGTGCCCATGTGGCGCGCGGATTGGGGCTGGAGCCGCGCGTGGCCTTCCTGTCCTTCTCGAATTTCGGCTATCCGATCAGCGAGCGCGCGGTGAAGATGGCCGATGCCACCGGGGTGCTGGATGCGCGCCGCGCCGATTTCGAATATGAGGGCGAGATGACCGTGGACGTGGCGCTGAACCCGTCCCAGGCGGCGAAATACCCGTTCTCGCGTCTCAAGGGGCCGGCCAATGTGCTGGTGGTGCCGGCGCGGCACTCGGCCTCGATCTCGGTCAAGCTGCTTCAGGAACTGGCGGGGGCGACGGTGGTCGGGCCGATCCTGACCGGGGTGCCGCAGCCGATCCAGATCTGCTCGACCAGCTCGACCGTGAACGACATCCTGAACATGGCGGCCATCGCCGCCGGGCGGCTGGGCCAGGTGAAATAGGCCGAAACGAAAGGCGCCCCCCGACGGGGGCGCCTTGGCCGTCGCGCCGGCTCAGAACCGATACGAGGCGCGCAACTGCACCAGGTCGGTGTCCAGGTCGCGGCCGCCGATGCCGGTTTCGTCCTCCAGCACGTCGTTGAAATCGCTGCGGCTGTATTCGGCGCCGACGGTGAATTTCTCGGTGATCTTGTAATCCGCGCCGATGCCATAGGTCAGCCCGGTTTCCGAGATGTCGTCGACCGAAAGCCGCGCGGCGCCCAAGGTGACATAGGGCAGGAAACGGCCCATGTCGGCGCCGGCACGCAGCCGCAGCCGGGTCAGGTCGCCATCGTCATAGACCTCGTCCGGCGAGACCTTGTTATAGTCCAGTTCGCCGCCCAGGACGAAGCGGCCGAAATCGCGCTGATAGCCCGCATGCAGGCCATAGCCGTCGTAATCGCCGAAATCGGCCAGCGCGCCACGATTGCTCAGATCGCCATTGCCCTTGCCGTATTGCAGACCGGCATAGAACCCGGTCCAGTCGCTTTCGGGGGCCACGGTCACGGGCGCGGGTTCCATGACCGGCTGCTCGACGACGGGGGCGACATAGCCGCCGGCATAGGCGCCACCGGCAAGAAGCGAAGCCAAGGCTGCATATCCGATTATCTTCATGATGTGTTCTCCATCTGCTCGGATCGCCTGCCTACCACCCCGGTCGCGGATTGAAAGGTTTTCCGGCACCGCGGCACGGACAAGTGACGGCCCGTTAACGCCGCATGCCCATGGCCGCGGAAAAACCCCGCTCTTACAGCAGCTTCACCATCAAGGCGGCGTGATCGGATGTGATGGCCCTGTCGCGATCTGATGTAATATTTTGATATAAAACGCTATTCCATGTCCATGCCGGGGCTGCCGGCGGTGGGGTCAAAGCATTCGCCGCGCTCGGCCTGGCGCTGGCGTTCCCGGAAACGGGCGCGGTCGGCATCGGTATATTCGCCGGCGCAGCGGTGGCAGCGGACGCCGGGTTCGTATTCCGGGCGGGCGCGATCCTCGGGCGCCAGCGGCCGGCGGCAGGCGTGGCAAAGCTGGTGGCGGCCCTGCCGCAGCCCGTGGCCCAGGCTCACCCGCTTGTCGAAGACGAAGCATTCGCCGCGCCACAGGCTGTCCTGTTGCGGCACGTCCTCCAGGTATTTCAGGATGCCGCCTTTCAGGTGGAACACCTCGGGCACGCCTTCTGCCAGCAGGAAATTGGTGGATTTCTCGCAGCGGATGCCGCCGGTGCAGAACATGGCGATGCGCTTGTTGTGAAAGCGATGCGCATTCGCGCGCCACCAGGCGGGAAAGTCGCGAAAGCTTCGGGTGCCCGGATCGACCGCGCCGGCGAAGCTGCCGATCTCGACCTCGTAATCGTTGCGGGTGTCGATCACCGCCACGTCGGGGGCGCTGATCAGTGCGTTCCAGTCCTGGGGCGCGACATAGCGGCCGACGGCGGCGGGGTCCATGTCGGGCTGGCCCATGGTGACGATCTCGCGCTTCAGCCGCACCTTCATGCGGCCGAAGGGCATGGTTTCGGCCGTGCTTTCCTTCCATTCCAGCCCCGCGCAGCCGGGCAGGGTGCGGATATGGGCCAGCACCGCGTCGATGCCTTGGCGCGTGCCGGCGATGGTGCCGTTGATCCCCTCGGGCGCCAGCAGCAAGGTGCCCCTGATCCCATGCGCGCAGGCGCATTTCGCCAGCGGCGGTTTCAGCGCCTGCGGGTCGGGAAAGCGGGTGAAATGGTAAAGCGCGGCGACGATCAGCATGGGCCGGCCATAGCGCCGCAGGGGGGTGCAATCAAGGTGCCGCATTGACGGCCCGGCCGCCTGCCCCTACCAATTTCCCCGTCAAAACAGGAGAGACGCGATGGCAAGGGCCCTGATCGTCGTCGATATGCAACTGGATTTCTGTCCGGGCGGTCGGCTGGCCGTGGCCGGCGGCGATGAAATCGTCGCACCGATCAACGACCTGATGGCCGATTTCGACGCGGTGGTGCTGACCCAGGACTGGCACCCCCAGGACCATGCCAGCTTTGCCGACAACCATCCCGGCGCTGCGGCCTTTTCGGTCGTGGATATGGCTTACGGGCCGCAGGTGCTGTGGCCCGCGCATTGCGTGATCGGGACCGAGGGCGCGGGCTTTCACCCGGCGCTGGCGGTCGATTGCGCCGATCTGGTGATCCGCAAGGGGTTCCGGCCGCAGATAGACAGCTATTCCGCGTTCTACGACAACGACCGCCGCACCCCCACCGGCCTGGCCGGCTATCTGCGCGACCGTGGCATGGACGAGCTGGCCTTTGTCGGGCTGGCGCATGATTTCTGCGTCGCCTGGTCGGCCATCGACGCGGCCAGGCTGGGTTTCCGCGCCACGGTGATCGAGGACGCCACCCGTGCCATCGACCTGAACGGCTCGCGCGAGGCGGCGCGGGCGGATATGCGCAAGGCGGGGGTGACATTGGCATGATGATCCCCACGGTCGATATCGCAAGCCGCGTCTATAACCACAAGTGGAAGATCGACCCCATCGTCCGCTCGCTGATCGACGATGATTTCTACAAGCTGCTGATGTGCCAGTCGGTGTTTCGCAACCGGCCCGATACGCAAGTCACCTTCAGCCTGATCAACCGCAGCAGCCGCATCCGCCTGGCCGATCTGATCGACGAGGGCGAGTTGCGCGAACAGCTAGACCATGTGCGCGGGCTGAGCCTGACGCGGGGCGAAAGCACCTGGCTGCGCGGCAATACCTTTTATGGCAAGCGGCAGATGTTCCGCCCGGATTTCATGGAGTTCCTGGAGAATTTGCGCCTGCCCGCCTATCACCTGGAAAAGCGCGACGGGCAATATGAACTGACCTTCGAGGGCAAATGGCCCGAGGTCATGCTGTGGGAAATCCCGGCGCTGGCGATCATCATGGAATTGCGCAGCCGCGCCGTCCTGAAAGACATGGGCCGGTTCGAATTGCAGGTGCTTTATGCCCGCGCCATGGCCCGGCTTTGGGAAAAGATCGAGGAATTGCGCGAGCTTGGCCCCGACCTGCGCATCGCCGATTTCGGCACAAGGCGCCGGCACAGCTTTCTGTGGCAGGACTGGTGCGTGCAGGCCATGGTCGAGGGACTGGGCGACCAGCGTTTCATCGGCACCTCGAACTGCCTGATCGCCATGCGCCGCGATATCGAGGCCATCGGCACCAATGCCCATGAACTGCCGATGGTCTATGCCGCGCTGGCCGATAGCGACGGGGAATTGCGCCAGGCCCCCTATCGCGTGCTGGCCGACTGGCACGAGGAACATGACGGGATGCTGCGCATCATCCTGCCCGACACCTATGGCACCAAGGGGTTCCTGGACCATGCGCCGGACTGGCTGGCCCGCTGGACCGGCATCCGCGTGGACAGCGGCGACCCGGCCGAAGGCGCCGAGACGGCGATCCGCTGGTGGCGGGACCGCGGCGAGGATCCGCGCGACAAGCTGATCATCTTTTCCGACGGGCTGGACGTGGACAAGATCAAGCTGTTGTTCCGGCGTTTTCACGGCCGCGCCAAGATCAGCTTCGGCTGGGGCACGCTTTTGACCAATGATTTCCGCGGTCTGGTTCCCGGCGACGGGCTGGCGCCGTTTTCGCTGGTTTGCAAGGCGGTGGCCGCCGGGGGGCGGCCGACCGTCAAGCTGTCCGACAATCCCGAAAAGGCGACCGGTCCCGCGGGTGAGATCGAACGATACAAGCGGGTTTTTGGCGTCGGCCGGCAAAAGCCCATGGCGGTGGTCGTCTAGATCGCGCCGCCCGCCCTGGCAGTGCCGGCCTCAGCCGGGGGCCGCCGCCTGCAATTCGCGCCGCTTGGCTGAATGGCGCCGGGCGAGTTGCCGGCTCTTGCGGCCGGAGCCGATCCGGCGGGCCGGCTGATGCGTGCCGGTCCCGGACAGCAATTCGGGAAACAGCGCCAGGATTTCGGCGCGGGCCTGGGGCGGAACCGATTTCAGCGCCTCGGGGCCGGTGAACAGCGATTCGGTCAGCGCCCCTTCGGAGTAGACGATCTCGTGACGGTCGAACAGCAGGTGATAATAGGTCAGCGCCTCGGGATGCTGGTCGATCTCGATTCCCTCGATGCCGGTCAGGTGCTTGGCTGCCACCAGCACCTCGGGCTCGCCAAAGATGCGCTCGGCGATCTTCGAGCTGACAAGGACGCGGTGCTGCTGCGAAACATAAAGGTCGCGCGCCGGCAGGCCGGCCCCCAGCGCGCCTGCCCCGATGCGCACCGGGCGCATGTTTCCAAAGGCTTGCAGCAATGCCTTGCCGACATGCCGGCGGCCGATCCAGCGCAGGGGCTGGTGGCCGTGGTCGCGGGTGCTGACCATGTCGCCGATGCGCAGATCCTCGACCGTGACATTGCCGCGCGGGGTCTGGATCAGCGTGCCCTGGCGAAAGCAGACGATGCTTGGCGCGTCCTCGCCGCCATATCCCGAAACGTCGAGCCCGCCCAGGTCGCGCTCGATCAGCCCGGTCAGGGTGATCGAGGCGATGGGCTTGCTGGTCAGGCCCTCGATTTCCTGTTCCGAGGCCCAGTCGGGCGGCGGCGCCAGCGCCAGGGTGCCGTCGGTGGCCTGCACCACGCGCAAGGGAATGTCCGAGGCGCTGGTGCCGTCCAGATAGGTGACGGTGCCGGAATAGATGATGCCGGTGTCGATGTAATATGACACACCCTGATGGGTGGCATATTCGTCATCCGCCGTCCCCGCGGCGCTGTCGAAGGCGATCCAGCCGTCGTCGTCGCCGTCGTTGAGCAGGACCTCGTTGACCTCTTGCGCCAGGGGCTGTTCGGGGCTGCCGAAGGTGACCCCCAGCAGGTCTTCGGCCTGTTCGGCCCCCGGATTGGTTTCGTCGGGATCGAGATCGTCGTGGGGACCCAGATATATCACGCGGATCGAAGTGACCGTCGGCATGGCAACCCTTTACTCGTAAAACTGCCCAATATGGGCATGACATGAATCCGCATCCCGCAACCCGGCGGAAGTTCCTGAAATCGCTGGAACAGATGCGACACTACAGGAAAACGAGATAAACGGTTCAGGCTGCTCCGTTAACCTGTCAAATAGGACAGGTTCGCGAAGGATAAGGGTTTCGGCACCGTCCGGGCGGCCGCCGTTACCGGCGGCCGGGTCGTCTCAGAGCCGGTCGCGCCAGCGGTTCACCAGCGGATAGCGGCGGTCGAGCCAGAAAGCCTTGGTCGAGATGCGCGGTCCCGGTGCCGCCTGATAACGCTTCCATTCGCTGCCATAGAGCAGGGTTTCGACCTTTTTCACCGTCTCGGGGTCGAAGCCCTGCGCGACCAGGTCCCTGAGCGCCAGGTCCTTTTCGACCAGCCCCTCAAGGATGGCGTCCAGCACCTCATAGGGGGGCAGGCTGTCCTGGTCCTTCTGGTCCGGGCGCAGCTCGGCCGAGGGTGGCTTGGAAATGATCTGCGGCGGGATCACCTCGCCCGCGCGGCCGGCCATCCAGTCGCGGTGGTTTTCATTGCGCCAGCGGCAGGTCTGAAAGACCCGGGTCTTGTAAAGATCCTTGATCGGGTTGTAGCCGCCGGCCATGTCGCCGTAGATCGTGGCATAGCCCACCGCGATCTCGGATTTGTTGCCGGTGGTCAGCAGCAATTCGCCGAACTTGTTCGACAGCGCCATCAGCATCACGCCGCGCAGGCGGGACTGGATGTTTTCCTCGGTCGTGTCGGGCCGGGTGCCTTCCATCAGATGCGCCAATGCCGCGCCCACTGCGTCGCGGGCGCCCTCGATATGGACGGTGTCCAGCCGCGTGCCCAGCCGGGCCGCGCAATCGGCGGCATCCTCCAGGCTGGCCTGCGAGGTATATTCGCTGGGCAGCATGACGCAGCGGACGTTTTCCGGGCCGACGGCATCGCAGGCGATGGTGGCGACCAGGGCCGAGTCGATGCCGCCCGACAGGCCCAGCACCACCTTGCGGAAACCGGACTTGCACATGTAGTCGCGCAGGCCCAGCGTCATGGCGCGGTAATCCTGTTCCCATTCGTCGGGCTGGTGGTCCATCCGGCCGGGCACCGCGCGCCAGCCGGCCGGCGTGCGGGCGAAATCGACATGGGCCAGCATCTCGTCAAAGGGCGCCAGTTGCATGACCTTGACCGCGCCGCCATCCTCGCCGGGGTTCAGCACGAAGCTGGCGCCGTCATAGATCTGGTCGTCCTGCCCGCCGACCGAGTTCAGATAGACCAGCGGCAGGCCGGTTTCGACCACGCGGGCGACCATATGGCCCATGCGCAGGTCCAGCTTGCCCCGATGATAGGGGCTGCCGTTCGGGACCAGCAGCATCTCGGCCCCGGTCTCGGCCAGGGTCTCGGCCACCTCGGGCCACCAGGCGTCCTCGCAGATGGGGCTGCCGATGCGCAACCCGTCCAGGCTGTAGGGGCCGCAGATCGGCCCGACATTGAACAGCCGCCATTCGTCGAAAAGCTGTTTGTGCGGCAATTCGTGCTTGAGCACCCGCGCCGCCACCTTGCCGCCGCGCAGGATCCAATAGGCGTTGTAAAGCCGGTCCTCTTCGGCATAGGGGCCGCCGATGGCGATGGCGGGGCCCTCGGCGCAGTCGCGCGCCATCTGGACGATATGGGCCATCGCCTCCTGGGTGAAGCCGGGCTTCAGCACCAGGTCCTGGGTCTGGTAGCCGGTGATGAACATTTCGGGCAGCGCCAGCAGGTTGGCGCCGGCCTCGCGCGCCTGCGCCCAGGCCTCGCGCGCCTTGGCGGCATTGCCGGGCAGGTCGCCCACGGTCGGGTTCAGCTGTGCAAGGGTGATGCGGAACGTCTCGGTCATGGCCTTTCCTTCCCGGGTCTTGCCCACCGTGATAGGCGAGGGCGCGGCAAAGGAAAAGTCGGCTTTGCGCCGGCGCCTGCCTTGCGATAAACCGATGGCCAGAGCAGCAACGAGGCGGAGTGCAGCACCCATGAAGGCAGCCCTTGTCGCCTGCGCGGTGGTCCTGGCCGGCGCGGGCATGGCCGGCGCGCAGGCGGTCATCACCAAGCAATATGACGATGGCGGCGTCTATGAGGGCACTTTCCGCAACGGCAAGCAGCACGGGCAGGGCAGCTATCGGCTGCCCTCGGGCTATGAATATACCGGCGATTGGGTCGAGGGCGAGATCCTGGGCCAGGGCGTGGCGAAATTCCCCAACGGCTCGGTCTATGAGGGCGCCTTTGCCGGCGGCAAGCCGCATGGCAAGGGCAAGATCACCTATGCCGATGGCGGCAGCTACGAAGGCGACTGGCAGGACGGCCAGATCACCGGCCAGGGCGTGGCGCATTACGCCAACGGCTCGGTCTATGAGGGCGGTTTCGTCAATGCGCTGCATGATGGCAAGGGGGTGCTGACCCAGCCCAACGGCTATCGCTATGAGGGCGACTGGAAACAGGGGGTCAAGGAGGGGGCGGGCAAGATCACCTATCCCGACGGCGCCAGCTATCAGGGCGAGATGCGGGCCAACCAGCGTTCCGGCCAGGGCCGGCTGACCATGCCGGACGGGCTGGTCTATGAAGGCGGCTGGTCGGCCGGGCAGATGGCCGGTCAGGGCAAGCTGACCCAGCCCTCGGGCGATATCTACGAGGGCCGCTTTGCCAATGGCAAGCGCGAGGGCAGGGGCATCGCCACCTATGCGAATGGCGACCGCTACGAGGGCGATTTCCGCGCCGACAAGCGCTGGGGCGCGGGCACCTTCACCGGCAGCGACGGCTATGTCTATGTCGGCGACTGGGTCGAGGGGCGGATGGAGGGGCTGGGCCGCATTACCTATCCCGACGGTTCGGTCTATGAGGGTGCGCTGATGGCCGACCTGCCGCATGGCCGCGGCCTGATCACCTATCCCGACGGCGCCAGCTATGACGGCGAATGGGTCGCGGGCGTGATCGAGGGGCAGGGCGTCGCCAAATACGCCAACGGCCTGGTCTATGAGGGCGGATTCAAGCGCGGCCGCAACGAGGGGCAGGGCCGGATGACCTATCCCGACGGCTATGTCTATAACGGCGCCTGGCGCGACGGGCAGCGCCACGGGCAGGGGCAGGCGACCTATCCCGACGGCACCACCTATGACGGTTCCTTCGTGGACGGGCTGCGCCACGGCAAGGGCCGGCTGATCGCCCCGGACGGTTTCCGTTATGAGGGAAGCTGGAAAGAGGGCGAGATCGACGGCGAAGGCGTCGCGACCTATGCCAATGGCGATGTCTATACCGGCCATTTCGTCATGGGCAAGCGGCAGGGCGCGGGGGTGATGCGCTATGCCACCGGCCAGGTCGCCGAAGGCGAATGGGAGGACAACCGCCTGGCCGTGCCCGCCGAGGGTGCGGCAGTGCCCGAGGGCGCCGAGACCCCCGAAGGCGTGGTGCCGGACGAGCCCGGCGCGGCAGACTAGGCTAGGGTTCGGGGCGGCCGTCCGCCGCTGCCTTGTTCGCGTCGGATGCGGCGGGCGGCTCCCGCCATGATCTTCGGCTGATCCCAGGAATAACTCATCGACCGTGCCGCCACCGTGAGAAAGCACTATTTTGCCGAACTGGTAGGTGTCAGTCGGATCGTTCCATGAAAACACCCGGCTATCGTTTGCGCCCAATCGTCGTTCCGGCAGCGCCAGACGTATTGCTCTGTCGGCCCCGCCTGTTTCAGGGACAGGCGAATCGGAGTGCCCTTGCGCAGATAAGCATCGAACGCCGTCCGATACGCTTTCCTGTAAATCATGTTCGTGCCAGAGCCCCCCCGTGTCGCCGGGATACTCCAGCAGAAACTGCCAAGATTCGGTTAATGGTGCGAGCGTTGCCGCCCGTTCCAATCCACCAGCCGCACCGCTGCACTCTCGCCCCAATGCGCGAAGGGCAGCACCCGCCCGTTGCGGCGGCTTTCCGCCACGCGGTCCAGGTCCACCTCGGCCTTGACCCAGCCGGGCACATCCATCAGCCCCTCGGCCAGGACGCCGCTTTCCGGCCACAGCCCGTCGGGCGGTGCATAGATCGCCGCGGCGCCACGGTTTTCATCCACCGCGGGGCACCAATCCACATCGCCCACCGTCGGCGCCTGCACCACCACGCATTGGCTTTCCAGCGCGCGGGCCATGGCGCCGATGCGCACCCGGTTGAACCCCGCCACCGTATCCGTGCAAGAGGGCACCAGCACCACCTCGACCCCCGCCTCGGCCAGCGCCCTGCCCAGCAGCGGAAACTCGCTGTCATAGCAGATCAGCACGCCCAGCCGCCCGACGGACGTGTCAAAGACCCGCAGGCCCGGCGCGCCGACCACGTCCCAATCCTCGCGCTCGAACCGGGTCATGACCTGTTTGTCCTGATGGCCGATCCGCCCCTGTGGCCCAAACAGAACCGCGCGGTTCACCGGGCGCGGCCCATCGAAATGCGGTCCGTCGAAATGCGGCCCAGAGGCGGCCAGGATATGCAGCCCATGCCGCGCCGCCAACTCGCCGTGCAGCGCATCGCGCGCCGCCTCGTGCCGGGCAACCTCGTGCAGCGATGCCTCCAGGTCGCCCGCCACCTGAGGCCCGCCCAGCGAGGCGAGCTCCATCGCCCCATATTCGGGAAAGACCAGCAGCTCGCAATCGGCGGCCTCCCCGACCCAGGCGGCGATCTTGGCGCGATAGGCGTCGAAATCCGCCAGCCAGTCGAAAGGATAGGCGGCGGCGGCGATTTTCACGATCCGGTTCACAGGGTCTTCATCCAGAATTGCAAGGGTTTTCGCGTGGATTCGACCTGGCCGATATCCTTCCAGTCAAAGCCGGCGACCACGCCGGGCAGGGGCGCATAGCCGCGTTTCAGCCAGAACCCGTCCAGCGGTCGATAGGCCGGGGGCCGCAGCGGATGGTCCTGGGGGCGGATCACGCTGCAAAAGGCGCTGTAGTGGCGCCCAAGGGCGCGGGCCTGCGCCTCGCGCCCGTCGAAGAAGGCATGGCCCAGCCCCCGGCCGCGATAGCCGGGCAGCAGCACCGATTCCGCGCAATAGAAGATCTGGTCCAGCGGCTCGGGGCGGCTGGCAAAGGCGGCGGCGAAATCGCCGGCGTGGTCCTCCATCGGCGCGCCGGTCGCGGCGCCGATCATCCGCCCGCCGTCCCAGGCCGCGACCACCACCGCGCCGGGCGACTGATAGGCACGCAGGTAATCGCGCTCGTAATCCAGATCGCCGTCATAGAGATAAGGCCAGTCGCGGAATACCGCGATGCGCAGCCGCGCCAGATCCTCCAGCACCGCGGCGACCGCATCCCCGGTCAGGCTTTCGGTGCGGATCATGCCCCGACCTGCCGCGTCCAGTCGGCCAGGTTGTAATAGGTCGTCACCCGCGCGATCTTGCCGTCCCTGATGGTGAAAAACGCGCCGGCGGGCAGGACATATCTTTGTCCCCTGGCCTCGGGCAGCCCCTCATCGGTGGCCAGGTAGGTGCCGTTGACGACGAATTCCGCCGCCGCGCGGTCGCCGGCCTCATTGGCGAAAATCACCATATCGGTCAGGTTCTCGCGATAGCTGCGGGTCATATGGGCGTTGAACTCGGCGAATGCCGCCTTGCCGCGGCGGATGCCGCCTTCGTTCACGTGATGCTCGACCTCGTCATGCAGATAGCCCAGCATCTCATCGGTGCGCCCGGCATTGAACGCGTCGTAATAGGCGGCGATCAGGGCCTTGGTTTCCATCGAAATCTCCTTGTTTTCCCTCACCTAGCGCCGGCGGGCCCGGCGGTCATCCCGGCCTTTTGTCTGATATTCCTCCGTCCTTTTCACCTTGATTTCTGCGTTGTGTTATTTTTTGCGAGTCCGAGGATTTTCTCGTGCATCTGGATTGCCTTTTCGACATCGTCGAAGATGGTAAGGCGG
>Ga0164243_10002108_pt1 | contig 33254 bp, 33 predicted proteins | sample OricompcompostOP_FD_108781 | JGI IMG/M metagenome (GOLD analysis project Ga0164243, IMG submission 108781) | Organic Plus compost microbial communities from Emeryville, California, USA - Original compost - Organic plus compost (OP) | ecosystem: Engineered > Solid waste > Mixed feedstock >... | reverse complement strand
GCCGCCCGGGCCGGCCTTCAGCGCGGCGACCTCGTCACGGCCATCGACGGCCAGGCCGTCGCGAGCTCGACCGACCTGGTGCGCAAGGTCGCCGACGCCAGGCCAGGCCAGAGCCTGACCCTGAAGGTGCTGCGGGGCGGCCGGAGCCTCGACCTGAAGGTCCAGGCGGGCGACCGGCCCTCCTCCTGACCTTCGCCTCAGCCCGCGTCCGGCGTCACCTGCACGGTCACGAACAGCTGGCGGCCCTTGTGGTTGACCAGCAGCAGCAGGTACTTGCGCCCGCTCTTCCTGGCGGCCGCCGCCTCGGCGGACACGTCGGCGGCCGAGGCGACGTTGCGCTCGCCCGCCTTCAGGATGACGTCGCCGACCCCGATGCCCTTGTCGGAGGCGTCCGAGCCCGGCTTGACCGCGCGGACGGTCACGCCGCCGCCCGGATTGGGCTGCAGCTGCATGCCCAGCACCAGCGAGCCGTCCAGCGACGGACCGGGCGCGCCCGGCCCCTGCTGGCCGTTCTGGGCCAGGGTCTCCTCGGAGGGGCGCACGCCGGCGCGCACGACGATCTCCTGCATCCGTCCGTCGCGGCGGACGCGCAGCCGGACCTCGTCGCCGGGATGGGTGAGCGCCACCTGGCGCAGCAGGTCGGCGGAGGTCTCCACCTGGCGCCCGTTCACCGCCAGGACCAGGTCGCCGGCCTTCAGGCCCGCGGTGTCGGAGGGACCGCCGGGAGTGACGTCGGCCACCAGCGCGCCCTTGTGGTCCTTCAGCCCCAGGCTCTCGGCGATGCCCGGCGTGACCTCCTGGATCGTCGCCCCGATGTAGCCGCGGACCACCTTGCCGTGCTCGATCAGCTCGCGGCTGACCCGCGCCACCACGTCGGCGGGGATGTCGAATCCGATGCCCACCGAGCCGCCGGACGGGGAGTAGATGGCGGTGTTCACGCCCACCACGCGGCCCTCGACGTCGAAGGTCGGGCCGCCGGAATTGCCCCGGTTGATGGGGGCGTCGATCTGCATGTAGTCGACGAACTGGGAGTCGCCGACGTTCCGCCGTCCCAGGGCCGAGACGATGCCCGCCGTCGCGGTGCCGCCCAGGCCGAAGGGATTGCCCACGGCCACGACCCAGTCGCCCACCCGCGGCCGGCCGCGGTCCTCGAAGCTCACGTAGGGGAAGCCGTGGCCCTCGACCTTGACCACGGCGATGTCGGTGGCCGGGTCCGTGCCGACCACGTGGGCGGTCAGCTCGCGGTCGTCCTTGGTGCGGACGGTGATCTTGTCGGCGTCCTCCACCACGTGGTTGTTGGTGACGATGTAGCCGTCAGCGGAGATCAGGAACCCCGAGCCGGCGGCCCGCATCGGCGGCAGGTCCTTGGGGTTTGCCGGGACGCCGAAGAACTGGCGGAACGGCTCGGGGATGTCCTGGCCCTGCAACGCCAGGGATTGCTTGGCCTTGCCCTCCACCTCGATGGAGACGACCGCCGGCGCGACCCGCTCCACGATGTCGGCGAACGACGCCGGCGCGCCTGCGGCCACCGGGGCCGGACGATTGTTCACAGCGCCGGGCTGAGCCGTCGCCTCGGTCCAGCAGGCGCCCGCCGCGAGCGCCACCGCCAAAGCGCCGATCCCGGCGCCCAGAAATGCTTTGCGTGTCATCCTCTGCATCTGCTCTCGTTCAGCGGCTGCGCCGCCCCCGCGACATGCGCCGTATGATCCCATTGTGATATATTTTGGGCGCGCCCGGCGACTCGCAAGGCGCGCATGACGCTACCGGTTGACCCGGTCAAGCCGGCAATCATATGGCGGATCCAGGACCGCCTTGGGCGCGGCGGTTTCGAATGCGTCTCAGGCGCCGCGCGCCAGCAGCACCGCCATGGCGTGCGGCTGCAGGACCTGCACGTCCATTTCGCGGACTGCGCCCGAGGGGTCGGCGGTGTCGAGGACGCAGGACCAGGGCCCGCCGGACGGCAGCCGGAAGGCCGCCGGCCGGGGTTCCGGGTTGAACAGCAGCAGGGCCGCCCGCGCCCCCTCCCCGCCGGCCGCGCCGGTCAGCCGCAGGGCGAACGCGGTCGGGCCGGCCCAGTCCTGCGGCGTCATCCGCGCTCCGTCGGGTCTGAACCAGCCGGCGTCCGCGTCCGTCATGAAGGCGGACCGCCGGAACAGGGCGTTGTCCGCCCGCAGCCGCAGCAGCCGCCGGACGAAGGCCGTGAACTGCAGGTCCGCCTCCGAACGGCCCGCCCAGTCGAGCCAGCTCGTGGCGTTGTCCTGGCAGTAGGCGTTGTTGTTGCCGCCCTGGCTGCGGCCGAGTTCGTCGCCGCCGAGCAGCATGGGCGCGCCCTGCGCCAGGATCAGGCTGGCGATCAGGTTGCGCTTCTGGCGGCCGCGCAGTTCCTGGACCGCCGGATCCTCGGCAGGCCCCTCCACCCCGCAGTTCCAGGCGAAGTTCTCGTCCCGGCCGTCCTGGTCCTGCTGGAGGTTGGCGAGGTTGCGCTTGCGTTCGTAGGAGACCAGGTCCTGCAGGGTGAAGCCGTCGTGGGCGGTGACGAAGTTGAGGCTGGCCCAGGGCTGGCGGCCCGCGCCGCCGAACACGTCCGAAGACCCGGCCAGGCGGGTGGCGAACGCCCCGGCCGATCCGCCGCGCCCCGCCCAGTAGCGGCGCACGTCGTCGCGGAAGCGGTCGTTCCATTCGGCCCAGCCGGGCGGGAAGGCGCCGAGCCGATAGCCGTCCGGGCCCAGGTCCCAGGGCTCGGCGACCAGCTTCGCCGTGGAGAGGGCCGGATCGGCCTTCACCGCGGACAGGAAGCGCCCCTGCGGCTCGAAGCGCCCGCCCTCGCGCGCGAGCGCCACGGCCAGGTCCAGGCGGAATCCGTCCACGCCCATCTCCGTGCGCCAGAACCGGAGGGCGTCCAGGACCATCTGCAGTACCCGCGGGTGCTCCAGGTTCAGCGTGTTCCGGGCGCCGGTGAGGTCCTGGTAGCGGCGCCGGTCCTCGGCAAGCAGGTAGTAGGAGGCGTTGTCGATCCCCCGGAAGCTGACCGTGGGCCCGAGCTCGTCGCCTTCGCCGGAGTGGTTCAGGGCGAGGTCCAGGATGACCTCCAGCCCCGCCGCGTGCAGCGCCTGGACCGTCCGCGCGAACTCCGAGGGCGCGCCCCCGGCCAGGTAGCGCGGCTCCACCGCGAAGAAGCACAGCGAGTTGTAGCCCCAGTAGTTGGACAGGCCGTTCAGGGCCAGCCGGCGCTCGTGCCCGACCGGCTGGACCGGCATGATCTCCACCGCCGTCACGCCCAGCCCCGCCAGATGCCCGATCACGGCCGGCTCGCCGAGCGCCGCTATGGTCCCCCGCAGGGGCGCCGGGACATCCGGATGCCGGATGGTGTGGCCGCGCGCGTGCAGCTCGTAGACCACCGTGTCCGTCCACGCCCGTCCCGGGCCCGGCGGCGGGGGCGGCCCGGGCGGCAGCACCCTGCACCTGGGGGCCAGGGCCGCGTTGTCGCGCGGGTCGAAGGACAGGTCCGCCAGGCCGTCGCCCACGACATAGCCGCAGTGCAGGTCCGACCAGGCGAAGGGCCGGATCAGGGCGCGGGCGTAGGGGTCGATCAGGAGCTTGTTCGGATTGAACCGGTGGCCCTCGCGGGGCGCGTAGGGCCCGTGGACGCGGTAGCCGTAGACCAGGCCCGCGGCCGCCCCCGGCAGATAGCCGTGCCAGACGTCCCCCGTGCGGGCCGGCAGGGGGATGCGCTCGATCTCCGGCCCGGCGGGGCCGTCGAACAGGCACAGCTCGACCTTGCGGCCGTGGGCGGAGAACAGGGCGAAGTTGATCCCGCCCCCGTCGGGCGTGGCGCCCAGGGGATCGGGGGCGCCGGGCTGGATCGCGCCATGCAGGATCATCGGATGCTCACGGCGCAGGCGCCCCCGGCTCGGGAAGCGTCATGGATTTGGCGCCGCACCGCCAAGCTCCCGCCTGATCTGGATCAAGGAGCTGTCACCGAAGGTGGTTAAGGACAGTCTGCATCCGTTCGGGAGTGACCGATGCGCGTGCTGTTCGTAGCGGCCGAAGCCTTCCCGCTGGCCAAGACCGGCGGTCTCGGAGACGTCGCCGCCGCGCTTCCGGCGGCCCTGTCCGAACGCGGCGCGGACGTGCGCCTTCTGATGCCCGGCTACCCCCGGGCCCTGGAGATGCTGGCCGGCGCGCGCACCGAGGCGCGCATCCAGGACCTGCTGGGCGTGCGGGACGGGCGTCTGGTGTCCGGCTGGCTGCCCGGCTCGGGCGTGCGCACCTGGCTGGTCGACGCCCCGGCGCTCTACCAGAGGCCCGGCGGGCCCTACGCCGACGCCGACGGGAGGGAATGGCCGGACAACGCCCTGCGCTTCTCCTACCTCAGCCATGTCGGCGCGCTGCTCGCCCTCGGCCTGGCCGCCTACTGGAAGGCCGACGTGGTCCACGCCAACGACTGGCATACGGGCCTCCTGCCGATGATCCTGGCGCAGGCCGGCGCACGGCGGCCGCGGAGCGTGTTCACCATCCACAATCTGGCGTTCCAGGGAAACGTCCCGTTCGAGACGGCCCGGGCCGTCGGCGTGCCGGCCTCGGCGCTCACCATCGACGGCTGCGAATTCTACGGCCGCGCCTCCTTCATGAAGGCCGGCATCCGCTACGCCGACCGGGTCACCACCGTCAGCCCGACCTACGCCCGCGAGATCCTGACCCCGGAGCTGGGCTGCGGCCTGGACGGGCTGCTGCGCAGCCGGGCGGCGGACCTCCGGGGCGTGCTGAACGGGGTCGCGACCGGCCAGTGGACGCCCGCCGGCGACCCGCACCTGCCCGCCGGCTTCTCCGCCCGCGACATTTCCGGCAAGCGCGCCTGCAAGGCGGCCCTCCAGCAGGAGCTCGGGCTTCCCGTCGAGCCGGACCGCCCGCTGCTCGGGTTCATCAGCCGCCTCACGCACCAGAAGATGGCGGACGTCCTGGTCCAGGCGCTGCCGTGGCTCGCCGACCAGGGCGCGCAGTTCGCCCTCGTGGGCGACGGCTGCCCTGAGCTTTCGGGGGCGTTCGAGGCGGCGGCCCGGAGCCGGCCGGAAAGCCTCGCCGTCCGCATCGGCTACCAGGAGCCCCTCGCCCACCGGATCTGCGCGGGCGCGGACATGCTGCTGGCCCCGGCGCGGTTCGAGCCCTGCGGCCTGACCCAGCTCTACGGCATGCGCTACGGGGCGATCCCGATCGTGCGGCGCACCGGCGGGCTCGCCGACACGGTGGTCGACGCGGACCGCCGCGCCCTGCTCAGCGGCGCGGCCACCGGCTTCAGCTTCCAGGAGCCCACGACAGCCGGGCTGACCCGGGCGATCCGGCGCGCGCTCAGGGCCTACGGCGAGCCGCTGGCGTGGCGGCGCCTGCAGCGTCAGGCGATGGTGCAGGACTTCAGCTGGGACGAAAGCGCCGGGCGCTATCTGGAGATCTACGGCGAGGTCACCGGCCTGTCGGCGCCCGTCCGGCCCGCGGCGGCGACGGCGCCTCAGCAGGAGCCCCTGGCCGCGCTGGCGTGAGCCTACTCGGCCGCCCTGGGCCGCCTGTAGGCCTGCAGCTTCGCCTCCTCCTCGTCGATCATGCGCTGCAGAAGCTCGCGCTGATGCGGGTCGGTCTCCCGCGCCAGGCGTTCGCGGAAGTGCTGGATGTTCTGTTCGGCGACAAACTTCTGCATGACTTGCCCCCAGCAAGTCGGACGCGACTTCGGACTCGCTGCAGTCTACGCCGCCGGCCGGGGCGGTTCCAGCCGCGCCGCTACCTCTGCCAGGCGATCAGCGGCAGCTCCAGGGGAACGTCGGCGCCCTCCCGGGAGGGCAGGACGCGCACCGTGTAGTCGCCGGCCGGCCGCGAGCCCGGCGCGTCCCCGACGTAGACATAGCCGTTGACCGCCCCCGGGATGGCCTGGCGGCGCGCCAGCGGGACGGCCAGCGGCCCCTCTGCATAGAGCTCGACCCGGACGTCCTCGGGCGCCAGCTCGCCCAGGAACACCGGCGCCGAGAAGCTCCAGCCCTCCTCGCTCGCATGCACCGTGGGGGCGGCGATGTGCAGGCTGGGCCAGCCGCGCCGCAGGCGCTGGATCCATTGCGCCAGCGCCTTGGCCGGGGCGCCGTCGTCGGCCATCCGCCGGCGCAGGGCGGCGGCGGCCGGCAGATAGGCGGTCTCCAGATAGTCGCGCGCCATGCGCGTGCTGCTGAACGCCGAGGTCAGGGTCGACATGCTGCGGCGGATGCGCGTCACCCAGGCCCGCGGCACCCCCTCCGGATCCCGGTCGTAGAACTCCGGGGCGATCTCCGTCTCGAGCAGCGCGTAGAGGCTTTCGGCGTCCTCCGCGTCGACCGCCTCGTCCGTGACGCCCTCCGTCCCGTTGCCGATGGCCCATCCGAGCTCGGGCCGCCACGCCTCGTCCCACCAGCCGTCCCGGACCGAGCAGTTCAGCCCACCGTTGACCAGCACCTTCATCCCGCTGGTCCCGCACGCCTCCCAGGGCCGCCGGGGGGTGTTGATCCAGACGTCCACGCCCTGCACCAGTTCCTGGGCGACGGCGATGTCGTAGTCCTCGATGAACACGATCCGCCGCCGGAACCGCGGCTGGCGGGCGAGCTCGAGCCATTGCCGGATCATCTCCTTGCCCGGCGCGTCGGCTGCGTGGGCCTTGCCGGCGACGACGATCTGAACGGGACGGTCCGGATCGAGCAGCAGGCGCGCCAGCCGCTCGGGGTCCCTGAGCAGCAGGGTCGGCCGCTTGTAGGCGGTGAAGCGCCTGGCGAACCCCAGGGTCAGGACATTGGGGTCCAGGGCGGCCTCGGCGGCCGCGATCTCGTCCTCCTCCAGGCCGCGCTCGCGCAGCTGGATCTCGAGCCGCTCGCGCACACGCCCGACCAACCGGTGGCGGCTCTGGCCGCGCAGGGCCCACAGGTCCTCGTCGGAGGCGCAGGCGATCTGGCTGGGCGGATCATCCTCGAGCACCCGCCACCGCTCCTTGCCGCAGGCCTGGGTCCACACCCGGTCCGCCTCGGCCGAATCCCAGGTCGGCGCGTGCACGCCGTTGGTGACGTGGCCGACGGGGACCTCCGCCTCCGGCCAGCGCGGGAACAGGGGCTGGAAGATGCGGCGGCTGACCTGGCCGTGCAGGCGGCTGACCCCGAGCGTCAGTCCCGAGCCGCGCATGGCGAGGAAGGCCATGTTGAAGGGCTCGGCGGGGTCGTCCGGATCGATGCGGCCGAGGGCCAGGACGTCCTTGAACGACAGGCCGAGCGAGGCGAGCGGCGGCTCGACCGCCGGCAGGTAGCGCCGCAGCAGCGCCGGGTCGAACCGGTCGAAGCCCGCCGCCACCGGCGTGTGGGTGGTGAAGACATTTCCCGGCCGGGACGCCGCCAGGGCCTCCCAGAAGCCGAGCCCCGTCCGCGCCGCCACCCGGCGGGCCCGCTCGATGACGACAAAGGCGCCATGGCCCTCGTTGATGTGGCAGACCTCGACCTCGTGCCCGAGCGCTTCCAGGGCGCGCCAGCCGCCGATGCCGAGCACGGCGTCCTGCATCAGCCGCATCTCGGCGTCGCCGCCGTAGAGCTTTCCGGTGATGCCGCGGTCGGCCGGGCTGTTCAGCAGGTCGTTGCTGTCCAGCAGATAGAGGGTGAGCCGCCCGACGCGGGCCTTCCACACCCGCAGCTGCAGCACCCGGCCGGGCAGGCTGATGCGCACGCGCAGCCAGGCTCCGTTCACCAGCGCCGGCTCGATCGGCAGCATCGCCGGCTCGTTGTAGGGATAGGCCTCGTGCTGCACGCCCTCCGGATCCAGCATCTGGCGGAAATAGCCCTCCTGGTAGAGCAACCCCACCCCGACCACCGGCATGCCGAGGTCGCTCGCCGCCTTCAGGAAGTCCCCCGCCAGCACCCCCAGCCCGCCGGCGTAGAGCGGCAGCGCCGCGCCCAGTCCGAACTCCATGCTGAAGTAGGCGACCGTGCCGAGCCCGGCCCCGCCATGGGTGGTCTGGAACCAGCTTGGGCGCTGCAGATAGTCCCGCCGCCGGTCCAGCAGCTCCTCCAGCTCGCCCAGGAAGCGGGAGTCCCTGGCGAGCGCCTGCAGCCGGTCGGCGGGCACGTGCTGGAGCACGGTCCAGGGACTGCTGGTGCGCTCCCACAGCTCCTCGTCCACGTGCTCCCACAGGGCGTCCGCCTCGTGGCTCCACGTCCAGCGCAGGTCCAGGGCGAGGTCCTGAAGGGGCGCCAGGGCCTCGGGCAGGTGGGGAAGGACCAAGGTGACCACGGCCGGCTCCTGCGATTGGGGTGACGGGGTCCCGTCCTGCTTACTGGAAGAGGCGGCCGGCTCCTACGTTGACCCTGGTCAATCCCGCCGTGAACGCTTGCGCCAGCTCAAGGCGCCTGGCGCGGCGGCCGTCATGGTCGCGGCGATGGCGGGAGTCCACGATGGGCACGGGGCTGAGCGTGTTCGACGAGACCCTCCAGGCGACCGGCGCCTGGCTGGGCGACCTGCAGCGGCGGCTGGACGGGTGCGGCCGCCACCAGGCCTATTCCGTGCTGAGGGCGACGCTGCACGTGCTGCGCGACGCCCTGCCGCCCGCGGCGGCGCTGCAGCTGGCCGCCGGCATGCCGATGCTGCTGCGCGGCCTCTATCTGGAAGGCTGGAGCCTGGCGGCCCCGCCCGTGGACGTGCCGGACGCCGCGACCTTCCTCGCCCAGGTGCGCCGCCGTCTGCCGCCGGGGCTCGATGTCGACCTGGACCTGGCCGTGCGCGCGGTGTTCTCGATCCTCGGCGAACGGCTGGACCCCCACGGCGTGGTCAGGCTGGTTCAAACGCTTCCGGCGCCGCTCCGCGAGCTCTGGCGTGAGGGCGGGTGGGAGACCTGGCCGCCGCCCTGAGGCCGCGCCAGAAGACCCCGAAGTCGTGCACCGCCTCCGCACTCCACAACGCCACGGTCTGTCGGCGGAACCCCGCTTCCGGAAACGAGCGGATCACCGCCCCGCGTCCGTCATCGATGCGGGTGTGCAGCTCCAGGAAGCGGAACACCGCGGTGTTGAACTGCTCCGCCTCCCGGTCGGTCACGACCACCGCCTCGAAGGCGTGCTCGGCGTCGTCGTCCATCTGGAGCGCTCCCTGGTGATCGCGCCAAGGACTAAGCAGCCCGACGCATCCGGACGTTGAGCGACATCAAGCTTCAGCGGCCTGGATCTGTCGCGGGCCGGCCCAGCGGCAGGAGCAGGACGGGCCGCTCGCCGGGCGCGAGGGCGACGCTGCGCTGCAGGGCCGCCTCGTCGAAGGCGCCCACGAAGGTGGAGCCCAGGCCCAGCGCGACCGCCTGGAGGCTGAGGTTCTCGGCTGCGGCGCCCGCCTCGATCTGGACGAAGCGGTCGGCGCGGGCGCCGTAGCGGCCTGCGGTGCGACGCGGGTCCGCGGCGAACAGGACGACGGCCGGCGCGCCGGCGATCCACGCCTGGCCGGACGCCGCCGCCAGGGCGCGGCGGGCGTCCCCGGCCGACGTCAGCGCCAGCGCATGGGACTGCGGCTCGTAGCGGTAGAGTCCGGGCGCCAGCCCCTCGACCGCCCCGGCCGCAAGGTACAGCCTCAGCGGATAGAGCGCGCCGGCGGAAGGCGCTGCGCGGCGGCCCTGCGCGCCCGTGAGGCCCTGCGCGGCCCACAGCAGCTGGCCCGCCTGGGCGAGGCTGATCGGTCCGCTTCGGAAGGCGCGCACCGAACGCCGGGCCGCCAGGGCCCGCTCCACCGAGCCGGACGCCCCGGTCTGCGGCCGCGGCAGCAGGTGCTCCGCCCCCAGCGCGGCTTCGGCGCCGGCCAGGCTCGCCAGCAGGCCCGCGGCCGCCGCGGCCGCGAGGCCGGCGCGTGGCCGCTCAGGGGCGGATCTCGATCTCATCGACCACCTCGTCGACTCCCAGCACCGCCCAGGCGTCGACCTCCGCCGCGGCGCGCGCCGCCGCGGACCTCACCAGGCCCGTGAGCCGGACCGTGGCGCCGCGCACGCCCACCCGCACCTGCGAGGCGTCGAGTTCGCCGTCCTTCTCCAGCGCCAGCCGGACCGCCTCCTCGATCAGGATCGGCGCATCCTCCTCCGGCGGCTCCACGGCCATGCCGTTGACCACGTCCCGCACTCCCGCGATGCGCCAGGCCAGCACGCCGGCCAGGCGCTTGCAGGTCAGGCCGGGGGCCGCGCCATTGAGGATCACCACCCCCTCCCTGACCTCCAGCTCAAGTTCGCCGGACGCCTCGGGGACGTCGCGCACCAGCCGGGTGCGCCCGGCTTCCGTCTCGATCAGGCGCAGCTGTGCGAAGTCGGCGTCCTCGGCGAACCGCCGCCGCAGCCGGTCGAGCAGCCCGTCGTCGCTGACCCGCGCGGTCTGCCGCACCCGCAACCGGTCCACCACGCCGGCGACGCCGGGAACCGCAGCCACCCGCTCCAGCACGAGCTTCTTCTGGGCCACGCTGTCGACCTCGGCCTCGATGGTGAGCACCCCCGCCTCGTCCGCCTCGATCAGCGACGGGTGGAAGCGGGGGCCGAGGCGGGGATCGCGCCGCGCCGCGGCCAGGGCGCGCTGGGCCAGGTCTGGTTCGGACATGGAACTGCCTCCGTCCTCCGCGCGGATCAGTCCGCGGCGACGATGTGGGTCTTGCCGAGCAGGTGCACGGTCGAGGCCTGGGCGCCCTTCTCCCCTTCGGTCTCGGTGAAGCGCACCTCCATGCCCGGGGCCATGCGTTCGAAGTCGCCGGTCACGACCGCATTGCGGTGGAAATAGATCTCCCGGCCGTCCGAGGCGCCGATGAAGCCGTACCCTTCGTCCGGGAACAGGCGCAGGATCGTGCCGTGCGGCGGCGTCTCGTGGACCTTGACCTTGCCCTGGGCGCGGCGGCGCACGTCCTGCAGCTTGCGCCGGGCGGCGGCGAAGGCGTCGCGGATCGCCACGTAGGGGTCCTCGTGGGCGTGGTCGGCGCTGGGATTGCGGTCGATCATGATGTCCGCGGCGCCGGGGACGGTGATCTGCAGCTTGACCTGATAGAGGTCGCCCTGGCGGTGGCGGCCGCTCCGGCCGATGACCGCCACCCGGCACGAGATGATGCGGTCCGTGAAGCGCTCGAGCCTCTCGACCTCGCGCTCGATGCGCGTGGTCAGGGCCTCGCTTGAGGTCAGGCCGCCCTCGAAGGCGATCTGAAGCGGCATCTGCATGGGAAGCTCCTCTGACCAAGGCTGTCGGAGGGACGATCGGACCGGGACGGCCTGCGGGCATTGAGGCGCGTCAAGGACGCCGGCCCGGCGCGCGCGCAGTGAAGCGACGAAGAGGCCGCGCAGGAGGCCCACATGGATGTGATCGACGCGATCCGCGGCCGGCGCGCCGTGCGCGACTACGCTGCGGACGAGATCGGCCGCGAGCAGATCGCCGAGCTGATCGGAACCGCCGTCCTGGCCCCCAGCGCCATGAACCGCCAGCCCTGGTCGTTCACCGTCGTCCGGGACCGCGCGCGCCTGCAGCGCTGGTCGAGCGCCGCCAAGGCGCACGCCCTGGCCGGCCTCGCGGGCCGTCCGGGGCTCGAGCATCTGCGCGAGGCTCTGGAGTCGTCCGGCTTCAACATCTTCTACAACGCGCCGGCGCTGGTGGTGATCTCGGCCACCCAGCAGGACGAGTTCACGGCCGCGGACTGCGCCCTCGCCGCCCAGACCCTGATGCTCGCGGCCTACGCCCGGGGGCTCGGGACCTGCTGGATCGGCTTCGCCCACGGCTGGCTGAACACGCCCGAGGGCAAGGCCGAACTTGGCGTTCCGGCGGATTGGAGCCCCAGCGCCCCGATCATCCTCGGCCGGCCCCGCGGCGCCGCCCCTCCCACGCCGCGCCGTGCGCCGGACATCCGCTGGATCGAGGGCTGAGCCGTGCGGGCCTGCAGCCGCCCGGTCGCGGACCAAGCGGCGCCCCCGGTTTGGGAGACCTTCCCGCATGGCGCGGACGTCGGCGTCCGCGGCTACGGCGACTCGCCCGCCGAGGCCTTCGCCAATGCGGCCATGGCCCTGACCTCGGTGATCACCGACCCGGCCGGGGTCAGGCCCCGGACCTGCGTTCCGCTCGGCTGCGAGGCGCCGGACCGGGAGGTGCTGCTGGTGGACTGGCTGAACGCCCTCGTCTCCACAATGGCCACGGACGGCATGCTGTTCTCCCGCTTCGAGGTGGAGATCGCCCACGACCGGCTCACGGCCCGGGCCTTCGGCGAGCCGATCGATCCGGCGCGGCACGCGCCGGCCGTCGAGATCAAGGGCGCGACCTTCACCTGCCTGGAGGTCGTCCGCGATCCGGACGGCCGCTGGCGGGCCCAGACCGTGGTGGACGTCTGATCATGGACCTGACCCCGCTCCACAAGCTCGGGGACTGGTGCTGGCGGGTCGAGCCGGCCGGCGGCATGCGTGCTCCCGCGGTGCTCTACGCCGACGAGACCCTGCTCAGGGACATGGACGACAAGGTGTTCGAGCAGCTCACCAATGTCGCGCGCCTGCCTGGCGTCGTCGGCGCCGCCTACGCCATGCCCGACGCCCACTGGGGGTACGGATTCCCGATCGGCGGCGTGGCCGCCTTCGACCCGGATGCGGAGGGCGTGATCAGCGTCGGCGGCGTCGGCTTCGACATCTCCTGCGGGGTGCGGCTCCTGACCACGACCCTGACGCGCCGGGAGGTCGAATCCCGCCAGCGGGAGCTGGCCGAAGGCCTGTTCGGCGCCATCCCGGCCGGGCTCGGCTCGACCGGCGAGATCGCCCTGGCCGGCGCGGACATGGACGCCATGCTGGCGGGCGGCGCGCGCTGGGCCGTGGCCCAGGGCTGGGGCGCGCCCGAGGACCTGGAGCGGATCGAGGACGGAGGATGCGCGGCGGGGGCGCGGCCGGACCTGGTCTCCGACCAGGCCAAGCGCCGCCAGCGCAAGGAGACCGGAACGCTCGGTTCAGGCAACCACTACCTGGAGGTCCAGTACGTCGGCGAGATGTTCGACGAACGCCTCGCGGCGGGCTTCGGTCTCTCGAAGAACCAGGCCGTCGTCAGCATCCACTGCGGCTCCCGCGGCCTCGGGCACCAGATCGGGACCGACTTCCTGCGGGCCATGGCGGTGGAGGCGCCGCGCCGGGGTTATCGGCCTCCGGACCGCGAGCTCGCGTACGCGCCCATCCGGTCCGAGCTCGGCCAGAGCTATCTCGGCGCCATGCGGGCCGGGATCAACTGCGCCCTCGCCAACCGGCAGATCCTCACGGACCTGACGCGTGATGTGTTCGAAGCCGTCTTCCCCGGCGCCCGCCTGAGGCTGCTGTTCGACGTCTCCCACAACACCTGCAAGGAGGAGGTCCACCGCGTGGACGGGGCGGAGCGGACGCTGTTCGTACACCGCAAGGGCGCCACCCGCGCGTTCGGGCCCGGCCACCCTGCCCTGCCCGCGGCGCTCCAGCCCTTCGGCCAGCCCGTGCTGGTCGGCGGCAGCATGGGCGTGGGCTCCTTCGTCCTGGCCGGCATGGAGACGTCCGAGCGGGCCAGCTTCAGCTCCGCCTGCCACGGCGCCGGCCGCGCGATGAGCCGGCACGCGGCGCTCAAGCAGTACAGCGGCCGGCGGGTCCAGGACGAGCTCGCCGCCCGCGGGATCATCGTGAAGAGCCCATCCACCCGCGGCATCGCCGAGGAGGCGCCTGGCGCCTACAAGGACCTGGACCGCATCGCGGAAGTCTCGGAGAAGGCCGGCCTCGCCGCACGGGTGGCGCATCTAAAGCCGCTGGTGTGCATCAAGGGGTGAGGCGCGCGGATCGCCGCGACGAACGCCCGGAGCGAGAGCGAAGGACCTGGGCCGGCGGGGCTGGAGCACGATGAGCTCAGGCGGCGACCTCCAGCTCGTCCTCGACGCTCTGCACGCCGGGCGCCGACCAGGCGGCCTGCTCGACGATGGCGCGTTCGGCCGGCGCCCTGACGACGCCCCGGAGCACCACCTTGCGGCCGTGGACCTCGACCTTGACGTTCCGCGCTTCCACGTCGGCGTAGCGGTCCAGGGCCGCCTCGATGCGCTGTTGTACGTCCGCGGGCGGGACGGCGGCCTTCAGCCCGATCTGGTTCACCACGTTGCGGACCCCGTGCAGGCGGTGCACGACCTCCGCGGCGGCGCGGCGCTGGTAGTCCCAGTCCACCTGGCCTGCGAGCGTGACCACGCCCCTTGAGACGCGTACCTGGATGCCCTCGTGCGGAAGCCGGACGTCCCACTCCAGGATCGCCAGCACCCGGTGGGCGAGATCCTCGTCGCTTTCGGCTTCCCTCGGCCGGACCTCGACCTGCTCCACCACGGCGCGGACGCCGCGGACCCGTCGCACGGTGAGTTCCGCCAGCAGCCTCTGGGCATAGCTCGGGACATGGCCCGTGAGCGTGACCACGCCGTCGTCGACCAGCACGCCGAGGTCAGTCGAGTCGATCCCCGGCTCCCAGTCCAGCTCGGCAAGGATGTCGTCGCGGAGGCCCTTGTCGGTCATTGGACCCGGGCCGCCCTGCGGGAACGGGCCGCCTCCCGGCAGCTCAGGGCCGCCGCAAGGGCCGCCGAGACCCCCGCGATGGCGATGGCCGCCGTGGTGACCGGCCGTCGGCGCGCCTCGGCGAGGGCCGCCTCGGCCACCCGCCGCCCGCGGCGGCCGGCGTCCGCGGCGAGCGCCCCGGCCAGCTCCCTGGCGGCGAGGGCGAGCGCCCGGGCCGCCTCCGCCACCACGTCCTGGGAATCGTCGACCAGGCGTCCGTAGTCCGAGCGCAGCTGGAGCACGGCCCGCTGGAGAGAAGCCTTGGAACCGCGGGCCTCCTTCGCGCCCGAGTTGGAGTCCGACGGAACAGCGGTCAGCGTCATGGCGGCCTCCTGCATATGTCGTGCGAGCCAAGGCCGGGGCCGTGCAAACGGCCTTGATCAGGGTCAAGGGCCAGCCGAACCGACGACCTTTGATCTGTCTCATGGGAGGCCAGGGAAACTGGCGCATCTCTGTCCCCGATCCGGAGCTGACGGCTCCGCGCGGAGATCTGCATGTCGTTCCAGCCGATCGCCAAGCGGCCCCAGGACGTCGCGGGGGCGAACCTGACCGACTACGACGCCGCCGTCGCCGCCTTTTCGTGGGACCGGGCGCGCGCCCTCCTGGACGGTCTGCCCGGCGGCGGGCTGAACATCGCCCATGAGGCCGTCGACCGGCAGGTGGCCGAGGGCCTGGGCGGCAAGACCGCGATCCGCTGGATCGGCGAGACCGGCGAAACCGCCGACATCACCTACCAGGACCTGATGGCTCGCACGAGCCGGTTCGCCAACGTGCTGCGCGGCCTCGGGGTCGCTCCGGGCGAACGGGTGTTCGCCCTGCTCGGCCGCAGGCCCGAGCTGTACGTGGCCGCGCTTGGGACGTTGAAGGCCGGCTGCGTCTTCTGTCCCCTGTTCTCCGCCTTCGGCCCCGAGCCGATCCGGGCGCGCATGGAGATCGGCGACGCGCGGGTGCTGGTCACCACCGCCGCCTTCTACCGACGCAAGGTCGCGCCCTGGCGCGCCGAGCTGCCGGGCCTGAGGCAGGTGCTGCTGATCGACGCAGACCCACCACCCGAGGACGCCCAGGTCGCCGCCCTCCCCGGGCTCATGGAGAAGGCCCCCGACACCTTCGAAACCGCCCGCACCCGGCCCGAGGACATGGCCCTTCTGCACTTCACCAGCGGGACGACCGGCCGTCCCAAAGGCGCCGTCCACGTGCACGAGGCGGTGGTGGCCCATCACATCACCGGCCGTTACGCGCTCGACTTCCGTCCCGACGACGTCTTCTGGTGCACCGCCGATCCGGGCTGGGTGACCGGAACGTCCTACGGCGTCATCTCGCCCCTGACGAACGGCCTGACCATGGTCGTGGACGAGGCTGAATTCGACGCCGAGCGATGGTACGGGCTCCTGCAAGAGCAGAAGGTGACCGTCTGGTACACGGCTCCGACCGCCATCCGCATGCTGATGAAGTTCGGGGCGGATCTCGTCCGCCGTCACGACCTGTCGGCTCTTCGCTTCATGGCCAGCGTCGGCGAGCCGCTCAACCCTGAGGCGGTCGTCTGGTCGGCCGAGACCTTCGGCGCGCCCTTCCACGACAACTGGTGGCAGACCGAGACCGGCGGGATCATGATCGCCAACTACCTGGCGATGGAGGTCAGGCCCGGCTCCATGGGCAAGCCCCTGCCCGGCGTGGTCGCCGGAATCGTGGAGCGGACCGAGACGGGGCTCCGCGAGCAGACCCGACCCATGGCCATGGGTGAGCTGGCGCTGAGGCCCGGCTGGCCGTCCATGATGCGGGGCTACCTCCACGAGGAGGAGCGCTACCGCAAGTGCTTCGAGGATGGCTGGTACCTGACCGGCGACCTCGCGATGCGGGACTCGGACGGCTACTTCTGGTTCGTCGGCCGCGCGGACGACGTGATCAAGAGCGCCGGGCACCTCATCGGGCCCTTCGAAGTCGAGAGCGTCCTGATGGAGCATCCGGCGGTCGCCGAGGCGGCGGTCATCGGGCTGCCGGATCCGATCGCCGGGCAGGCGGTGAAGGCCTACGTCGCCCTGAAGACCGGGTTCGACGGCGGCGAAGACCTGCGCCGGGACATCCTGGGCCACGCGCGCAGGAGGCTCGGCCCAGTGGTCGCGCCCAAGGACGTGGCCTTTCGCCAGAACCTGCCCAAGACCCGCAGCGGCAAGATCATGCGCCGCCTCCTGAAGGCGCGCGAGCTCGGCCTGCCCGAGGGCGACCTCTCCACCTTGGAAAGCGAAGAGCGATGACGGCCCAAACGCTCAAGCCCCGCCTCTCGCGCGCCCACGCCCTGGAATTGCTGCGCCATATGATCCGCGTGCGCGAGTTCGAACAGACCTGCGCCGAGCTCTACACCCAGGAGAAGATCCGCGGGTTCCTGCACCTCTACGACGGCGAAGAGGCCGTCGCAGCGGGCGTCATACCGTTGCTGGAGCCCGAGGACCGGATCGTCGCCACCTATCGCGAGCACGGCCATGCCCTCGTCCGGGGTGTTTCGATGAACGCGGTCATGGCCGAGATGTACGGCAAGGTCGAGGGCTGCAGCCGCGGGCGCGGCGGCTCGATGCATCTGTTCGACCACGCCGCGAACTTCTACGGCGGCAACGCGATCGTCGGAGGCGGCATCCCCCTCGCCACGGGGCTCGCGCTCGCCGACCGGATGCGTGGCCAAAGCCATGTCACGGCCTGCTTCTTCGGCGAAGGCGCGGTCGCCGAGGGCGCGTTCCACGAAAGCCTCAACCTCGCCGCGCTGTGGCGCCTGCCTGTGCTGTTCGTCTGCGAGAACAACCGTTACGCCATGGGCACGGCGCTGGAGCTGTCCGAAGCGGAGACCGACGTCCGCAAGAAGGCCGAGAGCTACCGCATGGGCGCGGAGGCGGTCGACGGGATGGACGTGGTGGCGGTGGAGGCGGCGGCCCGCCGGGCGCTCGCGGCCATCCGCGAAACCGGCAAGCCCTATTTCCTGGAGTGCCGAACCTATCGCTTCCGGGCCCACTCCATGTTCGACGCCCAGCTCTATCGCGACAAGGCGGAGGTGGAGGCCTGGAAGGCCAAGGGGCCGATCGTCCGCTTCCAAACCTGGGCGCAGGAGAACGACTACGTCCATCCTGAAGACCTCGAGCGCATCCACGCCGAGGTGGAAGCCGAGATCCGCGCCGCCGTCGCCTTCGCCGAGGCCGCGGCCTGGGAGCCGGTCGAGGAGCTGAAGAGCTTCGTCTACGCCCCGGCGCGTCCAGCGCCGCCGCCCAAGGCGCCTCCGTCGGGAGCGGCGGCGACGGATACCACCTATCGGGACGCCGTGAAGGACGCGATCCGCGACGCGCTCAAGCGCGACGACCGCGTGTTCCTGATGGGTGAGGACGTCGGTCGCTACGGCGGCTGCTACGCGGTGAGCAAGGGGCTGTTGGCCGAGTTCGGGGCGGAGCGGATCCGCGACACGCCCCTATCGGAGTCCGGCTTCACCGGAGCGGGCATAGGCGCCGGCATGGGCGGCATGCGTCCGATCGTCGAGGTCATGACCGTCAACTTCAGTCTGCTGGCGCTCGATCAGATCCTCAACAACGCGGCCACCATCCGGCACATGTCCGGCAATCAGTTCGGATGTCCTGTGGTGATCCGCATGGCCACGGGCGCGGGCCGGCAATTGGCGGCCCAGCATTCCCACAGCCTGGAGGGCTGGTACGCCCACATCCCCGGGATCAGGGTGCTCGCCCCGGCCACGCTCGAGGACGCACGCGGCATGCTCTGGACCGCCCTGCAGGAGCCCGACCCGGTCCTGATCTTCGAGAACGTCATGCTCTACAACCGCACGGGTCCGCTCGCAGCGGACGCCGGTCCGGTGGACATCGACACGGCCGCCGTGCGCCGGACAGGCGGCCACCTCAGCCTGATCACCTACGGCGGATCGCTGTTCAAGACGCTGGAGGCCGCCGAGGAGCTCGCCCGGGAGGGCGTCGAGGCGGAGGTCATCGACCTGCGCACGCTCCGGCCCCTGGACGAGGCCACGATCCTGGCGTCGGCCCGCAAGACGCGCCGGGCGCTGGTCGTCGACGAGGGATGGCGCAGCGGCAGCATCGCGGCGGAGATCGGGATGCGCATCCAGGAGCAGGCCTTCTTCGAGCTGGACGCGCCCATCGGCCGCGTGTGCAGCGAGGAGACACCGATCCCCTACGCCCGCCACCTGGAGGAGGCGGCCCTTCCCCAGGTCCCGAAGATCCTGGCCGCGGCCAGGGCGCTGCTGGGACGCGCCTGACCGCCATGAGCGAGTTCCGCATGCCGTCGCTCGGAGCCGACATGGAGGCCGGCACGCTCGTGCAGTGGCTGAAACAGCCCGGCGACGAAGTGCATCGCGGCGATGTCGTCGCCGTGGTCGAAACGCAGAAAGGCGCCATCGAGATCGAAATCTTCGAGGACGGGGTGCTGGAGCGTCAGCTGGTCCCGCCGGGCGTGGAGGCGCCGGTCGGCGCGCCCTTGGCCACCATCCGCCGGCCCGGCGAAACCGCCGCCCCGGAGGCGCCCGCGAAGGCCCCGCCCACAGTCGCGCCCCCTGCCCCGCCAGGACGACCGCCCGCACCGGTCCCGCCTTCCCCGGCTGAAGGCGCGCCGCGCGCTTCTCCAGCCGCGCGCCGCCTCGCGCAGCAGCAAGGGATCGATCTCGCGGCGCTGACCGGCAGCGGTCCGGGCGGCGCCGTCGTCCTGGCCGATGTGGAGGCCGCGGCCGGCAAGGCGGCCCCCGCAGCGCCGCCTCGGTCCACCGGCTTCAACTTCGACCAGATGCGCGCAGCGATCGCGGCGGCCATGACGCGGTCCAAGCGCGAGATTCCGCACTACTACCTGACCGACACGATCGACGTGCATGCCGCCCAGGCCTGGGTCGCCCGCGCCAACGCCGAACGTCCGCCCGAGCGCCGGCTCCTGATCGGCGCCCTGTTCGTGAAGGCCGTCGCGCGGGCGGCCGCCCGTTTCCCCGAGTTCAACGGCGTCTTCGAGGACGGCCGTTTCAGGCCGAGCGAGGCCGTGCACGTCGGCACGGCCATCTCGATCCGCGGCGGCGGGCTGGTCGCACCGGCGATCCACGCCGCCGGGGAGCTCGCGCTCGACGATCTGATGGCGGCCATGCGCGACCTCGTTTCCAGGGTGCGCGCCGGCCGCTTCCGCAGCTCCGAGATCGCCGACCCGACGATCACCGTCTCCAGCCTGGGCGAACGCGGCGTTGAGGCTCTGTACGGAGTGATCTATCCGCCGCAGGTGGCGATCGTAGGCTTCGGCAAGGTGGTCCAGCGCCCCTGGGCGGTCGACGACGCGCTGGCGGTCCGGCCGCTGGTGACGGCCACCCTCGCCGCTGACCACCGGGTGAGCGACGGCCACCGGGGAGCCCTGTTTCTGGCCGAGATCGGCCAGCTGCTGCAGCAGCCGGAGGCGCTATGAGCCCCGACGACATCCGCGCCGTGCTCAAGGACGAGCTCGGCCGCATCGCCCCGGAGATCGAGTTCGAGGCCATCCCGCCGGACGCCCTGCTGCGGCAGGAGATCGACATCGACTCCATGGATTTCCTGAACCTGGTGACGGCGCTGCATCAGCGGTTGAAGGTCGACATCCCCGAGGCCGACTACCCGCAGCTCGCCACGATCCGGGGCGCGCTGGCCTACCTGTCGACGAAGACCGCCTGAGGCTCAATGACCGAGCAGCAGGGCTCCGCTCCGCCGGGTCAGGAGCTCGGCCGGCGAGACGCCGGCCTCGGCGGCGCCGCGGGCCAGCCGGGTCAGCATGACGATGGTCCGCATGGCCCGCTCCCTGGTCTGGACGGGGCTGGCGGCATTATGGATGTGCGGACCGGCGTTGCGGTCGATCAACCCGCCGCTCGACCTGGAGCCCTATGACCGCTGCGGTGACCGCGACAGCCGACCTCGAGCCGACCCTCGCCGACAAGGTCCGCTTCCTGAGCCGGCCGGAGACCTACGGCCGCCCGGACTCGGAGGTCATGGAGCGCCGGGAGACCCACATGTCGTGGGTCTTCTTCGCCGGCGACCGCGTCTACAAGCTGAAGAAGCCGGTGCGCCTGCCCTACCTGGACTTCTCCACCCTGGAGCGGCGCCGGCGCGCCTGCGAGGCGGAGCTGCGGCTGAACCGCCGGCTGGCGGCGGACGTCTACCTCGAGCTCGCGCCCCTCGTCGAGCGCGAGGGCGTCCTGCGGCTCGGCGGACCCGGACGGGTGGCCGACTGGCTGGTGGTGATGCGCCGCCTGGGAGAAGACCGCATGCTGGAGCGCCGGCTGGCCGATCACGTGCAGGACCGGGAGCTGGACGAGCTGGCGGCCCTCCTGGTCCGCTTCTACCGGCACGCCCGGCGCGTGCACGTCTGCCCCGCCCGGCATATGGCCGACTGGCGCGGCGCCCTCGCCTACAACCGCAGGATCCTGCTGGAGCCGCGGCTGGAGCTGCCGGCGGGCCTGGTGCGCCGCATCGACGCCGTCCAGCGGCGGTTCCTGCGGCTGCACGGCGACCGGCTCGCGGCCCGGGCGCGGGAGGGCCGGATCCTCGACGCCCACGGCGACCTGCGCCCCGAGCACATCTGGCTGAACGACGGGATCCGGATCATCGACTGCCTGGAGTTCAGCGCCGCCCTGCGCGCGAACGACCCCATGGACGAGATCGCCTTCCTGGACCTGGAGTGCGAGCGCCTGGGGACCCCCGAGGCCGGGCGGCGCGTCCGCGACCGGGTGCTGAAGGCCCTGAACGAAGCGCCGGAAAGCCCGCTCTACGCCTTCTACCGCTCCTACCGCGCCACGCTCCGCGCGCGGCTGTCCATCGCCCACCTGCTGGAGCCCGATCCGCGCACCCCGGAGAAGTGGCCGCGCCGCACGCGCGCCTATCTGGCGATCGCCCTGGAGGACGCGCTGCGGCTGGAGCGGTGGCTCTAATCGACCATCAGGCTGGTCAGGGAACGGCGCTCGTGCAGCCGTCGGACCGTCTCGGCCAGGAGCGGCCCGCACGGCAGCACGACCAGCTTGGACGGCAAGGGGCCCTCGCCCAGGCGGAACGGCGGGACCGCGTCGGTGACCACCAGCTGCTCGATGGCCGGATCGGCCAGCACCTCCTGCGAGCCCGGCATGAACAGGCCGTGGGTGACCAGGGCGATGGCCCGCCGGGCGCCCGCGCGCCGCGCCGCGCGCGCGGCCCTCAGCAATGTCCCGCCGGTGCTGATCAGGTCGTCGACGATGAGGGCGGTGGATCCCTGGACGTCGCCGACGAACAGGTCGCCGGACACGACGCCGGCGCTACGGTGCTTGTCGGCGAAGCCCTTGCCGACGGGACGGCCGAGCATGGCCTCCAGGGTCTCGCGCAGCTGCTCGGCGCGCTTCACCCCGCCGGCGTCCGGCGACACCACGCAGAGCGGCTCGGCCGGCAGGGCCTCGGCCCAGGCGGCGAACAGCGGGGTGGAGGTCAGGGCGACGGCGCGGCGGCGGAAGGCGTTCTCGTAGGCGGCCGGATTGTGGACCTCCAGCGTGACCACCGCATCGGCGCCCACCGCCTCCAGCATCTGGGCGACGTAGCGGACCGTGACCGGATCGGAGGGCTTGGTGCGCCGGTCCTTGCGGGCGAAGCAGAGGTAGGGCGCGACGGCCGTCACCCTCGCCGCCCCGGCGTCCTTGAGCGCGCCGATGAAGAACAGCAGGCGGCAGAGCTTGTCGCTGGCGCTCTGGTCGGGTCCGCCGTGCAGGCTCTGCACGACGAACACGTCGGCCCCCTCGACGCTCTCCAGCGGCCGCGCCTTGTGCTCGCCGTCCTCGAACTCCCGCTCCTCATGCGCCGCCAGGGGATGGCCGAGCGCCTGGGACACGGCGGCGCCGAGGCCGGCGGTGGCGTTCAGGGCGAACAGCCTCAGGTCCGGGCTGGGGCTCGGGAGCGGCCGTCCCTGCCGCGGCGTCCAGAAAGGCGAGGGATCGGTCATGCCGGGCTCCTGGCGGGTGTGAGCAGACGCAGGCGGCCCCCAGCGTAGGCGAGCCGGGCCCCGAAGCGCGAATATTCCTCGTCCAGGCGGCGGGCCAGCCACCCGGCGTCGGCCGCTGCCGCGCGCTCCAGGCGGAAGCGCCTGACCCTGAAGGGGGGCATCTCCAGCGCCTGCAGCTCCCCGTCTCCGGCGCGGAGGGTGGCGAAATACATCAGCGCAAGTTCGCTCCGGAACTGCTCGTATCCGCCGATCCCCTCGTAATCGTTCAGGAAATCGCCACATCCATAGAGCACGAGGCGCCCGGCGTGGACCTCCGCCGCCTTCGGGTGGTGCGAGGAATGCCCGTGCACCAGCGCGACGCGCGCGCGCTCGATCAGGGCGTGGGCGAAACGGCGCTCGGCCTCGGGAACGCCATAGCCCCAGTTCGGACCCCAGTGGATCGAAACGACGACCAGGTCGCCGGACCGCCGCACCGCCGCGGCGCGCCGGGCCAGCGCGTCGACCGTCCGGCTGGTGAGGTCCGCCAGGTTGACGCCAGGCCGGCCCGGCCCGGCCGCCCAGGCCGGGGGAACTCCGCTGTCGGCCAGGCAGAGGCCGAACACCAGCACGCGCCCGCGGCCTCCGAGGTCGAACACCGCAGGCGCCGCGGCCTCCTCCAGGTCGCGGCCGGCGCCGGCCGTGCGCAAGCCCTGCGCGTGCAGGCACGCCAGGGTGTCGAGAAGGCCCTGCGTCCCCCAGTCCATCACGTGGTTGTTGGCGAGCACGCAGCAGTCGACCCCCGCGGCCGCGAGGACCCCGACGTTCTCGGGCGACATGCGGTAGTTGATCCCCTTGGGCCAGGCGTCTTCCGACCGCGTGACGCTGGTCTCGAGGTTCATGATCCGCAGATCGGGGCGGGCGCGCGTCCATTCCTCCAGGGCGTCGCCCCAGACGTAGGCCGGCGGCGCCGGCCGCGGGATCGGACCGTTGGCGCGTTCGGCGAGCTCCACATAGCCCAGCGCCGACCGCAGGTGGGGCTCCTGGATCCGGGGCGGGCACGGCCGGGGCAGGATCTGGTCGATCCCCCGACCGAGCATCACGTCGCCGCACAGGAACAGCTTCACGCTGGCAGGGTCCGGTCTCGGACGGTCGTCGGTCTGGGACGCCATGCAAGGCCCTGTCGCTCGGCCGGGACGGAACCCGCGGCCCCCGCCCTCCGCCCCGAACTGGCGGGCGTGGACGAGCGGCCGCGGGCCCGCTCGCCGCGCGTCCTCGGCGCGCCGGTCCCTCGCCCGGCGGGGCCGCCCTGGGGGCGCGGCTGACCGCAGGACTTCGCCGGGCGCGCCTCTGCACGGCGATTGGCGTGATGGAACGCCCTGCCCGGCCGGCGGTCCTTGATCCGGGTCAATGGCCCCGCCGTCTTGACGGGCGTCAACGACAGGGCGCGCGCCGGGGCCATGGTTGCGCCAGACCCAGGAGAGCCGCCATGAAGATCAGGGACATCATGCACAGGGGCGTCGCGTCCGTGGCCCCGGAGACGCCGGTCGCCTCCCTCGCGCGCAAGATGCGCGACATGGACGTCGGCGCCCTGCCGGTGGTCGAGGCCGGCAAGGTCGTCGGCCTGGTCACCGACCGGGACATCGCCATACGCGCCCTTCCGGACCGGGCTGACGTGTCGGGACTGCTCGCCCGCGACGTGATGAGCCGGGACGTGGTCTGCTGCCGCGAGGAGGAGGAGGCGCACTGGGCGCTCGCGGCGATGGAGGCGCGCAAGGTCCGCCGCATGCCGGTGCTGGCCGACTCCGGGGAGTTGGTCGGGATGGTGGCCCTGGGCGACATCGCCGCCGCGCGCCGGCCGGACCTGCTGGAAGAGGTCATGAGGGCCGTCGCCGCACACCGGCCCTGAGCGCGAGAGCGAGTTCTATCCGATCTCCGCCGCGGCCGCCCTCAGGACGCCGATCGCGTCCAGCCGCCGCCGCGCCTCCGCCGCCGAGCCGTCCAGGTCGATGCTGCGGCACGCGTCCTCGACGACCACCGCCTCGAAGCCGTGCCGGACGGCGTCCTCGGCCGACCAGAGCACGCAGAAGTCGAAGGCCAGCCCCGCCAGGAAGATGCGGCTGAAACCCCGTTCGCGCAGATAGCCTCCGAGCCCCGTCGGGGTCCTGCGGTCGTTCTCGAAGAACACCGAATAGGAGTCGATCCGGCGGTGGAAGCCCTTGCGCAGCACCAGCTCCGCGCGCGGGATGTCGAGGTCGGAGCGGAACGCCGCCCCGGCTGTGTCCTGCACGCAGTGGTCGGGCCAGAGCACCTGGGGGCCGTAGTCCAGCTCAACGGTTTCGTAGGGGCGACGCCCCGGGTGCGCCGAGGCGAAGGAGCGGTGATCGGCGGGATGCCAGTCCTGGGTCAGGATCACGTGCTCGAAGCGGCGGGCCAGGGCGTTCACCGCCGGCACGATCTCGTCGCCGCCGGGCACAGCCAGGGCGCCCCCCGGGCAGAAGTCGTTCTGCAGGTCCACCACCACGAGGGCGTCCTCGGCCTCGAGCCGGATGCGGCCGCTCATCCGGGACGCTCCAGCGCCTTCAGCCGGTCGTCCACCTGCACCGCCAGACGCACGAGCCGCTCGGAGACCTGGACGGGATAGGCCCGGTCCGGCCGCAGCGTGCGCAGGCAGGTCGGCAGGCGCGCGAGCTCGCGCGCGGCGTGGGCGCGCACGTCGTTCAGCGCCGGAGGCTCGACGAGCCGGCGGCCGTCGCGCATCACCGGGGTGATGAGGGCTTCGCCGGGCCTGAGGTCCCCCTCCAGGGTCAGCACGTCGCCCGCCAGGCGGCCGTGGTCGTCGTAGCTGCGCCAGACCTGCTTGCGCCCGGGCCAGGTCGCCTTGCCCTCCGACTGCTTGCGCCGCGCCGTCCCGGCGTACTCCTGAAGCTTGTAGGCGCAATCCAGCGCGGGCGCGTCCGAGGAGGTGGTCAGGCTGGTGCCGATCCCGTAGCCGTCGATCGGCGCGCCCTGCTCGGAAAAGCGCCACAGGTCGTCCTCGTCCAGCCCTCCGCTGGCGAAGATGACCACGTCCTTCAGGCCGGCCTCGTCCAGGATCCGCCGCACGTTGTGCGACAGCGCCACGAGGTCGCCGCTGTCGAGCCGCACGCCCTCGATCCTGACCCCGGCGGACGCCAGCCTGGGCGCCAGGGCGACCGCCTTCCGGGCCGCGCGCAGGGTGTCGTAGGTGTCCAGCAGCAGCACCAGGTGCTCGGGCCGGGACTCGGCGAAACGGACGAAGGCCTCCGACTCGTCCTCGTGCGCCTGGACGAAGGAATGCGCCATGGTGCCGTACAGCGGGATGTCCCAGCGCAGGCCGGCCAGGGTCGTGGCCGTGCCGTCCATGCCCGCCAGGTAGCTCGCCCGGGCCGCCATCAGGCCCGCATGCGCCTCGTGCGCGCGCCTCAGGCCGAAGTCGACCAGGAGCTTGCCGGGCGCGGCCAGCACCATGCGGGCGGCCTTGGAGGCCACCAGGGTCTGGTAGTGCAGGATGTTGATCAGCCGGGTCTCGACCAGCTGCGCGACCGGCAGGGGCGCGACCACCCGCAGGATGGGCTCGTCGGGGAAGAACACCGTCCCCTCGGCCATGGCCTCGACCGCGCCGGTGAAGCGGAAGGCCTTCAGCCACTCGAGCAGGCGGTCGGAGAACCGGCCGGTCCCGGCCAGCCACGCCAGCTCCTCGGGCGAGAAGCGCGCCGTCTCCAGGAACTCCAGCGCCTGCTCCAGGCCCGCGGCCATCAGGAAGCCGCGGCGGGGCGGCAGATGGCGGACGAAGAACTCGAACACCGCCTCGTGGGTCTCGCCATGGTCCAGATAGGCCTGGATCATGTTGAGCTGGTAGAGGTCGGTCAGCAGCGGGCTCGTGGCGGGATCTGCAGCCATGCCGTTTCGTCGCTCCCTCGGCGGACGGCTGGAAATCTATGCCGCCCAGGCCTGCAGGCGTTGCGCCCGCTCAAACCCGCGTCAGTCCGCCTCGCGGTCGGGCGTGCAGCAGTGCGTCGCTTCCGGCGCGGCCGCCCCGGCGCTCAGCACCGCGCCCGTGACCGGGTTGGGCCGGAAGGCCGTGCAGCCCTTCAGGCCCATGTCGTAGGCCAGGTCGTAGATCGAGGCAAAGGCCTCGAAAGGGCAGTCCTCGGGCGCGTTGATGGTCTTGGAGATGGCCCCGTCGACGTAGGGCTGCAGCGCGGCCTGCATCTTCAGGTGCGCCAGCACAGGCAGGTCGGCGGCAGTCACGTAGGCGGGCGGCAGAGGCGGGCCCTGGCGGCGGCGCCGGCGCCACAGCGCCGCCGCACGGTCGACGAGCTTCAGCGGCTCCGGTTCGCCGGCGACGGCGCGGGACTGGTCCGCGGCGAACACCGGCTCCAGCCCGCTCGAGACGTTGCCGGCCAGGAGGCTGATGGTCCCGGTCGGGGCGATGGCGAGCAGGTGGCTGTTGCGGACGCCCGAAGCGGCGATCCCGTCGCGGATGTCGGCCGGCAGGGCCCGGACGAACGGCGCCGCCAGGTAGCGGTCCGTGTCGAAGGCGGGGAAGGCCCCCTTCTCGCGGGCCAGCTCGACGGAGGCGCGGTAGGCCGCGTCGCGCACGGCGCGCATCGCCTCCGCCGCAAGCTCCAGCGACCGGTCGCTGCCGTAGACCGCGCCCAGCATCACCAGGGCGTCGGCCAGGCCGGTGATCCCCAGGCCGATGCGGCGGGAACGGCGGGCCGCCGCCTCCTGGGCCGGCAGGGGGAAGCGGGAGGCTTCGATCACGTCGTCGAGCAGGCGCACGGCGATCGCCGCCGTCCCGGCGAGCGCCTTCAGGTCCAGCCCTGCATCCGTCGTGAAAGGCCTGGTGACGAAGCACGTCAGGTTCAGGGAGCCGAGGTCGCAGGCGCCGTAGGGCGGCAGCGGGACCTCGCCGCAGGGATTGGTGGCCGAGATCCGCTCGCAATAGCCGAGGTTGTTCTGGGCGTTGATACGGTCGATGAACAGCACGCCGGGCTCGGCGCAGTCGTAGGCCGCGCGCACGATGCGGCCCCACAGCTCCCGCGCGCGCACGGTGCGGACGATCCGGCAGGGGACCGGTCCCGCCTCCCCCGACCACTCGCGTTCGACGACCTCCCCGCCCCCGTCCAGGGCCCGCGCCGGGAACACCAGCGGCCAGTCGGCGTCGGAGCGGACGGCGGCCATGAAGGCGTCGCTGACCAGCACGGAGAGGTTGAACCGGCGCAGGGCGGCCCGGTCCCGCTTGGCGGCCACGAACGCCTCGATGTCCGGATGGTCGCAGCGCAGGGTGGCCATCATCGCCCCGCGGCGGGACCCGGTGGACAGGATGGTCGCGCACATGGCGTCCCAGATGGCCATGAACGACACCGGTCCGGAGGCGATCTGGCCCGAGCCGCGCGCCGGCGTCCCGGCCGGGCGCAGGGTCGAGAAGTCGCAGCCGATGCCGCCGCCCTGCTGCATGGTCACGGCCGATTCCTCCAGGGCGCGGAAGATGCCCGGGACGGAGTCCTCGATCGGCCCCATCACGAAGCAGTTGAACAGGGTGACCTTGTGCGGGCTGCCCGCCCCCGCCTGGATCCGGCCGCCGGGCAGGAAGCGGAAGCCCTCCAGGACGCCGTAGAACCGTTCCTCCCAGAGGGCGGGGTCCTGCGGCTCCACCGCCGCCAGCGCGCGGGCGATGCGCCGCCAGCTCTCCTCGATCGAGGCCTCGCGCGCGCCCGGCGCGTCCAGGCGATACTTGGCCTCCCAGATGCGGCGCGAGATGTCGGCGGGGAATGTGGACATGGCCGGCCTCCGGCCGATCGGGTCAGCGCTCCTCGTCGGGCGGCGCGTCGGCCATCAGGATCTCATAGACCTCGGCCGCCCGCCCGGAGAGGGTCGGCGATCCGGGCGTCTCGTCCTGCCCGGCGGCCCAGGCGACGGCGGCCTCCAGCTCGGCGATGTCCGCCCCGCTGTCGAGGATCGCCTGCACCTTCCAGTCCGGCTCGTCGCCGCAGAGGCGGCGGACCTCCTCGACGTCCAGAGGACCGGCGGTGGACAGGTCTGCGGTCTGGGCCATGGCGTCTGCTCCCGGTTCAGGCCCCGCGATCCTGCCAGCCCCCTGCGGGACCGGCGTTGATCGGCCTCAACCCCGGCGGACTCAACGCGCCAGCAGCGCCTTCAGCTCGCTCCAGGGACGGGTGTTGAGCACGTCCTGCGCCTCCAGCCAGCCGCGGCGCGCCTGGTCCACGCCGTAGCGCATCGCGCCCAGGCCGATCGTGGAATGGGCGTCGGTCCCGATCGCCACCTTCAGCCCCAGCTCCTTGGCCGCCCGGCAGTGGATGTCGTCCAGGTCCAGCCGGCTCGGATGCCCGTTGAGCTCCAGGAAGCAGCCGCGCGCCTTGGCCGCCTCCATCAGCCGCTCCAGGTCCACCGGATAGGCCGGCCGCTCCTCGATCAGGCGGCCGGTGGGATGGGCGATGATGTTGCAGCAGCGGTTGTCCATGGCCCGGACGATGCGCTCGGTCTGGGCGCGGACGTCCAGGTCGAACCGGTAGTGGACCGCGCACACCACCAGGTCCAGCCGCTTGAGGATGGAGTCCGGCAGGTCCAGCCGCCCGTCGGCGAGGATGTCGACCTCGCTCGACTTCAGCAGCCTGAATCCCTGCAGCCGCTCGTTCAGGCGGTCGATCTCGTCCAGCTGCTGGGACAGCCGGCGCGGGTCCAGGCCGTGGGCGACGGTGGCGTGGCGCGTATGGTCGGTGATGGCCACGTACTCGTATCCGTGGGCCTGGGCCGCCTCTGCGATCTCGGCGAGCGTGCTCTTGCCGTCGGAGGCGCGGGTGTGGACGTGCAGGTCCCCCCGGATGTCGGCCAGGGTGACCAGCTCGGGCAGCCGATGGCTGGCCGCAGCCTGCAGCTCGCCGCGGTCCTCGCGCAGCTCGGGCGGGATCCACGGCAGGCCGACGGACGCATAGACCTCCTCCTCCGTCCGCCCGGCGATGGCGCGCTCCTTCCGGAAGACGCCGTATTCGTTGATCTTGAGGCCCCTCTCCTGGCCCAGCTTGCGCAGCGCGATGTTGTGGGGCTTGGAGCCGGTGAAATAGACCAGCGCCGCCCCATAGCTTTCCTCCGGCACGGCCCTCAGGTCCACCTGCAGCCCGGACTTCAGCACCACGGTCGCCCGCGTCGGCCCCTTGGCGAGCACCCGCGCCACCTCGGCGTAGGCGACGAAGTGCTCCATGGCCGCCGGCCCGTCCGTGCAGGTCGCCAGGATGTCCAGGTCGCCGACGGATTCCCTGCGGCGGCGGAAGCTGCCGGCCACCACCACGCGCGAGACCCCGGGGCCGGCCTCGAGATGGGCCTTCAGGCCGGCGGCGAAGTCCTCGGCGGCGGAGATCTTGAAGCGGCGCTCGCTCTCCTTGCGGCCGCCCACCTCCTTCAGGATCCGGGCCTCCGCGCCCGCGCCCAGCCCCTTCAGGGCCCGCACCCGGCCGGCCTCGCAGGCGCGGACCAGGTCCTCGAGGGTGTTCACCCCGAGCGCCTCGTGCAGCAGGTGCACGCGCTTGGGGCCCAGGCCCGGGATGGAGGTCAGGACTGCGAGGGTGGAGGGCGTGCGGGCCTCCACCTCCTCCAGCATCCCGCAGCGCCCGGTCTCGACGATCTCGCGGATCTTGCCGGCGAGGTCCTCGCCGATCCCAGGCAGTTCCGTCAGGTCCTCGCCCCGGGCCAGCATGTCCGCCGCACTGGCGGGCAGCTCCTCGATGGTGGCGGCCGCGCGGCGGTACGCGCGCACGCGGAACGGGTTGGCCTCCTCGATCTCCAGGAGGTCGGCCATCCGCTCGAAGACCGCGGCGATGTCGGCGTTGTGGACGGTCATGCGAAGGCGACGGAAGCGCGGGGCCGACGGGCCCGGGTGCGGGACGATCAGGCCTCCGCCCCGCCGCCGTCGCCTTGATCCAGAGCAACGGCCCCGCCCTTCCGCTGATCTGCATCAAGGCCCCCCGCGCGCCCGCGCGATAGTTTCCGGTCATGTTCGCCCCCTTCCATGACCGGTCCGACGCCGGCCGCCGCTTGGCGCTGGCGCTGAAGGGCCGCCCGCTGGAGCGGCCGGTGGTGTACGCCCTGCCCCGCGGCGGCGCCCCCGTGGGGCTGGAAGTCGCCGAGGCCCTCGGCGCGCCGATGGACCTGGTGCTGGTGCGCAAGCTCGGCGCGCCCGGCCAGCCGGAGCTGGCGCTCGGCGCGGTAGTGGACGGCCCCAAACCGCAGACGGTCATCAACGAGGAGGTCAAGCTCTCCACCGGCGCCTCTGACAGCTTCATCGAACAGGCCCGCGCCCGGGAGCTGCAGGAGATCGAGCGCCGGCGGCGGACCTACTTCCAGGGCGTGGAGCGGATCGACCCCAAGAGACGCACCGCCATCGTCGTCGACGACGGCCTGGCGACGGGCGCCACCGCGCGGGCCGCCATCCGGGCGCTCAAGCTGCAGGGGGCGGCCAAGGTCGTCCTCGCCGTCCCCGTCGCCCCCGAAGACACCCTGGAGCTGCTGCGCAAGGAGGCGGACGAGGTCGTGTGCCTGAGGTCCGAGCGATGGTTCCTGGGCGTAGGCGCCTTCTACGACGACTTCCGACAGCTGAAGGACGAGGAGGTGGTGGCCATGCTCCGCAAGGCGGCGGAGCGGTGCGGGTCGCCGCCATGACGGCGGCCGAACTCCAGGCCTGCATCCCGCCCCACGGGCTGGACGGCGCCCTGACCGTCCCGGAGGGGGCGCAAGGGGTGGTCGTCTTCGCCCACGGCAGCGGCTCCAGCCGGTTCAGCGCCCGCAACCTGCAGGTCGCGCGGGCCCTCAACGGACGACGCCTGGCCACCCTGCTGTTCGACCTGCTGACCGAGCCGGAGGCGCAGGACCGGAGGAACGTGTTCGATATCCCTCTCCTGGCCGCGCGCCTGACCGACGCGATCGCCTTCGTCGGCGCGCAGGCGCCCACGGCCGGCCTGCCGATCGGCCTGTTCGGCGCGAGCACCGGGGCGGCCGCCGCGCTGGTCGCCGCCGCGGCCAAGCCGGACGAGGTCGCCGCCGTGGTCTCCAGGGGCGGGCGGCCGGACCTCGCGGGCGCGGCCCTCGCGGAGGTCCGGGCCCCCACCCTGCTCATCGTCGGCGGCGCCGACCACGGCGTCATCGAGCTCAACCAGGACGCCCTGGAAGCGCTCCGGTGCGAGAAGCGCCTGCAGATCGTCCCGGGCGCGACCCACCTGTTCCAGGAGCGCGGCGCCCTGGAGCGCGTGGCGGACCTGGCCGCCGGCTGGTTCGAGGCGCATCTGCGTGGTCCCGCTTGACGCCGATCAAGGCGACGGGCCCGGCCGCGGCGATGCTCGGCTCCAGCAAGGAGCCCGCCAGATGACCCGCATCGACGTCGACGCCGAAACCCGTTCAAGGCCGTCCCTGGCGATCAGCCCCGAGACCGCCTTCTTCATCCTGCTCAAGGCCCGGGCCTTCGACGAGAAGGTCGAGCCGACCGATCCGGGCAGCGGCTCCAATCCCAGCGACGACAACGAGGTCGACGTGCTGGAGGACACCCCCGACGATCCGACCCTGGCCGAACTGACGGCCGCCGTGCGCCGGCTCAACGAAGACGAGCGGCGCGATCTCATCGCCCTGATCTGGATCGGCCGCGGCGACTTCTCGATCGACGAGTTCGACCAGGCGCGGGAGGCGGCCGCCGACATCGCCCGGGCCCGTGCGCCGCGCTACGTCGCCGGCATACCCATGGTGAGCGACTACCTGGAGGAGGCCCTGTCCCAGTTCGGCCACAGCCTGGTCGACTATCTCGACGAGCATTGAGCCGGCCTGCGGCCAGGCTTGATCCAGAGCAAGGCCGGCGCCGCAGGATCGCCGATCATCCGGCGTATCCGATGGCCCTCTCAGGCGGGAGACAGCCGATGCAGCAGACCGACGAGGAACTCCGCGACCGGGTCCGGGACGAGCTGGACTGGGACCCCAGCGTCCACGCCGGCGACATCGTCGTGACGGTCGAGGGCGGCGTCGTCACCCTCGCCGGCCATGTCAGCACCTACGCACAGAAGACCGCCGCCGAGGCCGTGGCGGGCCGCGTCCGCGGGGTGTGCGCGGTCGTGCAGAAGATCCAGGTCCGCCCCGACCGCGACGACTGGGACGAGGGCATCGCCCGCCGCGCCCTGCACGTGCTGGACTGGGACGTCACCATCCCGCGCAACGCCGTGCGGGTGAAGGTCTCGCGCGGCTGCGTCACCCTGACCGGCGAAGTGGAATGGGACTACCAGCGCCGCGCCGCCGAGGAGGCCGTGCGCCGGCTGGCCGGCGTCGTCAGCCTGAACAACCAGATCACCCTGCGGCCCGGGGCGCGGCCGGCGGACCTGAAGCGCCGCATCGAGGCCGCGCTCCAGCGCAACGCCGAGCTGGACGCGGCGCGCATCCGCGTCGGGGTCACCGGGGGCAAGGTCATACTGGAAGGCCAGGTGAAGGCCCGCTTCGAGCGCGACCTGGCCCAGCAGGCCGCCTGGTCCGCCCCCGGCGTGCGCGCGGTGGAGGACCATCTGCGCGTCGGCTCCTGACCGGTCCCGTCGGGGGCGCGGCGCAGAATCCGTTCGCCCGTAGATTGTTTTCGGCCTAACGTTTGTTAGAAGCCGATGATGCCGACAGGACCTGATTTCCAGCGCCTGCTCGAGGCCGCGCCCGGGCTGCGCCTGGCCCTGTCGCCGGACCTGACCGTGATCGCTGTCAGCGCCGACTACCT